>Ga0156194_1021_pt1 | contig 11611 bp, 9 predicted proteins | sample RifCSPlowO2_12_FD_107847 | JGI IMG/M metagenome (GOLD analysis project Ga0156194, IMG submission 107847) | Candidatus Rokubacteria bacterium RIFCSPLOWO2_12_FULL_71_22 | reverse complement strand
AGCACGAGCGAGTCGCCCACCGCGGTGAAGTGCTGGCTCCGCGCGGCGAACAGGGGCTTGCCCGCGGTGCCGCGGCGGTCGAAGCTCGGCGCGTACTGCGGCGTCGGGCGCGTGTCGTGGTGGCTGCCGCCGCGCGTGGCGGTCGCGTAGCCGATCGAGAGGCCCTTGAGCGCGCGCGCCGAGTGCGCGGGCAACTCGAGGCGCTTGACCGCGTAGACGAGCTTCGTGCCCTCCGGGTGCACGCTCTCGGCCAGGCGCCACGCCCCCTCGGCCAGCCGCGCCCCGAAGCCCTCCCGGCGCGCCGTCTGCTCGACGAGGGCGAGCATGCCGCGGCCGTCGCCCCAGCCGAAGGGCACGCCCACGTCGGCCTTCGTGAGCCAGCCGCGCTCGAGGGCTTCGCAGACGAAGGCGAGCGTCACGCCCATCGAGATCGTGTCCATCCCGAGCAGGTCGCAGAGATCGTTGGCGACGATGAGCGCCTCGGGGTCCGCGAGGCCGAGCATCGGCCCGAGCGCGAAGACGGTCTCGTACTCGGGCATCTTCGCCCGCCGCCCGGCGAACTCGCCCGACGGGATCGCGTACTGCTTGCCGCAGGCGACCGGGCACTTGAGGCACGTCGTGTCGCGGTCGTGGTAGCGGGCCTTCATCTCCTCGCCGCCGACCGCGCGCGCCTCGGCGAACACCTCCTGTTTCAGGTTGTAGCTGCCGAGCGCGCCGAGCGCGTTGATCGGCCCGACCAGGAAGGGCGTGCCGTAGGTCGAGAGCGCCTGCGTGCCTTTCTTCAAGGGCTCGCGCGTCTCGTCGATCAGGCTCCGGAGGCCCGCGGGATCGGCGACATCGGTCTTGCGCGCGCCGCGCACGACGACGGCTTTCATGTTCTTGGCGCCGAGCACGGCGCCGATGCCGCCCCGACCCGCGACGCCCTCGCGGTTCTTCCAGTAGTGCGCGAGCGCGGCGAACCGCACCCGCTGCTAGCCCGCCGGGCCGATCGCGATCGCGTCGGCCTCGGCGCCCTCGGCGGCGCCGAGCGCCTGGACGGTCTCCCGCGTCGAGCGGCCCCAGAGGTGCGCGGCAGGCTTGATCTCGGCGCCGTGCTCCGTGATCGCCAGGTATGACGGCGCCGCGGCACGGCCGGTGATCAGCACCGCGTCGAAGCCCGTGCGCTTGAGGGTCGCGGGGAAGCGTCCGCCGAAGGTCGAGTCGAAGAAGAGCCCGGTGAGCGGCGACCGGGTCGCGACGCACGCGCGGCTGTTGCCGGGCACGGTGGTGTCCGTGACCGGTCCGACGCCGAACACGACGGCGTTCCCGGGCGCGAACGGGTCGGTGCCGGCCGGCACGTGATCGTAGAGCAGGCGGGCTGCGAGCCCATTGCCCCCGAGGTAGGCCCGCGCCGTGCGGGCGGAAAGGGGCTCGATGCGCACGGCGCCGCTCCCGAGGTCCACGAACAGGAGGCGCCCGCCGTACCCGTTCACTTCCCGAGATCCTTTAAGCCCTTGCGCGCCTCCTCGGCGAGATCGGCCGGCAGGTCGGCCTGGGCCAGGAGCTTCCGGTACACGGTCGCGGCCGCGTCGGGCTGCTTGAGCACCCTGAAGCTCCACCCCGCGCCGAGGAGCGCCCGGCGGCCGGCCGGTGACCCCGGCGCGACGTAGGCCGCGGTCATGAAGTACTCGACGGCCGCGAGCTGGTCGCCCTCGGCCTGCCAGGCGTCGGCGATCGTGTACGCGGCGCGCGCCACGGCCGCCCGGTCCTCGCGCCGGAGCAGGGGCTCGGCGACCTTGCGCGCCTCGGCGAAGCGGCGGTCGTCGACGAGCAGGCGCGCGTAGTCCAGCAGCGCCTCGGGGCCGAGCGCCGCGCCCTGGGCGATCGCCCGCGCGTAGGCCTCGCGCGCGCCCGCCCGGTCGTAGGTCGCCGCGCGCGCCCGCGCCAGCGCTTCCCAGGCGGGCGCCGCCTGCGGGTCGGTGGGCGCCGCGGTCACGAACCGCTCGAGCTCGGCGCGCGCGTCCGCGGCGCGGCCGGTCTCCACTTGCGCCTTGGCGAGCGTCACCCGCGCCGGCGCGACGAAGGGGCTGTCCGGGTACCGCTGCCGGAGCCGCGTGTACGCCTCGTACACGATCGGCCACGCGGGCGGCTTGGCCGCGGCGGCGCCGGCGCCCACGCGCTCGAGCGCGTCGTCGGCCGCCGGGTCGGCCGGGAACTCGTCGACGAGCCGCCCGGCGAAGCCGAGCGCTTCCTCGAACTCCCGCTCCGCGACGGCGATGCCGGTGAGCGCGTAGAGGAGCCGCGGCGCGGCGGGGCCCTTGGGCGCCGCCGCGAGTGCCGCCAGCGCCGGTTGCTTGAAGTCCCGCCCGGCGCCCCGGTGGAAGGCGACGACGGCCAGGCCGTGCTCCGCCGCCGCGGCGACGGCGGGCGTCCCGGTGTCACGGGCTTCGCTGAAAGCGCGCGCGGCGGCATCGAGCTGCCGCTGCGCGAGCGCCGCCGTGGCGAGACCGAGCGCCGCGAGCGCGCCCACGCCTTCGGCCCTGGCGCTCGCGAACGCCCGCCCGGCCTCCTCCGGTTGGCCCTCGCCGAGCCGCGCCACACCGAGGGCCGCGTACGCCCGGCCGAGCAGCGGCGGGAACGGCGCCCGGGTGATCCACGCGGCCAGCTCGGACGCCGCGTTGCGCGCGTCGCCCGCGCGCAGCGCCACCAGCGCCAGGTTGAGCCGCGCGAACTCCGCGCGCGGGTGGCTCGGATACTCGGCGACGATCCGCTCGAGGAGCTGACGCGCGCCCTGCGGGTCGGCGCCGAGCTTGAGCGTGAGCTCGGCCGCCAGCTCGAGCGCATCGGGCGTGTACGGGTGCTGGGGCAGGGCCTGGGCGAAGTCGAGGAACTCCCGCCGCGCATCGTCGGGGCGATCGTCTCGGAGCGCCGCCCAGGCGACGCCGAGCCGGGCGTCGGCCGCTTCCGAACCGGCCGGAAACTCGACGAGCACCCGCCGGAACGTCGCGCCCGCGGCGGCGTGATCCCCCGCGTGGTAGGCAGCCTCGCCCGCGAGCAGGAGCGCCGCCAGCCGGACGTCGGGCGGCACGCTCGCCGCGAACACGGGCGCCAGGTCGCGCGCCGCCTGCGCGAACTCCCGCATCTCGTAGTTCGTCCGCGCCAGACGTACCGTCGCGATCCAGCCGGTCGCGCCGCCGGCGTTCCGGGCGAGGTCGTACTGGGTGCGCGCCTCGTCGCGGTTCCCGTCGCTGTGGAAGGCGTCGCCGTCGAGCAACAGGAGCCATGCGCGCACGTCGGGCGGCAGCCTCGCCCCCAGGAGTTGCTGGACGAGCGCGCGCGCGTCCGCCGGCCGCCCGATCTGCAGGAGCGTGCGCGCGAAGCGCAGCTGGAGCGCCAGGGCGAGCGGGGACCGGCGGCTCTCGAGGTCGCGGGCCGCCGCGCGCGCCGCGCCGACGTCGTCGGGCAGCAGGGCGAGCGCGAGCCCGGCCTTCGCCCAGTCCGCGGCCGGCGTCGCGGGCGGCGCGAGATAGGTCCGGAACGCGGCCGCGCTCTCCTGGAGGCGTCCGGCCGCGAGGCTCCACCAGCCGAGCCGGAGCCAGCCCGCGTCGAGCAGCGGATGGGCGCCGCCCTGCACGAATCGGCTGAGCTCTTCCCCCGCGCGCACGTGTTGGCCGACGCGGCCGAGCGTCTCCCCCAGCCAGAACGAGACGTCGCGCGACAGCGCCGCGGGGACGCCCGCACCGACGAGGGCGGTCCAGGCCTGGAGCGCGTCGTCCCAGCGCCCCTGCGCGTACTCGGCGAGGCCGAGACCGTGGCGGGCCCACGGGGCGAGCGGCGCGGGCACCGGGCCGGCGAGGAGCTCCCTGAAGCTCTCGCGCGCCCGGGCCGGGTCGCGCAGGCGGAGCGCCGTCCAGCCGCTCGCGTGCCGGCTCCAGACGAGCCAGTCACCGCCGGGCGCTGACGTCTGCACGACCTGGCGGAAGAGCCAGTCGGCCTGCTCGATGCGGCCGAGGTGGTAGTACGCCTCCCCGAGCCAGTAGCGCGCCTCGGTGACCAGCTCGCGCTCCCCGCCGCCGCGCGCGGCCTGTTCGAGTGCGCCCACGGCATCGTCGTACTCGCCGCGGGCGAAGCGGGCGCGGCCGCACTCGAGCGCCTTCGAGACGATCCCGAGCCAGGCCCCGACGCAGGGGAGCGTGCCCGGCGGCGCGACGAAGGCCGCGGGCTTCGGCGTCAGCGGGAGGACGATCGCCGCGGGCGGCAGCTGGGGTAGTTCCGCGGGCGCCGCCGGAAGCGGCAGCGTCGGCACGGCGACCGGCGGCTTCTCGATCGGCGCCGCGGCATAGGGGACGAGCGCCTCGAGCTCGGGGGGCGGCGGCGCCAGCGGCTGCACGGCGGCGCCGCCGGCGCCCGACGGCGCCGCGAGCGCGACGGCGAGCAGGAGGCTAGCGAGCGCGCGTCGCATTGATCCGTCCGCGCACGGCCTTGGCGCGGTCCTTGGCCCACTCGCGCAGCGTGGCGTCGGGGCTCTTGCTGGCCACGGTCTCGTAGGCCGCGAGCGCGGCCTTCCAGTTCTGCTGCTGCTCGCGCGTGAGCCCGAGGCCGGCCAGCGCGCGATAGCGCACGCCCGCTTCGACGTCCGCCACGGCGCCGACCGCCTCGAACGACTTCGCGGCCGCGGCCAGCCGGCGGAGCTTCAGGTCGGCTTCCCCGGCCAGCAGGAGCGCCTCCGCGCGGACGCCGGTCTCCGCGGAAGCGGTGGCCGCGTGTGCCTGTGCCGCTGCCTCCTTCCACTCGTGGCGCTTGTAGGCGGCGTTCGCCAGCTCGAGGGCGGCACGGTGGGTGAGCGCGTGCTCGGGGAACTCCTTTGCCAGCCGCTTCCACGCCGCCTCCTGATCGCGCCGGCGGTCGAGCCGGCCCGCGATCGACCCGGCGTCGTAGAGCGCCTCCGCGCTCGGCGGCGTCTGCTCCAGGAGCGTCTTGTAGGTCTCGAGCAGCTCCTGCCGGTCGCCGTAGCGCGTCAGCGTCTCGGTGATCACGCGCTGGGCGGCGGGCGCCAGTGGGTGGGACGGGTGCGCGGCCACGAACGCGCGCAGGTCGGCGACGCCGGCGCGGTGGTCGCCCGCACGCACGCGGGCCAGGCCCAGCAGGTACTGCGCGTCGGGCGCGAGCGCGTGGCCGGGGTGCTTCGCGGCGAAGTCGCCGAGCAGGGGCTCTGCATCGGCGTAGCGCGTGAGCTCGACGAGCGTCCGCGCCAGGTAGAACGTCGCCGACGGCGCGAGCGCGTGCTGCGGCCACGTCGCGAGGAAGTCGCGGAACGCGGCGACGGCCGGCTCGGGGCGCTTGAGCTCGAGCTCGCTCCAGCCGAGGCCGTAGAGCGCCTCCGGCGCGTGCGGCGAGGCGGCGTCGCGCCGCAGCACCGCGTCGTACGCCGTGCGCGCCTCGGCGTACCGCTTGAGCCGGAACAACGTCTCCGCCTCCCAGAACTTCGCCTCGAGGGCGGTGGGGCCGGCGGCGTCCGGCGGCGCGGCGCGGCGGAAGGCCTCGAGCGCCGGCTCCACGTCGCCGAGAGCGAGCCGCGCCTTGCCGAGGATGAGGAGCGCGGCCGGGAGCCGGGCGTCGGCCGGATACTCGGCGACGAACCGCTCGAGCGTGCGGCGGGCGACCGGGTAGAGACCGTCCGCGAACGACCGCTCACCGACCATCCAGAGCCGTTCGGCTTCCCCGAGCGCGGCGGCGGGATGGGGCACCGAGATCGCAACGAGCAGGAGCGCGAACGCGGCGAAGACCGGCTGTCGTCGCGTCATGATGGCACCCCATCGTAGCACGGCTGTGGTACGGTCACAGCGTGGGTCCGTGCGTGTTCGACCTCGACCACACGCTCGTCCGGACGCCGCTGGACCTCGCGGCAATGGCCGTGGACATGCAGGCCCTCATCGAGCGCGAGCGGGGGCCGCTGCCGGCCCGGACCGGGCGCTGGCGGGTGGGCGAGCTGATCGACTGGTGCCGGACGGAGGCGCCCCGGCTCGAGGACGCGCTCTGGGCGGTCGCGCTGGGCCACGAGCGGCGGGCGATGGACGCCGCGGTCCTCGAGCCCGGCGCGCGCGACGCGGTCGTCGGCGCCCGCCGCCTCGGCCTGGCGACGGCGCTCTGGACCAACAACGCCCGCGCCATCACCTTGCCCGCGCTCGAGCGCCTCGGGCTCGCCGGTCTGCTCGACCCCGTCGTGACCCGCGACGACATGCGCGCGCTCAAGCCGGACCCCGATGGCTGGCGCGTCATCGCCGCCCATTTCGGCGGGCGCGCCGGCGACGCGGGGATTGCCCGGCGGGCCGTCGTCGTGGGCGACTCGTGGGTGGACGGGCTCGCCGCGGCCGCCGCCGGCGTGCCGTTCGTCGCCTACCGCGCCGACCGCGCCACGCTCGCCCGGCGGCGGGTCAGCCCCGTCGCGCACCTGGACGAGCTCGGGCACCTGCCCGCGTGGCTGGCCGCGCGCGGCGATGGTGGCTGACGTGGACCTCTTCGACCCGCCGGTGTCCGGGCCCCCGGCCCGCGGCGCGCCCCGGCCGCTCGCCGACCGGATGCGCCCGCGGACGCTGGACGAGGTCGTCGGCCAGGAGCACCTGCTCGGCCCGCAGCGCGTGCTGCGCGTCGCCCTCGAGAGCGGCGAGATGCACTCGATGATCCTGTGGGGCCCGCCCGGCTCGGGCAAGACCACGCTCGCCTCGCTGATGGCGCACGTCGCCGGCGCCCGCTTCGTCGCCTTCTCCGCGGTGCTCTCGGGCGTGAAGGAGATCCGCGAGGTGATCGCCGAGGCCGCGCGCGCGCGCGCGCGGCAGGGCGCCCGCACGATCCTGTTCGTGGACGAGATCCACCGCTTCAACCGCGCCCAGCAGGACGCCTTCCTGCCGCACGTCGAGAAGGGCACGCTCGTCCTCGTCGGCGCCACGACCGAGAACCCGTCGTTCGAGGTGAACTCCGCGTTGCTGTCGCGCTGCCGGGTGTACGTGCTCCACCCGCTGGACGAGGCGGATCTCTCCGTGATCATGCGGCGCGCCCTCGACGACGCCGAGCGCGGCCTCGCCGCGCAGGCCCCGCTCGTCACCGGGGACGCGCTCCGCCTGATCGCGGGGATCGCCAACGGCGACGCGCGCACCGCGCTGAACGTGCTCGAGCTGGCTGTGAAGCTCGGCCCGGCCGAGGGAGGCCAGCGCACGGTGACCGAGACCGCCATCCGCGAGGCCGCCCAGCGGCGGACGCTCCTCTACGACAAGGCGGGCGAGGAGCACTACAACCTGATCTCCGCGCTGCACAAGTCGCTGCGGGACTCCGACCCCGACGCGGCGCTCTACTGGCTCGTCCGCATGCTCGAGTCGGGCGAGGACCGGCTCTACGTCGCCCGGCGCCTCGTCCGCTTCGCCTCGGAGGACATCGGGAACGCCGACCCGGGCGCGCTCGCCCTGACGCTCGCGGCCAGGGACGCCTACGACTTCCTCGGCACGCCGGAGGGCGAGCTCGCGCTGGCGCAGGCCACGCTCTACCTCGCGCTGGCGCCGAAGTCGAACGCGACGTACGTCGCCTACGGTGCCGTGCAGGCCGACGTCCGCGAGCGTCCGGCGGAGCCCGTCCCCCTGCACATCCGCAACGCGCCCACGCGACTCATGCGGGAGCTCGGTTACGGCGCCGGCTACCGGTACGCGCACGACGAGCCCGGGACGCGGACGGAGCAGGAGGATCTCCCAGAGACCGTGCGCGGCCGCGAGTACTACCGGCCGACGGACCGGGGGTTCGAAGCGGAGCTCGGCCGCCGCCTCGCCGACTGGCGGCGCTGGCGGGCGGAGCGCCGGGCATCCCGGGAGCAGCCATGACGCGATTGGAGTGGTGGCGCTGGCGCCACACGCTGTTGCTCGTCGCGACCGCGCTCTTCCTGGCGTCCTACTTCGGCCTCGTCACGTGGGGCCACGTCGAGCAGGCGCTCGAGCGGCTCGCCGCCGAGGGCACCATCGAGGTGTTCCGGAGCCCGATGGGCCGGGGCGAGGCGATCATCACGAGCTTCATGTTCCTCATGCTCTCGCCGCTCGCGGTCCTGTCCGCCCTGGGGCTCTACACGTTTTCCGGCGCCATCCTCGCGGGGCTCCTCCGGGCCTTCGTCCCCTCGGGGAGCCTGCCGGACTGGCTCTTCACCGCGGTCGCCTACGGCGCGATCGCCGTCGCGGGATGGCTCGCGCGCGAGGTCTGGTATCCATGGGTGCGCGAGGCGGCGGCGCTGATCGCGCGCGCGCTCCTCGTCGCGATGACCTGACATGCCGCGCCTCCGCGTCGGTGTGATCTTCGGTGGGCGCTCGGGCGAGCACGAGGTGTCGCTGGCCTCGGCGGCGTCGGTGATCGCGGCCCTCGAGACGCGCGGCCACGTCGTGGTTCCCCTCGGCATCGCCCGCGATGGGCGCTGGCTCGTCGGGGGCGACCCCCTTCGCGCGCTGGCGGCCGAGGCGCGCCTGGCGCTGCCGGCCGACGACGCCGCCGGCGCCGTGAAGAAGGCGCTCGCCGACCGCGCCGACGCGGCGGAGGCCTCGACGACGGCCGGCCTGGTCCGCGCCGAGCCGGCGGGCGGGCTCCCGGCCGAGCTGCGCCAGGGGCTCGACGTGGTGTTCATCGCGCTGCACGGACCGTACGGCGAGGACGGCACGATCCAGGGGCTCCTCGAGCTCGCCGACGTGCCCTACGTCGGCGCCGGCGTGCTCGCCTCCGCCGTCGGGATGGACAAGGTCACGATGAAGACCATCTTCCGCGCGCACGGCCTGCCCATCGTCGAGCACGCGGTGGTCCTGCGCGCCGAGTGGCGGCGTGCGCCGTCGGCCGTCGAGCGCCGCATCGCCGCCGCCATCGGCTTTCCCTGCTTCGTCAAGCCCTCGAACCTGGGCTCGAGCGTCGGCATCGGCAGGGTCCCCGCGGCCGCGGCGCTGCCGGCCGCCCTGGAGGACGCCGCGCGCTACGACCGCAAGCTCCTCGTCGAGCGCGCCGTGCACGGCCGCGAGGTCGAAGTGAGCGTGCTCGGCAACGACGAGCCGCTGGCCTCCCTGCCCGGCGAGGTCACCTACGACGGCGAGTGGTACGACTACGCGACCAAGTACGCCGAGGGCCAGGCGCGGCTGACCGTCCCCGCGCCGGTCACGCCCGAGCAGACGGGGCGCTTCCAGGAGCTCGCGGTCGCGGCGTTCCGCGCGATCGACTGCGCGGGCATGGCGCGGGTGGACTTCTTCCTCGAAGGTGACCGCATCCTCGTGAACGAGATCAACACGATCCCGGGCTTCACGGCCACGAGCGCCTACGCCCGGATGTGGGAGGCCTCGGGGCTCGCCTACCCCGCCCTCGTGGACCGGCTGCTCGCCCTGGCGCTCGAGCGCCACCGCGAGCACGCTCGTTAGGGATGCGCCCGCTCATCCTCATCACGGGCGGCGGCACCGGCGGCCACACGAGCCCCGGCCTCGCGGTCGCCGCGCTGCTCGCGGCGCGTGGAATCGGCTGCGCGTGGATCGGCTCGCGCGCGGGCGTCGAGGCCCGGCGCGCGCCGGAGGCCGGCATCCCCTACTTCGCCATCCCCACGGGCAAGCTGCGGCGCGCCTGGGCGTGGCGGAACGTCCTCGACCTCGCCGTCAACGTGCCTGCCGGCGTCCTGGCCGCCTGGCGTCTGCTGCGCCGGCTCCGGCCGCGGGTCGTCTTCGCGACCGGTGGCTTCGTCGCCGTCCCCGTGGTCCTGGCGGCGGCGGCCGCCCGCATCCCGATCGTGGTGCACGAGCAGACGGCCGTGCCAGGCCTCGCCAATCGGCTGAGCGCACGCTTCGCCCGCCGCATCGCGGTCACCTACCCCGACGAAGCTCGCCGCTTCCCGGCGGCGCGCGTCGTCGTCACGGGCAACCCGCTCCGCCCGGAGCTGCGCGGCGGGACGCCGGCCGACGCCGCGGCCCGCTTCGGGCTCGACGTCACCCTGCCGCTCGTCTACGTCACGGGCGGCGCGCAGGGGGCGCAGCGGATCAATCGTGCCGTCGGCGAGGCGCTGCCGTCGCTCCTCGAGCTCACCCAGGTGATCCACCAGTGCGGGGACAACGCGGCGACCGGCGATCGGGCGTGGCTCGAAGCGCGGTGGGCAGCCCTCCCCGAGGGGCTCCGGCGACGGTACGCGGTCGTGCCGTACGTCACCGGCGCGCTCGCCGGGATCTACGCCGCCGCCGCGCTCGTGATCTCGCGCGCGGGCGCGGGCACGGTGAACGAGTGCTGTCAGCTCGGTCTGCCCGCGCTCTACATCCCGCTGCCCGGCGCGCGCGGCGACGAACAAACGGCGAACGCGCGGCTGGTGGAGCGCGCGGGCGGGGCCGTCGTGCTCCCGCAGGCCGAGCTGACGCCGGCGCGCCTGTGCGCGGAGGTGCGCGCCCTGCTGGCCGGCCGGGCACGCCTCAAGGAGATGGGCGAGCGTGCCCGCGCGCTCGCCGTTCCCGACGCGGCCGAGCGCCTCGTCGCGCTCCTCACGGAGGCGGCGTGAGTCACCCCCCGGGCGGACGGCCGTGGAGGTCGAACCGGAGCGGGCAGCCGCCGCAGTGTGGCCGCGTCCGACAGTGGGCCTTGCCCACGGCCACGAGCAGGGCGTGCAGCTCGTTGAAGAGCGCGGGATCGGACGGCAGGTGCGCCTCCACGAAGCGCCGCGCCTCCTCGTAGCCCACCGCACGGCCGACGAGTCGGTGGCGCGTCAGCACGCGCCGCGCGTAGGCATCGGCGACGAAGACCGGCCGCCCCGCGGCGTAGAGCAGGATCGCGTCGGCCGTTTCCGGTCCGAGGCCGGGGACGGCGAGCATCTCCCGGCGGAGCGGCCGGAGCGGCCAGCGTTCGAGCGGTCCGAAGCGGCCGCCGGCGCGCCGGAGCAACCAGCGCGTCAGCGCCAGGAGCCGGCGCGCCTTCACCCGGGGCGTGCCCGCCGGGCGGATCAGACGGGCCAGGGTCACGGCGCGCATCGCGCCGAGCCGACGGGGGCCGAGCACCCCGGCCGCGCGCAAGGCGCCCACGGCGCGTGCGGCGTTCGGCCAGGCGGTGTGCTGGGCGAGGATGGCGCCCAGCGCGATCTCGTACGGCGTCCGGCCCGGCCACCAGCGCTGCGGCCCGTACCGCCCCGCCAGCGCCCGGTACAGGCGCAGCAGCCGCGCCTTCGCCGGATCGCACGGCGGCCCCGGAATTCGGCGCCGGCGCGCCAGGGCGCCACGGGCTAGGCCGATGCTCGGGCTCATCGTCCTGCTCCAGACGCTGATCGTCGCGGTGAGCGGCCCCCCGACGTCACCGGAGTATCTGCCGCTGCGCGTGGCGACCGCCGAGGGCCACTTCGCCCGCGAGGGGCTCGACGTGAGGCTGCGAACGACACGCGCCGAGTCGGGCGCGGCCGAGGCGCTCGCCCAGGGACAGGCGGACCTCGTGGCGACCACGCTCGAGGCGATGCTCCGCTTCGGCCCCCGCGAGGCGCGCCAGCATCCGAGCCTGGTCTTCGGGTTGACGGCCGCGCCGCCCTGCGCCCTCGTCGTCGGCGCCCCGCACGCCGCCGAGGTGCGCTCGGTGGAGGACCTGCCCGGGCTCCGTGTCGGCGTCGCAACGCCCG
>Ga0156194_1304_pt1 | contig 11650 bp, 17 predicted proteins | sample RifCSPlowO2_12_FD_107847 | JGI IMG/M metagenome (GOLD analysis project Ga0156194, IMG submission 107847) | Candidatus Rokubacteria bacterium RIFCSPLOWO2_12_FULL_71_22 | reverse complement strand
CACCCTCCTCGGCGTCCCGGTGCGCGCCTTCCGGCCGTAGCCCCAGAAATTCACGGAAAACCGGCTCGCCATCTGCGGAATGTAGGGCTGGCTGCTCTGAGGCGTGCCATTTCACGCCTCTGCGACCGGTACGCGACGTTTCGCGCCGGGCTGAGTCGCGCGCGGCGCCGTGAACTCATCCGGCAGGTCTTCGCCCGCCACCGGGAACGGCGGGCGCTGCCTCGGCGGGACTCACAGGCCTGGCCGGACTCGACGCGGCTTGACGCCTCGGGGCCACGGGCGTAGCCTCGCGCCATGCCGATCCCGACGGAACCCATCGGCAGCATTCCGCGACCGAAGACGCTCATCGAAGGCACGCAGGCGTTCGCGACGGGCCGGCTCTCGCGCGAAGCGCTGGCCGCGCTCCACGACGAGGCCGTTCGCGACACGATCAGCCGGTTCGAGGCCACCGGGTCTCCCGTCATCACGGATGGTGAACAGACGAAATCGAGTTTCGCGACGTACCCGCTCGAGGGACTCGGGCACCTGGCGCCGGACGGAGTCGTGATCACGTTTGCCGACGGGCATACTCGACAGCTCCCACGGCTCACGGCCGGCCCGTTCCGGTACGGGACCTACGCCGATACCTATCTCGTGGCGGCCAGGAGGCACGCCCGGGGCAAGGTCAAGCAGGCGGTCATCGCGGCTTCGGCGCTGAGTCTCCTCTACCCCCAGGACGGCATCCCCGGATATCCGCGCGAGGCGTTTCTGGACGACCTCGTGCGCGAGGCGCGGGTCGACATCCGCCGCTGCCTCGACGCCGGGGCGGACGGCGTCCAGATCGACTTCACCGAGGGGCGGCTCGCGGTGAAGCTCGACCCCTCGAAGCAGCTGCTGCGGGCGTTCGTCGCCCTCAACAACCGGGTGCTCGACGGGTTCACCGCCGAGGAGCGAAGGCGCATCGGGATCCACACGTGCCCGGGCGGTGACCAGGACTCGACCCACAGCGCCGATGTGGACTACGCCGAGCTCCTGCCGGAGCTCTTCAGTGTCGAGGTGGGGAACTTCTACATCCAGCTCGCGAGCGAGCCCGACCGTCGGCGGGTGCTCGGCATCATCAAGGCGCACGGGAACCGTGCCCGGAGGATCTTCGTCGGCGTGATCGATCCCATCGCTCCGAGAGTGGAGACCGCCGAGGAAGTTCGGGACCGTGTCCTCGAAGCCGCCGAGTACATCGAGGTCGATCGGCTCGGAACGACCGATGACTGCGGCTTCGCCCCGTTCAGCGACGACGTGTCGACGGCACGGGACACGGCGTTCGCGAAGATCCGCGTCCGCGTCGCCGGCACCGCGCTCGCGGCCAGGGCGCTGGGCGTCTGATCGCGCGGCCTTCCGGCGCCGCCGCCATCGATGGGCTGACCGGACCCGGGACTCCATGCTGAGAAGGCTCGCGCTGTCCGGTCTCGTCCTCTCGGTGTGCTCGGCCGGCGCCGCCTGGGGCGGGCCGGCCGACGTCGTCGCGGTGCAGGCGACCCGGGAGCGCGACGACGTCTGGACGTTCTCGGTGACCGTGCGTCACGACGACCGGGATCCCGACCACTGGGCCGACTGGTGGCGGGTCCGGACGGCGGACGGTCGCGAGCTGGGGCGCCGTGTCCTCCTGCACTCGCACGTCGATGAGCAGCCCTTCACCCGCGACGCGCGCATCCGGGTCCCGCGGGACGTGCGCATCGTGTTCGTCGAGGCGCACGACAGGGTGCACGGCCTCGGCGGCGCCGCCGTGCGCGTGGACCTCGCGACGAAGGAGGGACCGGGCTATCGAGTGCGGCCGAGGCCCTGAGCAGCCCGCCGGGTCCGCGGGAGTGAGCCCCGAGCGCGACTGGGACTTCGAGGCCGAGGCGCTCGGCCATCTGGACTCCGTTTACCGCGTGGCGGTCTGGCTCTGCGGCGACCCGACTGAGGCGCAGGACCTGACGCAGGACACCTACGAGCGGGCCTTTCGCGCGCGTGGGGGGTTCGTCAGAACCAACATGCGGGCCTGGCTGTTGACTATCTTGCGGCACCGCTTCCTGAACGTGCGGCGCCGCCACGACATCGCGGCCGAGGTGCCGCTCCCGGAGCCCGAGACGTTGACGGTGTCTCCGCTGCCGGACCTGCCGCCCGGGCTGGTTCGCGGCGACATCGAGCGGGCGCTCGCCAAGCTGCCGCTAGAGCTACGGGTGCCGGTACTGCTGGCAGACGTGGAGGAGCTCGGCATGGCCGAGATCGCGGAGGTCCTGGGCTGGCCGCTCGGGACGGTGAAGTCGCGTCTGTGGCGAGCACGGGCTCAGCTCGGATCACTGCTCGAGGACTACGGCCAGCGATGACCCTGCCGGCCTGTGGCGAGGCGCGAGACCTTTTCGAGGACGCCGTCCATGGCCGCCTCGAGGCCACGGCGGAAGGGCGTCTGGCCGCGCACCTGTCCGCGTGCCCCACGTGCGCCGCACTGCGCGAGCGTCTCGACCGCCAGCGGTCTGCCGTCGCGGCCCTGGCGCCGCGTCCCGTCGCGCCGCCCGAGCTCCGTGCTCGCCTGCTGCGCGGACTCCCCGGTGCCAGGCGGCACGCCCGACTCGGGCCGGCGCTCGCGGGCGCCCTGGCGGCGAGCCTCGTGTGGTTCCTCGCCGGCACGCTGCTCCCGCTGCTCACGTCGCCCGGCGCCTTCGAGCGCCTCGCCGACGAGGCGGTCGACGACCACGTCCGGGTCGTGCTCCGACAGCGCTCGGGCGCCGCCGGCCCGGGGGAACCGGAGACGCTGCAGCGACTCATGGTGGACGCGCTCGGTTATGAGGTCCCCGCCCCGCGCCCCGGGGACCGCGACTTCCGACTGGCCGGCGGTCGCCCCTCGTACGTGCTCAAGCGTCCGGTCGCCTGTTTTTACTATCGGAGTCCACACGGGTACGCCTCGCTCTTCGTGGCCCCCGTCGACCAGCTGGAAGACCCCGCGCGATCGGTAGGACCAACGCCGGCGGTGATCGAGCGTCGGGGCTATCGGCTCGCCGCCTGGGCGCGGGGCGGCTTTCTCTACGTGCTGGTGTCCGAGGCGCCGGCCGCGGACGTCACGAGGCTCGCGGCCGCCCTCAGCTCCTGAGGTCAGAACTTTTCCGGGCTCCCGGTGTTCTCTCTTCCGAGCCCGTGAACGGGCAATCCCGCGATCGGAGGACACGCGATGCGCGATTTCGCCATGGTGAGCCTGGTCTTGCTGCTGCTGCCCTCGAGCGCTCTCGCCGAGCCGTTGGCCGTCAAGGCCGTGATGAGTCCGAAGGAGCAGATTCACGTCGACCTCCCGACCGCCCAGAAGCACTTCGTGCTCTTCGTCCGCCGCGAGGGCAAGGCCACGGGGGTCGGGATGCTCGATGGCGCGCAGCTCACCGAATACGGCATGCACGACATCCGGCCCGGCATTGACGGCTCGCCGCGCGGCTACCTCGTCGCCCGGCTTCCGGGCGGCGATCAGGCAGTGATCCAGTGGGAGGTGCAGGCGACGTTCATTCCCGGCCCGGACGGCAAGCCCAGGCTGCTCGACAACGGCGTCTGGCGCCTGATCGGCGGCACGGGGACCGCGGAGTCCGCGAAGGGCGCCGGGATCCTCCACATCCGGGCGGCGTCCCAGACGGACCGCGAGTTCTCGCTGGAGGGCGAAGTCGTCAGCAGCGCGCGGAAGTAGGGGTTCACCGGCTACGGCAAGCGTCCCGTCAGGTCGACGCGCCGGCCATCGCGCAGCACCGTGACGGTGATGGGCACGCCCGGGTGCAGTCGTCCCAACCGCTCCTGGATGCCTTCGGACCAAGACGTTGTATGCTGACGACGCTGTGGAGGAGCAGCGTCCGTCAACGGAGATGTGCCCTGGATGCAGCCTGGTGCTCGAGTCGAGACCAGCCTTCAGGCTGGGCGACGCCACCGCGCTGACCTGTCTCCGCTGCGCCCTCACACACCCGCGGCTGCTCCGCCGATCCGCGCTGATCGCCGCCCTCATCGGCTCGCTCCTGGTGGCCATCAACCAGGGCGATCTCCTGCTCGCCGGGGACTGGCGCCCGGCGCTGGCCTGGAAGGTCCCGCTCACGTATCTCGTGCCCTTCCTGGTCGCGACCTGGGGGGCGCTGCTGAACACGCGCGCCCGCTGAGTCACCGCACCGAGGGCGGGGGGAGAAGCCCACGCCCGGCGGGCCTGGCGCTCGCGATCAGGCGGGCCCGGGTCGCCCGGCTGCGCGCGGGTCGAAGTCGGGCTGGAGCTGGAGCGCCTCGGCGATCTTCGTCACCGTGTTGAAGCACTGCACGACCTCGATGGCCTCCGTGAGGCCCGCGTCCGTCAGACCCAGCCGGCGCGCTTCGCGCAGGTGGAGATCGACGCCGTAGTCCGAGCGGGCCGTCAACGAGGCCGCCAGGGCGAGCACCTCCTTCGTGAGACGATCGAGCTTGCGGTCCGCGAAGGCCTCACGCGTGGCCGTCCAGTAGTCTCGGAGGAACCCGGGGTCGCGCGCGACGTAGCGGAACACGGCGGGCGGTCGGTCGGCGGCGTAGAAGTCCCGGATCTCGGCGAGCACCGCCCTGACTTCCGGCGCGGCCGTGGCCTCGTCGACGAGGAGCGCCAGCGCCTGCCGGCTGCACGGCGAGAAGTCCAGCGGAAGCCTGAGCCCGTCGGCCACCGCGTTCAGCCCGTTGGTGATCCCGGCGACGTACGCGACCTCGAACCAGATCTGATCGTCCACCAGCCCTTGCAGCTTCCCGGCTGCACTGTGAGCGACCGTTCAGTACTGGCACGCGTTGATCGCGCTCACCATCGTCGCGATCAGCTCCTTCGTGTCGCGCCGGAGCGCGCCGTCGGCCATCGCCCGGCGCGAGCTGCGGCCGTAGGGGCGGCCGAACTCGGGCAGGGTGAGGAGCACCCGGCTCATCTTCGGCACGAAATCGACGTGGAACCACGCCTTCGTCGCGTCGCAGAACTTCTGGTCCTCCGGCGCCAGCTCGTCGGCTTCGGGGATGCGGACGATTTCCACGTTGTCCTCCTCCTGGGAGTGTCCGGACCTACTCTACCCCCACGGGCAACCCCACGGGGGCCCGCCGCATTCCCCGCGGGACCGAGCGTCGTGCCGCCGCCGTCGTTCTCGGCGCGACCAGGTAGCGCGACTCGAAGAGGGCCTCGATGAGGGGGCAGTGACGGCCATTGCTCCTCCCGCATTGGGTAACCGTCTCCTTCAGCACCCGCTCCATCACCCGCAGGCCGGCGAGCTTGGCCCGAACGTCGGCGAGGTGCGCCGTGGCGACGCGCCGCGCCTCGGCGCACGGACGCCGCCGGTGGTCGGCCAGCTCCAGGAGGGTCCGGACGTCGTCGATCGAGAAGCCGAGCGCACGGGCCCGCCGGACGAACCCGAGCCGCTCGAGGTGCCCGCGACCGTAGAGTCGATAGCCGCCCGGGCTCCGCGCCGGGTGGGGAAGGAGCCCGATGCGCTCGTAATAGCGGATCGTCTCGACACGGCAGCCGGTCCGCCGCGACAGGCTTCCGATCGCGATGGGCGTCGATGGAATCTCCATGCGCGTCTCCTCCCGCTCGAGAATCTGCTTGAGCCTGTAGTGGCTCCAGACTTTATCCTCCTCTGGGAGGATCGCCATGGGTAATCATCAGGTCACCGTCTACTGGTCCACCACCTGACAGTCCTGTCACGCGGCGAAAGAGTTTCTTTCGTCTCATGGGATCCCGTTCACGGAGAGGAACGTGGCCGAGGACGCCGCCGCCCGGGATGAGCTGCTCGCCAGGACCGGACGGACGGCGGTTCCCGTCATCACGGTCGATGACGAGGTGATCGTGGGCTTCGACCGTGGCCGCCTGAAGCGGCTCCTCGGGATCTGAGGCGATGACGGTTCGTTGCCCGGACTGCGGTGCCGAGGTCGAGTTGTCCCGAGACGTCAGGTCCGGCGACCTCGTGGAGTGTCCCAGCTGAGCGGGGCACGCCCTCCGGGTGAGGGCGGAGGCGGGGCGCTGGGTCGCGACGCTCGCGTACCGCGTGAGCTGCCCGGGCTGTGGAACGCAGATCACGCTGGCGGAGGGCGCCAGGGCGGGTGACACGCTCGAGTGCTGCGGCCGGCGGTTTCGCCTCACGTTCGAGTACGGCGCCTTCGCAGCGGAGGAGCTGGAGGAGGGGTGACATGTGGCGCGATCGCTGGTTCGCCCTCGGCGTCCTCGGAGCTGCGCTGACGTGCCTTGCATGTGTGACGCCGGTGGCGGTGATCCTGCTCGGGGCGGCCGGCCTCGGCGCGTGGAGCGGTCGCCTCGACGTCGTGCTGCTCCCGCTGCTGGCGGGTTTCGTGGTGCTGGCCGTCCACCGCTTCCGTGCCCGGCATGGCCGGCCGCGGTGAGACCCGGCTCGTGACGCCACACCCGGCTACTTCGGGCCCAGTGGCGTCGGCTTGACCCTCATGACGGTCCCGTTGCCGAAGACGTAGTCGTTGACCCTGGCCACGCTGTGGCACGCCGCGCAGAACTCCGCTGGGCTGCCGTCCTTGCCGTTGCCCGACAGCGCCACGGCGCCGTCCGGCGCCACGACCGCGTAGTGCCAGTCGCCGTGCGCGGCGTCGTAGCCCCTCGCCCGCTTCTCCATGATGAACAGCGGCCCCTTCGCTCCGGGCTTGCCCGCCTGGTCCTCGAAGGACTCTTTGGCGAGGACGGCGCCAACCGGGAAGGGGAACTTGCCGCCGAGCGCCGAGCCCTCCGCCTTTCCGTTGATGAAGGTGACCACGTGCCGATTCCCGTGCGTCGCGCTCAGCACCGGCACGTCGTTCACCTTTCGCCACTTCCTGTACTGCTTCGCCGTCGACGCGGCGACGGAATCCTGGGTCTCGGCGGCAGCGCCCATTACCACGACACCGGAGAAGACCACGGCGGTCGCGAGCCTCCGAACCATCCGGCGGACCTCCCGTCTCGGCACACCTCGCCGCTGAGAGAACCAGCGGATGCGGCCCGGATATTCCACGGCTTGTCCGGGGCCGGGGAATACCTCGGCTGACCAGCGGTGTTTCTCTGTCGAGGGAACGGGAAATGTCGCCTACGACGACGTGGCGCCGGTGGTGGATTGCTGGAGGCCTTCTGCTCGTCCTGGCCCTGGCTCCTGGCTCTTGGCAACGCCAGTCGCAGAGCGAGGCGGGACACATCACACGGGAGAGCCTCGCTGGCATCCTGTTTCCCGCGGCCAGCTCCACCGTGACCTGTGCCTGGCCCGCCGAGCTCAAGGATCGCAGCCCGATGCCGCTCCGGACGCATCGCGGATGCCGTCAGCTGCCCGACGGCGACATGGAGTGGATCACCGAGTGCTGATCGGCCACCGGGCGCGGCGGGAATATCCGCGTGCGCTCGCGCGTTCTTATCCTGGATGAGCCGGAGACGAGCCGACGGTTGGTGCGCGGTCGCGCTGGTCGCCGCGGTGCTTCTGAGCCTCTTGCCCGCGACGCATGCGCCTGCCGCACCGGCCCTCCACGACGCCTGGAACGCGATGCAGCTCGTCCGGCCGAAGACACCGATCCAGGCGCCAACGTTCGTGCTGGAAGACCTCCGCGGGCGGCCCGTGAGCCTCGGCGGGCTTCGGGGCCGGGCCGTCGTCCTCTACTTCTGGGCCACGTGGTGACCTCACTGCACGAGGGAGTTGCCCTCGATCATCCGGGCGGCTGCAGAGCTGGGCGACAAGGGCCTGACGCTCCTGCTCGTCAACCTGGGCGAGGAGCGGGATGTCGTCCGGCGGGCGACCGAAGAGCGTCGATACGACGCCACGGTTCTCCTCGACGAGGATGGCGATGTGGCGCGCGCGTACGGCGTCCGCGCCACCCCGACGGTCTTCCTCGTCGGCCGGGACGGCCAGGTGCGCGGCGTCGCCATCGGCCCACGGCCGTGGTCGGGACCGGACGGACGCTCCGTCCTGCAGGAGATTCTCGAACGAGGAAAGTGAGCCCGAGGCGCGTGTGAGAACTCCGTGGAATACGGAGACGGCCCCCGCGTGTTCTCACGTCAGTCTCTGAATCGCCAGGCCCCCAGGGGCTCAGACCGGGAGGACCCATGACGAGGCGCCTTGTTCTGCTCTTCGCGCTGCTCACCGCGCTCTCGGCCCTGGCGGCTCCCGTCATGGCCCAGGCGCCCGCCCCGAAGGTCACGATCGAAGGGTTCTTCGACTTCGAGGCCTCCCTCAGCAAGAACTGGTCGGACGCCGACATCACCAACGCCCGGGACAACCTGGGCTACACGCGCGAGCGCGGGCGCATCTTCTTCATCGGCGAGGTCGGCAAGTCCAGGATGGAGTGGGCGCTCGAGCTGGACTTCACCAACGGCCAGACCGCCACCGGGGCGGGAGCGCCCGGCACCTCGGCCTCCCTCGACCTCGACACCGACGTCGCGGGCTTCACGGAGACCAAGTGGCTCTACCTCCAGACGCCGCTGACGGGGCCGGGTTCGATCATGCCGTTCGTCCCGGTGCCGTCGACCATCTGGGTCGGCGCCCAGCCCACGCGCGGGCACAGCGACAAGTGGGGGCTGGTGTTCAGCGGCGACTTCCCGGGCGTCACGGTCGAGACCGCCTGGGCGCCGAACGTCAAGAGCACCCTGTCGTACGTCCAGATCCGGGAAGCGCTCTTCCCGACGTTCTCGCCGACCACGCGGCAGGCGGAGTCCTGGGCGGCGCTCGCGAGCGTCGCGGTGACGCCCCTGAAGGGCCTGACGATCAAGCCGACCTACGCCTACGCCGAGTACGACGGCGGCAACAACGGCAGCCTGAACTCCGGCATCGAGCCCAAGGGCGGGTTCGACCCGACGGGGACGCCGGGCCGCGCGGGCAGCCACACGACGCGCCGGCACACCTTCGGGGCCGAGGCCAAGTGGAACGTCGGGGCGTTCCGCCTCGAGCCCTCGATCTTCTGGCAGCTCGGCCAGCAGGGCATCGCCCCGGTCATCCGCGACGGCCAGGTCAAGAACAGCGTGGACATCCGCGCGTGGATCTTCGACGGGATCGCGGGCTACCGGCTCGGGCCGCTCGATCTCTCGACGCGCTTCATGTACACGCCGGGCCAGGAGGCGCAGCAACGGGTCCAGAACGGCTCGGACGTCGCCTACTACCAGTCGCTGCACACGGGTTTCGCCTACATGACGGGCTGGACCGAGATCCAGACCGCCTCGGTCGGCTACAACAACGCGCTGCTCGCCGGCTGCCGGGGCTGCGTGCTCTGGCAGAACCCGAGCTACGACAAGTACGGGCGGATCATGTGGGCCGTGAAAGCCGACTACGCGCTGACGCCGGCGTTGAACTTCTACGGCATCGTCAACGCGAGCTGGACCGACAAGGACGTGGACGAGAACGGCATCGTGGGAACGACCGGCGTCACGCCGGACTTCGGCAAGAACACCCGCGGCGAGAACGACTACCTCGGCACCGAGCTGGACCTCGGCATGACCTGGCGGTTCGCGCCGAACACCCAGCTCGATCTGGTGTGGGCGTACCTGTTCGCGGGCTCCGCCTTCAACCAGGCGACCAGCGCGGCCAACCAGGCGGCCGGCGTCGTCAACGACGCCCAGGACGTCTACAAGGCGGTCGCGCGCATCCGCTTCACGTTCTAGGGTCGCCGCGAAACGGGCGCGGCATTGGATGAAGGCGCCCAGCGCAGGATGATCCGGGCAAAGTTGGCCGCCGGTACCTTGCCGCGCAGCCAGCCCCCGATGATGTGGGCCGGGCCGAGCTCGTGGAAATGGAAGACCTGCGCTGCGTGTGGCGAGCGCATCTTGGAGGGCGATCTCGAGATCGAGTTTCTCGTCTGCTGCGCCGCGGTCTATTTCCATCCGCGTTGCCATGCGTTGTGGGAGGACGAGCGCTCCTGATGCCCGCAGCGCGCGCTGACTGAGCACATGGGGGGCTCCGGGCGCCCCCCACCCCCCCCGTACGCTCGTCGCGCCCCGGCAAAGCCGGGACGCTCCTCGACAACGCGATTGGTTCACGGGCTCTGAGCATGGAGATCTCCAGTCAAGCCCGGGACTTGACCTTCCCCTAAGGGGAAAGGTTTAGCCTTACGGGCAAGGGGGAACCCAGGTGGAAGGCGGGCTGAAGATCGGCGAACTCGCGCAGCGCGCGGGCCTGACGGCCAAAGCGATCCGGTTTTACGAGGCCAGACGTGTGCTGCCCTCACCCACGAGGGGCGCCAACGGGTACCGTCTCTATGGCCGAGGGGCCCTGGAGCTGTTGACGTTCGTCAAGCAGGCGACGGGGCTCGGGCTCACGCTGGCGGAGATCAGAGACATCATCGTCATCCGTCAGGGCGGGCGGCCGCCCTGTGGGCATGTCCACCGCCTGCTCCAGGACAAGGCCCGCGAGCTGGACCGAAAACTCCGCGACCTCATCGAGATGCGACGGCGGATCCGCCGGAGCCTGGCGGCCTGGAAGCGCGCGCCGGCCGGCGCGTCCGTCGTCTGCCCGCACATCGAGTCGCGGGCGGGCGCACGGCGCCTGAAGGGATCGTAGCGATGGCGCTCGCCAAGCTCCAGGTGAAGGTCGGGGGGATGGCCTGCTCTTTCTGCGCGGAGACGATCAAGAAGGGTGTGGGCCGGATGAAGGGCGTCGCGGAGGTCGACGTGAGCCTCGCACACGAGGAGGCCCTGATCGCCTACGACCCGAGCCGGGTGACGCCGGCGGCGCTCACGGGCACGCTCGAGAGCCTCGGATACACCGTCCGAGACCCACAGAAGACGCGGACCTTCGAGGAAGACGAGGCCGAGCTCCAGCGCGAGCGCGACCGGCTGGTCGTCGCCGGCGCCGCGGCCTGGATCGGGTTCGTGGTGATGCTCCTCATGTGGGTCGGGCGTCACCACCCGTGGGCGCACTGGTTCATGGCCGCGATCGCCCTCGCCATCGTGTTCGGCCCGGGCCTCCACATCCTCCGGATGGCGTGGGCGTCGGTCCGGCGCGGCATCGTGAACCAGCACGTCCTCATGGAGATCGCCGCCTTCGCCGGGCTCGCCGGCGGCGCCATCGGTCTCGTCAACCCGGTCTTCCGGAGCTACGAGTTCTTCGGCGTGTCCGTGTTCGTCGCCGCCTACCACATCCTCGGCGGCTACACGTCGCTCCTGGTACGCACGCGTGCCTCCCAGGCGGTGAAGAAACTCCTGTCGCTCCAGCCGCCCACAGCCCGGGTCGTGCGCGAGGGGGCGGAGGCCGAGGTGCCCATCACGGAGGTGCGGCGGGGAGATCTGGTGCGGGTCCGCCCGGGCGAGCAGGTGCCCGTCGACGGGGTCGTCGCCGAGGGGGCGTCCGCGGTGAACGAGAGCCTCGTCACCGGCGAGGCGCTCCCCCGAGAGAAAATGCCGGGCCACGAGGTGATCGGCGGCTCGGTCAACCAGTCGGGGACCCTGCTCATCCGGGTCACGCGGGTCGGGGAGGAGAGCTTCCTCGAGCAGGTGGCGCGGCACATCCAGGAGGCGCGGGCGCTCAAGCCCGGGATCCTGCTCCTGCTGGACCGGATCCTCAAGTTCTTCGTGCCCGGCGTGCTGGTCGTCGGGACGGCAGCCTTCGTGTTCTGGACGCAGGGTGCGGCGCTCCTCTGGGGCGCGCCGGACTGGGAACGGGCCGTCCTCGCCGCGCTCGCGGTGCTGGTGATGGGCTACCCGTGCGCGCTC
>Ga0156194_1193_pt1 | contig 11754 bp, 11 predicted proteins | sample RifCSPlowO2_12_FD_107847 | JGI IMG/M metagenome (GOLD analysis project Ga0156194, IMG submission 107847) | Candidatus Rokubacteria bacterium RIFCSPLOWO2_12_FULL_71_22 | reverse complement strand
CACCGGGAGGGCTACGCATGACGCGACGCCTCGAAGACCGCATCGCCATCGTCACCGGCGCCGCCAAGGGCATGGGCAGCGAGATCTGCCGCGCGCTGGCCCGCGAGGGCGCCCACCTGGCGCTCGCCGCCCGCGAGCCGGCGCCGCTCGAGGCGCTGGCGCGCGAGGTGGAGGCGCTCGGCCGCCGCGCCCTCGTCGAGCCGACCGACGTCACCGACGAGGCCGCCGTCGCGCGGCTAGTGGAGCGCACGCGCCGGACGTTCGGCGGGCGCGTCGACATCCTGGTCAACGGCGCTGGCGTCACCGGCCCGATCGAGACGCCGGTGTGGGAGATCAAGGCCGAGGACTGGGACCAGGTGCTCTCCGTGAACCTGAAGGGCACGTTCCTGCCGATCAAGCACGTGCTGCCGGCGATGATCGCGCAGCGCTACGGCAAGATCGTCGTGATCAGCGGCACCTCGGGGCTGCGCGGCTACAAGCACCGCGCGGCGTACTCCTCCTCGAAGTGGGCGCTCCGCGGGCTCGCGCGCACGGTGGCGCTCGAGGTCGGCCCCTACAACGTCAACGTGAACGCCCTGCACCCGGGCATCGTCGGCGGCGACCGCATGGAGCGCCTCTGCCGCGAGAAGGCGCTCAGGCGCGGCTCCGCGCCCGAGCAGGTCCACCAGGAGTACGTGGAGGAGATGGCGCTCCGCCGCGTGACCGCCGCGCACGACATCGCCCAGGCGGTCGTCTTCCTCGTCTCCGACGCCTCCCAGAACATGACGGGGCAGTCCATGACGGTGGATGGCGGCTGGGACGTCTGAGTCACCGCAACCGTGCACCCGTTCGAGTACGCGGCACCCGAGACGCTCGACGATGCGCTCGCGCTGCTCCGGGCGCATCGCGACGAGGCCAGGGTGCTGGCGGGCGGCCAGAGCCTCGTGCCGCTGCTCAACTACCGGCTGGCGCGGCCGCGGGTCGTGGTCGACATCACCGGGCTGCCGCTCGGAGGCGTGGGGGTCGATGACGGGCGGCTGAGGCTCGGCGCGCTCGTGCGCCATCACCAGCTCGAGGAGTCCGACGCGGTCGCCCGCCACTGCCCGGTGCTCCGCGAGGCGGCGCGACTGATCGGCAACGTCCGCGTCCGCGCGCTCGGCACGCTGGGCGGAAGCCTCGCCCACGCCGACCCGGCCGCCGAGCTGCCGGCGGCGATGACCGCCCTCGACGCGCGGCTCCTGGTGGCGTCGGCCACGGGTCGCCGTACGATCGCCGCGCGCGAGTTCTTCACGGGCCCCCTCACGACCGCGCTCGCGCCCGACGAGATCGTGACCGAGGTCGAGATCCCGGCGACGCCGGCGCACGGCTGGGCCGTCGAGCAGTTCGCGCGGCGTGCGGGCGACTTCGGGCTGGTGACCGTCGTCGCGCTCGTGAGCGTGGACCGTCGCGGCCGGATCGAGGACGCGCGGCTCGCCCTGGGCGGCGTCGCCGACCGGCCCGTGCGCGCCGCCGCCGCCGAGGACGTGCTCCGCGGCGAGGAGCCCATCGCCGAGCGCGTGGCGTGGGCCGCCGAGATCGCCCGCGAGCGTCTCGACCCGCCGTCGGACGCGTTCGCGTCCGGCGCGTACCGCCGCCTGCTGGCCGGCGTGCTGTGCCGCCGGGCCCTCGCCCGCGCAGTGGACTGCGCGCTGGGAACGCGATGATCGCGCGGATGGTCCTGAACGGCCGGCAGCGCGAGGTCGAGGTGCGCCCGAACCAGACGCTGCTCGAGGTGCTGCGCGACACGCTCGGCATCTTCGACGTCAAGCAGGGTTGCGACGAGGGGGTGTGCGGCGCGTGCACGGTCCTGCTCGACGGCCGTCCCGTCTCGAGCTGCCTCGTGCTGGCGCCGGCCGTGCGCGGGCGCGCCGTCGTCACGCTGCGCGGGCTCGAGCGCGACGGCGGCCTCCACCCGCTCCAGGAGGCGTTCGTGCGTCACGGCGCCGTGCAGTGCGGCTTCTGCACCCCGGGCATGCTGCTGACGGTCCTCGCCTTCCTCGAGCGCGAGCGGTACCCCGACCGCGAGACGCTCCGCGCGGCCCTCGAGGGCAACCTCTGCCGCTGCACCGGCTACGCGAAGATCCTGGACGCGGTGGAGGCGTACGTGCGCGGGGAGCAGGGTGATGGCTGACGCGGTTGCCACGCGCGAGGCCCTGCGCGTCGTCGGCCGCGCCGTGCCCCGCCACGACGCGCGCGACAAGGTGGCCGCCGCGACCGCGTACGCCGCGGACTGGGCGCTGCCCGGAATGCTCCACGCCGTGGTCCTGAGATCCCCGTATCCGTCCGCGCGGATCGTGAGGGTGGACACAGCGCGCGCGAAGGCGATGGACGGGGTCGCCGCCGTCCTCACGGCGCAGGACGTGCCGCGCAACGCGCTCGCGACCGACGTCCCGGGCCAGACCACCGCGATCGGCCCGCTCCGCGCCACGCTCCACGTGCTCGCCGAGGACCGCGTGCGCCACCAGGGCGAGCCCCTGGCCCTGGTGGCGGCCGAGACGCTCGAGCAGGCGCGCGCGGCCGCCGAGGCGATCGAGGTCGAGTACGAGCCGACCCCGGGTGTCTTCAGCCCCGAGGCGGCGCTCCTGCCCGGAGCGCCCGCCGTCCACGCCGCGGGCAACCTCCTCGCCCACTGGCGGATCGCCCGCGGCGACCTCGGCGCGGCCTTCACCCGGGCGGCGGTCGTGGTCGAGGGCGAGTACACGACCCAGCTGGTCGACGCGGGCTACCTCGAGCCCGAGTCGGGGGTCGCGTGGATCGACTCTGACGGCGTCATCACGATCCGCGTCTCGACGCAGGTCATCGAGCACTTCCGCGACGTGGCCGAGGTGCTGCAGGTGCCGCAGAACCGCGTGCGCGTCATCGGCACCTACCTCGGCGGCGGCTTCGGCGGCAAGGAGGACGTGACCGTCGAGGTCTACCTCGGGCTCCTCGCCCTCACGACCGGGCGGCCGGTGAAGATGGTGTGGACGCGCCCGGAGTCGCTCCTTGCGCGCGCCAAGCGCCATCCGTACCGCATGCGCTACCGCACGGGGGCGCTCGCCACCGGCGAGATCGTCGCCCAGCAGATCGAGCTGCTCGCCGACGCCGGCGCCTACGCCTACCTCTCGGCGCTCGTGCTGCTCTACTCGACGGTGACCGCCGCCGGCCCCTACCGCGTCCCGGCGGTCGAGGTGGAGGCGCGCGTCGCCTACACGAACAACCCGCCCACCAGCGCGATGCGCGGCTTCGGCGCCGTGCAGACGGTGTTCGGCTACGAGTCTCAGCTGGACGAGGTCGCGCGTCGTCTCGGCCTCCACCCGGTGGACGTGCGCCGCGTGAACGCCCTCCGCCGCGGTGACACGCTGCCGGTGGGCCAGGTGATCGAGACTCACGTGGCGCTCCTGGAGCTTTGCGAGCGGGCGTGGGAGGCCCTCGGCCCTCCGACGCCGCCCCGGGCGCCGCACCTTCGCGTGGGCCGCGGGCTCGCGTGCAACTTCCAGCCCTACGGGCGGATCGTCTGGCTCCACGACTGGTCGAGCGCCTGGGTCGGCTTCGAGATGGACGGAAGCCTCGTCGTCCGCTCGGGTGTGCCCGACGTGGGCGGCGGCCAGGCGTCCTCGCTCTGCCAGATCGCCGCCGAGGTCCTCGGCGTGAGCCTCGCCCGCATCTCGGTGCACATCGGGGACAGCGCGCTCACGCCGCTCGCCGGCACCACGACCGCGAGCCGCCAGCTCTACATGTCGGGCAACGCGGTCCTGAAGGCGGCGCGGGACCTGTGCGCCCAGATCCTGCCGGTCGCCGGGAGCATGCTGGGCGTCGACGCCGGGCGCCTCGAGATGGCGGACGACGCCGTCCTGGCGCCCGACGGCCGCTCGCTCGCGCTGCCCGAGGTGCTTCAGCAGTGCGCGCGGGTCGGCGTGCCGCGCGGGCTTCTCGCCGTCTACCACGCGCCCGCCGGCGAGCCCGTGGACCTCGCGACCGGCTCCGGCAAGGTCTTTCCCGACTACACCTACGGCGCGCACGCCGCCGAGGTGGAGGTGGACACGGAGACGGGGCGCGTGCGCGTGCTCGGGTACGCGGCCGCCCACGACGTCGGGCGCGCCATCAATCCGCAATCGGTCGAGGGCCAGATCCAGGGCGGCGCCGTGCAGGGGCTCGGCTACGGGCTCATGGAGGAGGTGATCGTCGAGGACGGGATCAACCTCACCACGTCCTTCGCCACGTACCTGATCCCCACGGCCACCGACGTGCCCGACGTCACGCCGCTCGTCGTCGAGTCCGGCGAGGGGCTCGGCCCGTTCAATGCGCGCGGCATCGGCGAGCCGCCCATCGGGCCGCCCGCCGCCGCCATCGCCAACGCCGTCGCCGACGCGGCGGGCGCCCGCGTGAGGCACCTGCCGCTCACCGCCGAGCGCGTCGCCAGGGCGCTCGGCCTCTGCGCCGAGGGGCGCTGAGCGTGGCGGACCCGGCCCCCGCGGGCGCGGCGCGCCGGAGCCCGGCGCTCGGCCTGGCACTGCTGACGCCGTCGGCCGTCATGCTGGCGGTCTTCGCCATCGCGCTCGGCGCGCTCTTCCAGTTCAGCCTGCTCGAGTTCATCCCGGGCTCCCTGCGCACCGGCGGCCTCACCGACCGGAACTTCCGCGGCGTGCTCGCGCCCCACTACCTGCGCTACATCTGGGACACCATCGTGCTGAGCGCTCTCACGACGGCGCTCACGCTCGGGGCCTCGTACCCGGTTGCCTACGCGCTCGCCCGGACGCCCTCGGCGCGCGTGCGCTCGCTCCTGCTGGTCCTCACGCTGGCGCCCTTCTTCACCGGGGCCATCGTGCGCACGTACGCCTGGATGCTCGTTCTCGGCAACTCCTTCGTCCGCTGGCCGGTGAAGCTCCTCTTCGAGCCCGAGGGCGTGCTGATCGGGCTCGTCCACTTCTCGATGCCGACGATGATCCTGATCCTGGCCGCCGCGATCAGCCACATCGACCCCCGCTACGAGCGGGCGGCGGCGAGCCTGGGCGCCCGGCCCTGGCGCGTCTTCTGGCGGGTGACGCTGCCGCTCTCCACGCCCGGCATCGTCTCGGGCTCGCTCGTGGTCTTCGCCTGGACCTTCAGCGCCTTCCCCACGCCGGAGCTCCTGGGCGGGGGGCGGGTGAAGATGATCGCCAACGTGGTCAAGGACCTCGCCCTCGACGCCTTCAACTGGCCGGGCAGCGCGGCCTTCGCCGTCGTGGCCCTCGGCGTGACGCTCGGGCTCCTCGCCCTCATGGGGCGACTCCTCGGAAGGCACGCGGCATGATCGCCCGGCTGGTCGTCCTGGCCCTCGTCCTGTTCATGACGCTGCCCACGCTCGTCGTCGTCGTGGCGTCGGTCAACTCCACCGCGATCCTGTCCTTCCCGCCCCAGGGCCTCTCGCTCCGCTGGTACGAGAACGCGCTCACCTACCCGCAGTTCCGCCGGGCGGCGGTCAACAGCCTCGTCGTCACCGCGGCGAGCGCGGCCCTCGCCCTGCCGATCGGCACGGCGGCGGCGCTGGCCCTCGTGCGCTACCCGGTGCGCCTGCGCGGCCTCTGGAACACCGCGCTGCTGTCGCCCCTCGTCATCCCGGGGGTCGCGGCCGGCCTCGGGCTCCTGATCCTCGCTGCGCGCCTGGGCCTGCTCGCGAACCGCGGGGTCCTGATCGCCGCCCACGTCGTGCTCGTGCTACCCTTCGTGATCCGCTCGGTGATGGTCAGCGTCGCCAACCTCGATCCCCTGCTCGAGCGGGCGGCGGCGAGCCTGGGCGCGCGCCCGCGGCGGGTGTTCCGGCGCGTGACGCTGCCGCTCCTCCGTCCCGGGCTCTTCGCCGCGCTCCTCTTCGCCGTCATCGTGTCCGCCAACGAGTTCGTCGTCTCGCTGTTCGTCTCCACGCGCGTCACCGAGATCCTGCCGGTCGCGATGTTCACCTACGTCGTCAACTACACGGACCCCACGATGGCGGCCCTCTCGACGCTCTTCGTCGCCGCCACCTTCGCCGCCGTGTTCCTCGCCGACCGCCTGCTGCACCTGGCGCGCGTCTTCCAGATCGAGGAGCACCGGTGACGGGCAAGACGGTCGTCGCGCTCGAGGGCGTCACCAAGGCGTACGGGGCCACGCGCGCGCTCGACGGGATCGACCTGGCGGTGCAGGAGGGCGAGCTGCTCTCGCTGCTCGGCCCCTCCGGGTGCGGCAAGACCTCCACGCTCAACATCGTCGCCGGCTTCGTCGAGCCCGACGCCGGCCGCGTCCTGCTGGACGGCCGGGACGTCACCCGCCAGCCGGCCTGGCGGCGCGGGCTCGGCGTCGTCTTCCAGTCCTATGCGCTCTTCCCGCACATGACCGTGGCCGAGAACGTCGCCTTCGGCCTGCGCGAGCGCGGGATGCCGCGCCGGGAGGCCGAGGCCCGGGTGGCCGAAGCCCTCGCCCTGGTCCGGCTGCCGTCGGCGGGCGCCATGCGGTCCTCCCAGCTCTCGGGCGGCATGCAGCAGCGGGTCGCGCTGGCCCGGGCGCTCGTGATCCGCCCGCGCGTGCTCCTGCTCGACGAGCCGCTGGCCGCGCTCGACCGGAAGCTGCGCGAGGAGATGCGCGCGGAGCTCCGGGAGATCCAGCGGGCCGTCGGCATCACCACGATCTTCGTCACCCACGACCAGCACGAGGCGCTCGGGCTCTCCGACCGCGTCGCCGTCATGAACGCCGGCAGGATCGAGCACCTCGGCACGCCGCGCGAGGTCTACCAGCGGCCGGCCACCGGCTTCGTCGCCGACTTCATCGGCGCCTCGAGCGCGCTCGAGGGGCGCGCCCTGGACGGCGCCACGGTGGAGCTGGCCGGCGGGCAGCGGATCGCGGTGCGGCTCTCCCGGCCGCTCGAGGCGGGAGCGTGGGTGCGGCTCCTGATCCGGCCGGAGCGCGTGGAGCCGGGCGACGGGGGGCCCAACACGCTCCCGGCCCGCGTCACGAGCGCCATGTTCCTCGGCGATCACTCCGAGGTGCGCCTCGAGCTCCCGGGCGGCGTCCGCGTGCTCGCGACCGTGCGCGGCGCCGCCGTCATCGAGCCGGGTGAGCGGCTCACGGTGACGCTGCCGCCCGATGCCTTCCTGGAAGCGCCGTGAAGGCCTGAGCCGTTCGGCATGGGGAATCGAGCCGTATGCGTCATTGACCCTGGCAGGCGCTCCGCGCTTCTCTCACCGCAGGCGGTGGCCCCCGCGTGAGACAATGCCCCGGCGCTCGACTCGGGTGGCAGGGACGATTGAGGGAGGTGTGAGATGATCCGAGCCCCACGGTTCGTCGTAGCCGGAACGATCGCCGCCGCCTGGTTCGTCGCCACCGCGATCGGCGGGGCCGCGCCCGCGTCCGCCCAGAAGACGGTCTGGAACCACAACTTCTTCGGCCCACCCCGCGCGGTCACGACCGGCATCGAGGCGATGGCCGAGTTCTACAAGAAGGAGTCGAACGGCGCGTTCGAGATCAAGATCGCCTATGGCGCCGCTCTCGGCCCGGAAAAGCAGGTGCCGGAGGCCATCAAGTCCGGCGGCTATGAAGGCGGAATGATGTGCATCGGCTACTACCCCAACAAGTTTCCGCTGCTCTCCGTGGCGGAGCTGCCCTTCCTGCTGCCCCGGCGCACGGAGGATCGGGCCAAGGTGGAGCACGCTGTCCTGAGTCACCCGCTGATCGCCAAGGAGATGGCCGACCGCTGGAAGATCAAGTATTTCGGGCCGACCTTTTTGCCCTCCTACGAGTTCATGGGGAACAGGCGGATCGCATCCGTCGCCGACATGAAGGGCGTGAAGATGCGGATCTCCGGGTTGAACGCCAAGGCGCTCCAGGTCTTCGGGGCGGTGCCGACGATGGTGACGGCGCCCGAGGGGTACACGGCGCTGGACCGCGGCACGATCGACAGCTTCGGATTTCCGTATTCGTACACCTTCGCCGCCTACAAGCTTCACGAGGTCTCGAAGTACGTGACCGAGGGCATGGCCATGAGCGGCTTCCAGTGCCTTCAGGGGGTGAACCTGGACGCCTGGAACAAGCTGCCCGCCAGCCTGAAGGCGAAGCTGCCCCAGGCCCAGGAGCTCGCGACCGCCGCCCTGTTCAAGGCCTACAAGGCGGCCGACGAGAAGTGGATCCCCATCTTCAGGGAAAAGCTCGAGATCACACAGTTCCCGCCGGAGGAGCGAGCCAAGCTGGCCGCCGGCGCCAACGACATCTGGGAAGCCTGGGTGAAGGAGCAGGAAGCCGCCGGCCGGCCCGGCCGGGAGATCCTGAACTTCGTCAAGTCCCAAGTGGCCAAGTACAAGTAGTCCAGACTGAGCGGTCTGGGCTTGCACGAACTCGCGATCCTCGCGGCCGTCGTCGTCGTCATGATGGCGGTGACGACGGCCGCCGCCGCGCTGGTCGGCCGCGTGCTGCGGCTGGTCGAATACGCGCTGCTCTGCGGCTCCGTCGTGGTCACCCTGTTCGTGCTCTTCTTCGTGTGCGCCGAGGTGCTGATGCGCTACGCCTTCAATGCGCCGATTCCCGGGCATCTCGAAGGCTCCGAATTGCTGATGCCGATCATCGTCTTTCTGGCGCTGTCCTACACGCAGGCGACGCACGGGCACGTCGGCATGGATCTGGCGCTGGACGCCCTGCCGCCCGCGGCACGGCGCTACGCGACGATGGGCACCCTCCTGCTCAGCATCCTGATCTGCTCCGTCCTGGCCTACTTCAGCGGGAAGAACGCCTACCAGCTCTGGGCGTACGACGACGTCACGATGACGCCGCCCTATTTCCCGACCTGGCCGGCGGCGGCGGCGATCCCGCTGGGGTATGGCCTGATCTCGATCAGGATGTGGGTGCAGGTCCTGAACCTGCTCGATCCCGAGCGCTTCCCGGCGCACGCGCCCGGGCTCGGCGCGCCGCACGCGGTCGAGTAGGAAGGCCGCCGAGCGGATCGCCCCATGGACCCGGTGATTCTCGGGATCGTTTCGGCCGTCGCGCTGACGCTCTTCCTGCTCTCGGGCGTGCGGATCGCCTTCGCCACCGCCCTGTGCGGGTTCCTGGGTCTCTGGATGCTGCGCGGCTACCATCCCGCCGCCGCGTTGTCGGCAACGAGCATCTTCGGCCACATCACGAACTACAACCTGCTGGTGCTGCCGCTCTTCATCGCGATGGGCTTCTTCGCGTATCACGCGGGCATCACGCGCGACCTCTACTGGACGGCGCGGCAATGGTTCGGCCACCTGCCCGGGGGCCTCGCCATCGCGACGATCTTCGGCGCGGCGGGCTTCGCCGCGGCCTGCGGCGCCTCGACGGCCTCGGCCGCGGTGATGGGCCGGGTCGCCCTGCCGGAGCTCAAGAAATACGGGTACGACGACAAGGTCTCGACCGGCTGCGTCGCCGCCGGCGGCACGATGGCGACGATGATCCCGCCCTCGGTGCTGATGGTCATCTACGGCTTCATCGCCGAGGAGTCCATCGGCGCCCTGCTGCTCGCCGGCATCCTCCCGGGGCTCCTGGAGGCGGTCAGCTACATGATCATGCTGCTCGTGCGCTTCCGTCTCAAGCCCGAGCTGGGACCGCCCGTCCGCGGCATCACTTGGCCCGATCGCTTCCGGTCGCTCAGGGGTGTCTGGGGCATGGTCGTCCTGGTCGTGCTCGTGATGGGCAGCATCTACACCGGCATCGCGACGCCGACCGAGGCGGCGGGTATCGGCGCGTTGGGCGCGCTCGTGCTCGCCCTCCCGCGCCTCAGCTGGCGGACGTTCTGGACGGCGATGGTCGAGACGGCGCGAACCTCCTCGCTGATCTTCGCCATCGTCGCCGGGGTGCTGATCTACGTCCACTTCCTCGGCTTCACCGGCATGCCGGGCGCCATCGCGAAATCCATCGTGGGGCTCGACTTCCCACCGATGGTCGTGCTGATCGGCATCCTCGCGCTCTATCTCGTCCTGGGCATGTTCCTGGATGGGATCGGCATGCTCCTGTTGACCGTGCCCGTCATCCTGCCCACGATCCAGCATCTGGGCATCAACCCCATCGTCTTCGGCGTCCTGGTCATCCGGATGATCGAGGTCGGCCTGATCACCCCGCCGGTCGGCCTCAACGTGTACGTGCTGCGCGGCGTCGCCCCGAACGTCAGCATGGCCGACATGTTCCGCGGATGCGGCTGGTTCGTCTTCGTGGACATCATCAACGTCGGCATCCTGCTGTCCTTCCCGCAGATCATCCTCCTGATCCCCGGGACCATGATCCGGTAGCTACGTCCGGGTGCGGATGGGGGGCGAGTTTGAGGCTCTCCTCCTGCCGCGCCGTCCGCGAAGCCTGCGTTCGCACAGCGATAATCGGGCGCCCTGTCCCACCGATTTCGAGGAGCGCTGAACATCTTGACCGCGCCACCCGCCGCGACGCCTCTCCGGCAGACGGCTGCCGGTACGGGGGCACAAGGACCACTTCCGGATGTTCAGAGGCCCAGCTCCCGACCCAGGATCCGGGTGACGAAGCGCTCGCCGTACGTCTCGCTCGCGACGAGCGCCCTGATTCGATCGCGCACCTCCTCCGTACGTCCCGCCTTCCCCGCCGCCTTCATCGTGTGCGCGTAGGCCGCCCACACGTCGGCGCCCGCAATCTCGTACCCGTAGCCCTCGACGAGCCAGCGGAGCGCGGCCAGGCCCGCCTCGACGGCGAACGCAGGACGCCGGTCGGCGAAGTCCCGCGCGGCCCGCGTCAGCGTCTTCGGATCGCACGGCGTCCGATTCGCGAGCCGCATCGCCTCGTCGAAGAGCCCGACCTCCTTCGCCGTGGCGAACCACTTCCCCTCGTCGCCAGGCGTGGTCGCCACGAGATCCTCGAGCAACTCTTCGGGCCGCTTGTGCGGATACTTCCGGGCGAGCGCCCGGTACGTCGCGAGATACGACGTGCCGCGGGTCGCCTCGAGCGCGTAGCGCCAGTACGCCTCCTCGACGCGACCGGCCGCGAGCAGCACCGCCTCGCACGTGGCCGCGATGGCGATGGGGCTCTGGTTGAGCCCTCGCGACGCCTCGGCGTACGCGATCGCCTCGTCCGGGCGGCCGAGCGCCGCCAGGGCACGCACGCCCCACTCCCGGTAGGGCCAGAAGGGCAACCGGTCCTTCTCAAGCAGGGCGAGGATCTCCTCGTGGCGCCCCACCCGGAAGAGCGCGCTCAGGCACGCCGTCGTGCCGTGAAAGAAGCCGCGCAGCTCCGGGTCCGGGCTCAGCGCCTTCTCTACGATGCGGACCAGCCGATCGGCCCATGCGGAGGCGGTTTCGGCCGACACGCAGAGCGCGCCCCAGAAGTCCCCGAGGCGCTCGATGTACGGGATCGCGTCGTTGGCGTGAGCCTCCCAGAGGCGTTCCAGCCAGCCCTCGCGCGTCTTCGCGTCCGCGGGCGCTCCGGCGATGACGGCCACGAGCTCCTCGATGGCGTGGTTCACCGCGGTGCCGATGGCGCCCGAGGAGCTATCCACATGCTCGAGCGCCGGTGACACGCGTTCCAGGAACAGCACGGCCCCCTCCGCGCCCAGGACCGGATCGTGCCGGGCGACCGTCTTGATCTCGCTCACGGCTCGCCGGACGCGCTCGATCGCCGGCTGCGACTTCCAGCCGAAGCCGCCCCGTCGGAACCGGCGCGTGAACTCCCAGTGAGCGGCCTTAGCCCAACTTCCGCAGTTCGAGGGGGGCAGGGTTGTAGTTTCGGGCACTTAGGCGAAAAGTCGCCACTACACTTCGGCGGTCGTGGCGACGGGTG
>Ga0156194_1067_pt1 | contig 11785 bp, 9 predicted proteins | sample RifCSPlowO2_12_FD_107847 | JGI IMG/M metagenome (GOLD analysis project Ga0156194, IMG submission 107847) | Candidatus Rokubacteria bacterium RIFCSPLOWO2_12_FULL_71_22 | reverse complement strand
GCCGGTCCGAGCTGCACGTCCTCGAGGACCGCCCGCCCCTCGAGCCGCACCGGCTCGAGCGCGAGCGTCCCCTCGAAGTCGAGCGTGCCCGCCTCCGGGGTCGGCGAGGTGAGGTGCAGCCGCACCGGGCCGCGGGACGGCCAGGTGAAGTCCCGGACGGCGAGGCGGGCGCGGGCGACCTCGAAGCGCGCGGGCGGCGTCGTGCTCCCGTCCACGATCGACACCGCGCCGTCCTCGAACAGCCCCTCCCGGAGCTGGAACTCGAACGAGGCGCTCGGCCCCTGCGGCGGCGCCGCGGCGGCGCGCTCGAAGAGCGTTCTGAAGAGGAAGCGATGGTCGGCGGCGCGCTCGATGAGGGCCCACGATCCGCGCATGCGCACCCGGTCCACGGCGATGCGGCCGGGCCAGCTCGCGTCGATGCCCGTCGCGTCGAGGCGCGCGACGGTGAGGACGTCGCGCCGGCCGTCGGAGATCGTCAGGCGACGCAGGCCCAGATCGCCGCGGGCGGTGAGGCGGGGCGCCGGCGAGGCGCGGCGCGCCGGCCCCGCGATCGCCGTCGGCGAGGTGATCGTCGAGCGCGGCAGCCTCGTGGTCGTCGACGAGAGCGCGGCCGAGCCCGCGCGCTTCGAGGTGCCGCGCGTGGACCTCGTGCTCAGGAAGAGATTCGCGCCCGCGAGGCGGAGGCGAAGGTCGACGCTCGCGGGCGCGCCGCCGACGGCGCCCTCGGCCTCCAGCGTGCCGCCGCCGGGCAGCGCCGCGTCGAGTGAGAGCTGTGCGGGCGCGCGCGCCGGCCACGTCACATTCCTGAGCACGAGGTCCACGCGCGGCACCTCGAAGCGCGCGGGCTCGGCCGCGCTCTCGTCGACGACCACGAGGCTGCCGCGCTCGACGATCACCTCGCCGACGGCGATCGCGGGGCCGGCGCGCCGCGCCTCGCCGGCGCCCGGCGCCGGCGGGGAATCCGCGGGCGGAGGCGGCGCGAGCCGGGCGGCCAGCGGGAACCCGCCCTGGCGATCGCGCTCGACGAGGGCGTGCGGCTGCTGGAGCCTCAGCTCTCCCACGGCGACGCGCTGCGGCCAGTCGATGTCGATGCCGGTCAGGCGGGCGCGCGGAACCGAGACCAGCGTCCGGCGCCCTTCGCGGAGCGCGAGCGCCGACGCGTCCACGTCGCCGCGGACGCGGGCCCGCAGCGCGCCGGTGTAGGCCACGCTGGCCATCAGGTCTCCGCGCACCCGACCGCGGAGCCCGGCGGCTTCGGGCACCCCGGCGGCGAGTCGCCGCAGGCGCACCGCCTGGAGCGCGATCGCGAGCTCCGCCTTCCAGCCGAGATCGGGCGGTGGCGCGGTGAGCTCCAGGGCGCCGCGCGCGTCCACCTCGGCGCCGTCGCGCAGGCGCGCGCTCGCCTCGACGCGGGCGGGACCGCGCGCCGGCCACGCGAGCCCTTCGCTCGCGACGCGCAGTCGCTCGAACTCGAGCGGTCGGGCGGACGCGCGCGGGTCGGCGAGCACGCCGCGCCCGGTCAGCTCGAAGCGGCCGACGCTCCAGGCCTCACCGCGCCGCCGGGCGTCGGCGAGCGTGATCCGCGCCGCGGGCGCGGTGAGGCCGCGCGCCTCCACGCCCGTGAGCGTGACGTCGGCCTGAAGCCGCGTGCCGTCCGCGGCGGTGTGCTCGACCTGGAGCGAGGCGTCGACGGCGCCGCGCTCGGGGGCGAGCGGCGCGCCCGGCGGCAGGTACAGCCGCAGCAAGGCGAGGTCCACGCCCCTCAGGATGGCCGTGGCATGGAGCTCCAGCGGGTCGAGCCTGAGGCGCGCGAGCCACGCCGACACCGACGCGCCCTCGATCGTCGCTCGGGCGGCGGCCACGCCCTGGACGTCATCGCGGCGGCTGGACAGGCGGCTCGCCTCGATCGCGAGGTCCCGGACCCGCCACGCGCGCGCGGGCATGAGCGTGCGGTCCTCGATCGTCAGCCGGTCACCGCGCACCGCGGCCCGGCCGACGGTCACGGCACCGCGGTCGAAGGCGATGTCCTCCGCGGTGACCCGGAGGGACGGCGCCGTCACGACGTGCGCCGGGCGGCGCAGCTCGACGCCGCCGAGCGCGGCGTCCACCGCGAGCCGCGTGCCGCGCCGCGCGTCGTGCGCCACCCGCACGGAGGCGTTGACGACGCCGCGCTCGGGTCGCACCGGCAGGTCGGGCGGCAGGTAGAGGCGGAGCAGCGTCACGTCCACGTCGCGGAGGACGGCCAGCGCGTGCACTTCGAGCGGCGCGAGGCGAAGGTCGCTGACCCAGACGGAGACCGGCGAGCCCGCCACCACCGCGCGGGCGGTCGCGACGCCGGCAGGCTCCTCGCGGGAGCTCGACAGGGCGCGGACTTCGAGGACGACGCTGTCGGCCCGCCAGCGGCGCGCGGGCGTGAGCGTGCGGTCCTCGATCGTCAGCCGGTCACCGCGCACCGCGGCCCGGCCGACGGTCACGGCACCGCGGTCGAAGGCGATGTCCTCCGCGGTGACCCGGAGGGACGGCGCCGTCACGACGTGCGCCGGGCGGCGCAGCTCGACGCCGCCGAGCGCGGCGTCCACCGCGAGCCGCGTGCCGCGCCGCGCGTCGTGCGCCACCCGCACGGAGGCGTTGACGACGCCGCGCTCGGGTCGCACCGGCAGGTCGGGCGGCAGGTAGAGGCGGAGCAGCGTCACGTCCACGTCGCGGAGGACGGCCAGCGCGTGCACTTCGAGCGGCGCGAGGCGAAGGTCGCTGACCCAGACGGAGACCGGCGAGCCCGCCACCACCGCGCGGGCGGTCGCGACGCCGGCAGGCTCCTCGCGGGAGCTCGACAGGGCGCGGACTTCGAGGACGACGCCGTCGGCCCGCCAGCGCCGGACGGGCGTGAGCCGCGCGTCCTCCAGCATCACGGTGCCGCCGTCCACCGCGAAGCGCCCACACGCGATGCCGCCGGCACGGATGCGGAGGTCGTCCACCTGAACCCGCACCGAGGGCGCGGAGAGGTAGGCGCCGTCCTGTCCGGGCCGCAGGAGCTCGACGCCGGCGAGGTGCGCGTCGAGCGCGACGCGCATGCCGGTCGAGGGGGCGTGCTCGATCGTCCCCGACGCGTCGATCACTCCGCGGGCCGGGCTCAACGGGCTGGCGGGCGGCAGGTAGAGCCCGAGCAGCGACGCGTCGATCTGCCGCGCGATGGCCGTGGCCTTGAAGCTCGGCGCGCTCAGCCGGACGTCCGTCACCCACAGCGACACGGGCGAGCCCGCGACGACCGCGCTCACCGTCACGATGCCGGGCGGCGCCGCGGGATGGGTGGACACGCCGCGCGCCTCCAGCGCGACCTCTTCGACGCGCCAGACGCGCGGCGGCGTGAGCGTGCGATCCTCGATCTCGACGGTGCCTCCCACGAGCGCGAACCGGTCGAGCGTGAGGGTCGGCGCCGTCCCCTCCGTATCCCCGGCAGGGACGAGATCGGAGATGTTGAACTCGCCCGGGGCTGTCCGGACGATGCGAAGGGCGGGCGCGTCCAGGGTGCCGCCCGTCACGTGGAGGTGACCGCGCAGCAGGTCGCGAGGACTCAGCCGAAGGGTGAGCCGTGCGACCGTCGCCAGCGGGCGCTGGTCCCGATCCATCACCGTGAGGCCGTGGAGGGCCAGGCGCCCGTCGAGGAGATCCACGTCCGCGCGCGCCAGCGTGACCGCGCGGCCCGTAGCCGAAGCCAGTCGCCAGACGACCACGCGGCGGGCGATTTCGGGCAGGGCGAGCAGTCCGCCCACCGCCAGCGCGACGAGCGCGACGGCCGCGATGACGGTCAGACGGAGCGCGCGCCGTCGGCTCACGATGACCCGGAGTAGAACGGCACCCTACTAGCGGGCCGGCGCCCTCGCGACGCTGGTCGCGTTCAGGGACCGGCGGCTCGAGGCGGCGGCTCGGTCGACGCGGACTCGGCGAGCGCCGTCCGATATCCCTCGCACTCGCAGTGGTCGGGGCGCGTGCACACGCTCGCGAACGTGCTGGACCCCGGCACGCGGATGGCGTGGCCCGGGCGGCGGCAGTACGCCGCGACCGGGAAGATCCAGATCCGGTCGGCGGTCACCGGCACGAGAAAGGGGCACTCGTCGCGTTCGGGATCAGTCATCTCTTACCCCCGGTGTCCGCGGATACGACGATAGTGCCACACCGAACGGAGGACGCCAAGGCCGCTACGGAACTCGTGTACTCTGTGGGGCGATGGACTCCTTCTTGACGCTCGACTCGCACATGACCGTCGTGGCCTGGACGTCCGGCGTGCGGGAGATCCTCGGCTACGAGGCCGGAGACATCCTCGGCCGGCCGGTCTTCGTCCTGGTGCCCGACGATCAGCGTGAGGCGGCGGCGGCGGTGATCCGGCGGGTCAGGGACGAAGGCCGCGTGCAGGGCTTCCACGCCGAACGCCTGAGCAAGAGCGGACAACGCGTGAAGATCGTCGCCGACCTGCTCGCCGTTCGGAACGCCTCCGGCGAGCACTGCGCCACGCAGATCACGCTGCGGCGCGGCGCCTGACCCCGGGCGGCACCTCGCGAGCTTACTTCAAGATTGCGCCGAACAAGCGCTGCATTTCCTCCCAGGACTTGCGGTCCGCGTCGGCGTCGTAGGCGAGCGGCAGATTGAACTTCTTGCCGTTCTCCGTCGCGTCGGGATTGGTGAACGCGTGCACGGCGCCGGGATAGTTGATGAAGCGGTAATCCACGCCGGCCGCGTCCATCTCCTTCTTGAAGGCCTCGATCTGCTCGGGCTTGACGAAGGGATCGTCGGCGCCGTTGAGCACGAGCACCTTGGCCTTCACGCCTCCAGGCCTGGCCGGCGTCTGGGTCGGAAGGCTGCCGTGGAAGCTCACCACGCCGGCCAGGGGCAGGCCGCGGCGCGCCATCTCCAGCACCATCCCGCCGCCGAAGCAGTAACCGACCGCCGCGATGCGGCCGGTGTCCACGTCGCGCTGGCTGGCCAGCAGCGCCAGCGCGGCGCGAAACCGCTTCTCGGCGACGTCCATGTGCTTCCGGACCTCGCCCGCGAACGCGCCCGCGTCCTTGGGGTGCGAGGCGACCTTGCCGTCGCCGTACATGTCGAGAGCCAGGGCCACGTAGCCCAGCTGGGCGAGCATGTCGGCGCGCTTGCGCGGGTAGTCGTTGTTGCCCCACCACTCGTGGACGACCAGCACGCCGGGCCGCTTGCCGTCGGCCTTCGCCGGGCGCGCGATGTACCCCTTGAGCGTGGTGCCGTCGGCCGAATACGAGACCTCTTCTCCAGCGGCGGCGGCGCCGACCACGACGAGCATGGCGAGGCTCACGAGGGTCAGGCCGAGGGCGATTCGTCTCATGGAGGGCTCCTCCTTGTCCAGGGCTCGAGTGCCCGCGATGATACCACCTGCCCAAAGCCGCTCGGGCTCCCGGCGCCGCTCAGGGCCGTCGGAGCTCGCTCGACCGGATGTTCCTGGCGACGACACGCCCGCCCTGGACGACCCAGAGCTTCTCGGCCTGCTCGGTGATCGCCTGCGCGGCGTCGCGCGCGTCGAGCACGACGAGGTCGGCGCGACAGCCCGCCGCCAGGCCGTAGTCGGCGAGCCCGATCGCGCGGGCGGCGTTGGTCGTGACCAGCTCCAGGAGCCACGCCAGCTGGTCGAGGTTGCCGAGGTGTGCGGCCATCGCCGCCACGAGCGCCTGGCGGAGCAGGTCGGGGTGGCCGTACGGCGTGAAGGGGTTGACGATGTTGTTCGTGGAGACGGCGACGTTGACGCCGGCCCGGCGCAGCTCGCCGAGGCGGGTGACGCCGCGCCACGTGAGCCGCCCGTCGGTCCGCCCCTTCACGTGGAGCTCCGTGGCGGGCAGGCTGATCACGGAGATCTGCGCCTCGCGGAGCTTGTCGATGACGCGCGCCCGCTGGCCGGGCTCGAGCGCGTCGAGCGTGGAGAGGTGGCCGAGCGTCACCCGGCCCTCGAGGCCCCGCGCGATCGTTTGCTCGGCGATGTAGTCGCTCGTGAGCATCGCCGGGTCGTCGGCCGTGTCGGCGTGGAAGTCGAGCGGCACGCCGAAGGCCTGCGCGGTCTCGAAGCACCAGTCGATGTGCGCGCGCTGGTCCCGGTCCATGTAGGGACAGCCGCCGAGCGCCTCGACGCCCGAGCGGAGCGCCGCGCGCAGGAGGTCCTGCGTCATCGCGTCGTTGAAGACCCCCTCCTGCGCGAACGCGATGAGCCGCAGGTCGAGGATCCCCGCGAGCTCGCGCTGCAGGCGGCGGAGCGCCGCCAGGCCGCGCAGCTCGACGAGGGCGTCGATCTCGACGTGGGCGCGCATCGTCGTGCAGCCGTGGCGGACGGCCAGCTCCAGCACGCGCGACGCGCGGCGGTAGATGTCGTCCTCCGTGAAGCGCTTCTTCAGCTCGGCCACGAGCGTCAGGGGGCTCGGGCCCCCGGCGCGCAGGCCCTCGGTCCGGTCGGCGATGAAGGCTTTGTCGGGATGGATGTGGGTCTCGACGAACCCGGGCAGGACGAGCTTGTCCGCGACGTCCAGAGTCTCGCCGCCGGGCCCGGCCAGGTCCGGCCCGATCCGGTGGATCCGTCCGTCCCGGATCGCGACGTCCTGCCGGCGCCCCGCGACCAGCCCGTTCCGCAGCAGCAGGCCGCCCGTGCCCGGGGTTCTCACGGGTGCGAGTATAGCGAGTCGTGAGATAGTCGGGGAGATGCCAGAACCCCTGCCGCTCGCCCACATCCGCGTCGTGGATCTCACCCGCGCCCGCTCCGGCCCGACGGCGGTGCGCCAGCTCGCCGACATGGGCGCGCAGGTCGTGCGTGTCGAGGCGCGCGAGGAGATGGAGGGCGACTCCACGGCGCTCGGGTTCGACTTCCTGAACCTCCACCGGAACAAGCGCGCGCTCACGCTCGACCTGAAGCACCCCCGGGGCCTCGAGGTGCTCCGGCGACTCGCGGCGAAGGCCGACGTCCTCGTCGAGAATTTCCGCCCCGACGTCAAGCACCGGCTCGGCCTCGACTACGAGGCGCTCTGCGCGCTCAATCCGCGTCTCGTGTACGGCTCCATCTCGGGCTTCGGCCAGACCGGGCCGTACGCCGAGCGCCCGGGCTACGACCAGATCGCGCAGGGCATGGGCGGCCTCATGTCCATCACCGGGTTGCCCGGCCAGGGGCCCGTGCGGGTCGGGATCCCGGTGGCGGACCTCACGGCGGGCCTCTACCTCGCCCAGGGCATCCTCGTCGCGCTGCTGGAGCGCGAGCGCTCGGGCCGGGGCCAGTGGGTGCACACGTCGCTCCTGCAGGCGATGGTGACGATGCTCGATTTCCAGGCGGCGCGCTGGCTGATCGACGGCGAGATCCCGCCACAGGCGGGGAACGATCATCCCACGGGCATCCCCACGGGCGTCTTCACGACCGCCGACGGCCACATCAACGTGGCCGCGTCGGGGCAGACGATGTACAAGCGACTCTGCACCGCGATCGGCGCGCCCGAGCTGGTGGACGACCCGCGCTTCCGCACGCTCGCCGACCGCTCGAAGAACCGCGCGGCGATGAACGCGGCGCTCAACCGGGCCTTCGTCGGCAAGACGAGCGCCGAGTGGATCGAGGTGCTGAACTGGGCCGGCGTCCCGTCGGGGCCGATCCTGAACGTGCGGGAGGTCTTCGAGGACCCGCAGGTGCGTCACCTCGGCCTCGCCCAGCCGGTGCGCCACGCGACGCGCGGGGAGATCCAGGTCCAGGGGCTCCCGGCCGCGCTCTCGCGCACCCCGGGCGCGATCCGCACACCCGCGCCGGGCCACGGCGAGCACACGGACGCGATCCTGGGCGAGCTCGGCTACACGGCCGAGGAGATCGCGGAGCTCCGGCGGGTCGGCGCCGTGTGAGGCGCGCGAGCCGCTGGCGTCAGGGAAGGAGGTCGGCGACGGGGATCCGCGCGCCGGGCGCGGCGAGCGGCGTCACCGCAGCGGGCGGCCGCAGCGCCTCGATCGACCGATAGGCCCAGCCGTAGGCGGCATCCGCCGCCGGCTGCGGGTCGCGATGCACCTCGAGCACGCGGTCGACGAGGTTCACGATCCAGTAGTCCCGGATCCCCGCCCGCGCGTAGAGGCCGCTCTTGAGGCGGCGATCCAGCCGCAGGCTCGAATCGGCGACCTCGACGACGAGGGCGGCCGTCCGCGGGTGAGCGTCGACGTAGTCACGATACGTGCCGGCGACGACGGCGATGTCCGGCTCCGGCTCGGAGTCCTCGTCGAGCGCGAGCGGGGCCTGGAGGCGCGGATGCCGCCCGGCGCCGAAGGCCGAGCGGAGCACCTGACCGATCTGCCCCACGATCGCCGCGTGGGGGCTGCCCTGAGGCTCCCGGACGACGAGCAGGCCGCCGAGCAGCTCGAGGCGCTCGCCCATGAAGATGCCGAGATCGACGAGCCGCTCGTACTCCACGCGCCGCCAGCGCCGGGTTTTCAGAGGTTGCTCCACCGCCGAGGCCATGGACGCTACCGTAGCGGGACCCCGCGGGCGCCGTCAACAGCGTCAAGCTGATACAGCGTCAAACTGATACGCCGCCTCACGAGGCGATTCCGGCCATCCGCGCGAAGGCGATGAGCTCGCGCGGGACGTCGGGCCCGGCCGGCTGGTAGGCGATCTCGGTCACGCCGCGCGCGGTAAGCTCGTCGAGCCGCGCGCGGAGCGCAGGCGCCTCGCCCGTGAAGGTGTACGCGCGCACGGCCTCGCCGGTGATGACCGTGCGGTCGATCGCGTTCACGAAGGTGAGGTGGCCCTCGTGGGTGTGCAGGTGGCGCTCGCGCGGCGGCAGGGCCTCGAGCGCCGCCTTCCACGCGGCGCCGCCCGGCAGCTCGCCGAGCTTCGGCCGGCGCGGCGCGCCCGGCAGATCCCAGGCGCGATGGAACACGACGGCGGCGCCGGCCCCGGCCGCGGCGAGCACCCGCGGCGCGTCGAAGGGCTCGCCCGGCTCGAGCACGGTGCCGAACGTGAGGAGTGCCGCCCAGGCGAAGCCGCCCGTCGGCACCACCGTGAAGATCCCGTCGCCCAGCTCGCGTGCGACGGCCTCGCCGCGGGGGCCGCCGACGCCGAACACGAACGGCACGCGGATGGGGCGGGGCGGCGCCTGGCCGGGGCCGTGGAGCATCCGCGTGAGCGCGCCGTCCACCTCGACCGCCTCGCCCGCGAGCAGCGCGCGGAGCTGGCGCGCGTACTGGGCCACGAAGCCCCAGGGGTTGGGGCGCTGGCCCATCGCGAGCCGCCCCGTGAAGCCCGAGCCGATCCCGACGACGACCCGCCCGGGGGCGAGCGCCGCCAGCGTCGCCACGGCGGCGGCGTTGACCAGCACGTGGCGCAGGCTCGGGATCAGCACGCCCGGGCCCAGCCCGATGCGGCGCGTGCGCTCGGCGGCGCGCGCCAGTGTGGCCCACACGTCGAGCTGGAGCGCGGGTGTGTCGTAGACCCAGGCCCGCCGGTAGCCGAGCCGCTCGGCGAGCGCGACGTGCTCCGGGGTGTCGGGCACCGGTGGGAACGCGCAGGAGATGTCCATGGTCCAGACAGGATAGCTCCATCGCCGCCCGGGGTGCTATCGTCTGCGATGATGACGGACCTGTTCGGCGTGACGGAGGCCTGGAGGACGGCCTGCCCGGGCGCGGCCGCCGGCGTGCTGGCGATGCGGGACGTCGCGAATCCCGCGACGCATCCGGCGCTCGAGCGCTGGATCGCCGAGCGCGAGGTGGCGCTGCGCGCCCGCTTCGCCGGCGCCGACCGCGCCGCGCTCCGAGCGTTGCCGCACCTCCAGGCGTACGCCGCCTACTACAAGCGCTGGGGGAAGACGTACCACGTGCAGCTCCAGCTCGAGTCCGTGGCGCTCAAGGGCAAACCGATCACCCGCGCGTCCGCGCTCGTGAGCGCCATGGTGGCGGGCGAGCTCGAGCATCTGCTCCTGACGGCCGGCCACGACCTGGATGCCGTCGAGCCGCCGGTCACGCTCACGGTGGCCGACGGCGTCGCGCGCTACCGCCTCTTGAGCGGCCAGGAGCAGGCGCTCCAGGCCGGGGACATGACGGTGGCCGACGGGCGGGGCGCCATCTCGAGCATCCTCTACGGGCCGGACGCGCGGACGCGGCTCCGGCCGGAGACGCGCCGCGTCCTGTTCGCGGTCTACGCGCCGCCGGGCATCGGCGGGCAGGCCGTCGCCGCGCATCTCGAGGGCCTCGGCGCGGCGGTGCGGCTCGTCAGCCCGGACGCCGCAATCGAGGCGCTGGCCGTTCACGAAGCCCCGGAGCGCTGACCCAGAGAGGAGAGCGAACGCATGAGCTGGCCTCAGGAGTTCGACCAACACGACGGTCTCGGCCTCGCGGGGCTGGTGCGACGGCGCGAGGTGAAGGCCGAGGAGGTGCTCGAGGCGGCGATCGCGCGCGTCGAGGCGCGCAACCCCGCGATCAACGCCGTCGTGGGGCGCCTGTACGACCAGGCGCGCGCGGCGATCGCGGCAGGCCTGCCCGACGGGCCCTTCACCGGCGTGCCGTACCTCTTGAAGGACCTCGGCGTCCTGTACGCGGGCGCTGTGACGACCTGGGGCAGCCGGTTCTTCGCCGATTACGTCGCGGACCACGACAGCGAGATCACGGTGCGGCTCAAGCGCGCCGGCCTCGTCGTCTTCGGCAAGACCAACACCCCCGAGTTCGGACTGTCGACTTCCACCGAGCCGCGGCTCTTCGGGCCGACGCGCAACCCGTGGGACCGGCGCCACAGCGCGGGCGGCTCGAGCGGCGGCGCCGCGGCTGCGGTCGCGGCCGGCATGGTGCCGATGGCCCATGCGACCGACGGGGGCGGCTCGATCCGCATCCCCGCCTCGTGCTGCGGGCTCTTCGGGCTCAAGCCCACGCGCGCGCGCAACCCCATGGGCCCGGACCAGGGCGAGGGCTGGAGCGGCGCGTCGGTCGGCCACGCGATCACGCGGAGCGTGCGCGACAGCGCGGCGCTGCTCGACGCCACGTCGGGCCCCGACGTCGGCGACCCGTACTGGGCGCCGCCGCCCGCGGGCCCGTTCGTCGCCGAGGTCGGGCGCGATCCGGGACGGCTGCGCATCGCGCTCACGACGGCGCCCTGGAACGGCCAGCCGATCGATCCGGAGTGCGCGCAGGCGGCCCAGGGCGCCGCGAAGCTCTGCGCGGAACTGGGGCACGTGGTCGAGGAGGCGCGGCCCGAGATCGACGCCGAGGCGCTGGGCGTCGCGACGCGCACGATCGTCGGCGCCAACGTGCGCGCGCAGCTCGAGGCCCGCGCCGCGGCGCTCGGCCGCGAAGTCGGGCCCGAGGACGTGGAGAAGGTCACGTGGGCCCGGGCCGTCGACGGGCGGACGGCGACCGCCGCCGACTACGCGCGATCGATCGCCGTGGTCCACCGAACGGGCCGCGTCGTGGGCCGGTTCTTCACGAGGTACGACATCCTGCTGACGCCGACCATGTGCCGGCCGCCGTATCCGCTCGGCGTGCTCGACATGATGAGCGAGGACCAGCCCGCGTACCTCGCGGCGCTGCTCGCCAGCGTCGCGTTCACGTCGCTGTTCAACTCGGCCGGGAATCCGGCGATGTCGGTCCCGCTCGCCTGGTCGGAGCGCGGGCTGCCGATCGGCGTCCAGTTCGTGGCGGGCTTCGGCGCCGAGGCGACGCTGTTCCGCCTCGCGGCACAGCTCGAGGCCGCGCGCCCCTGGGCGTCCCACCGCCCGCCGCCCGCCTAGCCCGTACGGTTGTCGCGCGCGGCGGACGGGACGAAAGGGTCGCGCCA
>Ga0156194_1161_pt1 | contig 12025 bp, 8 predicted proteins | sample RifCSPlowO2_12_FD_107847 | JGI IMG/M metagenome (GOLD analysis project Ga0156194, IMG submission 107847) | Candidatus Rokubacteria bacterium RIFCSPLOWO2_12_FULL_71_22 | reverse complement strand
TCCATCCCGACCTTCTCCTCGTTGCACTCGTCGCTCTGGGAGTACTCTCCACTCCAGCAAAACGGCTTTTCAATTACGTGGTCGACACGTATCTCTACAGGGGTCGCACCGACCACGCTTCGGCTTTACGCGAAGCTACACGCCGCCTTGGCCATCTCATGCAGCCAACAGAGCTTGCTACTCAACTGCAAGCCGTCCTTACAAATGCATTCGTGCCCGAGTCCTTCACGATGCTCGTTCGTCCCTTCGAGAGCGCGACCCTCGAGCGCCTATCGCCAAGCACATCAACACAACTCGACTGGTCTGACCTCTCGACTCTTCTTACCGAGAACCCAAGTCCGGGCGTTCTTGTTCTAAATCCGGCACACGAAACCGGATCTGCCCTTCATGCGCACGAAGCCCTCCGGCTCGCGGGGCTCGAAGTTGTCGTCACTCTTGCACGCCGCAATCAGCTACTTGGCGTCATTCTTCTCGGGCCCCGACGTAGTGGTGACGCCTACTTCAAGGACGATCTAGCCTTTATCGAATCCCTCGCCGAGCTTGCATCTATCGCACTTGAGAACGCTCTTCTTTATCGCCAACGCATTCAGATGTTTGAGTATTCTGAACGCCTCCTCGAATCCCTCGACTCGGCCGTTGTGGCAGTTGATGTTTTCGGAAGGATTACGAGCTTCAATCCAGCCGCCGTGAAACTTCTTGGCTTGCCGCAAGACAGTCGCGGCGTCCTTCTCGACGTTGTTCCGTCCGAAGTTGGCTGGGCACTTGCCCTCGCGCTGAGAAGTACTTGGTGTCCGCGCGAAGTCGAATTCGCGATTGAACATCCGGGCGGCACCTTCCATGCGATCCTCTCGACTGCGGTTCTCCACGAGGACGAGGGGCGTGTATCTGGCGCCCTCGCTGTCATCACGGATCTTTCTACGATTAAGGCGCTTGAACGGAATCAGCGCAGAATCGAGCACTTCGCCGTAATGGCTCGCTTTTATGCCGGTATTGCACACGAAATCCGGAACCCCCTCGCCGCAATCTCAAACTTCATTTCGATGCTCCCCGATCGTTTTGATGACCCAGAGTATCGTGATACGGCTGTGCGCCTCTTGCCCATCGAAGTGTCCCGGATCGTTCGACTCGCTGATCGACTTCGCCTGATGGCACCCAGTGAGGGCGGGAAATTAACTACTGTATCCCTCTTGCCATTGCTTAATGACATAATCACTATTCACTCTCCGGCAGCACAGGAACAAAGAATCAAAATTGAGCTTCAGTGCCCGGACGAACTGCCTCCAATTCTTGGCGACCCTGGTCAGCTCGTTCAACTCTTTGTTAATCTCATCAAGAACGCGATCGAAGCCATGCCCGAAGGCGGAACTGTCGCTGTCGAGGCCGACCGAAGCGCGACTGCGGCCATTGTTGTACGTGTAATTGACGAGGGCTCAGGAATCGAACCGACCGCACGACCGAAGGTTTTCGAGCCCTTCTTCACTACAAAACCAACAGGAACCGGATTAGGGCTCGCGATCTGCAGAGAGATCGCGGATTTCCACAGAGCACGACTGGCTCTGTATCCGCGTGGAGCCATCGACGGAACAGTTGCCGAAATCGAATTCCCGGCCCTCGTCTCCGCATCATCGTGAAACCCCTCTCGCTGTTCATCGTCACAACCCTTCTGCTTGCTCTTGCGCTATTCGTTTGGAGGGCTAGACCAGAGAATCCAGTCAACCGCTCCTTCAGCGCCTTCACCCTGTGTCTGGCGGCCTGGAGTCTCGGAATTGCAGCGCTCTATACACATGGTCCTCATGCGTTCTGGGCGCATTTCATCTTCACCGTTGCGAGTCTTGTACCAGCAGCTTTTCTGGCTTTCGTCCACTACTACCCGAGACCCGGAAGATTCCCAAGGTCACCTCTGCTGTATGTGACGTACTTGCTTGCCGTCGGGTTTGCCGTCTTCTCTGCTACCACCGGATTCATTGTTAATGACGTGACAATCACGGCTCTAGGCCCGGTTCGGTCGGTAGGTACCATGTACTCAGCCTTCGTTGTCTATTTCGTCCTCACTTGGTCCATGTCTTTCGCGGGGCTCGGCCTCAAGTGGTACCGAGCGAAAAGCTCGGAGCGGGCTCACCTCAGTTACGTAGGCAGCGGCATCCTGCTTGGGGTTGCCGGCGGTCTCACAACCAACCTCTTCTTGCCGCTAATCACAGGTCATTCCTACTACAGTTGGCTCGGCCCCTACTTCAGTTTGCCCTTCATGATCCTCGTAGCCCATGCGATCATCCGCCACCGTCTGATGGACCTACGATTGGTGGTGCACCGCGGCATTACGCTCGCTGTCGCCATCGTCCTTTCTCTTCTACCTGTCGGTATCCTTCTAGGGATCCTCTGGCCTCGCCTGTCGATCCTCCTCGACGCCAACGACCTGGTCGCCCTTCTCGCCGCCGTCGTGGTCGTAGGTCTTCTGATTCCGGTGATACGCGACGCCACGGGCCGCCTCCTGGATCGCTATGTCTACCGCACACACGTGAACTATCAGCGCACGGTGCGTCGGGCCAGTGCAGAGTTGACTCGAGTGCTCGATCTGAAGATACTGCTGCCCTTCTTGAGCGGCACGCTGGTCGAAGCCACGAACTCCGAGGGTGCCGCTGTCTATCTCCTGGACGACGATCGGCTCCGGCGCGCGATCGGCGGGCAGCATCAAGAACGCGGGCGTTTCGAGACGCCGGACACGGCGTCTCCCGCTGTTCTCGACACGCTCACCCGGACGAAGGACTTGATCCTCTGCGATGAGATCTTGCAGGAGCAGCCGACGCCCGAACGGGCGCTCTTGCACGCAGAGTTGACACGCCTCAACTGGGCACTCGTGTTGCCGCTACTGTCCGAGGACAGCGTGGCTGGAGCGATCGTGGTGGGACCGAAGCGCTCGGGTGACCCGTTCTACCCGCAGGATCTCGATCTGCTGATGACCCTCGCGAACCAGGCGGGCATCGCGATCAAGAACGGACAGCTCTACTCGCAGGTCGTCCTCGCAAACGAGCACCTGAACAACATCGTCTCGACGATCGAGAGCGGTGTGGTCGCGGTCGACGCTGCAGGGCGCATCACGCTCTTCAACCGTGCGGCCGCCGCATTGACGGGCCTGTCGATCGACGAGATCAGGCTTCAGCCCTTCAGCGTGCTGCCCGCGTGCCTCGGGGAGCCTCTGCGGCAAACACTCGTCGATGGTCGCGAGCACACGCAACCGGAGGTCGAGCTGCCCGGCCGCGGAGGGACACGCCCCATCCTCTGTGCGACGTCACCGCTGCACGACCAGGACGGCACCGTGCTCGGGGCGGTTGCCGTCTTCAGCGATCTCACTCCACTGAAGGAGCTCGAAGTCGAGCGGCGGCGGGCCGAGCGCCTTGCGTACTTCGAGATCCTGGCATCCGGCATCGCGCACGAGATCAAGAATCCGCTCGTTGCGATCAAGACGTTCGCTCAGCTCCTGCCGCGCCGCGTGAGCGACGATCGGTTCATCGAGCAGTTCGGGCGTGTGGTTGCGCGAGAAATCGCCCGGATGGAGCGCCTCCTCGAGCGACTGCGGACTCTCGCCCACACGGCAGAACGCCCCCGGTACCAGCTCGACCTGCGCGCCCCCGTAACCGCAGCCATCGAGACCATGCGACCCGTGTTCGGCGAGAAAAACATCGTCGTTTCGATCGCGATCGCCCCCGTGCCCTGCCCTGTGCTCGGCGATCATGCTGAACTCGAACAGCTTTTCCTGAACTTGTTGATGAACGCGCACGAGGCGACGCCGCCCCGGGGGATGGTAAGAATCGAGTTGGCGGCGGGCGCGGATCGGGTTACGGTCGCAGTCGTGGACACCGGTGTGGGCATCCCAGCCCAGATCCTCGAGAGGGTCTTCGACCCATTCTTCACGACCAAGAAGCACGGCTCCGGCCTGGGGCTCGCCATCTGCGCGTCGATCGCCCAGGCGCACGGCGCGCGGCTGCAGGCGGAGAACCGCCCCGCAGGCGGAGCCGTGCTGACCGTCGTGTTCCCCCTGGCAACGGCCCAAGCGTCGGTCTTCGCGTGAACGCGGTCCTCCTCGTCAGCCCGGACGGCGCTCTACGAACCCGGCTGCTCAGCGCCCTCAGCGAATACTCCGTCTTCGCTTCGCAGAGCGACGCCGAGGCGTTCAAGACGCTGCGGCTGGTCGATGTCGACCTGGTCATTCGGGATACCGCGGCGCTCTCCCGCGACCTCGACGGTCTCATGTCCCGCGTGAGGGAACTCGCCTCTGGCGCCGTGGTCGTCGCCATTGGGCCGCCGGGTGACGATGATCCTGCCGATTTCCGCATCGCCGCGGACTTCCAGCAGCGCGAGCTGGAGAGCATCCTGCGGCGCGCAGCGGAACGGCTTCGCCTCGTGCGGGAGCTGGCCACACTGCGCGCGGGCCCGATCCTCGAGCCCTCAGCGCCGGTCGAGGCCCCCGACGGTGGAGACGGCGCCGCGCTCGGCCGGGTGCTCAAGGAGATCACCCGCGCCTTCGCTGTGGGTTTCGATCTGCCGCGGGCGCTCGACATGTTCCTCGACGCGATCAGCGATCTGGTGCGGCCGACGCGGGCGGCCCTCCTGCTCCCGGACGCCGCGGGCCACGACTACCGCGTCGCGACGCACCGCGGGCTCGCGCCCCAGATCGTCGAGTCGGTACGCCTCCCCGCAGCCGCTGGTCTTGCCGGCTGGCTCGCCACGCAGGGGCGTCCGGCACGCATCCACGATCTGGCCGACCTCGAGATCGTCAAGGAGCTGAAGCTCCTCCAGGGCGTTCTCGCCGTCCCCTTGCTGGCCCACGGGGAGCTGGTTGCGCTCCTCGTCGTGGGTCAACCGGTGTTCGGTTCGACGTACGGCCGTCGCGACACCGAGATGCTCTTCGATCTCGCGACCCACCTGGCCACCGCCATCCGGGACATCACGCTCCACCATCAGCTCGCCCAGGAAAAGGAGTTCAGCGAGCGGATCCTCGAGCACATGTCGAGTGGCGTCATCACGATCGGTCGTGACCAGAGAGTCGGCACGCTGAACCGGCGCGCCGAGGAGATCCTGGCACTCTCCGCCCGTGATGCCATCGGCCAGGACCTGCGCGTGCTGCCGTCGCCCCTCGGCGACATGCTCTACGACACCCTCCGCTCGGGCCGCACGGTGACGCGCATGGAGCTTCAACTGGCGCTCCGCGGCCTCTGGCTCGAGATTTCGACCTACCCGGTGCGCGGAGACGAACCACTGCCCTTGGGCGCCGTTCTGGTGTTCGAGGATCTTACTGCGCAGAAGGAGTTGCTGGCCCAGAAGCGGCAAGCGGAGCAGACCCAGCTGCTCACGCGGGTGGTCGCCCGGATCGCCGACGAGATCAAGAATCCCCTGGTGTCGATCAACACGTTCATCGAGCTCATCGGAGAGCGCTACGACGACCCGGAATTCCGCAAGCACTTCTCCTCCGTCGTGCGCCGGGACGTCAGGCGGCTGGTGGACGTGTTCGAGAAACTTGCAGGCCTTGTCACCGAGGGTGAGCTACACTTCTCCACCGTGGACGCGCAGGCGATCGTCGAGGACGTGGTGGCGACGATCGAGCTGTCCGACGAAGGACTCGGCAAACCGCTCCAGCTCGAGGTCGAGCGCGGAGCTGTGCCGCAACTCGTCAACGTGGATGCCACCCAGCTCCGCCGCGCGATCTCTTACCTCGTCTGGTACCTCACGCACAACTCACCGGCCGACCAGGCGCGCATCTCCGTGTCCATCGCGCGCCATGCCGAGAGCGACGGCGGCGAACGGGTATGGATCTTCATCGGCTCACGGACGGCGAGTCTCCCGCCGGACAAGCTGCAGCGCATCTTCGATCCGGTGGAAATGGTGCAGGAAAGCCTGATCGACGTCGGCCCCGCGGTGAGTCAGCGCCTCGTGGAGGCGGTCGGTGGACACCTCCGAATCCGCCACGGCCGCAATGAGCTGGCGTTCCTGATCTCGTTGCCCCCGGCCGCGTCATGAACAGCAGCCTCGAGCCGCTGATCGCCCACCCACGTGTCCTGGTCGTCGACGACGAGCTCGGCCCTCGCGAGTCGCTGCGGATGCTCCTCAAGCCGGTGTACCAGATCCAGACAGCGGACAACGGCGGCAGCGCGCTCGAGCTGCTGCCCCGCTTCCGACCTGACGTCGTCATCATGGACATCAAGATGCCCGAGATGGATGGGCTCGAACTGCTACGGCAGGTCAAGCGCGTCGATCCGTCCATCGAGGTCGTCATGATCACGGCCTACGCGTCGCTGGAGACGGTCAAGCTGGCGCTCACCCACGGCGCATTCGAGTACCTGATCAAGCCGTTCTCGCGCCAGGACATGGAGGACGTCGTCCGACGTGCGATCGTGCGCCGCCAGGCCGATCTCGGCACCCGCAGTCAGGTGCACACGCTCGTCGATGAGATGCGGCGGCTCTCCGCGAAAACTCGTGAGCTCGAGGAAGCTGCCCGTCGCGAAGCCGCCGAGCAGTCGCTCCGGGTCACCCAGCTCTCGATCCTGCGCGAGATCTCTCGGACGATCGTGGGTCAGCTCGACGCCCTGGAACTGACGACGGCGGTCACCGAGCAGCTCCGCGCGGCACTCGGCTACGATCGCGTCGAGATCACGTCCGCGGCGCCCCCGCCATCGACCGACGCCGTGACGGCCTGCCCGATCCGCGACGCCCAGGGCCTGCTCGGCTACCTCGTCGTGGACAACCGCTCCGCCGGCCGGCCCATCGACCCGCGCGAGAACGAGCTGCTCGAGATGCTCTCGGAGTATCTCGCGATCGCGCTCCGCAATGCGCGGCTCTACGGCGAGATCACTGACACGAAGCGCTCGCTCGAGCAGCTCATCGCATCGGCCGGTGACGCGATCATCTCCGTGACCGCCGACGACCGGATCGACGGGTGGAACCCGGCCGCCGAGCGCATCTTCGGCCTGCCGCAGGCCGACGCGCTCGGACGTCCGATCGCCGATTTCCTGCCCGCAGGCGAATACGCCACCGCCAAGGGGCGGCTCGGGGAGGGGTTGGCCTTGCAGCAGTTCGAGACGACGCCGGGCGCTGTCCACTCCAGGCCGCTCGCGCTCGCCGTCACGCTGTCCGCCCTGCGCGGTCGCGACGGTGGCCTGGACGGGCTGATTGCGATCGTGCGCGACATCACAGCCCAGAGGGAGTTCGAGAGCCAGCTCCACCAGTCCGAGAAGCTCACCGCGCTCGGTCAACTCGCCGGCGGGATCGCCCACGACTTCAACAACCTCTTGCAGGCGATCCTCGGGTATGCGCAGCTCATGAAGCAGAACCCGCACGACCCGGCGTTCCTCGACAGCTCGCTCCGGATCGTCGAATCAGCGGCACTCGACGGCTCGGAGACGGTGCGCCGCATCCAGCAGTTCGCCCGCCTCCGCCCCGACGAGCAGTTCGTGTCCGTGGACGTCAACCAGATCGTGCAGGATGCCGTGGCGATCACCCGTCCGCGCTGGGAGGAAAAGATCGCCCACGACAGCCGCCCGCTCGACCTGCGCCTCGATCTGGGCACCGTCGTGCCGATCAACGGTCGCCCGGCAGCACTGACCGAGTTGATGACCAACCTGATCCTGAACGCGCTGGATGCGATGCCCGACGGCGGAGCGCTCGTCATCGCGACCGGTCACGAGCCCGGACACAGTGTGACCGTCACGGTCATCGACAGCGGGATCGGCATGCCCGAGCCCGTGCGCCAGCGAGTGTTCGAACCCTTCTTCTCGACGAAGGGTGAGGGCGGTTCGGGTCTCGGGCTGGCGATGGTGTATTCGATCGCGCGACGGCACGGCGGCGACATTCGCGTGGAGAGCGAGGTCGGGCGCGGCACCACGTTCACCCTGACCTTCCCGGTGCCGCGCGAGCCGAGCGAGGCCAAAGGGCCCGCGCGCCCGCCGACGAGGCACCGCACCGCGCGGATCCTGCTGGTGGACGATGAGCCCAAGGTGCTCGCCACGCTGACCGAACTGCTACGGAGCGTGGGGCACGCCGTGACCGCGAGCCCGAGCGGCGCCTCGGCGCTCGACGCCTATGCCCCGGCGCGATTCGACGTCGTCATGGTCGACCTCGGGATGGCAGGCATGAACGGATGGGAATTCATCGAACGGCTGCGCGCGATGGATGCGCTCGTCCCCGTGCTGCTCGTCACCGGCTGGGGGCTTCGCGACGAGGATCAGGCACGGCTCGCCCGGCTGGACATCCGTCGCTGCCTCTTCAAACCCGTGCAGCCGAGCGATCTCGATGCGGCGATCCAGGAGACGCTCGCCTGAGCTCGACCTCCCCTCAGGCGCGCTTCATGGGGCGACCGCAACAGATCTTCTGCGCCATCGCGACCTTCCCGCACTTCGCGCAGCGGAACCCTGCCATCCGTCACTCCTCTCAGAGCCGCTCGATGACCGTGGCGATGCCCTGCCCGAAACCGATGCACATCGTCTGCAGCCCGTAGCGTCCGCCCGTCCGCTCCAGCTCGTGCAGCAGCGTCGTCATCAGCTTGGCGCCGGAACAGCCGAGCGGGTGGCCGAGCGCAATCGCGCCACCGTTGACGTTCACCTTCGCCATGTCGGGATGCAGCTCGCGCTCCCAGGCCAGCACGACCGAGGCGAACGCCTCGTTGATCTCGAACAGATCGATGTGGTCGAGCGTGAGTCCGGCCTTCTTGAGCACGCGCCGGGTGGCCGGGATCGGCCCGGTCAGCATGATGACTGGATCGACGCCGGCCAGGGCGGTGGCGGCCACGCGGGCGCGCGGCCGAAGGCCGAGTTCCCGGGCTTTCTCGGCGGACATGAACATGAGCGCCGCGGCGCCGTCGGAGATCTGCGAGGAGTTGGCGGCGGTGATGGCACCGTCCGGCTTGAACGACGGGGCCAGAGTCGCGATCTTCCCGCGGTTCACCGGCACGCGCACGCCCTCGTCCGTGTCGAACACCGCACCGTCCGCCAGCGTCACCGGGACGATTTCCCGCCTGAAACGCCCCTCGGCGATCGCGCGACCCGCCTTCTCGTGGCTCTGCGCGGCGAACTCGTCGAGCTCCTCGCGCTTGAGCCCCCACTGCTCGGCGACGAGCTCGGCGGAGATGCCCTGTGAGACGATGTTGAACCGCTCCTGGAGCGCGGGCGAGAGCGGCCCTTCCCCTGGCCCCATCGCGTTCGAGCCCATCGGCACGCGCGTCATGTGCTCCACGCCGCCGGCGATGACGCACTCGTACTGGCCCGACATGACGCCCATCGCCGCGAAGTTCGCCGCCTGCTGGCCGGAGCCGCACATCCGGTCGAGTGTGGTCCCACAGACGTCGAGCGGGAATCCCGCAATGAGAGCGGCGTTGCGCGCGATGTTGAAGCCCTGCTCGCCGAGCTGATCCACGCAGCCCAGGACGACGTCCTCCACTTCTGACGGGTCGACCTTCACCCGCGCGACGAGCTCCCGCAGCACGTGGGCCGCGAGGTCGTCAGGACGGATTCCCGCGAGCTTGCCCCCGTTACGTCCGACAGCGGTTCGAACGGCTCCGACGATGACGGCGTCTCGCATGGCTGCCTCCCTGAACGCCCGTTCATTTTATCGGTGAGGCGCCCCACAGCGCAAGACGCGCCCTTCCTGTGGTCACCGGTGCCGACGATCGCGAGCTTCCGACCCGTCGCGCCAGCCAGCTCGAGGCGGGCGCGGAGGTGGCTCAGGTCGCCCGTTTGACCTGGTCGGCGAGCTTGCAGAAGGCGCAGAGCGTGCCCGTGGTCACCTGCCCGCAGCGCACGCACTCCCGGAGCTCCACCCCCTCGGCCCGCTCGAACGCGGGGCGCGCTCGGTCGAGATACCCGAAGAGGAAGTTGTGCTTCGCGCCGGGCGAGGCGGCCTCCATCCGATCGAGGACCTGCTTGTGCGCGATCGACGTGGCGCCCTCGGCGAACGGGCACTCCTCCACGATGTAGTCGATCCGCCGGAGGAACGCGTATGCCGCGGTCTCACGCTCGGACAGGCGATACAGGGGTTTCACCCGACGGACGAGCTTCGGATGCGTGGATCCGAGCGCCGGCGACTGCCGGGCGAGCGCCTCGGTCTGCCAGTGCAGGACCGAGCCGAACAACGTCGCCGCCTCGTCGTCGAGATTGTGGCCCGTCGCGACCACCGGGAACCCGTGCTCGTGCGCGACACGATTGATCACGTAGCGCTTGGAAAGGCCGCAGCTCGAGCACGGCGGCCGGCGAGTCACCCGCTGGATCACCGGCACGGGCGCGCCCACCTCCTCCGCGACCCGGCTGACGAGCAGGGCGACACCGCGGTCGGCCGCGAACCGCTCGCACTTCGCCCGGGACTCGATCGAGTAGTCGAAGATGCCGAGATCGAGGTAGAGGCCGGTGGTTCGGTAGCCCTCCTCGAGGAGCACGTCCCAGAGCGCCAACGAGTCCTTGCCGCCGGAGACGGCGACCAGCACGTGCTCGTCCGGCCCGAACATGCGCCAGCGGCGAATCGCCTCGCGCACCTGGTTACGGAAGAAATCGAGAAAATCCGGCGCGCAGAACGCCGTGTTGTGGCGGCGGAGCTCGAGCACCGCGCCCTTGCCGCACTTGCGGCACTTCATACGCGCCTCCGAGAACCGTCTCGGCTCGCACGCCCCCCCGTCTCATCGCTCGCCTCGTCCGTCGAACGGTCTCGACTCGCACTACCACCCGACATGACGGGGCGGAGCTCGATCGTGTCGCCGTCAGCGACGATCTGGTCGGCGGTCATGAGGTCGTCACTGCGGATCACCAGTACGGTCTCGGGAACGATGTCGAGCTCCCTCAGGATGTCCTTCACGCGCCGGTTGCCGCGGACCTCCACCTCGCGCCGTGGATTGCGCAGGACGATGCGCGCGCTCAAACCTTCGGCCTCCTTCGTGAGCTTCGTGGTCGGCTTGCCGGTGGCGTCCACAGCATCGATGACTCCCTGGAGGAGCGAGTCGCTCACCGACACCCAGAGTATACTCCTCGCATGCTCCCGGATGGACCGCCCGGTGGTCGGCGCGACCCGCTCGCGCGGACGCCGTGGCGTCAGCTCGCGACGCGGCCGGTCTATCAGAACCGCTGGATCCGCCTGCGCGAAGACCAGGTCGAGCTACCCGACGGCCGCACCACGATCTACGGCGTCGTCCAGTGCGGCGGCTGTGTCGGCGTCCTGCCGTTCCTCGACGCCGACACGGTCGTGCTCGTCGGCCAGTACCGCTACGTGGCCCGCGGTTTCTACTGGGAGATGCCGACCGGCGCCGTCCACGCGGGCGAGGCGCTCGAGGCGGCGGTGCAGCGCGAGCTTGGCGAGGAGGCCGGTTACCGTGCCGACCACCTCGAGAAGCTCTGCGCGTACCACACGTCGAAGAGCGTCGTGGACGAGACCGCGCACCTCTACGTGGCCGAGGGGCTCCGCGCCGTCGAGCAGCGCTCGGATCCCACCGAATTCATCGAGGTGCGGACGTTCCCGTTCCGCGAGGTCGTCTGCATGGTCGAGCGCGACGAGATCAAGGACTCGATGACGATCATCGCCGTCCTGCACGCCGCCCGTCGCCGCGCCGTGTAGGCGCGATGAGGAACCTCTTCGACGACGTCGGCGCGCGGCTCGACGCCGAGCGCGTCGACGTCCTGCTCGCCACCGACGCGCTGCGGCTCGAGCGCATCGTGTCGACCGGTCACGCGACGCGACCCGGCGAGTGGTACGACCAGGCGACGGCGGAGTGGGTGGTCGTGCTCCGCGGGAGCGCCGGGCTTCGCTTCGAGGGTGAGACCGAGCCACGCACGCTCAGGACGGGCGATCACGTCCTGATCCCGGCGCGCCGGCGTCACCGGGTCGAGTGGACCGACGCGCGGGAGCCCACCGTGTGGCTCGCGCTGCACTTCTGAGCCCGCGCCCCTAGTCCGCATTATTCACGAACGGCGATCGCGCGACCGGGCGGGTGGTGCAGGGTGCGCCTCGGGCGGGGTCGGCGAGACCCGTCCCCGCCGCGTGGCCACGGACCCCGCGCGCA
>Ga0156194_1296_pt1 | contig 12307 bp, 12 predicted proteins | sample RifCSPlowO2_12_FD_107847 | JGI IMG/M metagenome (GOLD analysis project Ga0156194, IMG submission 107847) | Candidatus Rokubacteria bacterium RIFCSPLOWO2_12_FULL_71_22 | reverse complement strand
ATCGCGCTCCGGATCACGGACGGCGCCGAGGACCGGCAGCCGCCGCTGCGCTACGCGCGCTCGGTCGGGTTGATGTCGGTGGTCCTCGCGACGGGACGGGCCATCCGCACGAGCGACTACCTGGGCGAGTGCGCGCGCCGCGGCGTGGACCCGGTCGGCTTCTCGGCCCACCTCACGCACTGGATGGGTGTGCCGATGGCGGCGGGCGAGGACGTGCTGGGGGTCATCGTGCTGCGGGGCAACGCGCGCCCGTTCGGCGAGGCCGACGAGCGGCTGCTCGCCAACATCGGCCACCTCGCCGCGCTCGCCCTGCGCAGCGCCGGGCTCTTCGAGGAGCGGGCGCGCGCGTACGGCGCGCTCGCGGCGGCGCAGGATCAGCTGGTGCGGACGGAGAAGCTGCGCGCCCTGGGCGAGATGGCCTCGGGCATCGCGCACGACTTCAACAACCTGCTCGCGTCGATTCTCGGCCGCGCCCAGCTCCTGCTCCAGCGCGTCCAGAGCCCGCAGCTCCGGCAGTGGCTTCAGGTGATCGAGCAGGCGTCGCTCGACGGCGCGCAGACGGTGCGGCGCCTGCAGGAGTTCACGCGCATCCGGCGCGACATCCCGTTCGTGCGGGTCGACCTGAACGACGTGATCCGCGGTGCGCTCGAGATCACGCAGTCGCGATGGCGCGATGAGGCGCAGAGCCGGAGCGTCGTCATCGAGGTGTGTCCCGTGCTCGGCGCCCTGCCGCCGATCGCCGGGGACGCCGCCGAGCTGCGCGAGGCGTTCACGAACCTGATCCTCAACGCGATCGACGCGATGCCGGACGGCGGCGTCCTCACCGTCACGACCGCCGCGGGAGGCGACGGCGAGGTCGTGGCGAGCATCGCCGACAGCGGTGTCGGCATCCCGGAGGGTGTCCGGGAGCGGATCTTCGATCCTTTCTTCACGACCAAGGGGCTGCAGGGTACGGGACTCGGCCTGGCGATGACCTACGGGATCCTCGCGCGCCACAACGCGCGGATCGAGGTGGACAGTGCCGAGGGGCGCGGGACCACGTTCCGGCTGACCTTCCGGGCCGCGGGCGACGTGGACGCGCGGACGCAGTCCGAGCCCGCCGCCGCTGCGCGGACGGCGGCCTCGTCCCTGCGGTGCCTCGTGGTTGACGACGAGGTGCCGGTGGGCGCGATGCTCGGCGACGTCCTCGAGTCCGGCGGGCATCGCGCCGTCGTGCTGACGGACGGCGGCGAGGCGATCGCGCGCTTCGGAGCCGAGGCCTTCGACGTCGTGTTCACCGATCTCGCGATGCCGCGTGTCTCCGGCTGGCAGGTGGCGCGTGCGATCAAGGAGATGGCGCCGGCCGTGCCCGTCTTCCTCGTCACCGGCTTCGGCGTGGAGCTGTCGGCCGAGGAGCGCCGCGCGCACGGCGTCGACGCCGTGCTCGTGAAACCACTCAAGATTCAGGAGATCCTGGACACCGTGGCCCTGATCGCGCCCCGGCGTGTCCAGCCCACCTGAGCGGAGGACGTTCGATGAGCTTCGAGACCCTGGACCTGACGCGGAGCGGCGGAGTCGCCACGATCACGCTGAACCGGCCGGAGGCGTTCAACGCGCTCAACCTCACGCTCGGCCGCGAGCTGTTCCACGCGACGCTCGAGGTGGACGAGGATCCCGACGTCCGGGCCGTCGTGATCACGGGCGCGGGGCGGGCCTTCTGCGCGGGCGGCGACGTCAAGGACTTCGCCGACAATCTCCCCCGGATCGGCGTGCTCGTGAAGGAGCTGACGACGTACCTGCACGGGGCGGTGTCGCGCCTCTGCCGCAGCGACAAGCCCGTCATCATGGCGGTGAACGGCGTGGCGGCGGGCGGGGGATTCTCCTTCGCGCTCTGCGGGGACATCGTGCTCGCCGGGGAATCGGCCCGCTTCACGATGGCGTACGCGAAGATCGCGGCGACCCCGGACGGCTCCTCGTCGTACTTCCTGCCGCGCCTGATCGGGCTCCGGCGCGCGCTCGAGCTCTACATGACGAACCGCGTGCTCTCGGCGCGCGAGGCCCTGGCGTGGGGGCTCGTGACGCGCGTGGTGCCGGACGGCGAGCTCGCCGGCGCCGCGGCCGGGCTGGCGCGCGAGCTGGCGCTGGGACCCACACGGGCGTTCGGCGGCGCGAAGCGGCTCTTCCACCAGTCGACCTGGGAGAGTCTCGAAACGCAGATGGAGCTCGAGGCGCAGGCGATCGCGGCGAGCGGCCACACCGAGGACTTCGCGGCCGGCGTGACGGCCTTCGCGAACAAGCGGACGCCGACGTTCCGGGGGCGCTGAGGGCGCGCGCGATGCGACCGCGCCTGTTCTACCGCCCCGGCTGATCGTCCTGCGCCAAGACGCGGGAGCTCCTCGTGTCGTGGGGGATCGAGTTCGATCCCGTGAACGTCGAGACCGACCCGGGCGGGCGCGAGGCTCTCGCGCGGCTCGGCGTGCCCCTCGTGCCGGCTGTGGCGCTCGGCGAGCGCGCGGTGCACGGCTGGAATCCCGCGGGATACGCCGCGCTGCTCGGTGTGCGCCACGCTCCCCCGGCGGCCCTGCCCCCTGCGACGCTGGCGGCGCGGCTCGACCGCATCCTCGAGGCGACCCAGCAGCTGCTCACACCGCTCGACGCGCGACACCTCGACTCCACACCGCCCGAGCGCGACCGGACGCTGCGCGACCTCGCCTATCACGTCTTCCGTCTCGCGCTGGCGTTCGTCGACGGGATGGACGTCGGCGAGCTCCCGGAGCGCTGGCTGCAGGAGCGCGCGCCCGCGGACCTGCGCGACGGGGCCGCCATCGGCCGTTACGGGGCGCTGGTGCGCGGGCGGATCGGGGGCTGGTTCGAGGGCGCCGCGCCGGGCGAGTTCGCACGGGTCATCCGCGTCTACTACGGGCCGCAGTCGGGGCACGAGCTGCTCGAGCGGACGACGTGGCACGCCGCGCAGCACCTGCGCCAGCTTCACGTCCTGGTCGGGCGCCTCGGCGTCGCGCCCGCGGTAGCCCTGCCGGTCGACGCCTTCGACGGCCTGCCGCTGCCGGAGGCCCTGTGGTGAGTGTGGCGCGGCGGCATCGAGGAGCGCCACGGCTCCGCCGGGGTGCGACGAGCGTATGGGGGGCTTGGGGGGCGCCCGGAGCCCCCCATGGAATCACTCGTCCTCGATCCAGGCGCCGGTGAGGCGGCGCGCCAGCGCGCGGTGCCTGCGGAAGAAGTAGCCGAGCATCGCGGCCGCCGCGAGGAGATTCGCCAGGAACACCGTCCAGCCGGCGATCTCGTCGAGCACCCACTTCGCCGCGATCACGACGGCGCCGAAGAAGAAGACCTCGAAGGCCGTGAAGAAGATCACCAGCGCGAAGACGAACAGCGGCTGGCGCTCGGCGCCGGCGATGAGCAGGGCTCCCACCGCGCCGACGACGATGAACGCGAGGGCGTGCACGATCGAGTAGGAGACGATCGACGCGAGCACGCCGGTCTGCCGCAGGATCCCGCCGCCGAGGAGCGTGGGGGTGCGCAGCGGCTCCCCCTGGATCGAGTCGATCGCCAGGAACCACAGGGCGACGATCGCCGCGCCGAGGAGACCGGCCACCACGCCCTCCCGGAGGACGCCGCCCCAGGAGCCGACGAGCGTGGCCGGAAGCGCCCGGTGGAAGCGGAAGAGGTACCAGAGCATCGCGATCGACGCGAGCAGGTTCCCGACGAGGATCTCCCACCACACGAGCGCGCCGAGCATCGAGTGCCCGAGCGCGCCGAGCGCCGCGAAGAAGAACACCTCGAAGCAGGCGAACAGGATCACGAAGGCGACGAAGAGCGCGGGCTCGCGCTCGCTCACCGCCATGACGCTCGCCGCGATGACGCCGAACGCGACGAAGGCGAGGCCGTGCAGGAGCGTGTAGCCCAGCACGTTGCCGGGCGTGATCTCGAGCCCGATCGGGTTGGTGACGCCCTGGAAGACGGCGGCGCCGAGCAGGCCGGGCGTGAGGAGCGGCTTGCCGCGCCCAAGGTCGAAGATGAGGAACCAGATCGCGACCACGGCGGCGCCGAGCAGGCCGGCGACGATGCCCTCACGCATCACCGAGCGCTGGACTGGCGTCATTGCCGGGCAATTGTATCACTCCGGGTAGCGCGCGAGCCTCACTCCATAGTCGGAATAGCGCAGGTGTGGCGGCAGGGAGGACCGGTGGGCGACCGGGCTCCACGGGTCGGCGTGGCGCCAGGCGCCACCGCGGCTCACCCGGCGCACGCCGGAGTCCGGGCCGCCGGGGTTGCGCGCCGGCGAGCGCGCGTAGTAGTCCTCGCCAAACCAGTCGGCGCACCACTCGTGGCACACCCCGGAGAGGTCGGTCAGCCCGAAGGCGTTCGCCGGGGTCGCCGGAAGGCGCGGCGGCCGGTCGAACGTGCCGCGCGGGCGCGCCTCGCCCCACGGGTAGCGCGCGGCCTCGAGGCCGCCGCGCGCGGCCCTCTCCCACTCGGCCTCGCTCGGCAACCGTGCGCCGGCCCACGCGGCGAATGCGGCGGCGTCGTGCCAGGACAGGCCCACGACGGGCTGGCTCGGGTCGGAGAAGGCGGGATCGCCCAGGAAGGGGGCCGGCGCCGCGCCCGTCGCCCGTACGAACCGTTCGTGCTCCGCGTTCGTCACCGGACGGCGGCCGATCAGGAAGGCGTCCACCCAGACGACGTGCGGCGGCCGCTCGGCCGGGAGGCCGTGCTCCCAGCCCATGCGGAACGAGCCCGCGGCGACGAGCACGAAGTCCACGGCCGCGAGTCTATAATGTCCTGCGAGAGGAGCGCCCGATGACCTTCGCCGCACGCATGGCCCGACTGGGCACCGAATCGGCCTTCGAGGTCCTCGCCCGGGCGCGGGCGCTCGAGCGGACCGGCCGCCGGATCATCCACCTCGAGATCGGCGAGCCGGACTTCGACACGCCCGCCCACATCAAGGAGGCGGCCAAGCAGGCGCTCGACGCCGGCGCGACGCACTACGGCCCGTCCGCCGGGCTGCCCGAGCTGCGCGAGGCGATCGCCAAGCACGTCGCGGAGACGCGCGGCGTGGCCGTGCGTCCCGAGGAGGTCGTGGTCACGCCCGGCGCGAAGCCGATCATGTTCTTCACCATCCTGGCGCTCGTCGACCGGGGCGACGAGGTGATCTACCCGAACCCGGGCTTCCCGATCTACGAGTCGGTCATCAACTTCGTCGGCGGCATCCCCGTCCCGATCCCCCTGCGGGAGGAGAGCGGCTTCGGCTTCGACCTCGAGCTGTTCGAGCGGCGCGTGTCGTCGAAGACGAAGCTCATCGTCATCAACTCGCCCCAGAACCCCACGGGCGGCGTGCTCGACGCGGCCCAGCTCGGGCGGATCGCCGCCCTGGCCGCGGCGCGCGGGATCCCGGTGCTGAGCGACGAGATCTACCGCCAGTTCCTCTACGAGGGCGAGTTCGTCTCGATCATGGGACTGCCCGGCATGCGCGAGCGCACGATCCTGCTCGACGGCTTCTCGAAGTCGTACGCGATGACCGGCTGGCGCCTGGGCTACGGCGTGATGCCGGTGCCCCTCGCCGAGCACGTGACGCGCCTCATGGTCAACTCGGCCTCGTGCACGGCCTCCTTCGTGCAGCTCGCCGGGATCGCCGCGCTGCAGGGCGACCAGACGCCGGTCGCGCGCATGGTCACGGAGTTCAAGCGGCGGCGCGACCTCCTCGTCGGGGGCCTCGACGCGCTGCCCGGCGTCCGGTGCGCGCGGCCCCGCGGCGCCTTCTACGTGTTTCCCAACATCACGGGCACCGGCCGGTCCTCCGCCGAGGTCGCCGAGCGGCTGCTCACCGAGGCGGGCGTCGCGGCGCTCTCGGGCACCGCGTTTGGCGCGCACGGCGAGGGCTACCTGCGCCTGTCCTACGCGAACTCGGAAGACAATCTGCGTGAGGCGCTCGAGCGGATGCGTCCCGTCTTCGAGAGCCTCGGACGTCAGACGCCGGCCTCGTGAGCCGCGCCACCGTCGCCGGTGTGGTCGTCGACGGCCTCCGGCGCGCGGGAACGTCCCGCATCTTCGGCGTGCCGGGCGCGGGCGCGCCGCTGGCGCTGCTCGACGCGGCCCGCGCGGCGGCGCTCACGGTCGTGCTCGCCTACGGAGAATCGGCGGCGTGCGTCATGGCCGCGGTGACGGCCGATCTCACCGATGCGCCGGGCGTCGCGAGCGTCGGCGCGAGCGCGGGGGTGGTCGCCGCCGCCGCGGGGGTCGCGCACGCGGTCCTCGATCGGTCGCCCCTGGTCCTGCTGACCGACCGCCACCCGCGCGAGGTGCTGGGCTGCAAGGCGAGCGTCGTGGTCGACGGCGAGACGGCGGCGGTGCGCACCGTCGATGCGATCCGCGCCGCGATGACGGCGCCGCGCGGGCCGGTGCACCTCGACGTGCCGGAGCACGTGGCGGGCCGGCCAGCCGCCCCGGGCACGATCGCCGTCCGATCGGAAGCCTCGCCGCCGCTCGACCCGGCCGCGCTCGACGAGGCTGCGCGTCTGCTCGGCCGCTCGAGCCGCCCGCTGCTCCTCCTGGGACAGCACTGCCGGGCGGCCGACGCGCCGTGGCTCCGCGCGTTCGCGGAGGCGCTGCCGGCGCCCGCGCTCGTGACCGCAAAAGCCAAGGGGGCCCTGCCCGATCCGCACCCGCTCGTGCTCGGCGTCGTCGCGGGGGAGTTTCCCGACGAGCGCGCGCTGCGCCGCGTCGACCTGATCGTCGCCCTCGGCCTCGATGCCGCCGAGCCGGCGCCGCGCGGGTGGTGGTCCCGCGTGCCCGTGCTCCTCGTCGGGCCCACGCCCCGGATGGAGGGTGAGCCGACGCCGTCATGCCGGGTCCTCGGCACCGTCGCCCTCGTGCTGGAAGAGCTCGCGCCGCGGCTCGCGGACCGGCCGAGGGCGGACTGGGATGTGGCCGAGCTCGACCGGCTCAAGCGTGATCGGCTCCGCGCGGGGCCCTCCCCGGGGCTCGCGCCGCAGCGGGTCGTGCAGCTCTCGCGTGAGGCCATGGAGGCGGGCACGCTCGCCGCGGTCGATCCGGGCGCGCACTGGGACGCGGTCACGGGCGCCTGGCAGGCGGTGGCGCCCGGGGAGTTCCTGGCGCCGAACGGCGCCGCGCAGGGCTTCGCGCTGCCCGCTGCGATCGCGGCCCATCTCGCGCGGCCGGAGCGGCGCATCGTCGCGTTCACGGACTCGGCGGGCCTGGTGGCGGCCTCGGCGGAGCTCGAGACGGCCAAGCGCCTGGCGACGCCGGTCGTCCTGGTCGTCTTCGGCGGTGCCGACGCGGTCCGACTGGCGCAGGGCTTTGGCCTCGCCGCGTACGCGGCCGACAGCGAACCCGCCTTCGCGCAGGCGCTCGGCCGCGCCCGCCGCACGGCCGGCCCCGCGGTGATCGGCGTGTTCGCGTGAGTTGACGGGGCCCCCCATCCAATCAAACAGCGACGATGGCGGGATCGATGCGCGCGATCACGTACCCGGCGACGGCGCCGGCGCCGAAGCCCGGCGCGAAGACGCGCAGCGGGCCCGCGATCACGCCCTCCCTCACGGCGTCGTGGAGCGCGATCGGGATCGACGCCGAGGAGGTGTTGCCCACCCGGTCGATGTCGAAGTACAGGCGCCCGGACGCGATGCCCGCGGCCTCGGCGTAGTGGATGACCATCGTCTTGTTCGCCTGGTGGGGCACGATCAGATCGATCGCGTCGAGCATCGAGCCGGCGCGGCCCTCCGGGTGGGGAAGGGCCTTCAGCTCGTCGATCATCTGCTGGAGGTAGCGGCGCACGAGCGCACGCACCTCCGGGCCGTACACGGTGATGTTGTTGTCGAACTCCGGGTTGGGCCAGATGATCGAATCCACCTCGCTCACCGGTCCGCTCGCGTACGTCTGGTAGTACTCGATGTCGGGCGGCGCCGCGGCGGGCGCCGGGCCGACGACCAGCGCCGCGGCGCCGTCGCCGAAGATCATCCGTGACGTGCGGACGGTCCCGATCTTGTCGGAGAACTTCTCGCCGCACACGACGAGCACCGGGCGCTCCACTTCCTGGAGCAGCCGGACCGCCTCGGACAGGCCATAGGGCAGTCCGGCGCACGCGGCGACGAGATCGTACGAGGCGTGGGTCTGGAGGAGCCCGAGCCGGGCCGAGAGCCACGTCGCGAGCGACGGCATCATCTTCGTGGACGTGCAGGAGCAGAAGAGGACCGCGCCGATCTCCTCCGCGCGCCGGCCGGACTTCGCCAGCGCCCCCTGGGCCGCGAGCAGGGCGCAGTGGTCGAGGTCGAGCTCGGTGTAGCGGCGCTCGACGATGCCCGTCTTTTCCTCGATCTCCTTCGCCGTCATCGGCGACCAGCAGTACGCGCTGTTGCGGATGAGGTCGTCGTTCGTACACGCGTGCTCGCCCCGGTAGACGGCGAGGGCCTCGATCCGGGGCATCACGCGGAACCTGGCGCGCACGTCGATCGGCGGGTACGGCGCCTCGGGCGGGCGCGCGACGGCGCCCGCGGGCCGGCGCAGGCGCGCGCGCCGGCCGCCCTTGACGCGACGGATGAACTGGAGGACGTCGTCGTTGCGCGGCTGGAACACGACGACGAAGTCGTCGTCGTGGAGCTTGCCGACCTCGATGAGCCGCGTCTTGCCGCGGTCCCAGCGGTACTGGTTGTGGAGCACCATCGCCTGCCGCATCAGCGCTTCCAGCTCGGGCACGCGGTGGCTGTGCTCGATGATGTCGTCCCAGCCGTACCCCGGATAGTCCGGATCCCAGGCGAGCAGGTGGTAGGTGAGGCTCTTCGGGTTTGCGAGGATCTCGGACACGGTCGGCTTGATGGCGGGGAGCTCGTCGCCGGCGCCCTTCTTGTGCCGGAAGACGTCGAGCAGGATCCGCGAGATCCGATCCTCGGCGCCCTCGTCCCAGCTCGGCGCCAGCGCCCGGTAGCCGGCCTCGATCGTGGCCGTGAGCTCGGCGCCCTCCCAGCCGCGGAACACGGGCAGGAAGACGTCGTCGCGATGGCGTGGCACGTCGCGCCAGCGTGTGGGGCGCTTGTCGTACATCGTCATCGCGTAGCGGTTCACCCAAAAGAGGTGGAGCGCGAGGTCGCGGAGCAGATCGTAGCGCCCGGCGTAGGCGTGCGCGTCCAGACGCGCGGCGACGTCGGTCTCCGTCGGCGCCTTCTGCTCGAAGTCGCGCTTGATGACCGCGGCGAACTGCTCGAGCGTCTCGAAGACCGAGAAATCGAGCGCGGGGAAGAAGTTGAAGGGGAAGACGATCCGCCCGTAGCGATTGATCACGAACGGCTTCATGGTGCCGCTCCAGTATAATGCATCCATGGCGATCCTCAACGACCGCGACCGCAGCGCCGTGCAGCAGGAGCTCGCGAAGCTCACCGGTCCCGTGAAGCTCGTCGTGTTCTCGCAGGAGCTCATCGCGGGCGATCTCTGCCGGCAGAACGAGGCGCTGGTGCGCGAGGTCGCCGAGCTCAGCGACGCGATCACCGTGGAGGTCCTGAACCCGGCGATCGACCGGGAGCGCGCCGCCGCGTACGGTGTCGACCAGGTGCCCGCGATCGTGGTCGAAGGCGCGCGCGACTGGGGCATCCGCTTCTACGGGATCCCGATGGGCTACGAGTTCAGCAACCTCATCGACGCGATCATCGTCGCCTCGACGGGCGAGCCCGCGCTGAGCGAGGCGACGAAGGCCTCGCTCCAGACCCTCGCGGCCGACGTCGAGATCAAGGTCTTTTCGACGCCCACCTGACCGCACTGCCCCCGGGCCGTGCGCCTGGCGCAGCACATGTCGGTCGCCTCGGACCGGGTCCGTTCGACCGTGATCGAGGCCACGGAGTTCCCCGAGCTGTCGCGCGCCTACCACGTGATGGGCGTGCCGAAGGTGGTCATCAACGACCGCGTCCAGTTCGAGGGCGCCGTGCCCGAGGCGGAGTTCCTCGGCGCCGTGCTCAAGGCGGTGGAGGCCGCCTGAGCGAACTGCTGTTCGCGTACGGCACGCTGATGCGCGGCTACCCGCTGCACCGCGTGCTCGCGCGCGGCGCGACCTTCCTCGCCGCGGCGCGCGCGGCGGGGCGACTGCTCGACCTCGGCCGCTACCCCGGGCTCGTGGCGGGAGCGGGCGCGGTGCAGGGCGAGGTCTACCGGCTCGACGACCCCCAACTTCTCCCGGTCCTCGATCGCGAGGAGGGGTACAATTTCGTCCGGCGTCGCGCCCTCGTCACGCTCTCCGACGGACGGCGCGCGCGTGCGTGGATTTACGGCTACCGGGGACCGCGGGCGCGCGCGGTCCCGATCCCGCACGGAGACTACCGCCGGGCGCGCCCGGCGAGCCCCTGAACCGGGAGGACGTCATGTCGCTGACCGCCGCCGAGCTCGTCAAGGCCGACCAGGACCACCTGATCCATCCGCTCCACCACCCCGTGGACAACGCCGAACCGACGATCTACGTGCGCGGCCGCGGCGCGACGGTCGTCGACATCGGCGGCCACGAGTACCTCGACGGCCTCTCCGGGCTCTGGAACGTCAACGTGGGGCACGGCCGCGCCGAGCTGGCGGACGCCGCCGCAGCGCAGATGAAGGAGCTCGCGTACTTCTCGGGCTACGTGGGCTCGTCGAACGTGCCGGCGATCACCCTCGCGAGCCGCCTGGTCGCGCTCGCGGGCGACATGCAGGCCGTGTTCCTCGCCTCCGGCGGCGCCGAGGCCAACGAGTCGGCGTTCAAGACGGCGCGCTTCTACTGGAAGGCGCGCGGCAAGCCGGACAAGATCAAGATCATCGCGCGCCACGACGCCTACCACGGCGTCACCCTGCAGGCGATGAGTGCCACCGGGATGGGCGCCTACTGGAAGATGTTCGAGCCGCGCGTGCCCGGCTTCGTGCACGTGCCGACCTGCTACCCGTACCGGCAGCAGGGCGTCAAGGCCGGCGAGACCGCCGGGCAAACGGCGGCGCGCGAGATCGAGGAGGCGATCCGGCGCGAGGGGCCCGACACGGTCGCCGCGTTCATCGGCGAGCCGATCCACGGCGGCGGCGGCGTGATCTACCCGACCGACGACTACTGGCCGCGCGTGCGCGAGGTGTGCACCCGCCACGACGTCCTGCTGATCGCCGACGAGGTCATCACCGGCTTCTGCCGGACCGGGCGCTGGTTCGCCACGCACCACTGGAACGTCAAGCCCGACATCCGCGCCTTCGCGAAGGGCGTGACCTCGGGCTACCTCCCGCTCGGCGGCATCATGGTGTCGAAGGCAATCAAGGACGCGATGGACTCGGTCAAGCCCGAGGACCGCTGGATGCACGCCTACACGTACTCGGGCCACCCGGCGTGCTGCGCCGTCGCGCTCGCGAACCTCGACATCATGGAGCGCGAGCGGCTCTGGGAGCGCGCCGCGAAGCTGGGCGAACGGCTCCACGCGGGCCTGCGCGCCGCGTTCGACGACCACCCGCACGTCGGCGACATCCGGGGCGGCAAGGGCCTGCTCGCGGCCATCGAGCTGGTGCAGGACCGCGGCACGAAGGCGAACTTCCCCGCCGACCGGAAGCTCGCGGCGCGCCTGCAGGCCGAGATGGTCAAGCTCGGCATGATCACGCGCACGCGCCCCGTCGTGGGGCCGCATCCGGCGATGGGCGACAGCGTCTTTTTCGCGCCGCCGCTGATCGTGACCGAGGCCGAGGTGGACCGGATCGTCTCGATCACGCGCGACGCGCTCAAGGCCGTGCTCGGCGCGTGAGGCTCATCACCGCCCACCGCATCCTGATCGCCGCGGGCATCGCGTTCTTCGTCTTCTACGCGGTGTGGCAGGGGCGGCTCTGGACGGCGGCCGGCGGCGCGGGCGCGCTCGCGCAAACCATCATCTCCGCCGCCGTCGCCGCGGGCTTCGTCCTCTACTACCGGACCCTCAAGCGGCGGTGGTAGTGCGAGCCGCAGGCCGTCGCGGGGCTGGGGCCCCGCCGGCCGAGGCGAGCCGATGAACGAGGTCGTGCGAGCCGCAGGCCGTCGCGGGGCTGGGGCCCCGCCGGCCGTCCTGATCTACGACGACGAGTGCGCGATGTGCCGGGCGAGCGCGCTCTGGCTCATGCGCCTGGCGCTCACGGGCGGCGCGCTCGAGATCCTGCCGTGCCGCGCCGAGGCGCGGGCCACGCGCTTCCCGCAGGTGCCGGAGGCGGCGTGCCTCGTGGCGATGCAGCTCGTGCTCCCCGACGGGCGCGTGCTCGCGGGGGCCGACGCCGTGCCCGAGCTCCTGCGCCGCGTGCGCGGCCTCGGCTGGGTGGCCGCGGTCTTCGCGCTGCCCGGCATGCGCCC
>Ga0156194_1199_pt1 | contig 12308 bp, 12 predicted proteins | sample RifCSPlowO2_12_FD_107847 | JGI IMG/M metagenome (GOLD analysis project Ga0156194, IMG submission 107847) | Candidatus Rokubacteria bacterium RIFCSPLOWO2_12_FULL_71_22 | reverse complement strand
GCGTCGGCCTGGAGGCTGAAGGGGCCCAGCCCCTTGCCCACGGCCAGGAACGGGGCCAGGGCGAGCAGGCCTCCCAGCCCGCGCTGCTCGCTCCCCGTCGGGAACGTCAGCTTGATCCCGCCCGACAGCGCGAGCTGGCGAGCCGGGAGCATCAGCGGGGCGTATTTCGCCATCAGGCTCACGTCGCCGATCCCGCCCACGCTGGGCTCGAGCTCGGGGCCTCGCGGGTCGCGCAGAATCACCGGGACGGCCAGCTTGACGCCGAATGACGGGACCGGGGCGTACTGGAGGCTGCTGAACCCTATCCCGTACTGTCGTTCCTCTCGGGACTTGGAGAGAGTGAACGTCGCCTCGGCTTCCGTGGCGGGCGTGGCGCCCTCGGTGACCAGCGTGGCGGGCAGGCTTACCTCCGCGTCGTTGTCGCTCCCCCCGCCCGCGGAGGCGAGGGGGGCCGCGCACGCCACCCGCAGCAGCACGAGCCCGACGACGAGGAGGGCCCCCCGCCGCCCCATCATCCGACGATCACCCGAGGCTCACTTGTCGCGCAGGGTCTGCGAGTAGGCCAGGAGGTCCAGCACGTCCTGCAGGCTCAACCCCAGCTCCACGCCGGAGGGCATCGGAGGGTCCGACCCCGGGTGGCCGAAGCGGACCTTGTGCAGAAACTCCCAGGGATTCGCCCTGCCCACCGTCCCCACGTACTCGGGCTTGTCCGGCTTCCCGAAGTTCCGCGTGGCTCCGTCGGCGCCGTGGCAAGCGGCGCAGGCCTCGAACGACTTCTTGCCCGCGTCCGCGTCGGCCTTCACGGCCTTCTTCGTCTTGGGGTCGATGAGGGGCTTCAGATCCACCGGCCCATGCTTGAGGAACGTGGCGAGGTGGGTCAAGGCGGTATCGTTCAGGACGGAGGAGAAATCGTGCCTGCGATCGGCCGAGCCCTTCAGGATGGCCTTCAGCTCGTCGAGGCTCTTGCCCCCGGCGGCGATGACCCCCGGGAACCCCGTGGCGTGGGAGCCGGAGCCATAGGCGCCGTCCTTTCCCCGGTAATCCCAGCCGTGGCACTCCTTGCACCGCCACGTCGCCTCGCCCTTCAGCTTGTTGGTGGTCTGCGATGCCCACACGGGGTGATCCCCGACGGGGGCCTTCGCGCCCGGCACCGCCTTCCACCACTTGTCGTAGAGCAGCCCACCCGTCGCCACGCTCTCGGGCGCCGGGGTCTGCGCCAGGGCGGCGCCGAGGGGGAGTCCGGCCACCAGCAGCCACGCGCAACCGCCAACAACCCAATCACGCCTCATCGGTTGATCCTCCTCTGTCGTGCCGGTGTGGATGGCAGGCCGACGGTACACGCGGCTCCTACTGTCGCGGTCCTGCCCGCGCCGCGGTAGTCCCCGGAAGGACTACGGGGCAGAACGCAAAAGGGCTACCCCTCGTAGCCCGTTCGGGTGGGGGCGGCGAGCCGGAGCTACGAGGGCGGTGAGCGTCTCACGAGGCCCTTGCGGAGCGCGTAGGCGACCACCTGCACGCGGTTCTCGGCGTGCAGCTTGTCCATGATGCTCTTCAGGTGGTTCTTGACGGTGTTCTCGCTGATGCGGAGCGCGGCGGCGATCTCCTTGTTGACCGCGCCGCGCGTCAACAGCTCGAGGACCTCCCACTCGCGGGGACTCATGGAACCGGCCGGGGCCGCGGCCTCGACGCCCCTGCGGCGGGTGAACTCATCGACGAGCTTGGTGGCCATGGACGGCGTGAGAAACGCCTCGCCGCGGACGATCCCGCGGAGCGTGCGGAAGAGCTCTTCCGGCTCGACGCTCTTGAGCAGGTACCCGTGCGCGCCGGCCTTGAGAGCCTCGAAGAGGTTCTGGTCCTCCTCGGAGATGGTGAGCATGACGATCCGGACCGAGGGCACGGCCTGCCCGATGCGTCGGGCGGCCTCGAGGCCGTCCATCCCCGGCATGTAGACGTCCATGAGAACGACGTCCGGTGTCAGCGCCTGCGCCTTCGCCACCGCCTCGCGTCCGTCGCGTGCCTCGCCGACGACGATGAAGCCTTCGGCGTCACGCAGGAGACCGGCCACGCCCTTGCGGAAGAGCGCGTGGTCGTCCACCACGAGCACCCGGGTGCTTTTCACGGTCTCTGGCCCGCCGGGGCCGTCATGGGGAGCTCGACCTCCACCCGTGCGCCCTCGCCGGGCGTGGAACTGACGGTGAGCTTCCCGCCGACCGCCTCGGCGCGCTCCCGCATCGTTTCGATCCCGAACGAGGTCGCCGCCGCCTCCTCCCCGGGATCGAAGCCTCGGCCGTCGTCGTGGATCGCCACCCGGGCGAACGTCGGATCGCGCTCGACGCTGATGACCACGCTGCGGGCGCCCGCGTGCTTGCGGACGTTCGCCAGCGCCTCCTGGATGATGCCGATGAGCTGCACCTCGACGACCGGGGGGAGCGTGAAGGCCTCGTCGGCGCCGACCCTGAGATCGACCGCGATGCCCGTCTGCCGGTTCCAGTCGTGGAGGTACTCGGTGAGCGTGGGGATCAACCCGAGGCTGCGGGACACCATGCTCCGGAGTCCGAAGATCGCCTGCCGCGCCTCCTCGTAGGCGCCCCGGGCGACCGTCCTGAGCTCGGCCAGCCGGGCTTCCACCTGGACCCGCTCGCCCGCGGCGACGCGATGCTCGAGGTCGGCCAGCTGCAGGTGGAGATAGCCGAGGGTCTGGGCGAGGCTGTCGTGGAGCTCGCGGGAGATCCGTTGCCGCTCCTTGATGACGGCCATCGCCTCGCTCACGTCGGCGAGCTCGCGACTGCGCCGGACGATCTCGTCCTCCTGCCGTTCCACGTGCGAGAACACGAAGCGCGAGAAGACGAGCGTCCCGATCGCACTGAGCGTGAGGAGCACGACGAAGGCCGGCCAGAAGGGCGGCAGGGGATGCGGGTGGTAGTAGAGGACGCCCACCGAGAGGGCGGTGAGGTACGACGCCGGACCACAGACGGTGAGCCAGCGCAGCCTCGAGTGACCGGGCGCAACCCGCTCCGTCAGGCCCTCCCTCCCGACCCGCGCCCTCCGGCGCAGGGGTCCGATGCCGCTCGGAGGATCACATCGATCTCACGGAGGGCATGGTACCGCAGGAGTGACGGCGAATGCGACCGTGTCGGGAGGGCGGGCGCTCAGCGCCGCCACGTCGACGGCACGAACGGCGTGACGGAGAGATCCTGCCCCACGTGACACTGGACGCAGGCGTGGTTCCGATCGGGATGGGGCGTGATCGGCGCGCCCTCGGCGCCGGTCGCGTGGCACTCCTGGCAGAGCCCCTTGCGGCTCTCGACGTCGTGCGGCACGAGGGGCGGCGCGCCCTCGTAGGTCCGGGGGAGCCGCGCACCCGTGCGGGAGGGTGCCTGCCCGAGCGCGGCGCCCGTGAACGGCCCGAGGGCGAGCACGAGCGCCGCCCCCGCCACGACTCCCGTCTTCCAGCGCTCCTGTCTCATCGTCGTGCCCTCGCCCTCACGCCTTCGTCACGCGCACCGCGCACTTCTTGAAGTCGGGCTGCTTGGAGATCGGGTCGTAGCCGTCGAGCGTGACCACGTTGATCAGCACGCTCTCGTCGAAGAAGGGGACGACCACCGTCCCGCGGGGCGGCGTGTTCCGCCCGCCCACCCGCGCCCGCGCGACCACCTCGCCCCGCCGCGACGCCACCCGGACACGATCGCCGTCGGCCACGCCGAGGGCCTTGGCGTCGTCGTCGTGGAGCCACACCGGCGCGAACGGCACCGCGCGGTGCAGCTCGGGCACTCGCCGCGTCATCGTGCCCGTGTGCCAGTGCTCGAGCACGCGGCCGGTCGCCAACCAGAACGGGTACTCGCCGTCCGGCGTCTCCGGCGGCGCCTCCCACGGGCGGGCCCAGATCACCGCCCGGCCGTCGGGGTTTCCGTAGAACCTCACCCCCTCGCCCTTCTTCACGTAGGGATCGAAGCCCTCGCGATAGCGCCAGCGCGTCTCCTGGTTGTCCACGACCGGCCAGCGGAGGCCGCCACGCACCTTCGTGTAGACCTCGTACGGCGCCAGGTCCTTGCCCTTGCCGCGGCCCCAGCGGCGGTATTCCTCGAACAGGCCCTTCTGGAGCGGCACGTCGCCGTACTCGAACAGGCCACCGAGGCCGAGCCGCTTGGCCAGCTCGACGATCTGCCAGAGATCGTCGCGGGCCCGGCCGGGCGGCTCCACCATCTTCGCCCAGTGCTGGGTCCGTCGCTCCGTGTTGCCGAACATCCCCTCCTTCTCGACCCACATCGCCGAGGGCAGGACGAGGTCGGCGAGGCGCGACGTCTCGCTCGGGTAGACCTCCGAGACGATCACGAACCGGTCGCCGCCGCGGCGCGCGCCCGTCCGGTAGCGCCCGGCGTGGGGCAGCGTCTGGAAGGGATTCGTGGTGTTGATCCAGATGACCTTGACGTCGCCGCGGTCGAGCGCCCGGAACATCTCCATCGTGTGATAGCCGGGACGCGGCGAGATCCGCTCGACCGGGACCTTCCAGATCTCCGCGGCCTTCTTCCGGTGCTCGGGGTTGGCGACGAAGTGGCCCGCGGGCAGGAGATGGGCGAGCGCGCCGGTCTCGCGCGTGGTGCCGCACGCCGACGGCTGTCCCGTGAGCGAGAGCGGACCGTTGCCCGGCGCCGCGATCTTCCCGGTCAGCAGGTGGAGGTTGTAGAGGAGGTTGTTGATCCAGGTGCCGCGCGTGTGCTGGTTGAAGCCCATCGTCCACAGCGAGACGACCTTGCGCGCGGGGTCGCCGTAGAGCCGCGCCATCGTCCGGATCCGGTCGGCGGGGACGCCCGACACCTGCTCGGCGTGCTCGGGCGTGTACGGCTCGAGGAACTTGACGTACTCGTCGAACGTGATGACCGTGCCGCGGTCGCTGAAGGGCTTGAAGGTGGCCCAGCTCGGCGGCTGGCCGCCGTACTCGTCGGTGTCCCGGAGGCCGAAGCCGATCTGCTCGAGCCCGCGCTTGGCGACGGTGTGCCTGGCGACGAACTCGCGGTCGACCAACCCCTCCTTGACGAGGACGTGCGCCATCGCGTTCGCGAGCGCGAGGTCGCTGTGGGGCTTGAAGACCACCGCGAGGTCCGCCGGCTCCTCCGAGGTGCGATTCGTGAACGTCTGCAGGCTCACGAGCATGACGCGCGGATCCTGGTGCTTGCGCGCCACGATGCGCGAGTAGAGGATCGGGTGCATCTCGGCGACGTTCGAGCCCCACGCGAAGACCGTGTCGGTCAGGTCGAGGTCGTCGTAGCACCCCATCGGCTCGTCCATGCCGAAGGTCGAGTAGAAGCCGGTGACGGCGGAGGCCATGCAGAGGCGGGGGTTACCCTCCAGGTTGTTCGTGCCGAGCCCGCCCTTCCAGAGCTTGTTGATCGCGTAGCCCTCGAAGATCGTCGACTGGCCCGAGAAGTACGCGGCGACGGACTCGGGGCCGTGCGCGCGGATCGCCCCCTTGATCCGCTGCGCGGCGAGATCGAGCGCCGCATCCCACGTGATGGGCACGAACCGCCCGCCCTTCCGCACGAGCGGCGTCGTCAGCCGGTCGGCGCCGTAGAGGATCTTCGGCAGGCTGTACCCCTTGATGCACAGGAGCCCCCGGTTCACGGCGCTCTCCGCGTCGCCGCGCACCGCGACGACGCGCCCCCGGCGCACGCCGACCAGCACGCCGCAGCCGGTGCCGCAGAAGCGGCACGGTGCTTTCTGCCAGCGGTCGACCACCGGCTGCGCCTGGGCTTCCGGCGGCACGAGCAGGTCCGCGCCAACGGCCGACACGACACCCGCGGTGACGGTCGCTCTGATGAACTCCCGACGATCGATCCTCATCGCTCGGGCCTCCTCCGGCGGGACGCAGCGCCGATCGCGCCCACGCTACCGCGGCCGCCCGCCAGCCGCAACCGGGCGAACGCCCCAGTGCCGGTGGACGGGTCGGTTCGCGCTATGAGGCGACTAGCGGGCGCGCGCCGCGGCCTGCACCGCGGTGTCACGCGCAGCGGAGAGGAGCGCCCCCGCGGCGAGCGGGTTGTGGGCGGCCCCGCCCTTCCGCACGAGCGCGAGGGCTTCCTGGGCGCTCCTGAGCAGCGCGTCCGCCTCCGCGGCCCTGCGGCCGCCGCGGCGGGCGCGCGCGAGCGCGACCTCGGCCCGGCTGACCGCCTCGGCGGTCTTGCGCACCTCTCCGCGGAACCCGCCGGTCCACTCGGGAAGGATCGTGGTGTACTGCGGCTCGTGGCAGCCGCGGCAGGCCTCGGCGAGCGCCGCACGCGAGGGCTTCTTCGACCAGTCGTGACAGCCGGTGCAGGGGACCGCCGCGGCCATGAGATTGGGAGCGACCTTCGCGAGCGTGACCTGCGCCGTCCCGCGGTAGAACGCGCTCTGCTCGCGGTGGCAGCCCTCGCAGCGCTCGTTCAGCGGGCTGTGGTGGCACGAGGCGCACGTCGCCGCCGTCGCGGTGACCGCCTTGTGCTTTTCCGCCGAGTGGCAGGAGGTGCACGTCGCGCCGAACTCGCTCACGTGGCGGACGTGCGGCACGGTTACGCGCCCGAACCGCACGGTCTCCGTCTGCGTGACGCCGGCCGCCTTGTGGCACAGGACCGCGCAGTACCCGCCGCGCACGAGCTGATCGTCGCCCCCGACCGGTGTCCGCCCCAGCAGCGCGACCGCCTCGTCGAGCCAGCCGTTGGCGAGCTTGAGGAGATCCGCGGCGTAGAAGACGTTGTGGACGCCCCGGGCGAAGACGACGAAGCGGATGTTGTACTCGGCGTCCGCCGTGAGCTTGCGCGCGCGCGCGAGCTTGGGGCTGCCGGCGTCGGCGCGGGCGATGGCGTCGTGCACGGCCTGGAGCTTCGGCGTGAGCACGGCGCCCATCCGCTCGAGGGTGTCCGTCCACTGGTGGAGCATCCCGCGGTACTTGGCGCCGTGGCAGTTGAGGCACGCCTGCTCGCTCGGCCGGAACGTCTGACCGACGAGCCCGATCCGCTCCTGCTCGGTCTCCTTCGGCGCGATGTGGCAGGCGACGCACTCCACCCGGACCTGGAACATGTGACTCGGGATCATCGGCGTGCCGTGGCCGCCCATGCCCAGGTACATCTCGACGACGCCACGGTGCTTCTTCTGGTGGCAGCCGCGACAGTCGAGCTCGCCGGGGCGCTGTGGCGCGGTCGTCGCCTCGGGGACGGGCGGGTGAAGCCCCGGATGCTGGAGCGTCGCGGGCGGACCCTGCTCCGCCCCCCGCGAGGGCTCGGCCGCCTGCGCGCCGCCCACGGCCAGCGTGACCGCCAGCAGCACGCCCGGAAGCGCCGCCCGCCTCATCGGCGCCCCTGTGCCGCCGCCAGCGTCACGCCCGCGGACGTCGCCGCGGTCGGGACGCCGATCAGCGGCGGCAGGCGGTGCTTGATGGGGGTGTGACAGCGGAGGCATTCGATGTTGTGGCCGGCCACGTGGAAATCGTGGATGAACGGCGTGTCCGGATAGCGCTCGAGCTTCTCCGGCTGGTTGTGGCACGTGAAGCAGCGCTCGCGTGGTGCCTCGCCCTCGCCCTGGACGACGTTCAGGTGGCAGCTCTGGCATGCCACGCCGCGGCGCGCGACCTCCGCGTGGTTGAAGGTGAGCGAGCCGACCTTGACGTCGCCCTTCGGTGCCTGGTGGCAGCCCGTGCAGCCGGCGATCGGGTGGATCTCGCGTGCCGTCTTGAGACCCTTGAAGTGGCAGAGGAAGCAGGTTTCCTCCGTGACCTCGATGTGCGTGCCGACGACGATCTGCGAGTGACAGCTCGTGCACCGGAGCTGCCGTCCGCGGCGGACGCCCTCGAGGTGGGGCCGGTGGTCGAAGATGATCCCGCGCTTGAACGTGACCTTGCCCTGGAGCAGTCGCCGGTCGTGGCAGCCCGACCGGAGACAGCTGCCGTCCTCCACCTCCGCGAACGGCTTCGAGCTGTACGTCTGCGTCGCCCACTTCACCACCTGGGCGAGCGCCTGGTACTTGACCCAGATCGTGTCGCGGAAACCTGGCGGGTAGTGGCACTGCACGCAGGCCACCTTGTTGTGCTTGGAGGTCCGCCACGCCTCCACGTAGGGCTTCATGATGTGGCAGGAGTTGCACAGCAGCGGGCTGGTGCTGAGATGCCAGAGCCCGGCGCCCGCCGCGGTGCCTACGACCAAGACCAGGCCCACGACGACGATGAGCGCGACACCGCGGCGGCTGCGCCGCGACGGGGCCGGCGGTTCGTCCACGCGCTCTCCCGGGCTCATCTGAGGGCCGTCGCGATGATCAACCACACGAGGATGATCCCGATCGCCAGCGAGCTGAATCCCACCACCCGCGAGAAGTTGCGCATCCAGAGCGGCGGCGGGTCGGCGGCGACCTCAGCGAGGCGCCCCTCGCGCACGAGCCGCTCGTACTCGGCGGGATGCTCGTGGCGCCACTCCTCCTCCGACACGCGGCCGGTGAAGATGACCGGGTCCATCGGAAACTTCTCGGGACGGAGGTGGCCGTTGAAGAAGTGGATCGTGAAGATGAAGCCCACCGCCAGGAGCGCCTCGTCGCTGTGGACGATGATGGCGATGTTGAAGATCCAGCCGGGCAGGTACAGGTAGTGGGCGAAGAACGTCGGGAACCAGAGGAGCAGCCCGGACCCGCCGATGATGGATATGCCCCAGAAGACCGCCCAGTAGTCGAACTTCTCCCAGTACGCCCACCGCCCGAACCGCGGCCGCGGGCCGAGCCCGAGGAAGTACCGGACGTGCTGGTAGAACTGCACGAGGTCGTGCGGCTGCGGGACCATCGAGTCCGGGCCCCAGAAGATCCCCGGCCGTCGCTTGAGGACGAGCCGCACGACGTAACCGAGGTGCAGGCCGAGGTAGAGGAAGGTGACGACCGCGAAGAGACGGTGCAGGTAGCCGGTGGTGAACGGCCCGCCGAGCGCGTGCGAGAGCCACGAGCCCCAGCCGGTGTGCGAGAACTTGAGCGGGAGCCCGGTCAGCGCGAGGCCGAGGAAGCTCACGATCACCATCCCGTGCAGGATGCGGTGGTAGAGGTTGAAGCGGAAATAGTAGCGACCGTCGGCGCTCACGACTCCTCCGGGGGGTTCGCGCCTCTCCGGCCCAGGCGCTCGGCGAACGAGCGCGGCAGCCAGAGCAGCGTGTGGAGGCCGAAGAAGCTGAACGTGCCCACGAGCAGCAGCGTCATGAAGAGCCACGAGTAGTAGAGCCCGGGGAACCGCGCGCTGTTCGTCGGGTCGGCATGGGGCTGGAACTCGGTGAACTTCCGCGTGGCGTCGGGGTGGCACTGACGGCACGTGGTGACGATCCGCGCGGGCGAGACCGCCGAGCGCGGGTCCGACGCCGGCTGGATCGTGTGCGAGCCGTGGCAGTCGGCGCACTTGGCGACGCGCGCGAACCCGAGCGCCGTGACCTTGCCGTGGAACGTGTCGCGGTACGTGCGGAGCGACTCCGCGTGGCAGGTGCCGCACTCGCGGATGACGTCGAGCTGCCAGGGCGCGGCCTCGGTGCGGCGGATCTGGTGCGCCGAGTGGCAGTCCGTGCAGACCGGCGCACCCGCATTGCCGCGCGCCGCCTCCCGTCCGTGGATCGACTGCACGTAGTCCTTCTGGACGCCCGCGTGGCAGGCGCCGCAGGTGGCCGGGACGCTCGCGCGGAACACGCGCGAGGTCGGCTCGGTGCGCGGCTCGATGTCGTGCGCCCCGTGACAGTCGGAGCAGTTCGCGGCGACGAGCAGGCCGCTCCGGCTGACCGCGCGGCCGTGGATCGAGTCCATGTAGAGCTGGTAGACGGCGCCGACGGCGATGTTGTGGCGCTTCGCCAGCTCGGGATCGGCGTGACACGTCGCGCAGGTCCTGGGCAGGTTCAGGTGGTACGTCGGCGCGCGGGAGTCCGATTTCGCCAGGACGCCGTGGGCCGCGCCGTGGCACGAGCGGCAGGTCGCCGCCTCGGAGTCGCCGCGTCCGCGCGACTTGCCGTGGATGCTCTTCCGGTACTGGCTCACCTGGGGCACGTGGCACGTCGCGCAGATGTCGATGGTGATCGCGGCCACGGGCCGGACGTCGTGCGTGCCGTGGCAGGACGTGCAGGTCGGCGCCGCCGCGCGCGCCTTCGCGCGGCGGTTCCCGTGCGCGCCCTCGGCGAGCACCGCCGGCACCGTGTCGTGGCAGTCGGTGCAGCGCACGCGCGGCAGCCGCTCGTGGGGCGCCGTGGCCGTGCTGTGGCAGGCGACACACTCGAGTCCGCCGTGCGCGGAGGCCTTCAGCGCCGCGTGGTCGACGAAGAGCGCGTCGGGGCGCCCCGGCTCGCGCTTCTCGCGCTTGAGGCCGCGCTCGGCGTGACAGGCCAGGCACTCGTCGGCCGTCGGCGCGTCGGCGGCAGAGACGATCGCGGCACCGACGAGCAGGCCGCCGAGGACGACGATGCCGCCGAGGACGCGCGTCAGTCCTTGTGGCACGCGTCACACTGGTCGAGCGAAAAGACGACGCTCCCGCCCGCGCTGGTCTTGCCGTCGTGACAGGCGCCGCAGAGCCTGCCCTGCTCGAGCGCCGCCATCGTCATCGGGCCCGACGCGCCCCGCTTCATCTTGACGTCTCTCATGTGGCACGCGCTGCATCGCCCGACCCTCGCCATGTGCCTGGCGTGGCTGAAGGTCACCCCGCCCGGACTGCTCTCGGCCCTCGGGATCGCGAAGTCCTTCGGCGGCGTCATCTCGGCGGCGGTCGCGCTGCCGGCCAGCAACACGAGCGCCACGGCGGCCGCGCCCGCACGACCCGCCACGCCCGCGCGTCGCCCGGCCACGCCCGTGCCCCGAGGGCTCACGGCGCCCCCGCGCCGCTACGGAGAAAGCCGATGAGGTTGACCATCTCGTGTCCCGAGAAGCGCGGGTACAGCACGCCGCGCTGGATCGCGGCGGCGGCCATGCGGGGCGTGTGCCCCCACATCGTCGCCGCCCATGTCGCCGGGGGCGCGTAGCTCGCGCGCTGCGCGGCGAGGTCGGGACCGACCCGGCCACCCTCGCGCCTGAAGCTGTGGCACTTGAGGCACCCCTTGCCGACCAGCGCGAGCTGGCCCTTCCCGAGGTCCGGCGCGGGATCCCGCCGCGGATCGGCGTGGAGATAGGCCATCAGGTCGCCCATCTCGGCGGCGCTGATCGTGGGCCAGTCGAGCCGCTCCTGCGTGAGGGCCGTGAACATCGCCGGCGCGTGGTTCCAGAGGCGTCCGGCCAGCTCGTAGGCGCCCTGAGGCCGGCGAAGCTGCCCGAGCGCGGGCCCGGCGCCCGGCTGACCGCTCGGCCGGTGACAGCGCGCACAGTGCTTGCCCGCGAACAGCCCGCGTCCGCGCGCGGCGTCGCCCGGCGCTTGCGCCGGCGCTGGCGCTGCGACGAGGAGCGCGCCCGCGAGCAGACACGAAGCGATCCCTGCGGGCCTCATGGCGACCGGCGAACAGTGTAGCGGCAACGGGGCGGGGGATCACCCGGAGAAAAGCCTGATCTCGGTCGTCGCATGTCTGTGGCGCAGACTCCCCTGGACGCGAACATACGATCGCCGGGTGCCGTTCTCGGCACCCGGCGATGCGAGAGGACGGGCGACGGCAGCAGCTACTTCTTATGACACTTTTCGCAGTTCGCCTTGTCGTCCACGGTGAAGACCACGGCAGTGCCGACCTTCGTCTTGCCATCGTGACAGGCGCCGCACTGCTGGCCCTTCTTCATAACGTCCATGGAGAGCTTCCCGGTCTGCCCCTTCTTCATCTTGAAGATCTTCGTGTGGCACGCCGTGCACTTCTCGGCGCCCTTCTCCTTGTGCAGGCTGTGGCTGAAGGTGACTTTGCCCGGGCTGTCCTTGCCCTGGTCGAAGCCGAAGTCGGCCGGGATTTTCGGCTGGGCGATGACGGGCCCCGAGCCGACCAGGATCAGGGCGAATGCTGCGACGACCAGCCAGACGACGGAACGCGAGAGCTTCATCTCTTGCCCCTCCTCTCTCCGAATGCGCTTCCCCTCGTTACTATGACCGAACCCGCCTCGGATTCCATTCACCTGGTTCGTTTGACCCCGATCGCTGGGTCACTTGGTCGGGCTCACCGTGTAGCCGAGGTACGTGAGCAGCAACATGTAGACGATCAGGGCGACGCCCGCCGCGGTGAACAGCCGGCTCGACTGGCCGCGCGCCGCGCGCCGGTCGAGCAGCGGTACGAGCAGGAGGACCACCCCGCCGAGGCCGAAGCCGAGGACGCCGACGATCTCGCCCTCGATGCCCAGGATGTGGCCCGGCAGGTACTTGAGCGTCTGGAACATGAACA
>Ga0156194_1301_pt1 | contig 12369 bp, 16 predicted proteins | sample RifCSPlowO2_12_FD_107847 | JGI IMG/M metagenome (GOLD analysis project Ga0156194, IMG submission 107847) | Candidatus Rokubacteria bacterium RIFCSPLOWO2_12_FULL_71_22 | reverse complement strand
GGCCATGTCACGCGCCTGCTCGCGGAAGAGCAACTCGGCGGACGCGTCCCACTGCCGGAGCGAGATCCAGCCGAGCACGGCCACGATCGTGGCCGGAGCCACGATCGCGGCCAGGGCGAGCGTCGAGAAACGGATCGTCAGCCTCCCTCGGCGAGGAGCTGGCGGATCATGGCTTCGGTCTCCTCGTACCCACCCTCCCCGATGTGGCGATAGCGGACGGCACCCTTGCGGTCGACCAGGACGAGCGTCGGCCAGGCGCGCACGCCGTAGCGTCGCCAGATGGCGAAGTCGTTGTCCTGGACCACCGGATAGCGCACGTCGAGCCGCTTCGTCGCCTCCACCACCCGGTCGTAGGGCCTCTCCCAGAAGAACTCGGGGCTGTGCACAGAGACCACGGTCAGGCCGGCTGACTCGTACGTCTGGTGCCAGACCCGCAACTGCGGGATCACGTTGCGGCAGTTGATTCAGCCGTACGTCCAGAACTCCACGAGGACCACGCGGCCGCGCAGTCCCGCCGTCGTGAGGGGGGCGCTGTTGATCCACGGTGCTCCGGCGATCTCCGGCGCCGTCTGGCCTTGCCGCAGGGCCTGCCCGGAGGCGGATCCGGCGCCGAGCACCGCCAGCGCGGCGAGCGCCGCGAACACCGGGCCCCTGCGGCGCACGGCTACTTCTTCTCCATCGTCGCGGCGCTCTTCTTCTCCATCATGGCATCGCTCTTCTTCTCCATCATCGCGTCGCCGCTCATCGAAGAGCTGGCACACCCGGCCAGCGCCACCGCGGCCCCCACCGCCAGCGCCGCCGCCGCCCGCCGGACCCTGCCCGCCATGGTACCTGCTGTCGTCGCCATTGTCGGCCTCCTGGCCTCCGTGATCGACCCTCGGGGTCACGGCCGAATGTGCCCGGCCTGCGCGGACGAATCGTCACAGCGCTGTGAAATCTTCCCGCCCCGACACCGGGGCCCGCCGGCGGGTCGACGGTCGGCCCGCCCGCGCATCACCGCGCCGGCACGGCGCATCTAACACGGAGAAAGAGAGACCACCGATGGGACGCATCGTGCTCAACGACCCCGCGCTCGCCTCCGGCGCCGCGGGTGCCGACGTCGGGGAAACACTCGGGGCGCGGATGCTCGGCGCCGCCGCAGTCGAGCAGGGCATCCTCCGCGACAACGCCCGGCGGCCCCTGCCACCGCTCCGGCCGTTCCTCCTGCGCTACCTCGATGCCGGCCCGGCGCCCGACACGCTCGTGGCCGGGGCCTCGCCCTGCCGCGCGTGGCGCCAGTACGACTCGGCGCTCCGGCCCGAGCCTGCCGAATGACGCCGCGGGCGGGATCGGAGCAGCCCGTTTCGCGTCGAACGGCGCCGCGCGTGTCTGTCGTCCTCCCCGCCCGCAACGACGCCGCGGCCCTCCGGCGGACGCTCGACCACCTCGTGCGGCTCCCGGGCGCGGACACCGCAGACATCGTGGTCGCCGCCTCGGGCGATTCCGAGGGCACCGCGCGTGCGGTCGCGGGCCGAGCCAGGCTCCTCTGGCCGGGCGGCTCGACCCGGGCCGAGCTGATGAATGCCGGCGCCGCGGCCGCGCGCGGCGAGGTCCTCTTCTTTCTCCACGCCGACTCGTTCCCGCCCGCGGACGCTCTCGGCCGGATCGAGGATGCGCTCCGTGACCCGCGGGCCGTCGGTGGCGCCTTCGAGCACCGCTTCGCCGAGCCGCACCCGAGCCTCCGGGCGGTCACTTGGATCAACCGGATCCGTTACCGCCTCACACGCAACTGGTACGGCGACCAGGGGATCTTCGTCCGTGCGGCGGTCTTCCGTGCGCTCGGCGGGTACCGCAACCTCCGCGTGCTCGAGGACCTCGACTTCACCCGACGCTTGAAGCGCCGCGGGCGGGGCGTGCTGATCCGGGAGCCGCTCTTGACGTCCGGCCGGCGCTTCCTCGCGCGCGGGCCCTGGCGAACGTTCGGCTTCTGCGCTTGGCTGGTCCTGCTCTACACGCTCGGCCTCGACACCGAGCGCTACGCCGAGCGCTGGCGCGGTCCGGCGGAGGCGCCGCCGGGCACGCCGTGGCCGGCCCGGGAGGCCGCGCCGTGACGGGCCCCGCGGTCCTCGTCACGGGCGCGAGCGGCTTCATCGGACGCGCCCGCGTCCGCCGCCTGCTCGGGGCCGGGCGGCCCGTCGTCGCGCTCGCCCGACGTCGAAACAGCGTGAGTGCGGCGGCGCGCGTCCGCGCGGCGCTCGGCGGCGCCCCCCGGCACCTCGAAGTCGTCGAGGCCGACCTGGAGGCGCCCGACCTCGGCCTCGACCCGACGGCGCTCGACCCGGGCTTCACCGCGGCCTACGCGCTCGCAGGCAACGTCCTCTACGAGGTGCCCGGTTTTCTCGGCGGCGACGTGAAGGAGGCCGAGGCGATGTTTCGCAAGGGACGCCGACTCCTCGACGCCCTCGGTGAGCGCTCCTGAGCGTGATCCAGGCGTTCCTGCACCGCTACGCGCGCGGCGAGGAAGCGGTCGTCCTGCCGTTCATCGCGGGGCGGCGGGTGCTCGACCTCGGCGCGGGCGAAGGCTACGTCGCGGCGGCGCTCGTCGGCCACGCCTGGACGTGCTCGGTCGACATCGGGCCGTTCCGTCGTGCCGCCGTACCGTACGTGACCTACGACGGCGCGCGGCTGCCCTTCGCGGACGGCGCCTTCGATATGACGCTGATCTCCCTGGCGCTCCACCACTGCTCACGCTCCGAGGCCGTGCTCGACGAGGCCGTGCGGGTCACCCGCGCGCGGCTGATCGTGCTGGAGTCGGTGTACCGGAACGCGAGCGAGCGCTTCTGGCTCGAGCTGCTGGATGGCCGGCTCACCGGTCTCCGCCACGGTGGTCGAACGCCCGCAGCGCTCGCGTTCCGAGGCCCCGAGGAATGGCAGGCGCTCTTCGCCTCGCGCCGTCTCCGCACGGTCGCCGCGCCTCGTCCATCACCCGCTCCTCTTCGTGCTGGACACCCCTCGTCAGATGAGCTCGTCGGCGCGGGCGACGGTCTCCCCGAAGCGGCCCATCGCGTACGGTGGGAGGCCGCGGTAGACCTCGTCCAGCCGCAGGTTGATCTCGCGGTTGGCCAGGGCGAAGAGCGAGCGGCCGTCGGCGTCGCCCTCGACGAGGAACGGCCCGAGGCGCTCGACCTCGAGCACCCAGAGCGCCTGCGCGATGCCGAGCTCGCGGAGCCAGTGGACACCGACGACCCGGCGGATCGCCCGGCCGTACGCGGCGCCCATTCCGTAGCCGACCGTGGTGAGGTACACGGCGCCGTTGGGCACGAACCACTCGCGGTACGCGAGCTCGGTGAGTCCCGCCTTCCCGACGACGACCTTGGCTCCCGAGCGCGCGAACCACTGACGCATCGAGCGGCCGAATCGGAAGCTCGCGGTCGCGGTCACCGCCTCGACGGCGTGGCTGCCGTCCGGCCGCACGGTCGCCGCCGGCGAGCAGTGGAAGTTCACGTTCGTGAGCGCCCGGACCTCCGCCGGCAGCTCCGCCCCTTCGTCCACGACCTTCCGATACACGCCCTCCCGCGCCGTGTAGAGCGTGCCCGACAGGTACACGACGTCGCCGAGCTTCAGGCGCGCCAGGTCCGCCGGCGCCACGGGTGTCGTCAGGTGGACCTCGTCCATGCGCACCTGGTCGAGCCGCGTGAACGCGGGCGTCATTCGATCCCCGTGCGGCGGTAGTAGTCGGTGAACCACCCGGGGTCGGCGCGGAACTCGACGCGGCCGGCGGGGTGGATGCGCGCGGTCGCGCGCCGGGACGAGAGGCAGAAGCTGTGGATGGCGACCGGCAGGCCTCCGGTGTGCGTGTAGGCGACCTCCACGTGGGTCGCGACGACCAGCGACGTCCCGACGAATCCCATCGCGCCGATGCCGACGTAGTTGCCGAGCGCGGTCAGCTCGTCCTCGAGGCGCGCGATCTCGGGATCGGGGTTGCGGCTGCCGACGACGCGCAGGCAGGCCGCCTCCTTGCCGAGGCGCACGCACGTGTCCTTCGAGCCGCCGACGCCGACGCCCATGATCGCCGGCTGGCAGGCGAGGCCGCGACGACCGAACTGGACGAGCGTGTCCACGAAGAAGCGCTTGATCCCGCCGAGACCGTCGGCCGGGAAGAGCATCCGGTAGTCGGTCCCGAAGAGCCCGCCCTTGTGCACCGTCGTGACGTCGAGCCAGTCCCCGCCCGGCTCGAACGCGTACGTGACCTCGGGCGCGTGCATGCCCACGTTGTTGTCGTGGTCGGCGCGCGTGAGCGGATGCACGCGGTTCGGCCTGAGCGGGATCGCCGTGGTCGCCTCCGCCGTGGCGCGGCGCAGCGCGCGCTCGAGCGCGACGAAGCCGCCCTCGACGACGGCCTCGTTGCCGGCGCGCACGTAGTAGCGGGGCAGCCCGGTGTCTGCGCACATCGGCCGGCGGTCGGCCGTCGCGATGTCCCAGTTGCGCTCCATCTCGGTCAGCACGAACCGGGCGAGCCGGTTCTGCTCGCGTTCCCGCGCGCGGGCGACGCCGTCGCGGTAGTCCAGCGGGATCTCGATGGCCGCCCGCGCCATGAGCTCCCGGGCGGTGTCCTCGACGAGCTTGAGCGGGATGGATCGGGCCATCCGCCCCCTCAGGCGTTCCGGAACGCCCGGCCGATGAACTCGGGGAACCTCGCTTCGAGCTCCGCCACGACCGCCTCGGCGACCTCGCGCGCCGTGCCCCGGCGCTCCTGCGGGGCGCCGCGCTGCCACTCCTCGAGGTAGGCGTCGCTCTCCTGGAGGCCGAGCTGCATCGCGACGGAGTCGATCAGCGCCTGGAACCGCTCGCTCAGCTGGAGCGTCACGCGGTCACTGCCGTCGTGGGCCTCGACGCTCGCGGGAACGTTCCGCCAGGCGACGATCTGGTAGGTCGCCACGACCTAGCCCGCCGTGCGGCGTGCCTTCGTCGGAGCGCCGTGGAGGAACTCGTCCCGCCGGCTCTTGAGTCGGCGCACCAGCTCCTCGTACGAGGAGCTACGGACGATGCGGTCGAACTGCGCGCGATAGTTTCCGATCAGGCTGATGTTCTCGATCAGGACATCGTAGATCAGCCAGCGCTCGCCCCGGCGGACCATCCGCGATTCTACCGGCACCTCCGTCCCCTTCTTCGTGATGATGCGCGCCCGTACCGTCGCCAGGTCTCCGTCCACCGCCTCGCCGACGTACCGGATCGTCTCGCCGCCATACTCGTCGATGCGCGAGATGTACGAGCGCTCGAGGAGATCGGCGAAGAGCTGGACGAACTCCTCGCGCTCCGCGGGCGTCCGCGCTTGCCAGTGGCGCGCGAGCGCGCGCTTGGCGGTTTCCGCGACATCGAAGATCTCGCCGGCGAGCTTGCGCACTGCGGCGCGCCGGTCCGCGGTCTTGAGCGCCGGGTCGTCGAGGACCCTGAGGACCTGGTCGGTGTACTGGCGGAGCTGATCCGCCGGGCCGGCCCAGGCGGGCGTCCCGGCGCCGAGCACGAGGCCGACTGCGAGGGGGGCGAGGACGCGCCACATACGCGGGACAGTATACGCCAGCTTGGTCGACTCGCCGAATCGTGCTAGAACGCCTCGCATGACGACGCCTCGGTTCCCCACGATCACCGACGAGACGCTGGCGGCGCTGCGCGGGCTGATCGGGCAGCCCGTGCGCCGCGTGCCACCCTACATCGAGGTCGCCACCCGCGACGCGATCCGCCACTGGGCGGACGGGATCGGCGACCGCAATCCGGCCTGGGCCGCGCGCCGCCTGGCGCCGCCGACGATTCTCCTGGCGATGGACCGCGTCGTGTCGGGCTACGTCGCGGGTCTGCCCGGTGTCCACGCCATGTACGGAGGCGCGGACTTCCGCTGGCGGCGCCCGATCCGGGAGGGCGATCGGATCACTGGCGAGAGCACACTGCTCGACCTGGAGGAGAAGCCGTCGGCCTTTGCCCGGCGCGCGGTCAAGCAGACCTACCGCACCGCGTTCGTGGACGAGGCGGGCGCGCCGGTCGCCGAGGTCGATTCCTGGTGCTTTCGCACGGAACGCGACACCGCGCGCGAGCGGGGCAAGTACAGGCCCGTCGAGCCCCATCGGTACGCCGGCGCGGACGTCGAGCGGATCCGCCGCGCCTACCGGGACGAGGAGATCCGCGGCGCGGCGACGCGGTGGTGGGAGGACGTTCAGGTCGGAGACTCGCTCGCACCGGTCGTCAAGGGACCCCTCACCGTGACCTCGATCATCGCGTTCCTCCAGGGCTGGGGCAGTCTCTACGTCCGCGGCCACGGGCTCGCGTTCGACCTTTTCGACCGGCATCCCGCGCTCGCGATCCCGAACGCGTTCGGCGTGCCGGAGCCGCCCGAGCGCGTGCACTGGGATGCCGACTTCGCGCGGGCCGTCGGCGTGCCGGGCGCGTACGACTACGGCCCGGAGCGGGTCGCGTGGCTCGGGCATCTCGTGACCAACTGGATGGGGGACGACGGGTTGCTCTCCCGCCTGAGCGTGGAGGTCCGTCGTCACAATCTGATCGGCGACACGACGTGGTGTCGGGGCACGGTCGCGGACAAGGCGGTCGTCGCGGGCCGGGGCGAGGTCGCGCTCGACCTCGAGGCCGTCAACCAGCGCGCCGAGCCGACCGCGCGAGGCCGGGCGACCGTGGTCCTGCCGCTCAGGCGGACGAGCTGACCGCCGCCGGCACGCCGTCCGACTGTCTTACAATGGCGGCGTGACCACGCGGACGAGCGGCCCCGCCGACCTCACGGGCAGCGTCGCGCTCGTGACGGGCGCCAGTCGCGGCATCGGTCAGGCGACGGCGGTCGCGCTCGCCGCCGTCGGCGCCGATGTGGCCGCGGTCGACCTCGAGCCACCGGCGGCGACCCAGACGCGCGTCGAGGCGTTCGGCCGCCGCGCCCTCGCGCTGCGCGCCGACGTCTCCGACCGCGAGGCCGTCGAGGACGTCGTCGCGACGATCCTCGATCGGCTCGGGCGCCTCGATGTGGTGGTCAACAACGCGGGGATCATGGAGCGGCTCGCGCTCGAGGACCTGGACGAGGCGACCCTCCAGCGGGAGCTCGACGTCATCCTCAAGGGCACGATCTTCGTCAGCCAGGCAGCCTATGCGCACCTCAAGGCGCGTGGTGGCGCGATCGTCAACATCGCCTCCGTGTCCGGCATGGCGGGCGGCACGATCTCCCGGCCGGAGGACGCGGTCGTCACGCGCGGCGGCCGGAGCGGTCCGGCGTACGCGGCGGCCAAGGGCGGGGTGCTCGCCTTCACGCGGTGGCTCGCGAAGGACGCGGGGCGCTACGGGGTGCGCGTGAACGCGGTGGCACCCGGCCCCGTGGCGACGGAGATGACACGGGGCTTCGACTACGACGTCATCGCGCAACCCATCTCCCGGATGGGACATCCCGAGGACGTCGCGCAGGCGGTCGTCTTCCTCGCCTCGCCGATGTCGAACTACGTCACCGGGCAGGTGCTCGTGGTGGACGGCGGCGTCGTCCTCGATTAGGGCGGCGTCCGCGCCTCCCCTCGGGGTCGTTCCGTCCGCCCGCCGCCCGCCGCGCGTCCCACCAGCGCGAGCGCCAGCGAGGCGAGCGCGAACAGCGCGGCGAGCCCGTACGCCGCGCGGAGGCCCGCACCGCCGGCGAGCGCGATGCCCGCGAGCGGTCCCGTGGCACCGCCCAGGTCGTTCGCCGCGGCGAGCCCGCCCATCGCGGCTCCGCGGACCTCGGGCGGCGTGAGATCGCCCGCCCACGCCGTGAGCGCCGGCAACAGCACGCTCTCCCCCAGCGCGACGAGCAGCACGCCCAGGACGACGGCCTCGAGGCCGTGCCCGGCGGTCAGCGCGCCGAACCCCACGACGCCGATCGCCGCGCCCACCGCCACGACCGCCGCCCGGTCGCCGTGCCGGTCGGCGAGGCGTCCCGCGACGGGCGCGGCGAGCGTCGCGACGGCCTGACGCGCCGCCAGGAGCGTGCCCGTGAGCGCGGCGAGCGGCACGAGCGTGCCGGACGCCGCCGTCTCGTGCTTCAAGTGCAGGCCGAGCGTCGCCATGAGAACGCCGTTGCCCGTGAAGAACGTCGCGAAACCCACGGCCGCGGGGATCGCGAGGCGCCGTTCGACTGCACGGAGGCCGGCGAGGAACGACGTCTGCTCACCGCCCGCACCGGGGAGGTGTGTCTCCCGCAGCGTGCCCCAGGCCACGACGCCGCCGAGCGCGGTCAGCGGCACGAACACCGCGAGCGTCCGCCGGTAACCGAGCACGTCCACCAGCCAGCCGCCCGCGAGGTAGACCGCGACCCGGCCCACGTTCCCGAGCGCGTGGTAGGCGCCAACCGTGCGCCCGCGATTCGCGGGGGTCGTGACGTCGAGCAGGATCGCGAGCGTCCCGACCGAGATCAGCGAGAACGCCAGCCCCCAGACGAGCCGCGACGCCAGGAGCGGCCAGAAGCTCCCGGCCAGCAGGTAGCCGGAGGTCGCCAGCGTCGCGAGCGCCAGTCCGGCCAGGAATGGCCGGCGCCGCCCGAGCCGGTCGTACACGAGGCCGCCGATCGGGTTCGCCGCGAGCCGGATGAAGCGATGCACGCTCAGGATCACGCCGAGGGCCGCGAGGGGGATTCCTGCGGCCTCGTGGTGGACGGGGAGCGCCGTGTAGAGCGTCAGGTCGCCCAGCAGCGCAAGCGAGGTCGCGACGGCGAGCGACACGACCGTCACGCCCCGAGAGCCACCTCGCACGCCTCCTCCACCGCTCACCTCGCACGCCTCCCCCACGGCTCGGCTCGCGCCGCGACGCCGCTCACCTCGCACTACCACGCAGGCGGGGGTCGAGCAGGTCGCGGAGCGCGTCGCCGAGCATGTTGGCGCCGAACACGGTCAGCGAGAGCGCGACCCCCGGCCAGAGCGCCAGCCACGGCGCCTGCAGCATGTACACGAGCCCCGAGCCGGCGAGCATGCCGCCCCACGAGGGGTACGGCGGCGGCACGCCGAAGCCGAGGAACGAGAGCGCCGCCTCGATCAGGATGACGGCGCCGATGTTCACGGTCGCGAGAATCATGATCGGGGCGAAGAGGTTCGGCAGGATGTGGCGGCGGATCAGCGCGGCGTGGCTTCCGCCGAGCGCGCGCGCAGCCTCGACGTAGAGGTTCGTCTTGATCGACAGCACCGCGGCCCGGATCACCCGCGAGTCGCGGACGCCGAGCACCAGGCCAAGCGTCAGGATGACGTTGCCGAGCCCGGGACCGATCAGCGCCATGATCGTGAGCGCGACCAGCAGGAGCGGGAAGCACATGAACGCGTCGACCAGGCGCTGGACACCGATGTCGAGCCGCCCGCCGAAGTAGCCCGAGCCGAGACCGACGGCCGTCGCCGAAAGCAGCCCCAGCGCGACCGCCCCGAGCCCCACCGCCATGGACACCCGCGAGCCGTGGATCACGCGCGACAGCAGATCGCGCCCCAGGTTGTCCGTGCCGAGCCAGTGCGCGCCGCTCGGCGGCCTGAGCCGCGCGAAGATTTCCGCCTCGTCGTACCCGTACGGCGCGACCCGGTCCGCGAGGGCGGTGAGCGCCAGCATGCCGAGCAGGGCAGCCGCCCCCAGGGCTCCGAGCGGCTTCCGCGTGAGCAGCGCCCGGATCACGTCTCGTCCTCCCGGACGCGCGGGTCGAGCGCGCCGTACGAGAGGTCGACGAGGAGGTTCGAGAGGACGACGAGGCCGGCGACGAGGAGATTCACCGCCTGGATGACCGGGTAGTCGCGACGGCTGATCGCCTCGAGCACGAAGCTGCCCACGCCCGGCAACCCGAAGATGTGCTCCATCACGATCGAGCCCCCGAAGTAGAAGGGCATCTGACTGCCGATCACGGTGACGATCGGGATCAGGGCGTTCCTCAGGGCGTGCCGGAGGACGACGACGCGATCGGCGAGTCCTTTCGCCCGGGCCGTGCGTACGTAGTCCTGACGCAGCACCTCGAGCATCATCGCCCGCGTCATCCGCATGATCACGCCCGCCTGCGTGATCCCGAGGCAGAGCGCCGGCAGGAGGAACTGCGAGAGATAGACGACCGTCCCGGCGCCGATCCGCCGGAAATTGCCGATCGGGGGCGCCCAGTGGAAATAGAACGACGGGAACACGATGATCAGCGTGGCGAGCCAGAAGTTCGGCACGGACAGCGCGCCGACCGCGAGCGACCGGGAGGCGAGGTCCGTCGCCGAGTCCTGGCGGACGGCCGCGACGATGCCGACCGGCAGCGCGATCGCGAGCGAGACGACGATCGACAGGAGCGACAGCGTGAGCGTGACCGGGAACCGCTCGGCGATGTCGCGCGACGCCGGGCGGTTCGTCCAGAGCGACTGGCCCAGATCGCCCCGGAACACGCCGCTCACCCATGTCACGTACTGCGCGGCGAGCGGCCGGTCGAGGCCGAGCCGCGCGCGCAGCTCGTCCGCGCTCTTCCCGTACTGGAACTGCTCGAGCATCATGTCCACGACGTCGCCGGGAATCGCCCGGACGATCGCGAACACGAACAGCGACACGAGGAGCAGCGTCGGGACGACGAGGAGCAGCCGCTTCAGCCCGTACCGAGCCACCCGGCGCCGCTACTTACCGTCGAGCCACACCACCTCGAGCTGGGCCCCGCGGTCGAAGGAGTTCTTCGGGCCGTAGTTCTTCACGCGCGGCGTCCACGACGACACGTTCTTCGGATACGGCGTGTAGACGTAGTACATGCGGTCGGCGAGGACGCGCTGGATGTCGTCGATGACCTTCTTGCGCGACGAGCGCGCCGTGTACCGTCGCTGGGCGTCCAGCATGACGTCGAGCTGCGTGTCGGAGACGTGGCTCCGGTTGTTCGGCTGTCCGGTCCGGTAGAAGTTGTACAGGTAGCCGTCCACCTCGGTGAAGATGGACGAGGGGCCCCACGTCGTCTCGTCGTACTTGCCGAGGAACGAGCCGCGGATGTAGTTGCCGTACTCCTCGTTCACGATCGAGAGCTCGACACCGATCTGCTTCAGACTGTACGTGAGCAGCTCGAGCTCCTCGACGTACTCGGGTCCGTACCCCGGCCAGTGCGTGCACTTGACCTTCATCCCGTTGGGGAAGCCGGCCTCGGCCAGGAGCTTCTTGGCCAGCGCCGGGTCGTGGCCGAGCCACCGCGCCCCCTCGCCGAGATCCTTGGTGGGGAGCTTCCACTCCGGCATCGTCGCCGGCACGGGTCCGTGGTCCGGGTAGCCCTGGCCGTCGAGGTATTGCGCGACCCACTTCTTGCGGTCGATGGCGAGCGAGAACGCGCGCCGCACCCGCACGTCACTGAACGGCGCCTTGTCGGTGCGCATCGCGAGGCTGCGGACCGCGAGCCAGTCCCAGAACACGATCGGATACGTCGGGTTCGACTGCTTGAACGACGGGATCTCGGCGCGCGGGATCCGCGCATCGTAGAACGGGACGTCCACCTGTCCGGCACGGAACAGCGAGAGCTGCGTGGCGCGGCCCTTCACGAAGAGCCACTCCACCTGGTCCACGTACGGGAGCCCCTTCTGGTAGTAGTGGGGATTGCGCGCGAAGACCGCCTTGACGCCGGGCTCGTACTTCTCGAGCACGAACGGGCCCAGGCCGACCAGTGAGTCCGCCGACTTGAAGTCGCCGAACTTGTCCTCGACCTCCCGCGGCAGGATGCCGTTCCAGGGCTCCGCGAGGTTGTGCAGGAACGGCGCGAAGGCGTCCGCGAGATGCACGCGGACGGTGAGCTTGTCGGGCGTCTCGATCCCCTCGATCCGTCCCAGGAGGCTCGCGTAGCCCGACTTCTTGGCCGCGCGCTCCATCGTGTACTTCACGTCGGCGGCGACGAACTCGCGCCCGTTGAGCGGCGGACGCGCGTCCCACCGCACGCCGGGTCGCAGTTTGATCGTGTACGCGCGGCCGTCCGGCGAGATGTCCGCCTTGAGCGCGAGGTCCGGGGCGAGCGTGAAGTCGGAAGGCCCGTGCTTCGCCCCGTTGACGAACTTGAACAGCGTGCGCCGGACGAACGACGAGACGAGCTGCGTCTGATACGACACCGTCCCGTGGATGTCCCACGACGGCGGCTCGAGCCCGATGTGCTTGAGCACGCCTCCCCGCTTCGGTGCCTGCGCCCGCGCGAGCGTCGGCGTTGCCGCGAGCGCGCCCGCGCCCGCCGTCGTGAGTCTGATGAACTCTCGGCGTTTCATAATCGTCCTCCGTCACGCGGATTGTACGTTGCGCGGATTATAATCGAGATCTCGCGGTCGCCGCGACAGTCGGAGTAGGGATTGATGATTACTCATAACCCCCTCCACAGATCCCAGCGAGCGGGATTACCGCACTGGGCTCTTGCCTCAGGTGACAACGCCAAGT
>Ga0156194_1073_pt1 | contig 12490 bp, 10 predicted proteins | sample RifCSPlowO2_12_FD_107847 | JGI IMG/M metagenome (GOLD analysis project Ga0156194, IMG submission 107847) | Candidatus Rokubacteria bacterium RIFCSPLOWO2_12_FULL_71_22 | reverse complement strand
GCCGCAAGCGCCCGACCGCTACCCTCAGGTCGCTTTCGAGCCTCTTCTTGATGTCCATCTGACCCTCCAGCCTTCCTTCTGGCGTGCCTGCCATATGCAACGCCCGTGCCGAAGCATCAGACGAAGGTGGGTAGGACTTAATTCATTGAAATCATGATAGTTGGATCGCTGCCTTGCCTGACGCTCTCCCGGGCAGAATGCCCTGAAGCTGACAGATTGGTACCGTCCTGGGGCATTTTCGTCCGGCCTGAGTGGTGGTCAGACGACTCAGGCGGCACGGCGGACGACCGGCCTCCGGCCGCCCGCCGCGAGCACGGTTACTCCTCGGACTCGTACCTGGCCTTGAGCGTGGCGACCACGTTCGGGTCGGCGAGCGTCGTCGTGTCGCCGAGCGCCCGGCCCTCGGCGATGTCGCGCAGGAGACGCCGCATGATCTTGCCAGAGCGCGTCTTCGGGAGCTCGGCCGAGAAGATGACGTCGTCGGGCCGGGCGAGCGCGCCGATCTTCTTCGCCACGTGGCTCTTCAGCTCGTCGATGAGCCCGGTGGTGGCCTCGAGCGGCGGTGCGGACTCCCCCGACGTCAATCAGAACAGGCCGACGATCCGGCCGCGCTCGTCGAGGTCGATCGTCTCGGCGGCCGGGGTCCGCGGCAGGCCCGGCATGGTCAGCACGTCGCCCGTGTAGGCGACGACGAAGCCCGCCCCGGCGGCCAGGCGCACTCCCCGGACGGTGACGATGAAGTCTCGCGGTCGGCCCAGCTTCGTCGGGTCGTCGGAGAGGGAGCTCTGCGTCTTGGCGATGCAGATCGGCAGGCGACCGAAGCCGGCCGCCTCGAGCCGCGCGAGCTCCGCCGCCGGACCGGGCGGCAGCACGACGCCGGCGGCGCCGTAGAGGGTGGTCGCGATCGTCTCGAGCTTCCGAGCGAGCGGGAGGTCATCCGGGTAGAGCGGGCGGAACTTCGCCAGGCCGCCGTCCAGCGCGGCGAGCACCGACCGGGCGAGCTCGGTGCCGCCCTCCCCGCCACGCTCCCAGACCCGCGACACCCGCGCCGGGACGTCCAGGCCGGCGCAGGCCTCGAGCACGGCCGACACCTCCGCCTCGGTGTCCCCGGTGAAGTGGTTGAGCGCGACGACGACGGGCACACCGAACGCGCGGACGTTCTCGACGTGCTTGGCGAGGTTCGCAAGCCCGGCGCGCACCGCCGCCACGTTCTCCGCCGCGAGGTCCCCGCGCGCGACACCGCCGTGCATCTTCAGCGCGCGGACGGTGGCGACGACGACCGCGACGGCCGGCCGGAGACCGCCGATCCGGCACTTGATGTCGAAGAATTTCTCCGCACCGAGCTCGGTGGCGAAGCCCGCCTCGGTGACGACGACGTCGCCGAGCTTCAGCGCGAGCCGTGTGGCCACGAGGCTGTTGCAGCCGTGGGCGATGTTGCCGAAGGGTCCGCCGTGGACGAAGGCCGGCGTGCCCTCGAGCGTCTGCACGAGGTTCGGCTGGAGGGCGTCCCGCAGGAGCACGGCGAGGGAGCCGGCGGCCCTGAGGTCACCCGCCGTCACGGCGCTCCCGTCCGCCCGCTCACCGACGACGATGCGGGAGACGCGCGCCCGCAGGTCCGCGACGTCGTGCGCGAGACAGAGGATCGCCATGAGCTCGGACGCCGCGGTGATCTCGAAGCCCGACTCGCGCGGCACGCCGTTCCCGGTCCCCCCCAGCCCCAGCACGATCCGGCGGAGAGCGCGGTCGTTCACGTCGAGCACGCGCGTCCAAGCGATTCTCCGCGGGTCGAGCCCGAGTCGATTGCCGTGGAAGAGATGGTTGTCCACGAGTGCCGCGAGCAGGTTGTGGGCGGCCGTGATCGCGTGGAAGTCGCCGGTGAAGTGGAGGTTGATGTCCTCCATCGGCGCCACCTGGGCGCGCCCGCCGCCGGCGGCGCCGCCCTTCAGGCCGAAGCACGGACCGAGCGAGGGTTCGCGGAGCGCGATGACGGCGCGCCGGCCGAGCCGGCGGAACGCGTCGCCGAGCCCGACCGTCGTGACCGACTTCCCCTCCCCCGCCGCCGTCGGCGTCATCGCGGTCACGAGCACGAGCGTCGCGTCGGGCGTGGCGCTCAGGCGCTCGAGCACATCGAGGTGCACCTTCGCCTTGTGGGCGCCGTACGGCTCGAGGTCCTCGTCGCGGAGACCGAGTCCCGCGGCGATCGCCCGGATCGGCTGCAGGGTCACCGCGCGGGCGATCTCGAGGTCGTCCTTGGCCATGTCCCATGTCCTCCCGGCGGGTCCGCGACGCTCACCCGCGGAGCGGCTCGATCCGCACCGCGCAGACCTTGTACTCCGGGATCTTCGAGTCGGGATCGAACGCGGCGTTGGTCAGGAAGTTCGCCGCCGAGTCCGCGAGCTTGACGAACGGCACGAAGACCGCGCCGGGGCGCACGGCCTCCGTCACGTGGGCGAAGGCCGTCAGCTCGCCGCGCCGCGATGCCACACGGATCGGAGCCCCGCTGTCGATGCCGAGGCGGCGCGCATCACCGGGGTGCACCGCGACCTCGAGCCGCGGCGCCAGCTCGAGCAGACCCTGCACCCGCCGCGTGAGGGTGCCGCCGTGCCAGTGATAGAGGAGCCGGCCGGTGTTGAGCACGAACGGGTACTCCGCGTCGGGCAGCTCGGCCGCCGTGACCGCCGCGCGTGCGGGCACGAAGCGCGCGCGGCCGCGCGGGAACGTCTCCGCGTAGAGAAAGCGCGTCCCGGGGTGGTCGGGCGCCGGGCACGGCCACTGGAGCCCCCCCTCGCGGTCCAGGCGGGCGTGCGACAGGCCCCCCAGAAACGGCGTGAGGCGCGCGAGCTCGTCGAACACCGTCGCCGCGTCGGGGTAGTCGAACTGCCCGTGGACATCGAGACCGAGCCGCGCGGCGACGCGCCGGGCGAGCTGGCACGTGATCCACCAGTCGGGGCGGGCGAGCCCCGGGGGGTCGAGTGCCCGGCGCACCCGCTGCACGCGGCGCTCCGAGTTCGTGAACGTGCCCTCCTTCTCCGCGAACGCCGCCGCAGGCAAGAACACGTGGGCGCGCTCCGCGGTCTCGTGCAGGAAGAGATCCTGCACCACGAGCAGGTCGAGCTGGCCCAGCGCCTTCTCCGCGTGGTGCAGGTCGGGCTCGGAGAGCAGCGGGTTCTCGCCGACGACGTACATGGCGCGCATCTCGCCCGACAGGCACGCCTCCACCATGTCGGTCACCACCATCCCCGGGGTGGCCGGCGGCCGGACTCCCCAAGCCGTCTCGAAGCGGGCCAACGTCTCGCGGGTATACGCCTGGTACCCGGGGAGGTTCGTCGGGATGCACCCGGCGTCGCCGCAGCCCTGGACGTTGTTCTGACCGCGCAGCGGCGAGATCCCGCTGCCGGGGACGCCGAGCTGGCCCGTCACGAGCGCGAGGTTCAGGAGCGCGTGGGCGTTGGCGGTGCCGCTGACGTGCTGGGTGATCCCCATGCCCCAGACGAGGCATGAGCCCGCGAACGGCGGCCGCGCGTACCACCGCGCGGCCTGCGCGATCGCCTCCCGCGGCACACCGGTGACCACCTCGGCCCGCTCGAGCGTGGCCTCCGCGAGCGACGCCCGCCACGCGTCGAAGCCTTCCGTCCGCGCGCCGACGAACTCCGTGTTCGCGAGCCCCTCGTCGAGGACCACGCGGGCCATCGCGTTGAACAGCATCACGTCCGTGCCCGGACGCTGCTGCAGCCACAGGTCGGCCTGGTCGCAGAGCTCGACGCGCTTGGGGTTGACGACGATGACGCGCGCGCCCCGGCTCATCGCGCGGCGGAAGCGGACCGCGATCACGGGGTGATTCGCGGAGGCGTCGGAGCCGACGACCATGAGGCAGCCGGCCTCCTCGTAGTCGAGATACGAGTTCGAGGTCGCCCCCGAGCCCATCGAGACGAGCATCGCCTCCACGGACGGCGAGTGGCACAGGCGCGTGCAGTGGTCCACGTTGTTCGTGGCCATCACCGCGCGGACGAACTTCTGGATCACGTAGGCGTCCTCGTTCGTCGCCTTCGCGGAAGCGAGGCTTCCGAAGCGGCCCCGGTGACGCACCAACCCCTCGGCGGCCACGTCCAGGGCCTCGTCCCACGAGGCGGCCTGCCAGCGGCCGCCGCGGCGGACGAGGGGCGTCGTCACGCGGTCGGGCGCGTGCACGAAGCCGGTGCCGAACCGCCCCTTGACGCAGAGCATGCCGGCGCTCGACGGATTCAGCGGCGTATCGCCGGCCATGAGCGCGAGTCGCTCGTCCTCGCCCACGTCGAGCGCGAGGCCACAGCCGACTCCACAGTAGGGGCACGTGGTCTCCACCGTGCGGGCGCGCTTCGCCGGGGCGTCCTTCGGCCGGAGCGCGCCGGTCGGGCACGTCGCGACGCACTGGCCGCAGGAGGTGCACGCCGACGACGCCAGGGTGCCGTCGCCCGCGACACCGACCTTCGCCGCGTGCCCGCGCCCCAGCAGCGCGATCGCGCCGATCCGCTGCACGTCGCCGCAGGCGACCGTGCACCGTCCGCACAGGATGCACGCCTCACGATCGAGCACGAAGAACGACTTGCTCGCGTCGGGCGCGAAGCGGTGGAGCGGGGCATACCCCGGCGCCGCCAGCGCGTGGTGTGCCGCGGCCGCGCCGAGCTCGCCGAGGGAGTCCGCCTCCGTGCTCGACGTCAGCATCGAGAGCGTGAGATCGAGGACGCCGCGGCGCACGCGCTCCGCGTCCGGATGCGCGGTGGAGACCACCATGCCCTGACGCGCCGGCAGGTGACAGGCGGCCGCGAGGCCGCGCTGGCCCTCGACGTGGACGAGGCACGTGCGGCAGGCGCCGAGCGGCGCCCGGTCCGGATCCTTGCAAAGCTGCGGCAACGGCAGCCCCAGGCGATTGACGCCGTCCAGGACCGTGGCGCCCGCCGGCAGCTCCAACGGCTGCCCGTCGATCGTCAGCGTGAGCTGGTTCATCGCGCGAACTCCTCCGGGAACTCCGCGAGCCCCGACAGCACCGCGTACGGCGCCGCCTGGCCGAGCCCGCAGAGTGACGCCGCCTCGACGACTTCCGCCAGCGCCCGCACGCGCTCGGCATCGACGGGTCCCTCGAGCATCGCGGCGAGGCGCGCGGTGCCCTCGCGGCACGGCGTGCACTTGCCGCACGACTCGCGCACGTTGAACGCGAGCAGCGTCCGCACCGCGTCCCGGATCGACGCGGCGGCGTCGAGGGCGACGACGCCGCCGGTCCCCGGGTTCACGGGGCCGCGCGGAACGAGCGGAGCGTCGAAGCTCCGCGGGTGGACGACGCTCCCCGACGGCCCGCCGACGATCGCGGCGCGGAGCGGGCGGCCGCTCGACGATCCGCCGCCGACCACCTCGAGCAGAGTCCGGAGCGTCGCCCCCGTCTCGAGCTCGACGACGCCCGGGCGGCGCAGGTGGCCGGAGAGCCCGAAGAGCTTCGTGCCGTGCCCGCCACCGAGCGCCGCGAACCAGGCGCCGCCGCGCTCGACGATGCGCGGCACCGCGGCGAGGGTCTCGACGTTGTTGATCACGGTCGGCCGCCCCCAGAGTCCGGACGCCACGGGAAACGGTGGGCGCGTGCGCGGCATCGCGCGGCGGCCCTCGATCGACTCGAGCAGCGCCGTCTCCTCTCCGAGCACGAAGCCTCCGAGGCCGCGCCGGACCTCGACGGCGAGGGAGAAGTCGGTCCCGAGGATCCGCTCGCCGAGGAGGCCCCACGCCTGCGCCTGCTCGATCGCCGTCGCGATGCGCGCCGCCGCCAGATCGGCCTCGCCGTGGACGTAGACGATGGCGCGCGAGACCCCGACGGCGAAGGCGCAGAGCAGCATCCCCTCGAGCACGCCGTGCGGGTCCCCTTCCATGAGGTGACGGTCCTTGACGATGCCGGGCTCGCCCTCCTCCGCGTTGACGACGAGGAACTTCGGCTCCCCCGGCGCGTCGCGGCACGCGGCCCACTTGATCGCAGCCTGGAAGTAGGCCCCGCCGCGGCCCTCGAGCCCCGAGGCGCGCACCTCCGCGAGCACGCGCGTCGGGTCCGCGATGTCGATGGCTTGCGCGAGCGCCGCGTACGCGCCGGCGTCGATCGCGGCGCCGATGTCGGTCGGGTCGATGACGCCGCAGCGCTCGAGCAGCACGCGCCGCTGGGCGGCCAGGAACTCGGCGGCGCCGGCCGGGCGCGGATACGGCGCGCCCGAGACGACGTGCTCGACGAACCGCGGGACGTCAGCGGCGGGCACGGTCCACGTGCCCGTCGACTGCCCCGCCTCGACGCGGTGCACCACCGGCGCCGCCCAGCACATGCCGTCACAGCCCGCGGCGACGACGGCGGCGTCGAGTCCGCGCGCCGCCGTCTCGGACCTGAGGGCCTCGAGCGTCTCGCCTGCGCCGACCGCTTCGCCGCACGAGCCCTGGCCCACGACGAGCCTGAGCGCGCGGCGCCGCCGCTGAGCCTCCTCGCGCAGCGCCGCGAAGCGCGCGAGCGGCGTGCCGGCGACGCCCCGCGGCGGCTCCGGAGCGTGGACGGCCGGCGCGGCCGCGGCGAACGTGCCAGGCCCCGCGGGCGCGCCCAGGAGGCGCTCGAGATCCGTCCGCGCGACGCGGCCCACGCGCCGGTGGCCGACCTCGACCACGGGCCCCACGCCGCACGCGAACGCGCAGTCCATCGCCTCGAGCGTCACCGCTCCGTCGGCGGTCGTCGCGCCCGTGGCGACGCCGAGGCGCCGCTCGCATTCGAGCAGGAGATCGACACCGCCGGCGATCCGGCAGCTCACGCCCGTGCACACGCGCACGAGCCGGCGCCCGGGAGCGGTCAGACGGATCTCCGGGTAGTGCGTCGCGACGCCCCAGACCTCGCTGGCGGGCACGCGGAGGTGGGCGGCGATCGCGGCGAGCGCCTCGGGCGACACCGAGCCCTCGGCGCGCTGCACCGCGCCGAGCGCGGGGAGGAGCCACGTCCGCTCGCGCGGGAAGCGGGCCAGGAGGTCCACGGCGGGCGGGCCGAACAGTCCCATGTTTCCTGATTGTACCGGGTGCGGCTAGCCTCCCGTGAACTGTCCGAGCAGGGTGATACGGTCGCCGGGCCCGAGCGGCGAGTCCAGCGTGTGGTGGAGATCGAGGACCGCGTCGTTCACGAGGACCTCGATGTGCTCGCCCAGGGCGTCCCCGTGCCAGAGCGCCTCGTGCAGCGCCGGGTAGCGAGCCGACAGGCCGGCCAGGACGGAGCGGACCGTCGTGCCGGTGTGGAGCGGCTCCTCGAACACGCGCCGCCCCGAGCCGTCGCCGCCGACGAACTTCGTCACCCAGGCGACGACTTCCACGGGCACCGTGCCGCTCACTCGCCAAGACCGACCGACGGGCGTCGGAAGCTCCTTCGGCTGCATCCGCTATCGCTTGGTGCCGCGCGGCCGCCGGCGTGCCACCCCGGTGCGGATCGCCGCGTCCGCGACCGCGGCGGAGACCGCGGGCACGACGCGGGCGTCGAACATCGACGGCGTGATGTACTCCTCCGAGAGCTCCTCTTTCGTGACGATGCCGGCGAGCGCGTGCGCGGCGGCCAGCTTCATCTCGTCGTTCACGCGCCGGGCGCGCACGTCGAGCATCCCGCGGAAAAAGCCCGGGAAACAGCACGAGTTGTTGATCTGGTTCGGATAGTCGGAGCGGCCGGTGGCCATGACGCGGACGTGGGCGCCGACCTCCTCCGGGAGGACCTCGGGAACCGGGTTCGCCATCGCGAAGACGATCCGATTGCGCGCCATGGACTTGATGTCCTTGACGGACACCACACCGGGGCCCGACAGGCCGATGAAGATGTCGGCGCCGGCGAGCGCCTCCGACACCGGGCCGCGCACTCGGTTCTCGTTGGTGTGCTTCGCGAACCACTCCTTCATCGGGTTCATGTTGTCCGTGCGCCCGCGCCAGAGGGCGCCGGCGCGGTCGCAGGTGATGATGTGCTTGGCGCCGGCGTGCATGAGGAGCTTGGCGGTCGCGATACCGGAGGCGCCGGCGCCGGTGAACACGATGCGCACGTCGCCGATCCGCTTCTTGACGACCTTCAGGGCGTTGAGCACCGCCGCGAGGACCACCACCGCCGTGCCATGCTGGTCGTCGTGGAAGACTGGGATGTCGAGGTCGCGCTGGAGCCGCGTCTCGATGTCGAAGCAGCGCGGCGCCGAGATGTCCTCGAGGTTGATCCCGCCGAAGACGGGCGCGATCGCCTTGACGATCGCGACGATCTCGTCCACCTCCTTGGTGGCGAGGCACAGGGGGAACGCATCCACCCCGGCGAACTCCTTGAAGATGAGCGCCTTGCCTTCCATGACCGGCTGGGCGGCGCTCGGGCCGATGTCGCCGAGCCCGAGGACCGCGGTGCCGTCGGTCACCACCGCCACGCAATTCTGCTTGATCGTGAGCGCGTAGGCCTTCTCGGGGTCGTGGTGGATGGCCATGCAGACGCGGGCCACGCCAGGCGTGTACGCCATCGAGAGGTCGTCGCGCGTCTTGACGCTCATCTTGCCCCGCACCTCGATCTTGCCGCCGAGGTGCATGAGGAACGTGCGGTCGGAGACGTTGACGACTTTCGCGCCCTTTACCGCGCGGATCCGCTCGACGATCTGCTGGCCGTGGCGTTCGTCCCTCGCCTTGAACGTGAGGTCCCGCGTGATCGTGGACTTCCCGACCTCCACGAGGTCGATCGCGCCGATGTCGCCGCCGTCCTTGCCGATGGCCGACGTCACCTGGCCGAGCATGCCCGGCCGGTTCTGAATCTCCAGCCGGACCGTGAGACTGTAGCTCGCACTCGGAGCCTGCATGGTGGTGCCTCCTCTGACGGCGCGGAGACTAGTGAAACGGCGCTAGTCCCGTTTCCTCCGCCCGTTCGTCCCATGAGTGGCCGGTATTTTACAACTGTTGGAGCATGGACCGCGAGGTCGAGGAGAACCTCCGCGTTGCGGCCGGGTAGCCGCGGGAGTACGCTCATGGCCAATCCACGACGTGCGGGGGACCCGATGATCGACGTCAAGACCGCCGACCGGGAACTGGCAGCCTACATTCGACCGCAGACCTTCCCGGTGGCCATCCGGATGCTGAGGCCCGGCGAGGCGATTCCCGACAGGGCCAAGCGCCCGGCACGCGACTTCAAGAAGCTCAGCATGAACTGTCAGGTCGTCGACATGGCGAGGCGCTACGGCTGGACGATCGCCCTCACGCGCGAGGACAGCATCTGCTCCCTCGGCATCGCCGCGCTGGGGCTCGAGAAGCCGACCCACCTCCACAACTCCGGCACCCTCTGCGAGGGCATGTACACGGAAACCAAGGAGGCGGGGCGCCGCTCCGAGGCGGCCGTGGACAAGTTCCGCCCGGGCGAGTACGACGGGCTGCTCGTCGCGCCCCTCGACCGCGCGACGTTCGAGCCCGATCTCGTCTGCGTCTATGCGACCCCCGCTCAGGTGATGCGCCTGACGCAGGCGGCCCTCTGGAAGCGCGGGGGAAAGCTCAGCTCGTCATTCGGCGGGCGCATCGACTGCTCAGAGATCGTCGTCACGACGATGCGCACGGGCGAACCCCAGGTGATCCTGCCCTGCTCCGGCGACCGGATCTTCGGCCAGACCCAGGATCACGAGATGGCGTTCACGATCCCCTGGCATCGCATGGAGGAGATCGTCGAGGGCCTCCACGGCACGCACGCCGGGGGCATCCGCTACCCGATCACCCAGTTCATGGAGTACGAAGCCAAGCTCCCTCCGAGGTACATGGAGGCGAACCGCGTCTGGGACGTGCAGCACGGGCGCGCCCAGTTCACGAACCGTGACCGAGTCGTCGCCGCGTACAAGCGGTCGTTCGCCGATCGCGTGCCCGTCTACCCGATCGTCGCCTCGTTCGCCGGAACACTCGACGGCCTCTCGATCGAGGAGTACTGCACGAACGTGCCGAAGGCGATCAAGGCGATGCTCAACTACTTCGAGCGCTACCAGCCGGACGTCGTGCTGGCCTACAACGACCTCGCGAAGGAGGCCGAGGCGTTCGGGTGTCGCGTCAAGTACTCGGACTACGTCGTGCCCTCGATCGATCGGCACGTGCTGCAGGAGGACAAGAAGGCGCTCGCTCGGCTGGCGATGCCCGACCCCTACGCGACCGCGCGGCTCCCCGGCTTCCTCGAGCAGTGCGAGGCGCTCGTGCAGGCCAAGCCGCCGACCGCGATCGGCGCGGTCGCGGTGGGCCCGTGGACGATCGCGATGCTGCTCCGCAACCCCGAGACGATGCTCCTCGACACGTTCGAGGACCCGCAATTCATCCACGCCATGATGCGCGTCACCACCGACTTCTGCAAGCTCTGGGGTGACGCCATCGTCAAGACGGGCATCGGGCTGTCGTTCTCCGAACCGACCGCCTCCATCAGCCTGATCTCACCGGACAACTATCGCGAGTTCGTCGCGCCCTACCACAAGGAGCTGGTCGACCACTTCAAGGCGAAGAAGGTGGGCGTCACCACTCACATCTGCGGCACGACGTATCCCATCTTCGAGGACGTCGTCCGCTGTGGTTTCACGACGTTCTCCTTCGACCTCGACCAGCAGGCGGACCCCGCGCTCCACGTCGACCAGCTCGCGCGGTTCATGGAGGTCGCCCACGGGCGTGCGGTGGCGATCGGCAATGTCGACGCGACGAAGTTCGAGAAGACGACGCGAGAAGCCATGTACGCGGATGTCAAGCGGTGCGTCGACACGGCGGCGCGGCATTCGGGTTTCATCCTCTCCACCTCGTGCGAGATTCCGCCGCGCTCGAACCCGGAGATGGTGCAGTGGTTCATGGACGCCGCGCACGAGTTCGGTCGGTACGAGCGGATCTTCGACGGGGCGGAGCCCGGAGGAGCGAGCACCCGCTAGAGACGCTCCGGGGGCCGACCTCCCGTGGCCGGCCCCCGGGAACACCGCGGCGTTCGTCAGAACTCTCTCACCGCTCGGCTCGCGCCGCGACGGCGCTCCCCTCGCACGCCCCCCAGACCGTTCTCACCGCTCGGCTCGCGCCGCGACGGCGCTCCCCTCGCACTACCACTTCACGGGCTTGGAGGGGCGGTGAGCGTAGCCGCTCTCGCGCCCGCCGCCAGGACCACGGCCGGGTCCGCCCGGTCGCCCACCACCCGGCCGCCCGCCGCCCGTCCGTGGCGCCTGGGGGTTCGACATCTCGACGGAGATGCGGCGGCCGTCGAGCTCACGCCCATTGAGCTGCGAGATCGCGGTCTGGGCTTCCTCGGTGGTCGCCATCTCGACGAAGCCGAAGCCGCGCGACTGCCCCGAGAACCGGTCCGTGATCACGGTCGCGGAAACGACGTTGCCGCACTGGGCGAAGAACTCGCGCAGTCCCTCGCTGGTGGTGGAGTATGCGAGCCCGCCGACGTACAGTTTGGCTGCCATCTGGATCTCCTCGGAATTTCTCTTCCGCTCCCTGTCACGCCCCGCGAACGCGGAAAGAACCTTTCATCGGAGGCGAGTCCGGCCTATCCGGGTGACACTCCGAGTGTACACGCGTGGCGGAGCCGCGCAAGCTCAGCGCGTCAGCGTGGCACCCGGCGGGCCAGCGAAGTCGTCGAACTCCGAGGTGATCCGCAGCTCGGGCTCGGGCGCGTCCGTGAACAGGCTGGTCCGGGGCGCCCGCGCACGGGCCTCACCGGCGAGGCACGAGAGCTCCAGCAGCGAGCCCGAGAGCACGAGGGCGAGCAGTCCGGCGACGAGGATGCGGACGGTCAGAGGCCGCATGGCGCCTCCGAGCCGAGCGCTTTGGCGAGTAGGTCCTCGACGGCCGGGGGACGCGTCACGACGTGAAAGCCGGCGAGCTCGAAGCCGACACGCACGTCGAGCGCGGTCTTCGGCCGGACGACGACGACCACCGGCACGCCAGGCGCGACGCGCTCGAAGAGCGCGGCGTGCTCCCGCGGTGCCAGCCGCAGTTGCTCGACATCGACGACGATGATCGACACGCTGCCGGTCAGCAGTGACCGCACACCCTCGCAGAGATTCTCCGCCATCAGTACGCCGAGGCCGCGCTCGAGGCAGGCGAGACCCAGCGTCTGCATCGCCGTCCGGTCTCCATCGATCATGAGCACACGATTCATTCACGATCCTCCACAGTCGGACAGAGAGCAAGGCGTGTGCCACGCTCGTCTCGAGCGAAAACCTCCACGAATTCCGTGGGAAGCGTTCGCGAGGAGCGCCCGTGGAGCATGCGCCGATCCGGGCAGAAGGCCCGATCGCCTGGACTCGGCGCCCGACCAGCCCCTCGCGACTCAGCGGTAGTCTTCGGGGGTGATCGCGTAGCCGAGGATCTTCCGGTAGAGCGTCTTCGGGTCGATCGCGAGCAGGGCCGCTGCCTTGCCACGGTGGCCGCCGACCTGCCTGAGCGTCGCGATGATGTGCTGGCGCTCGATGGCCTCGAGGCTTCCCCCCGTCGACGCCGGGGGCGGCGCCTG
>Ga0156194_1003_pt1 | contig 12545 bp, 14 predicted proteins | sample RifCSPlowO2_12_FD_107847 | JGI IMG/M metagenome (GOLD analysis project Ga0156194, IMG submission 107847) | Candidatus Rokubacteria bacterium RIFCSPLOWO2_12_FULL_71_22 | reverse complement strand
TGGCCATCCTGCGCGCGCGTCGGCGACTCGCCGCGCTGCCCTGGTCGAGCCCACTCTTTTCCGGCACCGTGCTCTGCTTCGCGCTCTTCGCGGTGGGCGGACTCATGGGCGTGATCGGCTTCAGGCAGGACACGCGGGTCCCCGCCCACTACCACGGCATGGTCGGCGCCGTGACGCTCGCCTACATGGGCGTGACGCCGGCGCTCCTGGAGCTGACGGGGCGACGGCCCTGGAAGCCGTGGCTCACGAAGCTCCAGCCGTACCTCTACGGCCTCGGGCTCATCGGCATCATGATCGGGTTGCACTGGGCGGGCGGGCGCGGCGCCCCGCGCAAGACGATCGGGTTTTCCTGGGCCGATGCGCAGGCGCTCGTCGCCATGAACCTCATGGGGCTGGGCTCGCTGCTCGCCATCGCCGGCGGACTCGCGTTCGTGGTCAACATCGGCTGGCCGCTCGTCCGCCGGGCAGGGAGGTGCGCATGCTCTCCGCCTACGTCGAGTCGCTGAAGCTCCGGATCGGCATCTTCATCGGCATGGCCGCGGTCCTGGGCTACCTGGCCACGCTGCGCCGCGCGCCCTCGCCCGGCGAGCTCGCGCTCCTGTTCGTCACCGTGGTGGCCGCGGCCGCTGGCGCCGGCGCGCTCAACCACTACCTCGACCGCGACCTCGACCGCCTCATGCGGCGGACCGCGGGGCGGCCGCTCGCCGCGGGGCGCATCGCGCATCCCTGGCACGTCGTGGCCCTCGGCGTCGCGCTGATCGCGATGGCGGTCGCCGTCGCTCTCTGGGTGCTCAACCCGCTCGTGGCGCTCCACGTCTTTCTCGGGGCGTTCACGTACGTCGTCGTGTACACGGTCTGGCTCAAGCGCCGCACGTGGCTCAACGTCGTGATCGGGGGGCTCGCGGGGAGCTTCGCCGTGCTCGGGGGGGGCTCGCTCGCGCGGCCGGAGCTCTGCCTGCCCCCGATGATCTTCGCGACCGTGCTGTTCTTCTGGAGCCCGACCCACTTCTGGTCGCTCGGCATCGCCTACAAGGAGGAGTACGCGGGGGCCCGCATCCCGATGCTGCCGGCGGTGGTCGGCGAGGCGCGCGCGGCCCGCTCGATCCTCGTCAACACCGTCGGCCTGGTCGCGGCCGCCGCGCTGCCCGTGATTCTCGGGCTGCTCGGGCTGGCGTACGCGGGGCCGGTGGCGCTCGGCAGCGTCTACCTCGTCGCGCGCAACCTGCAGCTCGTGGCGCGCCCGACCGAGCGGCGCCTGGCGCTCCACTCGTTCCACGCGTCGAACCTCTGGCTCCTCCTGGTGTTCCTCGGCGTCGTGGCCGACGTGCTCGGGGGCTGGCGGTGAGCCGCTGGCTCAAGCACCCGTTGTTCGCGCCGGTGCTGGTCCTCGTGGCGCTCGGCTGGGGGACGGGGATCATCGTCTTCCTCCTCGTCGGGCCCGGCCTCGGCACCTGGGCGCGCGCAGTCCTCACGTACTGCTTCGGCTGGAGCGCGGCGACACGCGCCTACCGCCTGGACGCGGTGCTCCTGGCGACGCTCCAGACCCCGCTGTTCGCCCTGGTCGTGGGGCTGTTCTACGCGGACGAGCTCCGTGGCTTCGCCCGGCGCCGCGGCGGGCGCGTCGTGGGCGGCGCGGCCCTCCTCGGCTTCGTGGTGGCGGCGGCGACGCTCGTGCTGAGCGGCGACGTCGTCGGCAGCGTGCCCACGACCGCGGCGGGAGCACCGGTGCGCGACGGTCGCCCGGCGCCCCGCGCGGCGCTCACCGACCACCGCAACCGGCCCTTCGAGCTCGGCGCCCCGGCGGACCGCCCGCTCGCGGTGACGTTCGTCTACACGAACTGCCACGGCACGTGCCCCGCGCTCGTCGCGACGCTCCGGGCCACGGCCGCGCTCGTCGGCGATCGCGCCCTGTTCGTGGCCGTGACGCTCGACCCCGCGCGCGACACGCCGCCGGCGCTCGCCGCCTACGCCGGGCGCTGGAGCCTCGGGGACTCCTGGCGGCTCTTGACGGGACCGCCGGCGGTTGTCGACGCCACCCACCGCGCCTGGGGCGTGACCGCCGAGCGGCTGCCCGACGGCGAGATCGCCCACGCGAACGTCATCGTCCTGGTCGACCGCGCCGGACGGATCGCGTACACGTACCCCGGCGTCGCGCAGGCCCCGCGCGAGCTGGCCGCCGCTCTCGGGCGCCTGGCGGAGGAACGGGGATAGCCGTGTTCCAGCCGGACCCGGCGCTGGCGCTGACCGCGTTCCCGCCCCGCCCGCGCGAGCGGGCCCACCGGCGCGTCCTCCACGCCGCGGGCGCGCTCCACCAATGGCTCGAGGTGGCGCTCGATCGGCTGGTGTCGTCGCCGCTCAACCCGCTCTACCACACGGGCACGATCGCCGTGTTCTCGCTCGCGGTCGCGACCGTGACCGGGATCTACCTGTTCCTCTTCTACCGGGTCGGCACGACGGCCGCGCATCAATCCATCGAGGGCATCATGGCGCAGCCCCTCGGGCTCGGCGCGCTGATGCGCTCGCTGCACCGCTACGCCTCGGACGCCGCGATCCTCGCCGCGGTGCTCCACGGACTCAAGATGCTGCTGAGCGACCGCTTCTGGGGCCCGCGCTGGATCAGCTGGGTCACCGGGATCACGCTGGTGGCGCTCGTGTGGGTCACGGGCGCGACCGGTTACTGGCTCGTCTGGGACACGCAGGCGCTCATCCTCTCCGTGACCACGGCCCGCTTTCTCGACGTCACGCCGTTCTTCACCGAGCCGATCGTGCAGACCTTCGTGCGCAACGACACGATCCAGAACTTCCTGTTCTTCATCGTCCTGTTCATCCACATCACGATCCCGCTGCTGCTCGGCGCGATGTACTGGCTGCACGTCATGCGCCTGGCGCGCGCCCGCTTCTTCCCGCCGCGCGTCGTCCTGTGGGTGACGGGTGCCGCCCTGGTCGTCGCGAGCCTGCTGCGTCCGGCGCTCTCGGGGCCGGCCGCGGACCCTGCCGTGCTCCCGGGGGCCGTGCCCGTGGACTGGTTCTACTTCCCGTACTTCCCGCTGACGCGTCTCGATCCCAGCACCGGCTGGGCGATCGTCGCGGGAACGGCCGGGCTCGTCCTGGCGCTGCCGTGGCTCCTGCGGGGGCGGGAGCCGGCCCGCGCGAAGGTCGAGAACGTCGCCTGCACGGGGTGTACGCGCTGCTACAAGGACTGCCCGTACGAAGCGATCGTCATGGTGCCGCGCACCGACGGCGGCCGCTACAAGACGGAGGCCGTCGTGAACCCCGCCCGCTGCGTCGGCTGCGGCATCTGCGTCGGCGCCTGCGACAGCGCCGGCATCCTGCTCGGGGGTGAGCACGCGCGCGTCCTCACGGGCGCCGTGACGAGCCGCATCGTGGCCTTGCGCAACACGCTGGCGCGGACGTCGGCGCCCGCGCCGCGACCGGTGCTGGTGTTCGCGTGCCGGCTGATGCCGCACCTCGAGGGGCGGCTCGGGCCCGACGGAGCGCTCGCCGGCGTGCCGGGCGCGACCGTCGTGGGCCTGCCCTGCGTCGGCATGCTCCACCCGGAGATGCTCGAGGGCGCGCTCGGCGCGGGTGCCGCAGGCGTCTACATCGCCGGGTGCGTGCCGGAGGACTGCCAGGCCCGCGAGGGCAGCACGCTGCTCGCCGAGCGCCTGGTCGGGCAGCGCCTGCCGAAACTCAAGGACGTGGCCTCCGGGCGCGTGCGGCTCGACTGGTACTCGCCCGTCGAGGTCCGGCGCTTCCTCGGCGACCTGCGCGCCTTCCAGGAGGCCCTGCCGTGAGCGCGGTGCCGGGCATCGTGCCGTCGCGGCGGCCCGGGCTCCTGCGCGTCGCCGGGTTCGTCGCGCTGCTCGTGGCCGTCTCGTGGGGGCTCGGCGCCTTTTCCGCCTGGCCGTGGACCGTGAACGCGCCCGGCAGCGCGCGCCTCCGGATCTCGCTGCGCCACGTGACCGGCTTCACCGCGGGCGTCCGGGCGCGGTCGGCGGAAGAGATCGCGCGGCTCCCCGCGCACATGCGTCCGAAGGACGCGAGCGTGCCGACCACGGGGCGTCGCGCCGACGCCGTGCTCACGGTGACGCTGGACGGGCGCCCTGCCCTCACGCGGACGTACCGGCCGACGGGCGTGCGACGGGACGGCCCCGTCTACGCCTACGAGGAGCTCGAGGTCGCGCCCGGACGTCACGTGGTCGGTGTGACGCTCGCCGACGCGGGCACCGGCCAGGCGTGGCCGCTGACGAGGGACATGGAGCTCGCTCCGGGACGCGCGCCGCTCGTCGAGTTCGTGGCGGGCGGCGGATGGCAGGCGCACTAGACCGCGCCGGCGAGAGCCGGGCGCCCGAAAGGGGAGGAGAGTCATGACGACGAAGCGTCGGATTCGCCAGGCCGCGATCGCGGCCGCGATCGTGCTCGGGCTCGCGGCGGGCGGCGCCGCGCCGGCCATCGCGCAGGCCAAGAAGCCTGCGCTGCCGCCACCGCCGAAGGTCAGCCCCGAGGAGTTCGAGAAGGCCAAGGGCATCTTCTTCGACCGCTGCGCCGGCTGTCACGGGGTGCTGCGCAAGGGCGCGACGGGGCCGAACCTGCTCCCGGCGAAGACCCGCGCCTACGGCACGGTCGTGCTCAAGACGTTCATCACCAACGGCACGCAGGGCGGCATGCCGGACTGGGGCCGCCAGGGCGTGCTGAAGCCCGCCGAGATCGACCTCATGGCGCGCTATCTGCAGCACGAGCCGCCGCTGCCGCCAGAGATGCCGCTCAAACAGATGAAGGCGTCGTGGAAGCTGCTCGTACCGCCGGACAAGCGGCCGACCCGGCCGCAGCACGACCGCGACTGGCAGAACTTCTTCTCGCTCACGCTGCGCGACGCCGGCCAGGTCGCGATCATCGACGGCACGACCAAGGAGATCGTGTCGATCGTCCAGACGGGCTACGCGGTCCACATCTCGCGCATGTCGGCCTCGGGGCGCTACGTCTACACGATCGGCCGCGACGGCAAGGCGACGATGATCGACCTCTGGATGGCCAAGCCCGACAAGGTCGCCGAGGTGAAAACCTGCAGCGAGGCGCGCTCGATCGACACCTCGAAGTACAAGGGCCCGATCGGCGACTTCTACGACAGGTACGCGGTGATCGGCTGCTACTGGCCGCCCCACTTCGTGATCCTCGACGGCCAGACCCTCGAGCCGACGAAGATCGTCTCCACCCGCAGCTACACGGCGGACACCGCGGAGTATCATCCCGAGCCGCGCGTCGCGGCGATCGTGGCGTCGCACTTCAAGCCGCAGTGGATCGTCAACGTCAAGGAGACCGGCCTGGTCTGGCTGGTGGACTACTCGGACATCAAGAACCTCAAGATCACCGAGATCGAAGCGGATCTCTTCCTGCACGACGGCGGCTGGGACTCGACCAAGCGCTACTTCCTGGTCGCGGCCAACCAGCGCAACAAGATCGCCGTCATCGACGCCAAGGAGGAGAAGCTCGTCAAGCTGGTCGAGGTCGGCAAGATCCCGCATCCGGGGCGCGGGGCCAACTGGGAGGACCCGAAGTACGGGCCCGTCTGGGCGACGGTGCACCTCGGCGAGGGCAAGATGACCCTCGTCGGCACCGACCCCGAGAAGCATCCCGAGCACGCCTGGAAGGTCGTCCGCAGCATCGAGCTGCTCGGCGGCGGCAGCCTCTTCATCAAGACGCACCCGACGAGCGAGTGGATCTGGGCGGACCACGCGCTCAGCGGAGACCCGCAGATCCAGCGGAGCCTCTGCGTGGTGTCCAAGAAGAACCCCGAGGCCAAGCCCAAGTGCTGGGAGGCCGCGACCGAGGGCCGCGCCGTCCACCTCGAGTACGACAAGACGGGCGCCGAGGTCTGGGTCAGCATCTGGAACCGCAAGGACAAGCAGAGCGAGGTCGTCGTCTACGACGACCGAACGCTCAAGGAGAAGGCGCGGCTGCGTGATCCGCGGCTCGTCACGCCGACGGGCAAGTTCAACGTGTACAACACGGTCCAGGACATCTACTAGGTCGCTGCCGTGCGGGCCATCGTCGCGGCGGGGCGGCGCACCCTGGTGGCGCTCCTCGCCGCGACGATCTTGCGCCTCTGGGACGGCCGCACGCTCGAGGCCGTCGAGTGGATCCGCCACGGCGAGGAGTACGTGGTCACTCTCCGCGACGGCACCGTCCTGATCCTCCGCGCCCAGGAAGTGCGCGAGGTCGAGCCACCCCCGCGGCCCCCGGGGAGATGATCCAGGTCATAGCGCTCGGAGCGGCCGGCCCAGGATACTCGGGCAGGAGGCGTGGCCGCTTCATGCTGAACGTCACGAGACTCTTGCAGCTCGAGGAGAGAGCCCGGAGCTCCGGCGGGCCCGCCGGAGCCGCCAGGCCGGGCGTCGCCCCGCCGCCCGCGGTCGTCGTGTGGAACACGACCCGCCAGTGCCCGCTGCGCTGTCGCCACTGCTACGCGGCCGCGGCCGCACAACCGGCGCCCGACGAGCTGACGACCGGCGAGGGCCGCGCGCTGATCGCCGACCTGGCGCGGAGCGGCGTCCGCTCGCTGGTGCTCTCAGGGGGCGAGCCGCTCCTGCGGTCCGACCTCCTGGATCTTGCACGCGCCGCGGCGGCCGCCGGGCTGCACGTGGCGCTCTCCACCGGCGGCACGCTCCTGGACGCCGCGACCGCGCGCGCGCTGGCGGCCGCGGGCGTCGAGTACGTCGGCGTGTCGATCGACGGCATCGGCCCGCGCCACGATCGGATCCGGGGGGTCACGGGCGGCTTCGGGCTCGCGCTGTCCGGCCTGCGTCACGCGCGCGACATCGGGCTCCGCACGGGCCTGCGCTTCACGCTGACGCGGACCACGCTGCCCGACCTCGAGGCCGTGCTGGATCTCATGGAGGCGGAGCGCGCCGACCGCGGTTACGTGAGCCACCTCGTTCACGTCGGCCGGGCCCGGCGCCTGTCGGGCGAGGCGCTGAGCCGCCGCGAGGCCCGCGCCGCCGTCGAGACGGTCTTCGCGCGCGCGGCGGCGTGGCGCGGGCGCGGCTTCCCCGGCGAGCTCGTCACCGGCAACAATGACGCCGACGGCGTCGCGCTCTGGCTCAGGGTGCGCCGCCACGACGTCGCGGCGGCGGCGCGCGTGCGCCGACGGCTCGTGGCGCGCGGCGGCAATGCGACCGGCGTCGCGATCGCCTCGGTGGACAGCCGCGGCGACGTCCACCCCGACCAGTTCTGGCCCCACGCGATTCTCGGCAGCGTCCGCGAGCGCCCGTTCGGCGCGATCTGGGGCGACCCCGGCCAGCCGCTGCTCGCGGCGCTGCGCGACCGGCGCGGCCGCGTGGGCGGCCGCTGCGCGGGATGCGCGCACTTCGCGCTCTGCGGCGGCGGCAGCCGCGTGCGCGCGGAGGCGCTGACGGGCGATCTCTGGGCTGCCGATCCGGGCTGCCATCTGACCGACGCCGAGATCGGCGTCACGAGCGGGAGGACCGGCGATGAGATCGAGAACGATGGTGTGCGCGCTGACGATCCTGCTCCTCGCGAGTGCGCGCCCGCCGGCCCCTGACGCCGCCGAGCGCGACGCGCTCCCGCGCTGGGGGACCGGCAGCCTGATGCTCGTCGTCGAGCGTGAGGGCGGGAGTGTGCTGGTCTTCGACGCCTCCCGCCACGAGTTGCTCGGGCGCGTCGGCGGACTCGGCAACCTGACCCACGGCACGATCAAGTTCTCGAAGGACGGCCGCCACGCGTACGTCCTCGGCCGCGAGGCGCTGGTCTCGAAGATCGACCTCCACACGCTCCGGGTCGTGCGCCAGGCCAAGGCGGGCGCCTGGTCGATCGGCGGCGCGATGACGGCCGACGGCCGGCACATCGCGCTCTCGAACTACGCCCCCGGCGAGGTGCGGTTCCTCTCGGCCGAGACGCTCGAGACCGTCAAGGTGATCCCGGCCGAACGCACGCTCGCCGACGGGAGCGTCAAGCGCTCGCGGGTGGCGGGGCTCGTGGATGCGCCGGGCAATCTCGTGGTCTTCGCCCTGATGGACGCCGACGGCGTCTGGGTGGTGGACGCCGGCAAGCCGGGCTTTCCCGTCGTGCAGAAGTACTGGGACGTGGGCGTCGAGCCGTACGACGCGCTGATCACGCCCGAGGGACGCCACTACCTGGTCGGGTTCCTCAAGTCGAACTGGATGGGACTCCTGGACCTCTGGCACCCGGAGGCGATGCGACGCATCCTCGCCGAGCAGGGGCACGGCGGAGACGAGGTGCCGCTCTGGAAGGTGCCGCACCTCAAGGGTTGGGCGCTCGCCGGCGACCTCGCGTTCCTGCCGGCGCTCAAGCGCGAGGTGGCGCTCGTCTACGACGCCCGCACGTGGACCGAGCGCGGCGTCGTCCACCTCAACGGCACGGCGCTCTACACGGTCGTCCGGCCGGACCGGAGGCAGGTCTGGGTCGACCTGGTCGGTAAGAACGGCGACCTGATCGACGTGGTCGACGTCGAGACCCAGCGGGTGATCCGCACGCTCCGGCCCGGCCCCGGCGCGACGCACCCGCAGTTCACGCCCAAGGGCGAGGCCGCGTACGTCTCGCTGATGGACGGTGGCAAGGTCGTCGTCTACGACACCGCGACGTTCGAGGTGATCCGCGAGTTTCCGGCCGCGCGGCCGTCGGGGATCTTCTCCTCGGACCGCGCCCACAAGTTCGGGATGTGACGATGCGCGCCGCCCTCGATCCCGCCGATCGGGCGCTCCTCGACCGCGTGCAGACCGGCGTGCCGCTCGTTCCGCGCCCGTTCGCGGCGCTCGCGGAGGCGCTCGGGAGCGGCGAGGCGGAGGTCCTCGAGCGACTCGCGCGCCTCGCCGGCGCAGGCGTGCTGAGGCAGATCGGCGGGATCTTCGACACGCGCGCCTGCGGGTACGCCTCGGCGCTCGTGGCGGCGCGGGTGAGCCCCGGGGGCCTGGACGCGGCGGCCGCCGCCGTGGGCGCGCATCCCGGCGTGAGCCACTGCTACGAGCGCGCGCACGCGTGGCGCCTCTGGTTCACGCTCGCCGTACCGCCGACGAGCGGGCTCGGCCTGGACGGCACGGTCGCGCGGCTCCGGACCCAGGCGGGCGTCGACGCGATGCGCGTGCTGCCGGCGCTCCGCACCTTCAAGATCGCGGCACGCTTCGACCTCGACGTCGCCGAGCGCCGCGGCGGCCGCGACCCGCGGGGCCTGTCCGGGGCCCGCCCCCTGTCCGGCATCGCCTCGGACACTTTCCGCGACCGCGGCGGACATGCCGGCCTCCAACGCGGCACCCGGAACCCACCGACGGCTGCTGGCGGACAGGGGGCGGGCCCCGGCCACCCCCGGGCCGCGGCCGTGGCGGCGCTCGGCGACGTCGACGTCGAGGTCGTGCGCGTCCTGCAGCGGCCACTCGCGCTCGAAGCCACGCCGTTCGCGGCGCCCGCGCGGGCGGCGGGGCTTGGCACGGACGGACTGCTCGCGCGCGCCGCGGCGCTCGGCGAGCGCGGCGTCATGCGCCGGTTCGCCGGGCTGCTGAACCACCGCCGCGCCGGCTTCGGCGCCAACGCGATGGCCGTCTGGGCGCTCCCAGCGGAGCGGCGTGAGGAGGCCGGACACCGCATGGCCGAGCTCCCCGCCGTGACGCACTGCTACGAGCGGCCGACGTTCCCGGACTGGCCCTACGCCCTCTTCAGCATGGTCCACGGCCGGACGCGCGCGGAGTGCGAGGCCACCATCGCGGCGATCGCCGGTGCGGTCCGGCCAGACGCGGCAGCGATACTCTGGACCGTGCGCGAGTTCAAGAAGACCCGCCTCCAGCTCTTCACGCCCGAGTACGCCGCGTGGGAAGCGGGGACCCTGGAGGTCATCCGGTGAGCGGCATGGTCTACCTCGTGGGCGCCGGGCCGGGCGACCCCGGCCTCCTCACCCTCAAGGGCCGGGACTGCATCGAGCGCGCGGACGTCGTCGTGTACGACGCGCTCGTCGACAAGCGCCTGCTCGAGCACATGCGCCCGGGGGCCGAGGCGATCTACGCCGGCAAGCGCGAAGGCTACCACTCGCGCCCCCAAGAGGAGATCAACGCGATCCTCGTCTTTCGCGGGCGCATCGGGCAGGTGGTGACACGGCTCAAGGGCGGCGACCCGTTCGTGTTCGGCCGGGGCGGGGAGGAGGCGGTGGCGCTCGCCGCCGCGGGCGTTCCGTTCGAGGTGGTGCCCGGTGTCTCGGCCGGGATCGCGGTGCCGGCGTATGCGGGCATCCCGCTCACCCACCGCGAGTTCGGCCCCGACGTCACGTTCGTGACGGGTCACGAGGGATGCGACGGGGCGCGGGTACGCTGGGACGTGCTCGCAGGGGTCTCGACGGTCGTGTTCTTCATGGGACTTACCAACCTGCCGCGGATCGCCTCGCGGCTCGTCGCCGCGGGCCGCGCTCCCGCGACTCCGGTGGCGGTGATTTCGTACGGAACGACCGACCGGCAGGAGACCGTCACGGGCACGCTCGCCACGATCGTCGACGAGGTCGCGCGCCGGATCGTCGATCCACCGGCCCTCGTGGTCGTCGGCGAGGTCGTGCGGATGCGAGAGTCGATCCGATGGTTCGCCGAGCTCGGCGCGGCCAGGGCGTGCGTGTGAGCCGCTACTTTCCCGCATTCCTCGACCTGCGCGGCCGCCGGTGCCTCGTCGTCGGTGGAGGAGCGGTCGGGACCCACAAGGCCGAGGCCCTGGCCCAGTGCGGTGCGCGGGTGATCGTGGTGAGCCCGACCGCCACACCCTCGCTGGCCGCGCTCGCCGTGGCGGGCCGGCTCGTCCACCGTCAGCGCCCGTTCGTCGAGCGCGACCTCCGGGGCTGCGCCCTGGTCGTCGCGGCCACGGGCATCGGCGCGGTGGACGGCGCGGTCGCCGCGCTGGCGCGGCGGCGGCGCGTCCTCGTCAACGTCGTCGACCGTCCAGCCCAGTGCGACTTCATCGTGCCCTCGGTCCTCCGGCGCGGACCTCTCCAGATCGCCGTCTCCACCGGCGGGAGGAGCCCGGCGCTCGCCCGCGAGATCAGGCGTGCGCTCGAAGCCCTCTTCCCGCCGAGCTACGGCGAGTTCGTGGAGCGTGTCGGCGAGGCCAGGATCCGGGCGCGCGCCGGCGGCGCGACGGTCGTGGCACGGGCCGCTGCGGCGGAGCAGGTGGTCAAAACGGCCCTCTCCGTTGGGCGTCCCGTCGATTAGCGATCGCCCCGCCAGCCGCGGTAGTGAGGCATATACGCCCCACTAGAGAGCGGCACCCCGGCATTCGACGTGCTCCAAATGGTGGAAATCCTGTAGAGTCCTGTGGTGGCATAGACCTCGCAAGCATCCGGCTGGCTCCAGGTCTCGAACTCGACGGCCGGGGCGGCAGGTCCCCGGCGCCACAGGAGGAGCGTATGGTCGCGACGCTGAACGCCCGAACCGAGAATCGCCCCTGCCTCAGCCCAGACGAGGATCACCATGCCGGCGCCCGCTGAGTCGCCGCTCGATCAGGCGCTCGGTCGCGCGGGCGACGGCGCGTTCGTGATCTCGGCCGACGGGCGCATCGTGCTCTGGAACCGTGCGGCCGAGCGCATCCTGGGATACGGGCCGCGCGATGTCCTCGGCCGACCGTGCTGTGACGTGTTCATCGGCAGCGACAACTCCGGCAACCGGCTCTGCTACCAGGGTTGCCACGTCCAGACGCTGGTCAAGATGGGCGAGCCGATCCAGAGCTTCGACATGCACACACGGACCAAGGCGGGGAAGCCCGTCTGGATCAGCGTGAGCATCCTCTCCACGCCCGCGAACGGCAAGGCCGGTCCGATGACGGTTCACCTGTTCCGCGACGTGACCGCGACCAAGGAGCTGCTGGAGCTCGTCCACGAACGCCTCGCGGCGCCGGCCGGCGGCGGGGAGCGCCCCGAGGCCGCGAGCGCGCTCACGCGGCGCGAGCTCGAGGTGCTCCGCCTCATGACGGAGGGGCTCAACACCGCAGGGGCGGCCCAGCGGCTGCACGTGAGCCCGGCCACGATCCGCAATCACGTGCAGAACATTTTCGGCAAGCTCGGCGTGCATAGCCGCCTCGAGGCGGTCGCGTACTCGAGCAAGCACCGCCTGCTCTAGTTGAATGGGGGGCCCAGACCGCCCTCCTGGGCGTTCTTGGGCGCCACGGCGGTGCGGCGGAGCCGTGGCGCTCCGCACGGCGTGGGCGGCGGGCGGGGCGGCGCGGACGGGCTAGAAGCCGCGCGAGGCGCCGACGGCGCCCAGATGACGCCAGAGCTCGTCGACGCGCTCTTCCGGCACCCCCTGGCTCAGGGCGAACCAGCGGAAGTCCTGGTACCGGTCGGCCGCGACGAGGTCGCGGTAGAGCTCGGCGGCCTCGGGCGCCGTGAGCAGGTCGGCGAGGCTCGGCCGGCCGGCGATCGAGAAGCGACAGCTCATGCGTTCATGCTACGCGATCGGGCCGCCGTTTCCAATGTTGCGATCGGCCCACGCGATTGAGCCACCCGGCGCATTCTCGCCGCCGGGTGGGCGCTGCTATCGTCATCGTCCATG
>Ga0156194_1162_pt1 | contig 12604 bp, 16 predicted proteins | sample RifCSPlowO2_12_FD_107847 | JGI IMG/M metagenome (GOLD analysis project Ga0156194, IMG submission 107847) | Candidatus Rokubacteria bacterium RIFCSPLOWO2_12_FULL_71_22 | reverse complement strand
CCGGCGCGCACCTGCTGGCCGGCCAGCTCTACCTGCAGCGCCGCGACCTGCCGCAGGCGCTGGAGGCCCTCAACACGGCCGTGCGGCTCGAGCCGAAGCTCGAGGCGGCGCACTTCATGCTGGGCACGGTTTACGAGCAGCGGAACGAGCCCGACCGGGCGATCGCGGCCTACCAGAAGGCGCGGGAGCTGAACCCGAAGAACGCGGCGACGCTGAACAACCTGGCCTACCTGTATGCCACCCGGGGGCAGAAGCTCGACGAGGCGCTGTCGCTCGCGCTCAGCGCTCAGGAGCTGGCGCAGGGCTCGGCGGCGATCCTCGATACTGTCGGATTCGTTTACATCCAGCGGAAGGAGTACGCCAAAGCGGAGCCCGTGCTCAAGCGTGCCGTGGAGCTGGATGCGAGACTGGCCCCCGTCCAGTACCACCTCGGGGTCGCGTACGCGCGGCTGGGCCGGAAGGACGATGCGGTGGGTGCGCTCCGTCGCGCGCTGCAGATCGACGACCGGTTCCCCGATGCCGATGCGGCGCGCCGGCTGCTGAAGGAGCTGGGCGCTTCCTAGTCCTTCTCGTCGTCGATCGTCACGATCACGTGCGATCTGTCGCGGAGTTGCGTGTCCAGCTCGCGCCGGCCCCGGCGGTCCGACCGCCTGCGGTCGATGTCGGTCTCCCTCGGCTCCTGCCGGCGGCGATCTCCGCTCCGCCGGTCGAGAATGACCTCGACCTTCGGGTCTTCCCGGAACCGCGTGATCAGATAGTCGTGAAGCTGCGGGTGGTCCCGGGCGACGATGAACAGGTGGCGGGCCATAAGCATTCTCTCACTCTCCGTCCGAGTGATCGGCGACCATGTTGGGTCTCCGCGGGGGGAGCTGCACGTGGCGTGCCGTTCCAGAAATTAGTGAAACTACTGTATTCCCGTGACCTCTCTGGATGCACCAGATGTGAAATGGAAGATTTCCTGACTTCGGGCACGGGCCGGCTCAGCGGGCGTCGATCTTGGGGATCGCGTGCGTGGCGGCCGATCGGACGTAGTCGAAGGGATCGCCCGAGGCGATCTTCCTGAGGCCCGGGATCGCCGCGCTGGCGGCGGGGCCGGCCTCCCCCAGCGCGCGCGCCGCCGTCGCGCGCACGTCGGCGCTCGGGTCCGCGAGCGCCGTCACGAGCGCCGCCAGCGTCTCGTCCGGGACGCGCTCCATCCGCCCCAGCGCGAGGCTCGTCGCCACGATGCCGGTGGCCGCCAGGCGCACGTGCGCGTCCGGATCCCGCATCGCGGCCGTCACCGCGGGCAGCGCGCGCGCGCCGAGCGTGCGGAGCGCCCACGTGGCGTTGTCCTGCACCGCCTGATCCTCGTCGCCGAGCGCGCGGACGAGGGCCGCGAGGCTCGCGTCGGTCGGCGGCGTGACGCTGGCGAGCGCGAGCGTGGCGACGCGCCGCACGTGGACCGATCGATCACCGAGCGCGCGGGCCAGGAGCGGCACGGCCGCGGCCCCGTGGGCCGGCAGCGCCTGGACGGCGTGGATGCGCGCGTCGATGTCGGGCGAGGCGAACTGGGTGGCGAGCGCGTCGAGCGTGGCGGCGGGCTGGCGCTCCTGCGCGTGCGGCGCGTTCGGTCCGCCCGGCAGGCTCGGCGCGCTCGCGAGCGCGAGCGCTGCGGCGAGCGAGAGCGCTGCGTGGAACGAGAGACGGCTGACGGATCGCATCGGGGCCAGCCTCCGACGCGATCTTACCTCAGCGGGCTTGCGCGACCGCCAAGCTTAGACGCCGAGCGGGACGACCGCCAGCTCGGCGAGGCGCCCGTCGTCGGCATCGTCCGGCTCGCTCGGCGGGAGCGTGATCCGCACGCCGCCTGGCCGGCGCTCGACGCGGAACCCGCCCTCGAACAGGTCCCGGAGCATCTCGGCGATCGTCCGATCGTCCGCCGCTTCCGGGATCCTCGGGCTGACGTTCTTCATGCCCATCGTTCACAGCAATCCGCGTGCCCGTGAGCCGACGCATCGTATGTGTCTGGAATCACGAACTTCTCGGTCGCTCGTCGCGGGCCGTGGGTTTGGCTCGGCCGTCCCCGGATCACCCGGACAGGAAAGAAACTCACCACCCCGCCGTTAACCGGCGCGCCGCTCGCGGCGCGTCCGTGTTGAACGGGTAGTTGGGTGAGCGGAGGACTTGCGATCGCGAAGCAGCTGGCGCAGCGCCTTGTTGACGGCACGATCATTTGGAAACGCCTTGGCGACCTTCGGATCGAGGAGGACCACATTCGTGGTTTCAAGGACCCGCTGTGCGTACTTGCCACGAACAAGCGTCCCAAAGTCGGAGCGGTTGTACTCGGGCCGCAGATCCTCAGTCGCTCTCCGGCTAGCCCTCTTCATAGATCTGGGTGCCAATCCAGAACCACACGAGCCCGTCTGTCGCTTCGACCGCGAGAGCCCGGTAACACGCCCGATGGGAGTGACCGGTACAACACCCGGAAGTCCGGGGACGCGTGGTGAGTCAGAGAGGCGTGGTCTTACCAGCTGCGTGGTCACGAAGGGCTGTCTCAGCAAGGTCATCGAGCCGGCCGGCGTGAACATCCCGCTCGACTTGGCGGTCCCACGCCGCCCAGTCCTGGACTTCTTGCTCGGTCTTCTCCACCTTACCCATGGCCCGTTAACTGCCAACCGAGTTTAGCATCCTGCCGTACCGTGGACTCCAGCCGAGATGCTATCGAGGTTAGGCGGCCCGGCACGTCGGCGACGAGGTTGAAGAACGAGCTTCGCGCGGAGCCCCAGGCGGGCCAACATGTCGATGAGCGTGTCGATGCTGAAGTCCTGCTTCAAGCCGCGCGCCGTGATCACCTTCTGCAGTTTGATCATCAACTCCGCACGCAGCTGGAGGTGCTCGGACTCGTCGCCCGAGAAGCCGAGATCGCGGAAAACGCCCCCGCTCGATCGGGTCAGCTTCACCTTCTCCACGGCCCCCACCTCATCCTTCCCAGCATAGCCTCGCTCCCTTTCCTTTGTTGACCTCGTGACCACCCGTGACTACCATGACGGCATGAAGGTCGTGGGGATCAAGCAGCTCAAGGCGAGGCTCTCCGAGTACGTCCGCCTGGTCAAGAGAGGCGAGACGGTGCTGGTGGCCGAGCGCGACGAGGTCGTCGCCGAGCTGCGGCCGGCACGGCGCCACACGCCGGCGGCGGGCCCCCTCGAGGATGTCCTGGAGGCGCTGGCCGCGTCGGGCGAGGTCACGCGTGCCGCGCAGCCGAAGCGAAAAGGCTGGACGTGGCGGAGCCGCGGCCTCGGGCTCCCCCCCGGAACAGCGCAGGCGCTTCTTGACGAGCTCCGGCGGGAGCGAGCCTGACCGCTCTCTATCTCGAGACGTCGGCCGCCATTCGCGCGACGCTCGAGCGGGGCACCACCCCCGACGTCGAGGCCCGCGTCGCTGCCGCGTCCACGCTGGTGACCTCGCGGTTGTCCCTGGTGGAATCGGCGCGCGCCCTGTTGCGCATCCGGCAACGGGGGGAGGTGGCCGAGAGCAAGCTTGCGGACGCCCGGCGTGAGCTCGACGCGCTGTGGAGTCGGTGCGAGCTGTGGGAGCTCAGCCCCGCCGTGTGCGACCTGGCCTCGCACGTGGCCCCGGACAAGGCGCTGCGTACGTTGGACGCGCTGCACCTTGCGACTTTCCTGCTGGCGCGCCGGCGCATCGAGGGTCTGGAGTTGCTCACCGCGGACGAGCGCCTGGAGGCGGCAGCCGGCTCAGCGTGAGACCTCCGTAGCAAGTCGCGGCCGGCTGCGCGCCAGCACGGCGCCGCTGAGGACGAGCAAGAGGCTGGCGAACACGGCGGCGTGCAGGCGGAGCGCCATCAGCAAGCCCGCGGCGTCGGCGACCACGCCGAACGCCAGCACCAGGACGTTGCCGGCGAAGTAGCCGCAGGCGAGGAAGAGGGAGATCGCCCACGCTTTGTGTGACGGCGGGGTGCACTCGATGAGCAGTCCGAACCCGCCGCGCTGCACCCCGGTCAGCCCGAGCCCGCAGAGCCCCGTGGCGATGACGATCAGCGGCACCGCGTTCAGCGCCAGCGCGACGACCAGGAGCCCGAAGCCCAGCGCCTCCGTGAGCCCGCCGAGTCCCAGGGCCAGGGCCGAAGGCCAGCGGTAGGCGGCCACCTGCCCGGCCGCGCCCGCCGCCGTGAGGGTGAACAGCGCGATTACTCCGATCAGGCTCGACGTCCGCCCGAGCGCGGGACTGAGGATCGTGGGCAGGAGCGAGAGGAGCAGGCCGCCGATCGCCCAGGCGGCGACGCCGGCCCCGATGACGAGGCGCCGCATCGCCGGCCGGTCGTGCCCGACGACCTGCTGGGCGGGGCCCGCCGTCCGGGACGCGCCCGATCCTCGCGCGACGGCGAGTCGCAGCAGGCCGCCGGCGACCAGCAGGAGCCCGGCGTGGAAAACGAAGGGCAGGACCATCGGCGCGATCCCGGCCTGCACGAGGAGCCCGGCCCCGAGCGGGCCCGCCCCCAGGCCGACCATCGAGGCGACGGCCGCGCCGAGCGGCGCCGCGTCGTGCCGGCGCGGGTCGGCCAGGTCACTGGCGAGCGCGGTGCTGGGCCCGAAGAAGGCGCCGATGCCGAGGCCCTGGAGCAGGCGTCCGGCGATGAGCCAGCCGAAGCTCGAGGCGGCGGCGAAGACGAGGTCGCCGAGAAGGAGCGCGGCCAGGCCGGCCCACAACACCGAGAGCCGGCCGTAGCGATCGGCCAGCCGACCGGCCGCCAGCATCGTCGGGATCAGCGCGAGGCCGAAGACCGAGGCGACGAGGGTGATGGCGCTGGTCGTGAGCCCGAACCGGATCTGATAGAGGGGATAGAGCGGCGAGACCAGGTGATTGCCGGCCATGACGAGCAGCAGGGCCAGGCAGACGAACAGGGTCTCGCGCACCTTGACAGGATACCGCGATCGGGCTAGGTTCCTGGCTGATCGCACCGGGAATTCCGGTCGTTCAGAAAAATGACCAGACGGTCAAATCGAGCTCCCCGGCCCCGCCGCCACGATCCGCGGGCGGCACGCACGGAGCTGCGGCGCACGGAGATCTTCCGGAGCCTCGGCCTCGTGCTGCAGGAGCGGGGGATCGCCGGCATCACGATGGGCGAGATCGCCGAGCGGCTCGGCATGACCAAGGGGACCCTCTACTACTACTTCGAGGACAAGGACGACCTCCTCTACCAGTGCCACATGCGGTGCCTGGAGGTGAGCCTGCGCGCGCTCCGGGACGAGGACCTGCAGCGCCTGCCGCCCGCCGCGCGGCTGCGCAAGACCCTGGCGGCCCACATTCGCGGCATCACCGACGAGGTGTACGGAGCGGTCGTGCTCACCGATCTCGAGAGCTTGAGCGCCCGGCGTCGGCGCCGGTACATCGCCGGCCGGGACGAGTTCGAGCGCGGCGTCCGCGCGATCGTCGACGACGGCATCCGGCAGGGCGTGTTCCGGAAGCTCGACGTCCGGCTGGCCGGCTTCGCCATGCTGGGCGCGATCAACTGGATCTCCAAGTGGTACAGCCCGGCAGGCCCCTGGAGCTCGGCCGAGCTGGCCGACAGCCTCGCCGAGTTCCTCGTCGACGGCCTGGCAGCGGGAGGGAAGACGGCGTGAGTCCCGGCGAGCAGCTCTACTTCGACGATTTCAAGCTCGGCGAGCGGTTCCGGAGCCCGGCGCGGACCCTCGGCGACGCGGCCTTCCTGTTCTTCGCCGGCATCACCGGCGACAACCACCCGATTCACTACGACGAGGAGTACGCCCGCCGGACCCGCTTCGGTGCCCGGGTCGCCCACGGGTTGCTCGTCACGTCGATGACCGCGGTCGGCGCCTCGCCGCTGTCCCATCGGCTGGAGGAGTCGATGGTGGCGTTCGTGGAGCAGGGGAGCCGCTTCCTGCGCCCGGTCCTCCTGGGCGACACCGTGCACCCGGAGTTCGAGGTGGTTGGCCTCGAGCGCAAGGGCGCGCGCGGGCTCTTGCGGCTCGCCGTGCGCGTGACCAACCAGCGGGGCGAGGTCGTGCTGGAGGGCCACCACGCCTACCTCATCAAGTGCCGATGACCAGGCCGGGGTACGCCGACGCCTGCCGGGACTTCCGCTGGGCCGACAGCCTGGCCGCGCTCGGCTGGACGGCGACCGGCGACGTCAACATCGCCCGGACGATCGTGGATCGCCACGCCGGCGCCGGGCGGCCGGCGCTGCGATGGTTCGGCAAGCAGGGCGCGAGCGCCACGCTCTCGTTCGACGAGCTACGCGCGCAGACGGCGCGCTTCGCGAACCTCCTGCGCGCGCTCGGCGTGGCGCCCGGCGACCGCGTCGCCGGCTTCCTGCCGCGCGTCCCGGAGACGCTCGTGACGATGCTCGGCGCCTGGAAGGCCGGCGCGGTCTACCTCCCGGTCTTCACCGGCTTCGGCCCGGACGCCGTGCGGTTCCGGGTCGAGCACAGCGGGGCCAGGGTGCTCTGCACGCACTGGGAGCACCGGCCGCGGGTGCCCGCCCTGCCCGCCGGCACGCGCATCGTGACGGTGACGGGCGCGGAGGCCGCGCCGCCCGGAGATCTCGACTTCCGCGACGCGGTGGCGCGACAGCCGGAGACCTTCGAGCCGTCCCGCGGCCGGCGTGAAGACCCGGCCGTGCTGCTCTACACCTCCGGCTCCACCGGCCCGCCCAAGGGCGTGAAAATCGCCAACAACTTCGTGCTCGCGATCCACCCGTACATGCGGTACGCGGTCGACTTGCGCCCGGACGACGTCTTCTGGCCGACGGGCGATCCGGGATGGGGCTACGGCCTCGTCTGCTACATGGTCGCGCTGGCGATGGGCGTCCCCGTCGTCTCGCACGAAGCCGCGCCGACCGCCACGTTCAGCCTGGAGCGGCTCCGCGACCTCGGGGTCACCAACCTCGCGACGACGCCGACGCTGCTCCGCAGCATCATGGCGCTCGGCGAGGCGACCGTCCGGCGCTATCCGGTGCGCGTCCGCGCCGCCAGCAGTTGCGGCGAGCCGCTGAACGCGGAGGTCATCACTTTCTTCCAGCGCGTGTGGGGGGTGACGGTCATGGACCAGTACGGGTCGAGCGAGTTCGGCCTGCCGATCGGCAACTTCAACGCGCTGCAGATGGACGTCCGGCCGGGCTCGATGGGCCTGCCGCTCCCGGGCTGCCGGATGGCGGTGGTCGACGACGAGGGGCGGGAGGTCCCGCCGGGCACGGTCGGCCACGTCGGGATGTGGCCGAGTGAGCAGGGCTACTACGCGCTCGGCTACTGGGAGGACCCCGAGCGGACGCGCGAGATGGCCCGGGCCGGATGGATGACGATCGGGGATCTGGCGCGGCGCGACGCCGACGGCTACTTCTGGTTCGAGGGGCGCGCCGACGACGTCATCAAGAGCGCGGGCTATCGCATCGGGCCGTTCGAGGTGGAGAGCGCGATCCTCGGCCACCCCGACGTCGCGGAGGCGGCCGTCGTCGGCACGCCCGATCCGCTCCGCGGCCACGTCGTGAAGGCCTACGTGGTGCTGCGTCCCGGCGTGGCGCGCCGTCCGGCGCTCGACGCCGAGATCGTCGAGATCGTCAAGACGCGCGTCGGCAAGCACCAGTATCCGCGCGAGATCGAGGTCGTCGAACAGTTACCGAAGACCGAGACCGGCAAGATCCAGCGCTTCCAGCTCCGGCAGCGCTGAGAGAGGAGCCACGATGCCACATCCTCAGATGGTGACGGGCGGCCAGGCCTGGCCCGAGCGCTACACCTTCTCCCCGGCGCTCCGCGTGGGGAACCTCCTTTTCATCTCCGGCACGACGGCGGGCGACGAGACCGGCGCGGTCGTGGCGCCCGGCGACATCGTCGGGCAGACGCGCTACATCTTCCAGAAGTTCGCCAGGATCCTGGCCGAGGCCGGCGCGGGCTTCGAGCACATCGTGGAGACGACCGAGTATTTCATCACCACCGAGAACTATCGGAAGACGGCCGCGGTCCGGCGGGAGTTCTTCAAGCCGCCGTACCCGGCGGCGACCGGCGTGATGGTGCGGGGGTTGCTGCGCGAGGGCGCGCTCATCGAGATCAAGGCCGTCGCGGTGTTGCCGGGATAACGCCGTGCTCTTCCAGGCGGTCGCCAGCGGGATCACCGCGGGCAGCATCTACGCCCTCGTCGCGCTGGCGTTCGTCCTCGTCTACAAGGGCACGCGCGTCGTGAACTTCGGCCAGGGCGAGCAGGTGATGCTGGGCGCCTATCTGGCCCTCGTGCTGAACACGTTCGTGGGGCTGCCCTTCGGCGCGGCCGTCGCCCTCGCCCTCCTGCTGGCGGGCGCCTTCGGCCTGCTCATCCAGGTCGTGGTCCTCCGCCACATCGCGCAGAGCCCGCCCCTGACGAAGATCATCGCCATGCTCGCGATCGGCCTGATCCTGCGCGAGGGCGCGCGGGCCCTGCTCGGCTCCAACGCCTACCCGTTCCCGTTCCTGCTGTCGCCGGCGCCGGTGCGCATGGGCGGCGTGCTGCTCACGCCGGCCAACCTCGCCATCGTCGTCGCGGCGCTGGCGGTCATGGCGGTGTTCTACGTCTTCTTCCGGTACGCCCGGCTCGGCAAGGCGCTCCGGGCGGCGTGCGAGAATCCGGAGGCGGCCGCGCTCATGGGCATCTCGGTGCCCTTCGTGTTCGGCTCCATCTGGGTGCTGGCCTCGGCGCTCGCCGCCATCGCGGGCGTGCTGCTGGCGCCGCTGGTGACGCTCACGCCCGACATGGGACTGATGGCCATCAAGGGCTGGGTGGCGGCCGTGGTGGGCGGCTTCACGAGCCTGCCCGGCGCCGTGGTCGGGGGCATCGTCCTCGGGGTCATCGAGACGGTGACGGGCAGCTACGTCTCGACGGCGCTGAAGGACGGCGTCACGTACCTGCTGCTGATCTTGATCCTCATCGTCCGTCCGAGCGGCCTCCTCGAGCGGCGCACGGTGAAGAAGGTCTGAGATGGGTCGCGCCGTCGTCTGGCTCCTGGGCGCCGCGGCGTTCGTCGTCGCCGGCGTCACCCTGTCGGATTACACGCTGTACCTGATCGACCTCGTCGCGGTCACCGCCATCATGGCGCTCGGCCTCACGATCGTCACGGGCGTCGCCGGGCAGGTGTCGCTGGCGCAGGCGGCGTTCTCGGCCATGGGCGGGTACGGCGCGGTGCTGCTGGGCTCGGGCCTCGGCATCCCGCACTGGCTCGGCATCCCGCTGGCCGCGCTCGGCGCCGCCGTCGTCGGCTACCTGCTCGGGCTGCCCGCCCTGCGCCTCGAGGGGCCGTACCTGGCGCTGGTGACGCTCGGCTTCACCGCCATCGTCCAGACGGTGCTGATCCACTGGCGGACGGTCACGAACGGGCAGCTCGGCCTTCCGGTGCCGCCGCTGACGCTCGGCGGGCGGGCGCTCACGTCCGGGCGCGAGCTGTTCGTCGTCGTCGTGCCGCTCGCGGTGCTGCTGTTCCTCGCCGCGCGGCGCCTCCTGCGCTCCCGCGTCGGGCGTGCCTTCGACGCGCTTCGCCAGAGCGAGGTGGCCGCGCGCGTGATGGGCGTCAATCCGGTCCACTACAAGACGCTGGCGTTCGCGCTCAGCGCGTTCCTCGGGGGCCTCGGCGGGGGCCTCCACGCGCTGCTCACCACGTTTCTCAGCCCCGACAGCTTCGGGATCATCGAGTCGATCTACTTCCTCGTGGTCATCGTCGTGGGCGGCGTCGGCTCGGTCCTGGGCCCGGTGCTCGGCAGCGCGCTGCTGATCCTCCTGCCGGAGACCCTCGGGGCCTTCAAGCAGTATCAGACGCTGGTCTACGGGGTGCTGCTGCTCACGTTCATCGTGTTCGCTCCGGGCGGGCTGTCCGGTCTGGTGGCGAGGCTCACGTGGCGCTCCTGAGCGTCCGCGACCTGACCATCCAGTTCGGCGGTCTCCGAGCCGTGGACGGGTTCTCGGTCGACGTCGAGCGGGGACGGATCCACAGCCTGATCGGGCCGAACGGCGCCGGGAAGACCAGCATCATCAACACGATCACGGGCCTCTATCCGGCGATGACGGGCTCCGTGCGCCTGGACGGCGAGGAGCTCCTCGGGCGCGCCCCGCACGAGATCGCCGGCCGCGGCGTGACGCGCACCTTCCAGAACGTCGAGCTGTTCCGCGAGATGACGGCCCTCGACAACGTCCTGGTCGGCGCCCACCAGCGGCTGCGCTACGGCGTGCTGGGCGCGACGGTCCGCCTGGGGGGAGCCTGGGCGGGCGAACGGCGCGAGGTGCAGCGAGCCGAGCAGATCCTCGAGGTGCTGGGGCTCGTCGAAGACCGCGACCGGAAGGCCGGCGACCTGCCCTTCGGCAAGCAGCGCCGCCTGGAGCTGGCGCGGGCGCTCGCGTCGGAGCCGCGGCTGATCCTGCTCGACGAGCCGGGCGCGGGCATGGCGGCCGCCGAGGTGGCCGGGCTCAACAAGGTGTTGCTGGACCTCAAGGAGCGCCGCGGCCTGACCATCCTCCTCGTCGACCACGTGATGCAGGTGGTCATGAACATCTCCGACGTGATCACGGTCCTGCACTACGGCAAGAAGATCGCCGAGGGCACGGCCGAGAGCGTCCGGACGCACCCCGAGGTCATCCGCGCCTACCTGGGCGAGCGGCGGAGCCGTGCTGATCGTTAGGGACGTCGACGCCGGCTACGGGCGCGTCCGGGTGCTCAAGGGCGTCTCGCTCGAGGTGCCGAAGGGCGCGATCGTCACGCTGCTCGGCGCCAACGGCGCGGGGAAGTCGACGACGCTCCGGGTCATCACGGGTCTCCTGGCGGCGACGGGCGGGGCGGTGACCTTCGAGGGCGCGCCGATCACCAGGCTGCGCCCGGACCGGATCGTGCGCCGCGGCGTGTCCATGGTCGCGGAGGCCCGCGGGCTGTTTCTCGAGATGACGGTCCAGGAGAACCTCGAGATGGGCGCCTTCACGCGGCGGGACGCGGACGTCGCCCGCGACTTCGAGCTGGCGTTCACGCTCTTCCCGCGCCTGCGTGAGCGCCGCCGGCAGACCGCCGGAACGCTCTCCGGCGGGGAGCAGCAGATGCTGGCGATCGGCCGCGCGCTCATGGCCCGGCCCCGCCTGCTCCTGCTGGACGAGCCGTCGCTCGGGCTCGCGCCGGCGATCGTGGACGAGATCTTCGAGCGCATTCGGGTGATCAACCAGGACGGTACGACGATTCTTCTGGTCGAGCAGAACGCGCAGATGGCGCTGGACATCGCCGGCTACGGGTACGTGCTGGAGACGGGACGCGTGGTCCTGTCGGGCCCGGCGCGCGAGCTGGCGGAGAACGCCATGGTCCAGGAGTCGTACCTCGGTCGGGCCGGGCGATGAGCCGTCGCCTCCCGGCGAACCATTCTCGGCTCATGGGAGGAGCGCAATGAAGACGATGGCACGAGGCATGGCAGCAGCCGTGGCGGCGCTGGCGCTGGCGGGGCTCGCGGTCGCGGGCGGCGCCGAGGCCCAGGGCAAGGTGGCGGGCGTGACCGACGACTCGATCACGATCGGCATCGTCGGCAGTCTCACCGGCCCGGCGGCGATCTGGGGGAGCGGCAACTTCATCGCCGGCACCATGTACTTCACGAAGGTCAACGAGGCGGGCGGGGTCAACGGACGGAAGATCAAGTGGGTCGTGGAGGACGATGCCAGCTCGCCCCCGAAGGGGATCGCCGCGTTCAAGAAGCTCCAGGGCGAGAACGTCTTCGCGGTGTTCGGTCCGGCGGCGAGCGCCGTCGTCGCCGCCGCCCGGCCGGCGATGGACGCCTCGGGGCTGCCGACGTTCATCTCGATCCCGTCGACGCCGCGGGCCACCGATCCGTTCGCCAGGAACGTCTTTCGCACCGGCCCGCTCAACGACACGCTCCAGGGCTACCTGCTCGCCGACTTCGTGGTGAAACAGCTCAAGGCCACGCGCGTGGCGCTGCTGAGCCAGTCCGACGAGTACGGCCAGCGGGGCGCCGACAGCGTGCTGAAGCGGCTGCGCGAGACGCACAAGATGCAGCCCGTCGTCCACGAGGTCTTCAACGTCGCCGACACGGACTTCACGCCGCAGGTGCTCAAGGTGAAGGAGGCGAAGGCCGACGCGCTGATCGTCTACAGCTACATCGCGCCGTCGTCGACGATCGTGCGGCAGGCGAAGCAGTTCGGGGTGACGGCCAAGATCATCGGGTCGAACGCCACGTCGAGCCGCCTCTACCCGAAGGTCGTGGGCGAGGCCGCGGCCGGCGTGCTCAACGTCATCACCGTCGCCGACCTGCCGGAGTCCGGCAATCCGACGATCGCGAAGTTCCGCGAGGAGTTCGAGAAGGCGAACCCGTCGCTGGTGGCCCAGGGCCGGCCGGACCTGGCGGACCTCCTCGGCTACGGCGGCGCGATGACCTTCGTCGAGGGGCTCAAGCGGGCCGGGCGGGCCCTGACACGGGAGAAATTCATCGCCGCGCTGGAGTCGCTCAAGAGCTTCGAGACGGGGTTCACGCTGCCGACGACGTTCAGCGCGACCGATCACGAAGGGAACAAGGCGGCGCGGATCCTCGAGATCCAGCCGGGCGGGCAGCGCAAGCTGATCGACGTGATTCTCCGGGCCGATTGAGCGGGG
>Ga0156194_1170_pt1 | contig 12727 bp, 13 predicted proteins | sample RifCSPlowO2_12_FD_107847 | JGI IMG/M metagenome (GOLD analysis project Ga0156194, IMG submission 107847) | Candidatus Rokubacteria bacterium RIFCSPLOWO2_12_FULL_71_22 | reverse complement strand
CGACGCCGGGCGAGACGATCAGCCGGTCGTACTGGAGGTAGCCGTCGCCGACGCGGACCCGCCGGGCGTCGGGCTCGATCGCCGTCGCCGCCTCGTGCAGGACGCGAACGCCGTGCCGGCGCAGGCCGCGGTAGCCGAACGTGAGGCTCCCGATCGTCCGCACCCCGCTGAGCACGAGGTTCGACAGCGGGCAGGAGACGAACTGCTTCTCCGGCTCGAGCAGGATCACCTCGATCGTCGGATCGGCGAGGCGGACGTACTTCGCGGCGGTCGCGCCACCCCACCCTCCCCCGACCACGACCACGCGGCGGCCCGTCTTGGGCGCGAAGTCGCCCTGCAGCGCCGGCGCGCAGCCGCCGAGCGCCCCGAGACCGATCCCGAGGCCCGACGTCCTGAGAAACGCGCGTCTGGATATCGTGCTCATGGCGCCCCTCCACAGCGGATGCCCTCGCGCTCGAGGAGGGCGCGATAGGCCTCCAGTCCCTCGCTCCCGGTCACGAGTCCGGCGCGCTCCGCGTCCCACGCCGAGGGCCGGAGCTTCACCAGCCAGCCCGCGCCGTAGGGGTCCTCGTTCAGCAGGCGCGGGTTCGTCCGGACGCTGTCGTTCACCTCCACGATCTCGCCGCCCACCGGCGCCGGGACGGGGCCCACCCACTTCGACGACTCGATCGTCGCGACGCTCTGCCCCTTCGGGATGGCGCGCCCCGCCCGCTTCGGCGTCACCGCCACGATCGCGCCCGCCAGATGCTGCGCCACGTCGTCGATCCCGACGGTGACCGCGCCCCCCGACTCGGCGGAGGGCGGCCGCAGCCACACGTGCCGGTCCATCAGGTAGTAGAGGTGCTCGGGGAGCTCGCAGTCGTTGACGCGCGTCATCGGACGGCCTCCTCCACCAGCTCCGCCAGATCCTTCACGGCGATGCGGCCCTCCTGGCCCGTGGTCTTGACCGCGTCCTCGTACATCGTCACGTCCTTCGGGCAGGCGACGACGAAGTATTGCACACTCCCGAGTTCGGTCGCCTCCCGGATGCGGTTCTCGCTCGGGCGCTCGCGGAGCCCCGCGTCGTCCATCCAGATCCGGCCGCCGCCCGCGCCGCAGCAGAAGCTCGCCTCCCGGCACCGGCCCATCTCGACGAGGCGCGCGCCGATCCGGTCGAGCACCTCGCGCGGCGGGTCCAGGACCCCGTTGTAGCGGCCGAGGTAGCACGGGTCGTGATACGTCACGGCGGCGCCGGACGGCCGGCGTACCGTCAGGCGGCCCGCGCGCAACAGCTCGGCCAGGAGCTCGCTGTAGTGGACCACGGGCTTGTCGAGGCCGAGCGCGGGATACTCGTTCCGGAGCGTGTTGTACGAGTGCGGGTCCGTCGTGAGGATCGCCCGGAACCGGCACTTCGCGAACGCCTTCATGTTCTGCTCGGCGAGCTTCTCGAAGAGCCCTTCCTCGCCGACGCGCCGGACGTCGTTCCCCGCGTTCCGCTCGGCCTCCCAGAGGAGGCCGAAGTCGACGCCCGCCCGGTGCAGCAGGCGCGCCACGCGGCGCGTGACCTCCTGGACGCGCGGGTCGTACGAGGCGTAGTCGCCGACGAACCAGAGATACTCGACCGCCTCGCGGCGCGCATCCTTGATCGTGAAGTCGAGGCCCTGCGTCCACTTCGCGCGGTTGCGCTCGGACTGGCCGAACGAGTTGCCGTGGCGGTCGAGCTTCTCGAGCGCGTCCTGCAGGGTCGCGGGGAGCGCGCCGTCCTCGACGAGCCGGCGGCGCATCTGGACGATGAGCGGCACGTGCTCGATCCCGACGGGACAGGCCTCCACGCAGGCCAGGCACGTGGTGCACGCCCACAGCGTCTCGGGCCGCACGACGCCGCCGACGAGCGCGTCGCCGTCGCCGCCCGCGCGCGTCTCGCGCAGGAGGCTCCGCCCGCCGAGCGCGTCCTCGGCGTGCTCGCGGAGGCCGAGGATCAGGTCGCGCGGAGACAGCGGCGCGCCCGCGGCGCGTGCCGGACACGCCACGTGGCAGCGCCCGCACTTGGTGCACGCGTCGAGATCGAGCAGCTCCTTCCACGTGAAGTCGGCGAGCGTCGTGTACCCCGCGGAGGCGCCGCCCTCGAGCGGACGCGGCAGCGCGCGCCCCGCGGCGGGATCGTGGACGAGCAGGTTGACGCCGTCGACGAGCACGTGGATCGCCTTCGAGTACGGGATGTAGGCGACGAAGCCGAGCGCGAGGACGGCATGGACCCACCACCCCCACCAGTGGAGCCCGTCCGCGCCGGCGCGGGAGACGCCGAGCGCGTCGAGCGCGTCCGCGAGCCGCCAGCCGACGACCGACCAGGTCTCGAACGGCGGCCGATCCGCGGCGATCCGCGCGCCCTCGACGAGGTAACCCGTCACCCCGATGGCCAGCAGCAGGCTCGCGAACAGCGCGTCGTCGCGCAGATAGCCGCGCCGCCGGTAGCCCTCCGGCGCGCGATCCGGGCGCGTGTAGTCGAGCGCGGCCGGCCGGGCGCCCCAGCGCCGCACCATCATCACTGCCAGGCCGGCGAGGAACGCGAGCCCCAGGACGTCGAGGGCGACCGAGTACCAGAGGTAGAAGGTCCCGCGCCAGAACCGGAGCCGCGGGGCGACCAGTCGCACCAGGTCGTAGTCGAGCATGATGATGAGCGTGCCGACGAAGAGGGCCGCGAATCCCCAGAAGACGCCCAGGTGCGCGAGCCCGATCGCGGCGTGGCGGCGGCGGAGCGTCGAGTGCGTCGCGATCGCGAGGAGCCCGGCGCCCAGGCGCGCCCACGCGAGCGCGAGGCGCGGCACGGGCCGGCCGCGCCGGTACTTGCGGATCCGCTGCCAGGCGCCGAGGACGAACAGCAGCACCGCCGCCGCCCCGAGCAGGTAGAACACCGCGACCGCGGGCGTGCCGAGATTGCGGAAGACGTCCCGCGCCGGGGTGAGCGGGTCGGCCATCGGCCTACGCCGGATGACTCACGACCGCGCACACTGTGACCGAACGGCGATACGGCGCGAGACGGGTGGGCGGGGTCCGGATGACCCGTTCCCGGCAATCGACAGGACGCCGCATTCCGACGGATTGGGAACTCCTCTCATGGATGGCCCGGCCTAGGGCGTGGCCTTGAGCTTCGCGGTCAGCGCCGGCAGGACGTCGAAGAGGTCCCCGACGACGCCGTAGTGCGCGACGCCGAAGATCGGCGCGTTCGGGTCGCTGTTGACCGCGACGATCAGGTCGGCGCCGCGCATCCCCTCGAGGTGCTCGGGGGCGCCGCTGATGCCCACGGCGAGGTAGAGCTTCGGCTTGACGGTCATGCCCGACTTGCCGACCTGGCGCGTCTTCGGGAGCCATCCCTGGTCGACGATCGGGCGGGACGCCGACACCGTGCCGCCGAGCGCCTCGGCCAGCTCTTCGACGATCGCGAGGTTGTCCTGGGACTGGATGCCCCGCCCGACGGAGACGAGCACGGTTTCGCGCGTGATGTCCACATCGCCCGCCTCCGGCTCGATCAGCCGCTTGAACCGCACCCGCGCGGGAGCCGTCGGGGGCGGCGGCATCTCCTCGACGGCCGGGCGACCGGCCACGCGGCCGGCGTCCGCGGGTGCCGCGCCGGGAAGCACCGAGACGATGGCGTGGGCGCCCTCGACCTCGGCCTCGGCCAGGAGCTTGCCGCCGTAGATCTGGCTCACCGCGACGAGCCGGCCGTCGACCAGCCGGACGTCCCGGCTGTAGGCGACGAGGGGCCAGTCGAGCGCGGCGGCGAGGCCCGCGGCGAGGTCCATGCCCATCGCCGTGCTCGCGACGAGCGTCACGCGGGGCGCACGCGCCCCGAGGATGGCCGCGAGGGCCCGCTGGTGGGACTCTGGCGCGTAGTGGGCGAGGCTCGCGTCCTGGCAGAGGACGACGGCGTCGGCGGCGCCGAGCGCGCCGGGCGCGCCGGTGAGCCCGTCGCCGACGGCGATCGCGATCAGCCGCCCGCCGGCCGCCCGGGCCAGCTCGCGGCCGCGGCCCAGCATCTCGAAGGTGACGTCGGCGAGCGTCCCGCCGAGGTGCTCGACGACGACGGCGATGTCCTGGCTCATGCCCTCACCAGCCCCCTGTCCCTCAAAATCGAGGCGAGCCTGGCGGCGACCTCCTCGGGCGTCCCCTCGAGGATCTCGGCGCGCCCGCCGGCCTCCGGCCTGGCGAGCCGCGTGACCGTCGAGCCCGCACGCGCCTCGGGCGGGGCGGCCGCGATCGACTCGAGCTTCTGGGTCTTCATCGCCTGGCGGACGCGACTCACCGGCGCGTAGCGGGGTGCCGCGCGCGCGGCCTGGACGCCGAGCACGCACGGCAGGTCCACCTCGAACTCGGCCATGATGCCGCCCGCGTACTCCTGGTGGGCGACGACGGCCCGTTCGCCGGCGGAGGCGACGCCGCTCACGACGCTCACATGGGGCAGGCCGAGCGCCTCGGCGAGGAAGATCCCCACCTGCCCGTCGCGGTCGTCCACCGCCTGCACCCCGGTGAGGATCAGGTCGTGGGGCTGGCCCCGGAGCGCCTGCGCGAGCACGCTGGCCGCGGCGCGGCTCGAGCCGGCCGCCGCCGCGCCCGTCACCTTCACGGCGCGGTCGGCGCCCTTCGCGAGACACGTGAACAGCGCCTCGTCCACCTCGTCGGCCTCGAGCGCGATCACGGTGACGCGCGCGCCGTGCGCGTCCCTGAGCTGGAGCGCCTCCTCCACCGCCTGCTCGTCCCACTCGGAGAGCCGGAGCTTCAGCGTCGAGCGGTCCAGGTCACGCCCGTCGGCATCGACTTCGAGCTCCTCGACGAGGTCCGGGACCATCTTGACGGCGACCACGATCTCCATGCGGCTGTCCTCTCAGAGCGCGCTGAACCTGCGCGCCTCCTCGTTCCATGTGGCGACGACCGCCCACGCGGCCATCACGGCGACGACGAGCAGGAGCGCGGCCGCCCAGCCCAGCGCCGCGGGCAGGAAGACCGCGGCGCCGAGCTTCTGCTGGAGTCCGGTCGCGGTGAGGGCCAGGCGCATGAGCGAGGCGCCGAGGGCGAAGCAGGCGAGCGTCGCCCAGAGCTTCACCTGCCCTTCGCCGGCGCGCCAGATCGAGCCGGCGCCGCAGCCGCCGGCCAGCGCCATGCCCACGCCGAAGACCAGGCCGCCGACGAGCGCGCCCGCGCCGGCCGAAGCGAACACCCACTCGCTCCGGTCCTTGAGATCCGTGAATTTCAGGATCGAGAAGCCGAGCGTGCTGATGACGACGGCCAGCGCCGCCGCGCGCGTGTGCTCGCCGTCGCCGGTCATGAAGGGCTCGCGGAAGGCGCGCACCAGGCAGAAACGCGAGCGCTGGAAGATGACGCCGAAGGTGACGCCGAAGAGCAGGAAGATCCCCTGCGGCACGTAGCCGGTCCGGGCGTACACGAACGGCAAGGCGAGGAGCCCGAGGAGCACGAGGAGACCCACCACGGGCTGGCGCGTGCGCCCGTCCGCCCGCGCGCCGAGGTACACCCGCGCGCTGCCCGCCGACCAGCCGGGACGGTGCTCCATCTCCCACAGGAGGTACCGGAGCCCGAGCCAGGCGCCGGCGAGCAGCCCGAGCATCATGCCGAACCCCGCGAGCGACAGGGCGCTCGTCGCGCTCACGAACCCGCCGATGTTGCAGCCGAGCGCGAGCATGGCGCCGACGCCGAGGAGCGCGCCGCCGAGCGCGCCCTTCACCAGCTCGCCCCGCGGCGGCACGCGGATCGCGAACTCGCGTGACAGGAGCGCCGCCGCGAAGCCGCCCGCGAGCACGCCCAGGTTCAGGAGCGAGCCCGAGTAGAGCCACGGGGCGATGAGGTCGGGCCGCTCGATGATGCCCGCGCCCCTGAGTACCCAGTCGCCCCAGTTGCGCATGCCGTCGGATGCCGTCCAGGGCCGATCGAACGCGAAGAGGAAGACGTTGACGGCGGCGACGAGGATGCCCGCTCCCCAGACCGGCCACGGGTGCCGGAACAGCGCCGCGTACTGCTCCGCAAAGATCTTCACGAGGCCGGGGGCCGTGAGGCCGGATCGACCGTGGGTGACCTGTTCGAGGCGGGACATCGCATGGCTTCGTCGAGCAGCTCGGCGATGTCGCGCACGTGAAGCCGGCCGTCGTGGCCGGTCGCCTTCACGGCGTCCTCGAACCGCGAGACTTCGTAGGGGCAGCAGATCGCCAGCGTGCTGGCACCGGTCTCCACCGCCTCGATCACGCGCCGGGCGCTGAGGGGCATGCGCGTGTGGTCGCGGCTCACGGAGTCGAGCCACATGCCCCCGCCCCCGCCCCCGCAGCAGTAGCCGTTCTCGCGGGTGCGCCCCATCTCGACGAGGGTGAGCCCGGGGATCGCCCGCAGGAGCGTCCGCGGCGCCTCGTACTCGCCGTTGTGGCGCGACAGGTAGCAGGGGTCGTGGTAGGTGACGGTGCGCGCCACGGGCGTCGCCAGGAGCGGCCGCAGGCGGTCCAGGTGCTCCACGAGGAACTGCGTGTAGTGCAGGACGTCCCAGGCGCCCCCGAGCTTCGGGTACTCGTTCTTGAAGGCGTTGAACTCGTGCGGCCCGAAGACCACGAGGCGCCGGAACCGGTACTTCGCGAGGGTCTTGATGTTCTGCTCCGCGAGCTTCTCGAAGAGCCCGCGCTCGCCGGCCAGACGGACCGAGTCTCCGTCCTCGCGCTCCTCGACGCCGAGGATGGCGAAGTCGACGCCGAGAGCGGTGAAGATCCGGGCGAGGGCGCGCGCGGCGTCCACCCCCCGCGGGTGATACGAGGGATAGCTGCCGACGTACCAGAGGACGTCGACGGGCCGCTTGACCTGCGCCGCGATCGGCACCGGCACGCCGGCGCCCTTGATCCAGTCGGCGCGCGCCCGGGGATTCGCGCCGAGCGGGTTGCCGTAGCGGTCGCAGGCCTCGAACACCTTCTGCAGCTCGGGCGGGATGTCCCGGCCCTCGTTGATCGCGGCCTCGCGCGCCGCGGGCATGATCTGGATCATGTCCACCTGCTTGGGGCACACGCGCAGGCAGTTCTTGCACGTCGTGCAGAGCCAGAGGTCCGGGTCGTCGAGCAGCGAGACGCCGATCTGCGTCTTGCGGAAGATCTTGCGCGGACCGTAGTCGCCCACGATGTCGACGGGACAGACGCCGACGCACTTCGCGCACTGGTAGCACCAGCCGAGCGACTCGCCGCCCGGGAGCGCCGTGATGGCGTCGAGCGCCGAGGTGTCGTAGTCGGTGATCGTCCGCGACCCGAACATCCGGTTCCAGTGACCGGGCAGCTCGATGCCGTCGACGACGGCGTGCGCCTTCTCGAGGACGTGCGGCGGCTGCTTCCCGTAGGGCATGGGGCCTCGCTACCCGCCCGCGCCGGCGTGCACGCCGAGCAGCCGTCGGGTCAGCTCGGGCAGCGGCGGCACGACCTGGTTGAACTCGCGGGTCATCCGCATCCGCAGCGTCGTGTAGAGATACACGCCGTACACCGCCGCGAGGAACACGTCGAGCGCGAAGGGCCCGTCGGCCGCGCGCGTGAGCCCCGCCGCGTCGCCGGTGGCGCGCAGGAAGGCCACGGCCTCGCCGACCCGCGCGTAGGTTTCCCCGGGCGTGGCGCCGGCGAGCTCGATCTCCTCCATCGTCACGAGCGCGAGGGCGCCCGTGCGCGCGCGGGGGTCCCACATCCAGCGCGTCCAGAGCCAGTGCCGCTCCGGGTCCGTGAAGTGGAGCACCTCGGCCGCGACGTCGTGGCGGACCGTGTCGGGAACGCCCGGGAGCCCGGCCGCGAACCGGTCGAACCGCTCGGCGACGGGCCGGTCGGGCTCGAGGAGGTCCGCGAGGAGCCCGCCGAGCGCGCCGCCGTGGGCGGCGAGGATTCGGGCGCGGCGGCGGCGCGCGGCGAAGATCGTCGCGAGCGCCGCGTCCAGCTCGCCCGGGCCGAGGGCCCGCGCGCGGCCGGCGCCGAACCAACCGCGGAAGCGCTCGGCCTTCGCGGCGCACCCGGCCGCGATCGCGCTGCGCTCCGCGTCGGAGACCTGCGTGCGCGCCGCCTCGAGGAACTCCCGGGCGGTCTCCGTGTCGACGACCTGGCCTCTCATCGTGCCGTCGCCCGGCGGATCGCGGCCACGGCCCGGAGCGCCGCCGCGCCCGCCATCGACATCGAGTCGTTGAGGTCGGCGGGCCCGGCGGCCGCGCCCGCCACGAAGATCCCGGGCGCCGAGGTCGCCACCGGGACGAGCGAGCCGTGCGGCACCTCGATGAAGCCGTACTTGTTCTGCCGGACACCGAGGAGCCGGGCCACCGTGCGCGTCCCGGCCGAGGGCTCCATGCCGACGGCGAGGATCACGACGTCCATCAGCACCTCCATCGGGCGGCCCATCGTCGTGTCCTCGCCACGGATCAGCAGCCGGTCGCCCTTCCGGAGAATCTCGGTGACGATGCCGCGGATGTACTGGACCTTGTGCTGCTCCTGCGCCGGCCAGTAGAGCTCGTTCTCCCAGTAGCCGTACATCCGCATGTCGATGTAGAAGATGAAGACCTTGGCGCGTGGCACCAGCTGCCGGATCTCGATGGCCTGCTTCGAGGAGATGCCGCAGCAGACCTTCGAGCAGTACTCGTTGCCGATCTGGCGGTCGCGCGAGCCGACGCACTGGATGAAGCAGACGCGTTCGGGCGCCTGGCCGGTGGACGGCGTGACGAACGTGCCGGTCTTCAGCATGCGCTCGGCGTCGACGAGCGTGATCACGTCCTCGAACTCGTAGTAGCCGTACATCTGCGTCTCGCGCCCGGGGTCGAAGTGCTGGAAGCCCGTCGCGACGATGACGGCGCCCGCCTGGACCTGCCGCTCGCCCTCGGGCGTGGCGAGCGTCGCCGTGAAGTCGCCGGCGCCCCCCCCAAAGCCGATGAGCCCGGACCGGAGCCGGACCTCGACGCCCGGATGCCCGGTGACCGCGCCGACGAGCTCGCCGATCGCCTCCTCGGCCGGGCGCATGCCGTGCGTCAGCGCCGCGTACTGCGCGGCGTCCGGCGTGCCGCCCAGCGTGTCGCGTTGCTCGACGAGGATCGCGCGGCCGCCGAGGTCGGCCACGCTGCGCGCGGCCTCCAGCCCGGCCGGGCCGCCGCCCAGGATCAGGACGGCGTCGCTAGGCATCGACGTCCTCCCAGGTCAGGAAGGCCTTCTCCCCCTTCTTGATGCGCTCGCAGTCGTCCTCGAACTCCCGCCACCGTTCGCGCCAGTCGATGCCCATCTTCTCCAGGAGGGGGCGGTAGTCGGCCGCGTGCCAGTGGAGCTGGCAGACGCGGTAGGGGTGCGCGCCCATCGCGAGCGCGGCGAACTGGGCCTCGGACATCACGGGGATGCTCGCCGTCTTGCCATGCGCCCGGGGCGCGAACTGCGACTTGTCGAGCGTCGTCACGCAGCCGGTGTCGTGGGTCAGCGTGACGTCCGGGTTGGCCTCCTCCTTCATGGTCTCGATCTTCCGCTGCACCGCGAAGGAGCGCGTGAAGTCGCGCTGCACCAGGATGTGGCGAAAGCCGAAGCCGCAGCAGTCGAACCACGTCGAGTAGTCCGCCACGCGAGCGCCGAGCGTGTGCGCGACGGCGGAGACCACCGCCGTGCGCTGGCCGCCGTAGATGTCCGGGTCGTAGATCGCATCCTCCTGCACGAGCTTGTAGTAGTGGCAGGCCGGGTGGACGGTGACCGTGATGTCGGAGAGATCGTGGATCCGTCGGGCCGCGAGCCGGTCGCGGACGGCGTACACCCACTCGCTGTAGTGCACGATCTCCTCGGGCATGACCATGGGCTTGCCGAGCTTCGCCATGATGTCGCGCACCCGGGCGCGCAGCTCGGGATGGTGCACGAGCTCGGCGCGCACCTCCTTGTAGTGGCCGTAGGAGGTGCCGCAGTGGATCTGCGGGAAGTAGCCGGTCTCGTGCGCCGCCGCGAAGTTCCGGAGCGCGACCGCGGCCTGGGCGGCGGCGTTCGATGTCGCCGAGGCGTAGTAGTTCCAGGCGGTGCACGAGGTCTGGTCGCGCGGGTCCGTGTAGTCGAGGCCGAGGGTGCGGTGGAGCCAGAAGATCGCGGTCGAATAGCCCGGGATGTGGCCGCACTGCCCGCACGACTTGTGGTGCCAGGTGTGCTGGAGCGGGATCTTCTTCGTCCTGCCGTACTTCGTCGTCACGTCCACCCAGGGCCCCGGCACGCGCGGCACGATCCACTCGCCCCGGGCCTCGAGCTCCAGCACCTTCTCGCGGACGTCCTCGGCCGGATCCGGGGCGGAGCGCGTGAACACCCGCCCGCGGGGTGCGGGAGCTGACTGGACCACGGGCAAGCTGATCGGCATGCGGTTCTCCTCAGGACACCGGGTAGCCGGCGTCCTCGAGCTTCTCCTCCATCACGTCGAGGAGGATCATGTGCAGCCCCTCGTCGATCTCCTTGATCATGTCCATGACACCGGTCAGGTGCCAGATCAGATAGAGCTCGGTCAGCGTCTTCGGGTCGACGTCCCACGACATGGAGGTCGTGTGCAGCGTTTCCGGCGGCAGGGCCTTGCGCCAGACCTCGAGGTTGTCGCCGGTCTCCTGGGCCGTGGGGCCCCAGTCCGGAAAGGCGTCGGCCCGGATCATGTCGGGCGAGACCTGCGTGCCCGTGGACATGATCTTGTAGATGATGCGGCTGTAGCCCTCGAGCGCCTGCTTGGCGCTCCGGAGCCCGTTCCGCACCGCGGTCTCCCGCATGATCGTCACGAGCCCGCCCGGGTTGTTCTTGCGCGGGCAGCGCAGGCACGAGAAGCACTGCGAGCACTCCCAGATGTCGTCCTGGATCTGCTCGTAGACCAGCGCCACGTCCTCGCGCGCGAGCGCCTGGGCGATGCGCCGCGGGCTGAAATCGTAGAAGCGCGCCGACGGGCACGCGGCCACGCAGATCCCGCACTCGTAGCAGCCGTAGAGATAGTCCGCGAAGCGCGGGTCGGCCTTGATCTCCTCGAAGAGGCGCTCCTTGTCCTCCCAGGGAACCTCGGCGTACCGGTCGAGGACGGCGAGCGCCATGTCAGCCGCCAGGCGTCAGAAGCAGATGACCCGGTCGGCGTCGAGCGCCATGTCGTTGAAGGCGGCGCCGCCGATCATCTCGACCCCTTCGACGAGATCCGCCATCTTCAGATCCGTGAGGTCCAGGCTCGGCTGGCAGACGTAGAACCGCACGCCGACGTCGCGCGCCTGGTCCATGAAGTGGCCGAGCGTCGCGCCGCCCTTCTTGACGCGCAGCGTCTCGGACACCCCGCGCTGGAGCAGCGTCGGCCCGGTCTGCGTGAAGTAGATCCCGACCTCGATGTCCATCGCCGCGCCGGCCGCGGCGAGGAAGAACACCGTCGCGCTCCGCTCCGGGCTCTCGGTCCCGCTGGTCTGCACGTAGAGGATCCGCTTGACGTCGTCGTCCATCGGGCGCCCCGCCTATGTGGTGCGCTGCACGAGAAACCGGAACACGCCATCCGCCTCGGAGCGCTCGAGGACCCGGTGCCCCGTCTGCCGCTCGAACGCCTCGAGATCGGCGACGGAGCCCGGGTCCGTCGCCAGGAGCTCGATCACCGCGCCCGGGGCCGCCGCCTTGATCGCCTTCGAGAGCTTGATGACCGGCAGGGGGCACACGAGCCCCGTGCAGTCGAGCGTGGACGTGGCCGCGGCGCCCGCCACGGCTCAGAACCGTTGCCGCTCGAGCCGCCGGCCCTGGCGGCCGTTGGCCCGGAGGTGCTGCGCCAGCACGTCGCGCATGGTCGCGCACAGGTCCCTGATTTCCGGGAACGTCAGCCGGTAGTAGACGTGCACCCCGTCGCGGCGCACGCTGACGACGCCCGCCTTCCGGAGGATCGCAAGGTGCTGCGAGAGGTTGGCCTTGGAGACGCCGAGGTCGTCGAGCAGCGCACCGTAGGCGACCTCGCGGTCGCCGATCACGTTGAGCACGCGCAGGCGCACGGGGTTGCCCAGCACCTTGGCGATCTCTGCCTGCATGCGATAGAGCTCGAGGTCCGCTCGCGCGGGACTCATGGCGCCTCCCGGCGGTCAAGAGTTTCGAAGTTGCGAAACAATTAGCCGGGAGAGTACTGGCGAGCGCGGAGCCATGTCAAGCCCGTCGTCGAACGCGCTGCGTCATGCCGGGGGCCGCCTCAGTGCTTGTCGGCGCGCTCCCGCTCTGCCTTCGCTTCCTTGACGAGCTTCTCGGCGATGAAGGCGGGCACTTCCTCGTAGTGGGAGAACTCCATCGAGTAGCCGCCGCGGCCGCCCGTCATCGAGCGCAGCGTCGACTCGTACGTCAGCATCTCGGCCATCGGCACCGCCGCGCGGACGACCGCCGTCTCCCCCGCCGGTTCCATGCCGACGATCCGGCCCCGCCGCGAGTTCAGGTCGCCGATGACGTCGCCGGTCGCCTCGGCGGGGCACGTCACCTCCGCGTTCATGATCGGCTCCAGCATGATCGGGTGCGCGTCCACGAACACCTTCTGCAGGCCCATCGACGCGGCGATCTGAAAGGCCATGTCGGACGAGTCGACCTCGTGGTAGGAGCCGTCGTAGAGCGTGACCTTGATGTCGACGACCGGATAGCCGGTGAGGATCCCCTTCTTCATGCACTCGCGCACGCCCTTCTCGACCGAAGGGATGTAGTTGCGCGGTACGGCGCCGCCGAAGATGTCGTCGACGAACTCGAACCCGCCGCCGCGCGCCAGCGGCTCGACG
>Ga0156194_1195_pt1 | contig 12761 bp, 14 predicted proteins | sample RifCSPlowO2_12_FD_107847 | JGI IMG/M metagenome (GOLD analysis project Ga0156194, IMG submission 107847) | Candidatus Rokubacteria bacterium RIFCSPLOWO2_12_FULL_71_22 | reverse complement strand
GCAGGCGCTGCGGGACGTGTCCATGTCGGTGCCGAAGCACCGCGTCACCGCGTACATCGGCCCGTCCGGCTGCGGCAAGTCGACGCTGCTGCGCTGCCTCAACCGGATGAACGACCTCGTCGACGGGGTGCGGGTCACCGGGACGGTTCGGATCGGCGGCACGGACATCTACGACCCGGCGCTCGACGTGACCGAGCTGCGCAAGCGCGTCGGGATGGTCTTCCAGAAGTCGAACCCGTTCCCCAAATCCATCTTCGAGAACGCCGCCTACGGGCCGCGGATCCTGGGCGTCCGGAGCCGGAGCGACCTCGAGGGGATCGTCGAGCGGAGCCTCCGGGCCGCGGCGCTGTGGGACGAGGTCCAGGACCGCCTGGGGGACTCCGCCCTCGGCCTCTCGGGTGGCCAGCAGCAGCGCCTGTGCATCGCGCGGGCGATCGCCGTCGAACCGGACGTGCTCCTGATGGACGAGCCCTGCTCGGCCCTCGACCCGATCGCCACGGCCCGGATCGAGGAGCTGATGCTCGAGCTGAAGGCGAGCTACACGATCGTGATCGTGACCCACAACATGCAGCAGGCGGCGCGCGTCTCCGACTACACCGGCTTCATGCTGCTCGGGGAGCTGGTCGAGGTCGGCGTCACGCGGGAGCTGTTCACGAACCCGCACGACAAGCGCACGGAGGACTACATCACCGGGCGGTTCGGGTAGAGCGGAGGGAGCGATGCCACGGCACTTCCACGAGGAGCTGGACGCCCTCAAGCAGACCCTCCTGGCCATGGGCGGCGTCGTCGAGGACCAGATCCGCCGGGTCATGCGCGCGCTCATCGAGCGCGACGACGCCCTCGCGCGGGAGGTCATCGAGCGCGACCGGCAGGTGAACGCCTACGACGTCGAGATCGACGAGAAGTGCGTCGAGCTGCTGGCGCTGCACCAGCCGGCGGCCGGCGACCTGCGGTTCATCACCACCGCGATGAAGATCGTCACGGATCTCGAGCGGATCGGCGACCAGGCCGTCAACATCGCGCAGCGGGCGATCGAGCTGAGCCGCGAGGCCCAGCTCAAGCCCTACGTGGACCTGCCCCGCATGGCCGAGCGGGCGGAGCGCATGGTCAAGGAGAGCCTGGACGCCTTCGTGTCGCGCGACACGACGCTGGCGCGGCGGGTGTGCGCCGCGGACGCCGAGGTGGACGCGCTGAAGGAGCAGATCTTCCGCGAGCTGCTGACGTTCATGATGGAGGACGCCCGGACCATCCCGCGCGCGATCCGGCTCATCCTGATCTCGCGCTTCCTCGAGCGGGTGGCCGACCACGCGACGAACATCGCCGAGATGGTGATCTATCTCGTCGAGAGCAAGATGGTGCGCCACACGCTGGCGTAGACCGCATTCTTCGCGAACGGAGACGCCGCGAGGCGACCGGGGATCCGGGGGGAGACGGGTGGACGGGGCCCTCTGACCACGGCCCGGTTGGCTCCGGACGACCCCGGAGGAGTTCCCAATCTCTCGGCTTGCGGCGTCATGCCCGGTCGCCGGGAACGGGTCATCCGGACCCCATCCCCCCGTCTCCCCCCGGATCCCCGGTCGGTCGCGGTGGGCGCGTTCGTCAATGATGCGCGCCAGGAGCTCGTCGGGGCCGGCCGGCTCGGGGTCGGGAGTGTGTTAGCCTCTCCCCATGTCCCGGACGGAGGCGGCCGCCGAGGCCGACGCGATCGAGGCGCTCTACGCGCGGGGCGTGACCGACGGGCTGCCGGTGGTGCCGCCCACGCGCGAGCGCGTCGCGCGTGCGGTCGCGGCCTCCGGGCGCCCCGGCGACGACGTGGTCGCGCTCGTGCCCCCGAACTACGGGCGGGCCACCGTCGAGAAGGTCGCGGTGAACGCGATCATGGCGGGCTGCCGGCCCGAGTATCTCCCCGTCGTCCTGGCCGCGGTCGAGGCGGTGTGCGACGAGGCGTTCGACCTGCACGGCGTCTCGGCGACGACCAACGCGCCGGCACCGCTCGTCGTCATCAATGGGCCGATCCGCAAGGCGCTCGACGTCAACTGCGGCGCGGGCGTGTTCGGCCCCGGCTGGCGGGCGAACGCCACGATCGGCCGCGCGCTCCGGCTCGTGTGCGTCAACGTGGGCGGCGCGACGCCGGGGGTCGTCAGCATGTCCACGCTCGCGCACCCCGGGCGCTACACCTACTGCATCGGCGAGCTGGAGGAGGCGAGCCCGTGGGCGGCGCTCCACGTCGAGCACGGTTTCGCGCCGGAGGACTCGACGGTCGCGGTGCTCGCGGCCGACGCCCCGCTCGGCGTCTACGATCACCAGTCGCGCGCGCCGGAGGACCTGCTGCCCACGCTGGCGGCGAGCCTGGCGGTCGTCTCGCACCACAAGGCGACCCACTGGGGCGACACGCTGCTGGTGCTCTCGCCCGAGCACGCGCGGGTGTTCGGCGGGGCGGGCTGGGCCAAGGCCGACGTGCGGGGGTGGCTCCACGAGCGCCTGCGCCGCCCGGTGCGCGACCTGGTTCCCGGGCGCGACGGCGGCGAGGGGCTGCCCGCGCACGTGCTCGCGAAGTTCGCGCGTCCGGAGTCCGAGGCCACGGCGATCCCCAAGTTCCGCGCGCCCGAGAATCTGAAGCTCGTCGTCGCCGGCGGCACGGCCGGGCGCTTCTCCGCCATCGTGCCCGGCTGGACGTTCCCGAAGGCGTCGTCCCTGGTGTTCCGCCGTATCCACGTCCCGTGAGGGAGGCTCCCATGTCCGAGTACCTGGATCCGACCGACTCCGTCGCCGTCCCGCGAAAGACCGCGCCCCGGCCCGCGAGCCTCGAGGGCAAGACGATCACGCTCCTCGACATCTCGAAGGCCAAGGGCGACCATCTGCTCGACCGGATCGAGGAGCTCCTCCGGGAGCGAGCGCGGCCGAAGGCGATCGTGCGGAAGAAGAAGCCGACGTTCGCCCGGCCGGCGCCCGACGCGCTGCGCCAGGAGATCGTGGGCGGGACCGACGTCCTGATCGAGGCGCTCGCCGACTGAGGGTCGTGCACGACGTGCAGTGTGCACGACGGCGTGTTCTTCGAGGACCACGGCATTCCCACCGCCACGGTGATCTCGTCGGAGTTCCAGCGCGCGGCGCGCGCCCAGGCCGAGGCGCTCGGCGCCCACGACTATCGGGCCGTGGCGGTCCCGCACCCGATCCAGCCGCTCGTGCGTGACGAGGTGCGCGCGCTGGCGGACAAGGCGTTCGACGAGATCCTGGCGAGGCTCACGCAGTGACGACGGCCCGGGGCTAGGCGGCCGTGCTCGTCGGCGCCTTCGCGTGCCCGCACACGCCGCAGCTCCTGGTGCGGCCGGAGACCGAGGACCGCGACCTGGTGTTGCGCGTGCACGCCGCGCTGGGACGCGTCCGCCGGCGGCTCGCCGAGCTCCGTCCGGACGCGCTCGCGGTGATCGCGGGCGACCACATCGAGGCGTTCTTCCTGGACGCGGTGCCCGCGCTGGCCGTGTACGTGGGCGCCGAGTGCGCGGGGACCTTCGGGCGCTACCGGTACCGCTTCCCGATCCACGAGCCGCTCGCGCGCGCGGTCGTCGAGCAGGGCGTCGCGCGGGGCTTCGACCTGCTCTACACGCAGGACGCGCCGCTCGACTACGCCTTCTTCGTCCCGCTCCACTTCACGATGCCCGAGCCCGCCGTGCCGATCGTGCCGCTGCACGTGAACGTCTATCTGCCGCCGCAGCCGACGCCGGCCCGCTGCCACGCCTGGGGCGCGGCGCTCGCCGAGATCCTCGGGGCCCGTCCCGAGCGCGTCGCGCTGATGGCCTCGGGCGGCATGTCCCACTTTCCCGGCACCGATCGCTACGCCTCGCCCGACTTCGACTGGGACCGGCAGGCGCTCGAGACGCTCCGGGCGGGGCGGGGGCGCGAGCTGGCCGAGCTCACCGGCGAGGAGCTCGACCGGGCCGGCAACATCGAGCTTCGCACGTGGATCACGCTGCTCGGCGCGGTCGGCGACGCGACGGCGGACGTCTACTGCTACGAACCTTCGTGGCACCACGGCAACGCCGTCGTGGAGTGGCCGCTGCGCAGCCACCCACGAAGTGCGCCGGCCTCGCGGGCCCCGCTACAATGACCGAGCCGCACTACCGCTTCCCGCCGGCGGGCGCGTACCGGCTGAACCGCTGCCTCCACGCGCTCAAGGCCGACGACGCGTTCCGCGCCCGCTTCCTCGCCGACCCCGACGCGGCGATGGGCGAGTACCTGCTCGAGGCCGAGGAGCGCGCCGCGCTCGTGCGCGGCGATCGCGACGCCCTGGTCGCGCGGGGCGCCCACCCGTACCTCGTGTTCATGGCCGACCTGCGGCTCCGGATGGCACGCGGGACGCAGACCTTCGAGTACTTCTAACCGCGCCGCGCCGGCGCGGCTCCGGACCGGGAGGGCACCCTGGCGAATGCGAGCCTGGGGGGCCCTTCGAGGCCCCCCATGTTCTCAAGCCAGCCAGGCGACGAGGAGCGCGAAGGCGATGGACTGGCCGAGCGCGAGGAAGCCGAGGCGCTTGAGCCGCGCCGGATGCTGCAGCCGCGCGACACCGGCCACCGTCTGCACGGCCGCGGGAGCGAACGCGACCAGCGCCCACGGGGACAGCGCACCCAGCCGCAGCACGCCCCACGCCGCCGCGACGATCAGCACGTCCAGGGCAAGCGCGCGGCGGGCGAAGACCACCCGCGCGCGAAGCGCGTCGAAGCCCGGGCGCTCACGGAGCGCGTCGATCCTGAGCTGGACGTACGAGACGGCGCCCAGGAAGAACAGGAAGCAGAGCGCCCAGAGCGCGCCGGCCACGCGCGTCCACGCGCCGACCGCGACGTAATGCGCGGCGGGCGCGCTGAGCGCGAGGGTGGCCGCCGCGAGGATCTGCCCCGCGACGCCACGGTCGAGCTTCGAGCGGACGAGCAGCGCGCTCGCGGCCGCCGGCCCGAGCGCCACCGCCCCGAGCGCGAGCAGTCCCGTGAGCCGCCAGACGACGAGCAGCGGCGCGAGCGCGACCGCCGCCGCGGCGGCGAGCCGCAGCAGCCGGCGGCGCACCCGAGCCACCGCGGCAGGGTCGGGCGTCGCCGCGAAGCCGAGCCTGAGTCCGGCGAGGAGCTGGTTGTGGGCGAGGAACAGCAGGACGATCGCGACCAGGAGCAGGAGCTCCGGAGCGCCGAGCCGATGCGCGACGCCGCAACCGACGGCCCAGGGGACCAGCAGCATCGCCCAGGTGCCGTGCTCGCGGGGCAGGACCTCCCTGAGGCTCACGGCGCCCGTCAGACCAGGTGAGGCAACACCTGCTCGCCCCCCAGCAGGCGGACGGAGCGCAGCACCTGTTCCTGCGCCATGCCCGGCCACTGGAGCCTGACGATCAGGGTCGTCACGCCCAGGCGCTCCCGGTAGCGCCCGATCTCTTCGCGCACGCGCGCCGGGTCGCCGATGAGGAAGCGGTCGCGCGCCAGATCCTCGAAGCTCGCGCTCCAGCTCTCGCCGGCAGGGAGCGCGCGATCCTGCTCCCAGCTCCTGTAGGCGCGGTACTTCGCGTCGAGGACAGCGGCCGCCTCGGCGAGCGCCGTCCTGGCGTCGGGCGCGACGTAGCACTCCTTGATCAGCGGCACCTCGGTCGCGGGCGGGCGGCCGAGCTCGCGGCGCGTCGCGTGGAACAGCGCGAGCTGACGCTCGAGCGTCGCGAGCGTGGTGTGCGGGTTCATGATCCATGCGTCGCCGAGCCGGGCCGCCCGCCGGACACCGCCGTCGCTGTTGGCCGCCAGCCAGTTCATTCGGGCAGCCTCCACACGCGCCCGGCGGGCGGCTCGTCGGTGAGCGTGAACTGCGGCAGCGCCAGGTGCTCGGCGAGGTCCTGGAAGATCACGCGCACGCGTCGGCCGATCGCGACGTCGGCCTCCGCCGCGGGCCGGAGGTCCGGCGTCACGAGATCGCCGATGACCCGGAGCGCCTCGTCGGGAGTCGGCCGGCCGCGCTGCTCGTCGAGCTCGACGAGCACCACCGGATAGGGCGCGAGCTCCTTGAAGCCGGGCTGGATCGCGTGGACGACGATCTCGTACGAGTAGATCGTCCCGCGCCCGCTCACCTCCTGCCACGTCCACCCGAGGTCCACGCACCAGGGGCAGGCGTGGGAGGGGGGGTACCGCAGGAGCCCGCAGGCGGCGCACTTGCGCACGACGAGGCGGTGGGCGCGCGCGTGGGCGTAGAACTCCCGCCATTCGCTCTCGTTGTCCGGGACGAGCAGCGTCATGCCGCGGTACTGGACGGGTTCGGGCACGGCACGTTCTCCTATCGTCGGAGGATGAGGGCGCTGCCGGTCGATGGCACCGCCCAGCCGAGGTTCATGGTGATCTCGACGTCCTTGACCTGTCGACAGCGGCCCGGTGCGTAGTCGTAGGTGTGCGCGCCCTCGGCCCAGCCCGGGCAGTAGTCGTCGACCGTTCCGCGGAGCTGGCGCACGTTCTCGATGACCATCGACATGCCGTGGGTGTACCCCTCGCAGAGGTGGCCGCCGGAGGTGTTGTTCGGGCGCGCGCCGCCGAGGTCGATGGCGCCGCTCGAGACGTACGCGCCCCCCTCGCCTTTCTCGCAGAAGCCGTACTCTTCGAGCTGGAGCATCGTCGTGAAGGTGAACGCGTCGTAGGAGCCGGTGGCGTCCACGTCCGCCGGCGTGATCCCGGCCTGCCCGAAGACGATGTCCCGGGCATGCCACCCCGCCACGCGCGTGATCGGGCCGTGAGCCCAGTGGAAGTCGGTCCGCGGTTTGGACACACGCCCGGCGACGCCCATGACGTACACCGGCCGGTGGCGGAGGTCGCGGGCGCGCTCGGCCGAGGTCACGATGAGGCATGTGGCGTTGTCGGTCTCGAGGCAGCAGTCGAGCAGGTGCAGAGGCTTGACGATCCAGCGGGAGCCGACGACGTCCGTGACCGTCACGCGTTCCTTGAGCAGGGCCTTCGGGTTCTGCGAGGCGTGCCGGCTGTGGGCGACGCGCACGCGGGCGACCTGCGCGGAGGTCGTGCCGTACTCGTACATGTGCCGCATGAACGTCGGCGCGAAATTCTGTCCGGCGCTGCGCATCCCGAAGGGGACCTGGGCGAGGTCGAGGCCGCGCACGGGCTGGGCGGCGCGGGCGCCGGTGCCGCCGATGCGGACCTCCGAGTAGCCGTTCATCGAGCGGAAGATGGCGACCGTCCGGCACATCCCCGCCTCGATCGCCCCCATCGCGAGCCCGATCAGCGCCTCGGTCGAGGAGCCGCCGCCGAGCACGTCCATGTAGAAGTCGAGCCGGATGCCGAGATCGGGCGCCACCCAGTTGGCGGGCGTCGAGTCGCCGTTCTGGTAGCTCATCATCCCGTCGACGTCGGCCGGGCCGAGCCCGGCGTCGCGCATGGCCGTGCGCACGGCCTCCACGGCCATCGCGCGCGTGGTGCGACCCGAGCCGCGCGAGTACTCCGTCTCTCCGATGCCGACGATGCAGTACTTGTCGCGAAGGTGCGTCATCGCGCCTCCTTGTCGCCCGCGATCTCCATGGCCATTCCGCGTGATTCTAGCCGAGGATCTCGGTGAGCACGCGCCCTTCGGTCGGCCGGGGCCATCACGCGGTCGGCCGGGGCCATCACGCTGCCGACGGCGGGGGGCGCGTGACCGTGAGCAGCGCGATGGCGACCACGTTCAGCGTGGCGGCCAGGACCCACGTGAGGTCGTAGCTCCGGGTCGCGTCGTAGATCGCGCCCGCGATCAGCGGCCCCCAGCCCGCCATCGCGCCCGCGAACGCGAAGAGGAAGCCCACGAGCGCGCCCGCCTGCCTCCGCCCGAAGAAGTCGCCGACGATCGCGGGGAAGAGCGTCGAGATCGCGCCGTAGGAGTAGCCGAACACGAACGCGGTACCGAAGAGCATCGGGAGCTCGTGCGCCGCCAGGAAGCCGAGGAACGCGATCGCCTGGAGCCCCATCGCGATCCCGACGGCGGGCCGCCGGCCGATGCGATCGGACACGGCGCCCATCACGAGCCGCCCGACGACGGCGCCGACGCCGAGCGCGCTCACCGAGGAGGCGGCCACGAGCGCCGAGTACCCGAGGTCGCGGGTGAAGGGCACGAGATGCACGAGCGGGATGAAGACAGGAATCCACGTGGCCGTGAAGGTCGCGCCGAGCAGCCAGAACGCCCGGGAGCGCACCGCGCGGCCCAGCGGCCACGGCGTCTCGGCCTCATCGATGGCCACCGGGGGCCCGGAGACGCCGTCGGGATGGAGTCCCATGCTCTCGGGATCACGTCGCATGACGCGCGCGGTCAGGTTGAGGACGAGGAAGACGCCGACGCCGAACACGACGTAGGCCGTGCGCCAGCCGGCGGCCGTCACGAGGAGCTGCGCAACCGGCGGCAGCACGAAGGTTCCCATGCTCCCTCCGGCCGACGCGATGCCCACGGCCAGCCCGCGGCGCGCGACGAACCACTTCACGACGGTGCTGTTGCACGGGACGTACGCGGTGCCCATCCCGAGCGCGGCGACCAGACCGTAGAGCACGTACGGCTGCCACAGCCGGGTGACGAGCGCCATGCCGGCGAGCGCAGCTCCGAGAAAGAGGCCGCCAAACGCGATCACGACACGCGGACCCCACCGGTCGGTGAGCCGCCCCGCCGGGAAGCCGAACACGCAGTAGGCCGCCGCATAGAGCGAGAACGCGCCGGCGAGGCTCGCGCGGCTCCACCCGAACTCCTCGAGGAGCGCCGAGAAGAAGACGCCGAACGAGTACTGGGCGCCGTAGGCGACGAAGAGCACCGTGAACGCCCCGGCGACGACGATCCAGCCGCGAAAGATCTTCAGCGCGTCGACCTTCCGAGCTTCGCGAGCACCTCGGCCAGAAACTTGCCCGTGTAGGAGCCGGGCGTCTGCGCCACGGCCTCGGGAGGCCCGTCGGCGACGATCTCGCCGCCCTCGTCGCCACCCTCGGGCCCGAGGTCGACGACCCAGTCGGCGCACTTGATGACGTCGAGATGGTGTTCGACGACGAGCACCGTGTTGCCGGCGTCCACCAGGCGGTTCAGGACACCGAGGAGCTTCTTCACGTCGTCGAGGTGCAGGCCGGTCGTCGGCTCGTCGAGGATGTAGAGCATCTCGCTCGTCTGCCGCGCGCCGAGCTCCGCGGCGATCTTGAGCCGCTGCGCCTCGCCGCCCGAGAGCGTCGTCGCCGGCTGGCCGAGGCGGAGGTAGCCGAGGCCGACGTCCTGGAGGACGCGCAGACGCCGCGCCAGACTCCCGTGAGAGGCGAAGAACTCGACGGCGTCGTCGACGGTCATCTGGAGCACGTTGCTGACGTGCCGGCCCCGGCACTTGACCGTGAGGACCTCGGGGCGATAGCGCCGGCCCTCGCACTCCTGGCAGGTGACGTACGCGTCCTCGAAGAAGTACATCTCGAGCTTCTGGAATCCGTCGCCCTGGCAGGTTTCGCAGCGTCCGCCGGGAACGTTGAACGAGAAGGCGCCCGCGTCCAGCCCGAGCGTCCTGGCGCGCGGCAGCGCGGCGAAGATGCGACGGATCTCGTCGAACGCCTTCACGTAGGTGACCGGGTTCGAGCGGGGCGTCCGGCCGATGGGTTCCTGGTCGATGAGGCGGACGCCCTTCAGGTACTCGAGGCCGGTGAGCGCGTCGTACGCGCCGGGCGGCATGAACTCGGTCTTGAACGCCCGTGCGGCGGCGCGGTAGAGCGTGTCGTGGACCAGCGTCGATTTGCCCGAGCCCGACACGCCGCTGACGACGGTGAGCGTGTGGAGCGGCAGCCGGAGCGTGACGTCCTTCAGGTTGTTGGCGCGCGCGCCGACGAGGCAGAGGTGGCGCCGGCCGCCGCGGCGGAAGGGGGGTACCGGGATCGTCTCGCGGCCCGACACGTAGCGCGCGGTGAGCGACCGCGTCGTCTTCTGGAACTCGGCCTGCGGCCCGCTGAACACGATCTCGCCGCCGCGCTCGCCCGAGCCGGGGCCGAGCTCGACGAGCCAGTCGGCCGCCGCGATGAACCCGGGGTCGTGCTCGACGACGACGACCGTGTTGCCCGCCTGGGCGAGCTCCCGGCACAGCTCCGCGAGCCGTGACGTGTCGCGCGCGTGCAAGCCGATCGATGGCTCGTCGAGCACGTAGAGTGTTCCGACGAGCTGTGAGCCGAGCTGATTCGCCAGATTGATGCGCTGTGCCTCACCGCCCGAGAGTGTTCGTGTCTGGCGCGAGAGCGTCAGGTAGCCGAGCCCCACGCGCAGGAGGAAGGTGAGCTTGGCGTTCAGCTGCCGCAGGATCTCGCGCGCCACCACCGCCTCCCACGCGGTGAGCGTGAGGTCGGCGATCTGGCGCGCTGCAGCATCGATGGTGAGCGCGCTGAACTCGGCGATCGTGAGCCCGGCGACGCGCACCGCGAGCGCGGCCGGCTTGAGCCGCGCGCCCCGGCACGCCGGGCAGGGGGACTGGCTCCGGTACCGCGAGAGGAAGACGCGCACGTGGAGCTTGTAGCGGTACGATTCGATCTCCTCGAAGAACCCGTTGATGCCGGGGAAGCTCCCGTCGCCCTCGTAGATGATCCGGCGCGCCGTCTCGGGCAGCTTCTCCCACGGCACGTCCGTGTCGATCTTCCGTCGCCGCGCAGCCTTCATGAGCTCCCGCTGGTGGCGCCGGCCCGACGGGTGCGTCCACGGCTCGACGGCCCCCTCGGCGAGCGAGCGAGTCCGGTCGGGTACCACGAGCGCCTCGTCGTACTTGAGGACGTTGCCGAAGCCCTTGCACTCCGCGCAGGCGCCGAGCGGGTGATTGAACGAGAAGAGCACGGGCTGCGGCCGTTCGAGCGGCGTGCCGCACGCGGTGCAGCGGAAACTCTCGGCGAACACCCGCGTGCCCGCACCGAGCACCTCGACCTCGAGGCGCCCGCCGCCCTCGCGCAGGGCGGACTCGACCGACTCGGTGAGGCGCCGGCGGTGCGCGGGCTCCAGCACGACACGGTCGAGCACGACCGCGATCTCGCGCCGCGCGCCGAGCTCCGGCGGCGCCGCCGCGAGATCGAGGGTCTCGTCGCCGATTCGAACCCGGGCGAAGCCACGCCGGGTCAGGTTCGCCCACACCTCGGCCACCGGGACGCCGGCGGCGACCGCGAGGCGGAACATGATCAGCGCCCGGGCGCCGGCGTGCTGCGCCAGCAGCTCGTCCACGATGGACTCGGGCGAGTGCGAGGCGGCGGGGGCGCCGCAGGCGGGGCAGTGCACCCGCCCGATCTTGGCGTAGAGCAGGCGCAGGTAGTCGTAGACCTCGGTGGCGGTCCCGACGGTCGAGCGCGCCGTCCGCACCGGATTCTTCTGCTCGAGCGCGACGGCCGGCCGGATCTGCTCGATGCGGTCCACGTCGGGGCGGTCGACGCGGTCGAGGAACATCCGGGCGTACGTCGAGAGCGACTCGACGTAGCGCCACTGTCCCTCGGCGAAGAGCGTGTCGAAGGCCAGCGAGGACTTCCCGGAGCCGGACACGCCGGTGATGACCGTCAGCCGATCGTGCGGGATCTCGAGCGAGATGTTCTTCAGGTTGTTCTGCCGGGCTCCCTCGATGCGAAGCCCAGGGGGTTGAGCCATTCGAGCGGTCCTCCTGAGGTGGATATTCTATCAGGCGCGACCGGTTGACAGGCCCCGGGCCGGCGGGTACACTCGCGATCAGTCTAATTGATAATGATTACCAATAACCACTCACGACGCACCACTCCGGCGCCACGGGCCTCGCGCCCACCGTTGACGGCGGCGGACACGCTGCGCTCCCGCGGCCTGCGTCTGACGCGGCCGCGGCGGATCATCCTGGACGTGGTCCGTTCCACCGACACCCACCCCACGGCCGCGTCCGTGTACCGGCGCGTGCGGCGAAAGCTGCCGCGCGTCAGCCTCGCGACGGTGCACCGGAACCTCCGGCAGCTGGCGACCCAGGGGCTGCTCGTGGAGCGGTCGGCCGCCGACGGCATGCGCTTCGACGGCAACACCGGGGTCCACGACCACTTCACCTGCGTCGCGTGCGGCCGGATCTACGACGTGCCGGCGCGGCCGCGGTCGGCCGTGCGCCGGCGCATGGCCTCGAGCACCGCGTTCGAGGTCTTCGACTACCGGATGGAGTTCTACGGGCGCTGCGGCGCGTGTCGCCGGCGCCGCACCCGATCACCGCTCACACGACACCAGAGGAGGACGTATGGCAGGCAAGAGCCTTAAGGGCACGAAGAGCTTCGAGAACCTGAAGGAGGCGTTCGCGGGTGAGTCCCAGGCGAACCGTCGGTATCTGTACTTCGCGCGGGTCGCCGACATCGAGGGCTTCCCGGACATCGCGGGCCTCTTCAAGGACACGGCCGACGCCGAGACCGGCCACGCGTTCGGGCACATGGACTTCCTGAAGGAGGTCGGCGACCCGGCGACGGGCGAGCCCATCGGCAAGACGGAGAAGAATCTCAAGGCGGCGGTGGCCGGCGAGACGTACGAGTACACGCAGATGTACCCGGGCATGGCCAGGGTCGCACGCGAGGAAGGCTTCGCCGAGCTCTCCGAGTGGTTCGAGACGCTCGCCAAGGCCGAGAAGTCGCACGCGGGCCGATTCAACAAGGGGCTCCAGCAGATCGCGGGCAAGGACCCGGCCGAGGCCATCTAAGCACCGTGCCGCTGCCGGCAGGCGGGCCGCGGCGCTCCCGCTCGACCACGCTGGCTGCTCTGCGTGCTATCGGAGTCGGGGCTTCGCGGTTCAGGCGACGCTG
>Ga0156194_1305_pt1 | contig 12823 bp, 9 predicted proteins | sample RifCSPlowO2_12_FD_107847 | JGI IMG/M metagenome (GOLD analysis project Ga0156194, IMG submission 107847) | Candidatus Rokubacteria bacterium RIFCSPLOWO2_12_FULL_71_22 | reverse complement strand
AGCAGGATGACCTCGATCCCCGGGTCGCCGAGCTTCACGTACTTGGCCGCGGTCGCGCCGCCCCAGCCGCCGCCGACCACGACGACGCGCGGGCCGCGCCGCGGGAGGAAGTCCCCCCGCACCGCGGGGGCGCAGCCGCCGAGGACACCGAGCCCGAGGCCGAGCCCCGAGGTCCTGAGAAACGCTCGCCGTGACACGACCGTCATGATGACCCTCCCGCCCGCACCGCGCGGGACGATCCCGTATGGTACACCCGCCTCAGAGCGCGCCGAACCGGCGCGACTCCTCGTTCCAGGTCGCGAACGCCGCCCACGCCGCCATGACGAGGACGACGAGCAGGATGGCGCCGCTCCAGCCGACGAGCGCCGGCAGGAACACCGCGACGCCGAGCTTCCGCTGGAAGCCCGTGCGGACCAGGACGAGGCGCGTGAGCGAGGCGCCGAGGGCGAAGCAGGCCACGGCGGCCCAGAGCTTCACCTGCCCCTCGCCGGCGCGCCAGATCGAGCCCGCGCCGCACCCGCCGGCGAGGGTCATGCCCACGCCGAAGACGAGCCCGCCGGCGAGGGCCCCGAGGCCCGCGGAGGCGAACACCCACTCGCCCCGGTCCTTGAGGTCGGTGAACTTGAGGATCGTGAACCCGAGCATGCTCACGACCACCGTGAGGGCCGCCGCGCGCGTGTGCGCGCCGTCACCCGTCAGGAAGGGCTCGCGGAAGGCGCGCACCAGGCAGAAGCGCGAGCGCTGGAAGATCACGCCGAAGGCGACGCCGAACAGGAGGAAGACCCCCTGCGGCGCATAGCCGGCGCGCCCGTAGGCGAAGGCCAGCGCCAGGAGGAGGAGGAGGAGAAGTCCCCCGGCGAGCGGCTGGCGGCTCGGGCGGTCGGTCGCGGCGGCGCCGAGGACCCGGGCCGCCCCGCGCGACCACGCGGGCCGGTGCTCCATCTCCCAGAGGAGATACCGGAGCCCGAGGAACGCGCCGGCCGCGAGCCCGAGCATCATGGCGAGGCCGGCGAGCGAGAGCGCGCTCGTGGCGCTCAGGAAGCCGCCGATGTTGCAGCCGAGCGCGAGCATCGCGCCCACGCCCAGGAGGAGCCCGCCGGCCGCGCCCTTCGCCAGCTCGCCGCGCGGCGGCACGCGGACGGCGAACTCGCCCGCCAGGAGCGCGGCGGCGCCGCCGCCGGCGAGGACGCCGAGGTTCAGCAGCGAGCCCGAGTAGAGCCAGGGCGCGAGCAGGTCGGGACGCTCGACGAGCCCCAGGCCCACGAGCGTCCAGTCGCCCCAGTTGCGCATCCCGTCGGAGGCCGTCCACGGCCGGTCGAAGGCGAAGAGGAACACGTTCACGGTCGCGACCAGCAGCGCCGACGTGAGCACGGGCCACGGGCGCCGGAGGCGCGCAGCGTGCCGCGCCGCGAGGGCTCTCACGGGGCGCGCCGGACCGGGAACCGCACCACGCCGTTCGCCGCCGAGCGCTCCATCGCCGCCGCTCAGTGCTTCTCGGCGCGCTCGCGGTCCGCCTTGACTTCCTTGACGATCTTCTCGGCGATGAAGGCGGGCACCTCCTCGTAGTGGGAGAACTCCATGGCGTAGCCGCCGCGGCCGCCGGTCATCGAGCGCAGGGTGGACTCGTACGTCAGCATCTCGGCCATCGGCACCGCCGCGCGCACCACCGCGGTCTCCCCCGCCGGCTCCATGCCGAGGATGCGGCCGCGCCGGGAGTTCATGTCGCCGATCACGTCGCCGGCGTGGTCGGACGGCGTCGTCACCTCGACGGTCATGATCGGCTCCAGCAGGATCGGGTGGGCGTCCACGAACACCTTCTGCAGGCCCATGGACGCGGCGATCTGGAACGCCATGTCGGAGGAGTCCACGTCGTGGTAGGAGCCGTCGTAGAGCGTCACCTTCGTGTCCACGATCGGGTAGCCGGCCAGGATGCCCTTCTTCATGCAGTCGCGCACGCCCTTCTCGACCGACGGGACGAAGTTGCGCGGGATGGCGCCGCCGAAGATGTCGTCCACGAACTCGAAGCCGCCGCCGCGCGCCAGCGGCTCGACGCGGAGCCAGGTGTCGCCGTACTGGCCACGCCCGCCCGTCTGCTTCTTGTACTTGCCCTGCCCCTCGGCGCGCCCCTTGACGGTCTCCTTGTACGGGATGCGCGGCGGCAGGAGGTTCACGTCCACGTTGTACTTGCGCTTCATGCGCTCGACGACCATCTCGACGTGGAGGCTCCCCACGCCCGAGACGAGGAGCTGCTTGGTCTCGGGATCGAAGTGGTAGTGGACGGTCGGGTCCTCTTCGGCGATGCGGGCGAGCGCGTTCGAGATCTTGTCCTCGTCGCCGCGCGTCTTCGGCTGGATCGCGAACGAGATCGCGGGCTCGGGGAAGACGATCCGCGGCAGCTCGAACGGCTGCGTTTCGTCGCAGAGCGTGTCGCCGGTCTGCGTCTCCTTCAGCTTCTGGGCGACGCCGATCTCGCCGGGCCCGAGCGCCTCGACGTTCTTCTGGGTCTTGCCCAGGAGCCACGAGACGTGGCCCATCCGCTCCTTGGCTCCGCGCGTCGGGTTCAGGAGCGTCGAGTCCGCCTTGAGCGTGCCGCTCACGACGCGGAAGAGCGAGAGCTTGCCCATGTGCGGGTCGGACAGCGTCTTGAACACGAGTGCCGTCACGGGCGCCCTGGGGTCCGGCGCGCGCGTCGCGGCCTGCTGGGCTTTCAGGTCCGTACCGCCCACCTCGCCGCGGTCGGCGGGCGAGGGAAACTCGTGGACGATCAGATCGAGGAGCGGCAGCGTGCCGAGGTTCTTCGACGCCGCGGCGCAGAGCACCGGCACGATCTTGCCTCCGGCGATGCCGGCCCGGAGTGCCCGGAGCATCTCGGGCTCGTCGAGCGAGCCCGCCTCGAGGTACCTGCTCAGCAGCTCGTCGTCGGTCTCGGCGGCCGCCTCCACGAGCTTCTCGCGGTACTCCTTGGCGCGCTCACCGAGCTCGCCCGGGATGTCGGTCTCGTCCGGCTTGCCGTTCGCGAAGACGACCGCCTTCATCTTGCCGAGATCCACGTAGCCCCTGAACCCGCTCTCCTCGCCGACGGGGATCTGCAGCGGCACGATGCGCCCCTTCAGGCGGCGCCCGATGGACTCGAGCGTCCGGTAGAAGTCGGCGCGCTCCCGGTCGAGGCGGTTGACGACGATCACGCGGGGCAGCTCGAACTCGCTCGCGAACTTCCAGACCTTCTCGGTCTGGACCTGGACGCCGGCCACCGCGTCGACGACGACCACGGCCGCCTCCACGACCCGGAGGCCCGCGCGCGCGTCGGCGATGAAATCGCCGTAGCCCGGCGTGTCGACCAGGTTGACCCGGTGTCCCTTCCAGTCGCAGTACGCGACCGCCGTGTTGATCGAGATCTTGCGCTTGATCTCGTCGGGGTCGAAGTCGGTCGTGGTCGTGCCGTCGTCCACCTTCCCCAGGCGCGTCAGGGCACCGGCGGTGAAGAGCAGGGCTTCGACGAGGGACGTCTTGCCGACGCCGCCGTGACCGACGACGCCGACGTTCCGGATCTTTCCGATCTCGATCGTCATGGACCGGCCTCCTGAGACGGGCGATGCGGTGGAGCCGATGCTACCATCGAACGCCGGAGGCGTTAAGCCCCGACGACGCGGCGCACCCGGGCCAGGATCTCCCCCTCGCTGCCCGTCAGGTCGACGGGGGTCGGGAGCGGCGGCGGAGCGTACTTCATGCCGGCGCCGGTGAAGACCAGCATGACCTCGGCGTCGCGGGCGACCGTGCCCTGGTCGCGCAACCGCGTGAGGGCGGCGACGAGGGCCGCCGACTCGGGCGCCGTCCAGATCCCCTCCACGCGTGCCACGAGCCGCTGGGCCTCCTGGATCGCCGCCTCGCTCACGGCGCAGGCGCCGCCGTGGGTGTCGCGCAGGACGCGCAGCATCTGCCGGCCGGCGAACGGCGACGGCACGCGCAGCCCCGCGGCGTGCGTCGTCGGGTTCTCCCAGGGCGTCGTCGTCTCCGCGCCCTCGCCGAAGGCCCGCACCACCGGCGCACACCCCTCGGCCTGGACGGCGAAGTAGCGCGGCGGCGTCCCCGTGATCCAGCCCATCGCGCGGAGCTCGTCGTAGGCCTTCGGGATCCCGACCAGACCCGTGCCGCCGCCCGTCGGATAGAGGAGCACGTCGGGCATGCGCCAGCCGAGCTGCTCGGCGAGCTCGAGGCCGATCGTCTTCTTGCCCTCCAGACGGTACGGCTCCTTGAGCGTCGACAGGTCGAACCAGCCGAGCTGGGGCGCGGCCTGGGCGACGATCCTCCCCGCCGTCGCGATCGAGCCCTCGATCGTGAACACGTGAGCGCCGGCGATCTGCGCCTCGGCGACCGCCGCGGCGGGCGTCCCGCGCGGGACGATGACGACGCACGGCACGCCGGAGCGCGCCGCGTAGACCGCGGCCGCGCCGCCCGCGTTCCCCGCCGAGGGGATCACGAAGCCCTTCGCCCCGAGCGTGCGGGACCGCGTGATCGCCATTCCGAGCCCGCGGGCCTTGAACGAGCCGGTCGGGTTCTGACCCTCGTCCTTCGCCCAGAGGCGCCCGAGCCCCAGGTGCGCCGCCAGCCGCGGCAGCGCGAGCAGCGGCGTGCCCCCCTCGCCGAGGGTCACGGGCGTCTCGTCCGCGTCGAGCGGCGTCAGCTCGCGGAAGCGGTACATCCCCGGCGGGCGCCCGCGCAGCGCGTCCTTCGTGACGCTCGCGCGGACACGCTCGAGGTCGTAGCGGACGGCCAGCATCTGCCCGCACCGCTCGCAGACCGTCAGCAGGCGCTTCGGATCGTGGCGGTGGCCGCAGACGGTGCACTCGACGTGGCTCACGAAGCTCATCAGGCGCTCCTTCGAGGTAGTGTGCTTGCCGTACCTTACCGCATTCAGAGTCCGAGGTAGGCCGTGCGCACGAAGGGATCGTCGAGCAGCTCTCGCCCCGCGCCCTCGAGGACGATCCGTCCGACCTGGAGCACGTATCCGCGGTCACAGAGCTGGAGCGCCAGGTTCGCGTTCTGCTCGACGAGGAGGATGGTGACGCCGCGGGCGCGCACGGTCCGGATCATCTCGGCGACCTGCGCGACGAGCTTCGGCGCCAGGCCCAGGGAGGGCTCGTCCAGCAGCAAGAGCTTCGGATCGGCCATCAGGCCGCGCGCGATGGCGACCATCTGCTGCTCCCCGCCGCTCAGGCTGCCGGCGAGCTGGCGGTCCCGCTCGGCCAGCAGCGGAAACCACGCGTAGGCCCGGGCGAGCCGCTCGTCCGACTCGCGGCGGGAGCACGTGTAACCTCCGAGCAGGAGGTTCTCGCGCACGGTCATGTCGCCGAAGAGCCGGCGCCCCTCGGGCACGTGGGCCAGGCCCGCGCGCACGATCGCGTGCGAGGGACGGTCGCTGATCGCCTGTCCGAGGAAGCGAATCTGGCCCTGGCGGGTGGGCACGAGCCCCGAGATCGTCCGGAGCGCCGTGCTCTTGCCCGCGCCGTTGCTCCCGATGAGCGTCACGATCTCCCCCCGGGTCACGTGCAGGCGGACCCCCTGCAGCACCGCCGCCCGCCCGTATCCGGCGTGCACGTCGATCAGCTCAAGCATGGCTCGCCGCACCGGAGGACGCGCCCAGATAGGCCTCGATCACCTGCGGATCGCCGACGATCTGCTGGGGCGGCCCCTCCGCGATCTTTTCGCCGTAGTTCAGGACCACGATCCGGTCACAGAGCCCCATGACGAGGCGCATGTCGTGCTCGATCACGAGCACGGTCACGCCGCCCCGGCGGAGCGCGAGGATGAGCTCGCGCAGGCGCCCGCTTTCCTCCGGGTTGAGGCCCGCGGCCGGCTCGTCGAGCAGCAACAGGCGGCTCCGCGTGGCGAGGGCCACGGCCATCTCCAGGCCCCGCTGGGCGCCGTAGGAGAGCGCCCGCGCCTGGGTGCATCGCTCGGCGGTGAGCCGCGTGAGTTCCAGCGCATCGTCCACGGCGTGCTGGATCTCCCGTTCCCTCGCCCGGAAGCTCCGGCTGCGCGCCAGCGCGCCGACGAGGTTCCGCTGGGCCCACCCATGCGTGGCGATCCGCACGTTGTCCTCGACGCTGAGCTCGGGGAACAGGCTGGTGATCTGGAAGGTCCGGGTGAGCCCCATCCGGGCGATGCGCGCCGGCGAGGCCCCCGTCGCCCGCTGTCCGTGGACGCGGATCTCCCCGGCGGTCGGCCGGAGAAACCCGGTGACGATATTGAAGAGGGTGGTCTTCCCCGCACCGTTCGGGCCGATGAGGCCGACGATGTCCCCGCGCCCCACCGTGAAGCTGACGTCGTGCAGCACGGTGAGGCCCCCGAAGCGCTTGGTCACGCCTCGGACGTCCAGGATCTCCTCGCGTCCGCGGGCTGCGGGCGGCGCGTGCGCGGCGCGTCCCTCGGGCTGGTGGCGCCGGTCGACCGGGCTGCGGGCCGGCGCCGCCGTGTCGGGATCGCCGCCGGCCCGGCTCAGCCGGCGCCGCGCCCTGTCCCAGAGACCGACGAGCCCCTCCGGGAGGAACGCGATGCTCAGCAGGAGGATGCCGCCCAGGAGGATGTTGCGGGCGGTCTCGGCCACCCGCAGCACCTCGGGCAAGACGCCGAATACGAGGGCGCCGATGAGGGGCCCGACGAGCGTTCCGGTGCCGCCGCCGATGACCAGGATGAACACGATCCCGATGTAATGGAAGCCGAGCTCCGTGGGGCTCACGAAGCCGATGTAGTGCGCGTAGAGCGCGCCGCCGAGGCCCGCCAGCAGGCCGCCTCCGGCGAAGGCGGCCATCTTGTAGCGGAGCGGGTGGATGCCGACGCTCGCGGCGAGATTCTCGTGCTCGCGGATGGCGATCCAGGCCCGGCCGGTCGGCGAGGCGATGACCCGGCCGAGGAGGATCAGCGTCAGGGCGAGCAGCGCGACCAGGAGCCCGTGGAGCTGGACGTCCGCGCCCAGGCCCAGGCCCCACCCGGCCGGCAGGAGCTCGAATCGCGCGATGCCGGGAATCCCCATCGGCCCGCGCGTGAGGCCGATCCAGTTCTGCGCCACGATGTAGATCACACGCGCGAAGGCGAACGTCGCCACGCCGAAATAGATCCCTCGCAGGCGGAAACAGGGGTACCCGACGGCCGCGGCGACGAGCATCGTCAGGAGCGCGCCGGCCACGACCGCGGCGGGCACCGGCCAGCCGGCGCTCATGCTGAGGATGGCCGACGCATAGGCGCCGACGCCGAACAGGACGGGATGGCCGAACGCGTGCTGGCCCGCGTACCCGAACACCACGTTGAGGCCGAGCGCGGCGAAACCGAAGAGCAGGGCCGTGATCACGACGTGGCGGGCGTACGGGTTGACGACCACGGCCGGCAGCAGGAGGAGCAGGGCGAACCCGGCCAGCGCGACCGCGCGCTTACCCACGACTCCGCCCCCAGCTCGAGAGCCCTTCCGGGCGGAACAGCAGCACCACGATGAGCGTGCCGAAGGCGACGACGTCGACCCAGCCGGTGGCGAAGAAGCCCGCCGTCAATCCCTCCGCGACCCCGAGGATGAGGCCCGACACGAACACGCCGCCGACGCTGCCCATGCCGCCCATGATGACGAGCGCGAAGCCCTTGAGGAGCGGCAACTCCCCCATGGTCGGGTAGACGTTGAACATCGCGCCGAGCAGGGCGCCGGCCGCCGCCGCGAGCGCCGACCCCAGCGCGAACGTCAACATGTGCATGCGCTCGGCGTTGACGCCCATGAGGAGCGCGGCGTCGCGGTCCTTGGCGAGGGCGCGGATGGCCATGCCGGCCCGCGTGAAGCGGAGGAACGCGGCGAATCCGATCACGAGCGCCAGGGCGAGCACGAAGATGAAGATCCGCTGCTTGGTCAGGAAGAGGGGCCCGATGACGATCGGCCGGAGGGCGAACGGCGAGGGGATCTCGCGCGGGTCCGGCGTCCACAGGATCTGGACGAGGTCCTGCAGCATCATCGAGGCGGCGAAGGTCGAGAGGAAGACGGTGAAGAAGGGCCGGCCGCGGAGCGGCCGCACGGCCACGCGCTCCAGAACCACCCCCGCCGCGGCCGTCAGGAGCATCGCGAGTCCGATCGAGGTGAAGTAGTCCACGCCGAGCAGCGCGATCGCGAAGTAGCTGAAGTACCCGCCGAGCATGTAGAGCTCGCCCTGGGCCATGTTGATGACCCCGAGGATGCCGAGGATCACCATGAGCCCGAGCGCCATCACGGCGTAGATCGCCCCCACCATGAGGCCGTTGACCACTTGCTGGAGGGCGAGCTCCATCATCGGCGGGCGCCGGCCGGCGCCTACTTGATCAGCCGATACGCCCCGCCCTTGAACTGCAGCACGTGCGCGGGCACCCGGGCGTCGTTCTCCGGGCCGAACTTGATCACGCCCTGCGGCGCCTGGACCTCGACCTTGGCCAGCGCCGCCCGGATGGCGTCCCCATCGGCGCCCGGGCCGGCCCTCCGCAGCGCCGCGGCGGCCACCAGCGCGGCCGTCCACCCGAGCGAGGCGGAGTCGTCCGGCAGCTCGTTGTGGAGCCGCTTGTACACGTCGACGAACTTCTGCGAGGCGGCATCCGTGAACACCGGCGCCCACGCCACCGACATGTAGGCGCCTTCGAGCAGGTCGCCGGCCCGCTCGACCAGCTTGGTGTTGTAGAAGTTCACGCTCCCGAAGAGCTGCTTCTTCATCCCCAGCTCCGTCATCTGCTTGAGGATCGTGACGTTGGCCGGCCAGCGCACGTCGATGTAGAGGCTGTCGGGGTTGAGCGATTTCATCTTGAGCAGGACCGCGGTGAAGTCGGTCTGATTGCGCTCGTAGTAGTCCGTGAAGACCACGCCCGGGCCGCCGAGTTTCTCGAGCGCCGCCGTGAGCCCTTTCACCGCGCCCCGGCCGTAGTCGTCGTTGGGCGCCAGCATCGCGATCGTCTTGTTGCCGGGCGTGCGATGGACGACGGCGGCGAGCGCCGACGCAATGAGGCCCGCGTTGGTGCAGACGCGGAAGTGGAAGGGATTGCCCTGCTCCACCACGCCGGGGGCGAAGCCGTACCCGGTGATGTGCGGCATCTTGGCCTGCTTGGTCACGGTCTGCGCCGCGATCGCTACCGTGCTCGGCAGGTCGATGTCGACGATGTCCACGCGGTCCTGTTCGATGAAGCGCTTGGCCACGGCCACCGCCTCGGACGGGACGCCCTTGTGGTCGCGCTCGACCAGCTCGAGCTTCCGCCCGCCGCCGACGCCGCCCTCGGCGTTGATCATCTCGACCGCCGCCCGCATGCCACGCAGGTACTGCTGGCTCAGGAAGGCCAGCGGCCCGGTGAGGCCGAGCCCGATCCCCAGCTTGGCGGGATCGGCCGCCATGGCCGGGGCGGCCGGGCCGGCGAGCACGACGACGGCGAGGAGCAGGCTGAGCATCTTCTTCGTCATGGTGTCCTCCTTCGTGATGCGCCCCGCACCGTGCGCGGGGCGAGCCGTTGGCCCTTGAACGCGCGCGCCGCGGCGAGCACTGCGGCCTCCGTGGGGAGGCGCTCCATGCTCGACGCCGCGACGAACCCCATGGCCCCGGTGCGTCGATACAGGGCGGCGGTGTCGCGGGGCGTCGCGAGCGGGCCGCCGTGAGCGAGGCACAGGACGTCCGGCGCCACGCGACGGGCCGCGGCAAAGATGCGGTGCACCCGCCGGAACGCCCCCTCCAGATCGATCGCCTTCCGGACACCGACGAGGCCGCCCGCCGTGGTCCTGAGGTGCGCGACGACGACGTCCACGCCGTGCCGGGCCATGAGGGCGGCCTCCGCGGGCGTGAAGCAGTAGGCGAGCGTGAAGAGTCCGAGGGCGTGGGCCTGCGCGATCATCTCGGCCTCGCGGCGATAGCCGAGGCCCAGATCCTCCAGCGCCCGGCGGAACGCGCCGTCGATCCGGCCGACCGTGGGGAAGTTGATCACGCCGGCGAATCCCGCCGCCCGGATCTCGGCGAGCAAGACGTCGAGCTCCCGGGTGGGATCCACGCCGAGCACGCCGGCGATGACGGGCGTGTTCCCCGAGACCGGAAAGATCTCCCGGCGTGCCATGGCGAGCACCTCGGCGTTCGCGTCACCGATCGGCAGGTAGCCGGCCAGCGAGGGCAGCCCCGCCATGCGGTACCGTCCGGAGTTGTAGACGATCAGCAGGTCGCAGCCCCCGAGCGCGGCGCACTTGGCCGTGAGGCCCGATCCGGCTCCGGCCGCGACGATGGCGCGCCCGGCGCGGAGCTCCTCGAGGAGCCGCGCGCGCAGCGCGACCGCGCTCGGACGGGCGCGCGCCGTCATCCCGCCAGCTCCGCGTACAGCCGCACGACGGCATCGGCGAAGGCACGGTCGTTGATGTGGGCGTCCACCTCGACGACCGGGATCCCGGCCCGCAGCGCGCTCTTGAGCGCCTCGCCGAACGCCGTGTCGGCCTCGGGATCGAAGAAGGGTCCGGCGGCCACGTCGTACGCCGAGAAGCCGCGCCGGGGAATCGCGACGCCGACCGGTCCCGTCGCACGGTTCAGCTTCTCGGCCATCCAGCGCCCGAGGGCCGCGTTCTCCGAGGGCGTCGTACGCATGAGCGTGGTCCCGGCGTTGTGACGGTGAAACTGCCGGCCCGCGTGGCGGCCGGGGACGGTCTCGACCGGACCGAAGTTGACCATGTCGAGCGCGCCGGGCGTCACGACGTGCGGCAGGCCCCGCCGCCCTGCCGCCTCCATCCGGCGCGGGCCCGCCGAGCGGTGCCCGCCGGCCAGCTCGTCGGCCAGCTCGGTGGTCGTCACGTCGACGACGCCCACGAACTCCCCGCGCTCCACCCACTCCTCGAGCGCCTCGCCACCGGCTCCGTTGGCGTGGAAGACGACCGGCTCCAGCCCGAGATCGTGCAGCCCGGCGACCACCGCCGCCACGCACGGCGTGGTCGAGCCGAACGCCGTCACCGCGACGGCGCGCGCGACGGCTGACGGTACCCCCCGCCACGCCCCGGCCATGCCGGCCATGGCCGCCGCGGCGTTGTCGAGCGCGCGGCGGGAAAAGCGGTTCAGGGTCAGCAGATCGACCACGGGGAAGAGCATCGCGATGTCCGCCGTGCCCACGTAGGGTCGCGTGTTGCCCGACGCCATCGTGGACACCATCAGCTTCGGGAGTCCGTAGGGCAGGCCCGCCATGACGCGTGTCGCGGCGACCGTGCCCTGCGAGCCCCCGACACCCAGCACACCCGCGAGCCGGCCCTCCTCGAGCAGCCGCGCCGCGTGGACCCGCGCGCCGCGCGCCATCGCGGCGAGCGCCTGGGCTCGATTGCCGAGGCGCCGGAGGTCCTCGACGCTCGCGCCCGCCGCGCGCGCGACCTCGTCCCGCGGGAGGTCGGCGAGCGTCGCGGGCGGGCCGAAGACGCTCAGGTCGAGCACCCACGGCGACGCACCGCTCCGACGGAGGCCGTCCGCGAGATACGCGACCTCGGCCCCCTTGGTGTCGAGCGTGCCGAGCACCAGGACGAGGCGATCCGTCACGCCCTCGTCTCGGTGGGCCCGGGCGCCCACGTCTCGAAGAAGCTCAGCGGGTACTTGTACCAGATCGCCCGGTAGCCCTCCACGTCCAGGTTCACGTCGACGTCGAGCACGTGGGGGGCGCGTGCCTCGAGCGCGCGGCGCAGCGCGGGCGCGTACTCCGCGGGGGTGGTGATCTTCGTGGCCCGGGCCCCCATGGCCTCGGCCCACTTGCAGAAATCCGGATTCCACAACTGCCCCGTCTTCGTCAGGCGGTAGTCGCAGAACGCGGTCCGGCCGTACAGGCGCTGCATCAGCTCGCGCTCGATCTGGAGCGAGCGGTTGTTCAAGACGACCCAGACCAGCGGGAGGTCCTGCTCGACGGCGGTGGCGACGGCCGTGCCACCCATGATGAAGGAGCCGTCTCCGATCAGCGCGATCGCGCGCGAGCCGCCCCGGGCGAGGCTCGCCCCCACGATCGCGGACGCGCTCCACCCCATCCGGTGGAAGAAGCCGCAGTGGGACACGTTGCGCGAGGACGCGGCCAGGAAGGGCGGCCCGAACGACAGGAGGTGCCCCGTGTCGAAGAAGACCGGCATCTCGGGCTCGACCGCGGCGACGACCTCGCCCGTGTCGTGACAGATCCGTGCGTAGTGCAGCGGCGCGACGTCCGACGTCCGGAGCGCCGCGACGCTGGCGTCCCACGCGCGGCGGAGCGCCGTGATCTCGCGATGCCAGGCGCCCCGCTCGGCGCCCGGCGAGACGGCGGCGGCGAGGGCCGCGAGCCCGAGTCGCGCGTCGCAGGTCAGCGCGATCTCGGTCGGGTACGCGCGCCCGAGCTCGCTCGGGTCGATGTCGAGGTGGACGAGGCGCGTGCGCGCCGGGATGTCGAACAGCGTCCAGCCGCCCGTGTCCACGTCGCTGAAGTGGGTGCCGACCGCGACCACGACGTCCGAGCGCCGGGCCGCGTCGTTCGCATGCCCGGTGCCGGCGCGGCCGACGCAGCCCACCGCCAGGCGATGCGCCTCGGGGAAGGCGCCCTTCCCTGTCGCGGTCGTCGCCACGGGCACGTCCGCCGCCTCGGCGAACCGGAGCAGCTCGCCCCAGGCCCGCGCGTTGTGCACGCCGCTGCCGACCACCACGAGGGGCCGCTCGGCGCGCCCGAGGAGCGCCACCGCGGCGGCGACGCCGGCCGGGTCGGGCGCGGGCGGGTGCGGCGTCATCCACGGGCGGGGGTCAGGAAGTCGATCGTCGATCGGCGTGTGCTGGATGTCGAACGGCACCTGGAGGACCACCGGGCCCGGTCGCCCCGAGAG
>Ga0156194_1100_pt1 | contig 12837 bp, 14 predicted proteins | sample RifCSPlowO2_12_FD_107847 | JGI IMG/M metagenome (GOLD analysis project Ga0156194, IMG submission 107847) | Candidatus Rokubacteria bacterium RIFCSPLOWO2_12_FULL_71_22 | reverse complement strand
CAAGGCGATCCCGCCCGACCTCGAGGAGGCGGCCATGATCGACGGGCACAGCCGGCTCGGGGCCTTCGTGAAGGTGGTCGTGCCGATCTCGGTGGCGGGCATCCTGACCGTCGTCATCTTCACGCTCACGCTGGTGATGCAGGAGTTCGTGTACGCGCTGACCTTCATCACCGCGGCCCGGAACTACACGGTGAGCGTCGGCGTGCCGACCTTCCTGGTCCACGGCGACGTGTACTTCTGGGGCTCGCTGATGGCGGGCTGCTTCATCGCGAGCGTGCCGATCGCGATCCTCTACAACCTCTTCGTGGACCGCTTCATCGCCGGCTTCACCGTCGGCGCGATCAAGTAGGCCCGTGGAGCGACCGTTCTTCGTGCTCGGCGCCGTGTCGGCCGCGCTCGCCGTGGCCCTCGGCGCCTTCGCCGCCCACGGGCTCCGCGGGCGGGTGCCGCCGGAGCTGCTCGTGACCTTCGAGACCGGCGCCCGGTACCACATGTACCACGCGCTCGGTCTCCTTGCCGCGGCGTGGGCCGCGACGCGCTGGCCGGGCGGTGCCACGACCGCCGCCGGCTGGCTCTTCGTCGCAGGCACGATCCTCTTCGCGGGAAGCCTGTACGTCCTCGTGCTCACCGGCCAGCGCTGGCTCGGCGCGGTGACGCCGCTCGGCGGCGCCGCCTTCATCGCCGGCTGGCTCGCGCTCGCCTGGGCCGCCCTCGCGCGCTGACGCGCCGCCGCCGCATGCCCGAGCTCCCCGACGTGGTCGTCTACCTCGAGGCGCTCGCGGCGCGCGTCCGCGGCGCGCGGCTCGAGCGGGTGCGCCTCGCGAGCCCATTCGTGCTGCGCTCCGTGGACCCGCCGCTCGCGGAGGCGGCGGGACGCGCCGTCGTGGGCGTGCGCCGCCTCGGCAAGCGGCTCGTCGTCGAGCTCGAGGGCGGGCTCTTCCTGGTCCTCCACTTGATGATCGCCGGGCGTCTGCACTCGCGGCCTGCGGGGGCGAGGCTGCCGGGCAAGGTGGGACTCGCGGCGCTCGACTTCTCGACGGGCACGCTCGTGCTGACCGAGGCCGGCACGAAGCGCCGGGCGGCGCTGCACCTGGTGCGCGGCGCGCCGGCGCTCGCCGCTCACGATCCCGGCGGGCTCGAGGTGCTGGACGCGGATCTCGAGGCCTTCCGCGGGGCGCTCGTGCGCGAGCGCCACACGCTCAAGCGCGCGCTCACCGACCCGACCATCCTCAGCGGCATCGGCAACGCCTACGCCGACGAGATCCTCCACCGCGCGCGCCTGTCGCCCTTCGCGCTCACCGATCGCCTCTCGACCGAGGAGATCGCGCGGCTGTTCGAGGCGGCGCGCGCCACGCTCGCCGACTGGTGCGAGCGGCTGCGGCGTGAAGCCGGGGACGCCTTCCCCGAGGGCGTGACCGCGTTCCGCGCCGGCATGGCCGTTCACGGCCGGTACGGGCAGCCCTGCGCCGACTGCGGCACGCCCGTGCAGCGCATCGTGCACGCCGAGAACGAGACCAACTACTGCGCGCGCTGTCAGACGGGCGGCCGCCTGCTGGCCGACCGTGCCCTGTCCCGCCTGCTCCGCGGCGACTGGCCCAGGACCCTCGAGGAGCTGGAGGCGCGGATCCGGGTCAGAGCCCCTTCGGGAGATCCGGGCGCCCCTCGAGCGCCATCAGCGTGGCGAGCATCGTCGCCACCGGCGTCTCGGCGCCGCCCTCCAGGGCGACGACGTCGCTCTGACAGACCGTGAGCGTGCGGCCGGGCCGCAGCACGCGGCCGCGGGCGAGCAGGCGGTCGCCCCGGGCGGGCGCGAGCAGGTTCACCTTGAACTCGACGGTGAGCACCGCGGCGTCCGGCGCCATCAGCGAAAGCGCCGCGTAGCCGCACGAGCTGTCCGCGATCGTCGTCACGATGCCCGCGTGCAGGAGGCCGTGCTGCTGGCAGAGGTCGGCACGGAAGGGCAGCGCGATGTCCACGGCGCCGGGCGCCACGGCGCCGAGGTGCGCGCCGATCGTCGTCATCACCGTCTGGCGGGCGAAGCTCGCTCGCACGCGCGCCTCCCAGCCGGGATCGCGGGGGCGGAAGGGCGGCATTCAGACGCCGCCGAGGACGCCGGAATGCACGGCACGGATCTCGACCTCGGCGCCCTCGCCGAGCGCGAGCATCCGGAGCGCGACCGGGGCCACCTCGGCGCGCTGCCCGTCGCCGGCGCCCACGTCGGCCACCCAGGCGCGCAGCGGCGCGCCGCGCGGGTTGACGAGCTCGACGACCGCGCCGGCGGCCACGCCCAGCCGTGACGCGGTGTCGGCGTCGAGCCGGATCGCGCGGCCGCGCGTGGTGTCGAGGCCCTCGCCCGCGCCGAGGCGCACGCGCGTGCGACCCGCGCGCAGCGCCGCGCGGCGGGTCAGGGTGGCGTCCGTGTCGATCGCGTCGCCGCGCCACGCCACGCCGTAGATCCGCTCGGCGGCCCCGGGCGTGACATAGCCCTCGGCGACGTCCGCGGCGACGAGCGCGGGATCGCGGGCGAGGGGATCGCCGAAGCCGCCGCCGCCCGAGCTCTCCATCAGGACGACGTCGGCGCTCACCAGGGGGAAGCCGCCGACCTTGCCCGGGAGGGACGAGGGCTCGACCGCCTGGCCGTCTCTCCGGACGTAGAAGCGATTGGGAGCGCCGGAGGCTCCCCCGCAGACGCCGAATGGCGGCAGCACGGCCTTCTCGGCGAGGACCGAGAGCTGCGTGGCGGGCGCGTGGACGCGAACCTCACGCACCAGGCCGAGCCCCCCGCGCCACTGTCCGGGCCCGCCCGAGTCCTCGCGCAACGCGGTGCGCTCGATGCGGACGGGGTAGAGCTGCTCGACCGCCTCGATGGGCTGCAGCGTCGTCATGTCGCTCTCGGTCCAGGCCCGGACGGTGTTGCTGCCATCGCCGCCGTGGAAGGCCCCGGTGCCCCCCGCCGGGTACTCGTAGAAGATGAAGGTCTCGCCGGTTCGCGGATCCCGCCCGCCGATGTAACAGTGGTTGCCGCCGCCCTTGAGGTCGCCCGTCACCTCGCCGTCGAGGGCCTGGGCCAGCGCGCCCATCACGGCCGACTCCACGCAGTACTTCACCTCGACCATGCCGCCGCACGGCGCGGGGGGATTCGCGTTGACGATGGTGCCCGGCGGCGTGATCACCGTGAGCGGGCGGAAGGCGCCGGAGTTGACGTCGGCGCCCGGGTCGAGAAACGCCTTGATGATGGTGAAGGCGCCGGTCGGCGCCATGGCCGGCCCGACGTTGGTCGGACCCGCCGTCTGGGGCGAGGTGCCCGTCAGGTCCACGGTGATGGTCTCGCCGGCGACGCTGACCCTGGCGCGCACGGTCAGCGGCTCGAGGCGCTGCTGCCCGCTCTCGAGATGGGCCTCGTAGAGGTACTCGCCGTCGCGGAGCGCCCGGATGGCGCGGCGCATGCGGCCCTCGGCCCGATCCATCAGCTCGACGACGGCCGCCCGCACGGTGGCCGGGCCGTAGCGCGCGGCCAGGGCCTCGACGCGCTCGGCCGCCTTCCGGCAGGTCCCGATCATGGCGTTGAAATCGCCCTGCCGCTCCCGCGCCCCGCGCATGTTGGCGAAGATGAGGTCGAGCGCGGCCTGGTTCGCCCGGCCGCGCTCCACGATCCTGATCGGCGGGATGCGCATGCCTTCCTGGAAGATCTCGGTGGCCCCGCCGGAGAGACTGCCCGGGCTCATCCCGCCGACGTCACCCCAGTGGGCGCGCACCACGGGGAACACGAACAGGGCGTCGTCGCGGTCCGGCCCGCCGCCGGGGGCGAAGAGCGGGTAGATCATCGCGACGTCGTTCAGGTGCGTCCCCCCGGTGTAGGGATCGTTGTGCAGGAAGATGTCGCCCGGATGGATGTCGGCACCGAACTTCTCCTGCACCGCCTTCACCGACCAGCCGATGGGCACGATGTGGAGGGGATGGTCCTGGCCCTTGGACATCGCGACGATCTGCGCCCCCGCGTCCATCAGGACGCACGAGAAGTCCTCGCCCTCGTAGAGGATGGACGAGTACGCGGTGCGCACCAGCGTCACGCGCATCTCGCGCACGATCGACACGAAAGTCTCGCGCAGCACCTCGAGGGTGATGGGATCGATCACGGCGCGTTCTCCCGCGCGAAGCGCAGGTTCCCGTGCGCGTCGACGGTCCCGCGCCAGGAAGGCAGGACGATGGTCGTCGCGCCGAACTCCTCCACGATGCCCGGGCCGCGGAGCTCGGCGCCCTCGGGCAGCCGGTCGCGCTCCCACACCGGGCAGTCGTGCCCGGCGCTGCCGAACCACACCAACCGCCGCTCCACGAGCGCCGCCTGAAGCGACGTCGTGTCGCTCCGGTACCGCTCGGAGGCGGGCTTCTGCACCAGGCCCAGGGCCGTGAGCCGCGCGTTCACCAGCTCGATCGGCGCCTCGCGGTTCTCGTGACCGTAGGCGGCCAGGTGCTGCCGGTGGAACGCCGCCTCGATGGCGCCGAGCGCCAGGGGACCCGCTTCACCGGCGGCGACGTTGAGCTCGAACGCCTGGCCGCGGTAGCGCAGGTCGAGCGAGCGCAGCAGTCGCTGACCGTGCGGCGCGAAGCCCTCGAGCTCGAGCCGGCGCCGCGCCGCGGCGGCCATCTCCTCGAAGAGCTCGGCGGCGACGGGCAACCGCTCGCGGAGCGGGCCGACGCGCGTACGGACGTCGTCGTGCTTGATGTCCGAGGCGAGCAGGCCCAGGGCCGAGAAGTTGCCGGGGTGCCGGGGGACCAGGACGCGCGGGACGCCGATCTCCTCGGCCAGCGCCAGCGCATGCATCGGTCCGGCGCCGCCGAAGGCGATCATGGTGAAGTCGCGCGGATCGTGGCCGCGCTGGATCGAGATCTCGCGAATGGCCGAGGTCATCCGGGCCACGGCGATCCTGAGGATGCCCTCGGCCAGGGCCTCGACGGTCAGCGCGTCGCCGAGCCGCGCGGCCAGGGCCGCGACGGCCCGTCGGGCGCGAGCCGGGTCGATGGCGATGCTGCCGCCGAGCTTGCGGGTCGTCCCGATCCGGCCCAGCACGACGTTGGCGTCGGTCACCGTGGGCTCCGTGCCGCCGAGGCCGTACGCCGCCGGGCCCGGCGCCGCGCCCGCGCTCCGCGGACCGACCTGGAGGCCGCCGTCCACGTCGAGCCAGGCGATCGAGCCACCACCCGCGCCGACGGTGTGCATGTCGATCTGGGACACCTTCACGGGAAACGCGCCGATCATGCCATCCGAGGTCATCGACGGCGCGAGCCCGTGGACCAGGCAGACATCGGTCGAGGTGCCGCCCATGTCGTAGGTGATGAAGTGACGGATCCCCGCGGCCGCGCCGACGAAGCACGCCTGGCTGACGCCGCCGGCGGGCCCCGAGAAGATCGTCTTGATCGGGAGGCGCCGCGCCGTCTCGGTGGTCATCATGCCGCCGCTCGAGCCCACCGTGAGGACGCCGTGGGCGTAGCCGGTGGCGGCGAGGCGCTCCTCGAGGCCGGTCAGGTAGTCGTCCATGAGCGGCTGCAGGTAGGCGTTGAGCACGGTGGTCGAGAAGCGCTCGAACTCGCGGTACTCCGGCACCACGTCGGCCGAGCACGACACCGGCAGGCCGGGCCGGCGGCCCTTGGCGGCGTCGGCCACGGCGCGCTCGTGCGCGGGATTCAGGTACGCGTGGAGCAGGCAGACGGCGAGGGCCTCGGCGCCGGCCGCCAGCGCCCCGTCGAGCGCCCGCTCCACACTGGCCGGGTCGAGCGCCACGAGGACCGCGCCGTCAGGGCCGATCCGCTCGACGACCTCGAAGCGGTGCCTGCGCTCGACGACGGGCCTGGGCCGCACGAACGTGGGCACGAACAGCGCGGGGATGTTGCGCTTGGTCCGGCCGATCTCGATCAGATCCCGGAAGCCGCCGGTGGTGAGCATGGCCACGCGCGCGCCGCGCCGCTCGAGCACGGCGTTGGTGCCGACCGTGGTGCCGTGAACGAGCCGCCGCACCTCGCGGCTCGCGATGTCGAGCGCCCGGAGCCCGGCCAGGACGGCGGCGGCCTCGTCGCGCGGCCGCGACGGCACCTTGGTGACAACCACGCGGCCCGTGCGCTCGTCGACCGCGGTCAGGTCCGTGAAGGTGCCTCCGACGTCGACGCCGACGATGAACACGCGCCGATCATACCAGCGCCGCGCCGCCGCGCGTCGCCTTGACGGATGCCCGCCGGCGGCCTAGGGTAGCTGCACCACGAGCGCAGGAGGGACGGGTGACGACGACCGCAGAGGCGATCCGACATCTCTGGACGCACAAGACCCAGGACCACCCCTGGCTGTCCGACGAAGAGCTCGTCATCGACCGCGCCGAGGGCGTCTGGGTCTGGACCGAGCGCGGCAAGAAGGTGATGGACGCGTTCGCCGGCCTCGCCGTCGTCAACGTCGGCCACGGGCGGCGGGAGATCGCCGAGGCCATCGCCGAGCAGACGGTGCGCCTCGCCTACTATCCGACCACCCGCCAGTTCTCGAATCGACCGGCGGCCGAGCTGGCCGCGAAGCTGGCGACCCTCACGCCGGGCGACCTCGACGTCTCGATGTTCGCGGTCAGCGGCTCCGAGGCCAACGAGCGCTCCATGCAGATCGCCCGCCACTACTGGCTCGCGCGCGGCAAGGAGAACAAGCACAAGGTGATCTCGCTCTGGGGCGGCTACCACGGGGCCACGATGGGAACCTTCGCGGTGTGCGGGCTCCCGCAGATGGCGGCGCCCTACGCCGCCCTGCACGTGCCCGGCTTCGCGAAGGTCGAGGCGCCGTACCCGTTCCGTGACCGCGGCCAGGGGACCGACGAGGAGCTGGTCCAGCGGCGCGCCCGTGAGCTGCGCGACGCGATCCTGCGCGAAGGCCCCGACACCGTGTCGGCGGTCATCCTGGAGCCGGTGCTCTCCTCGGGTGGATTCATCATGCCGCCCATCGGCTGGCTCTCCGCGGTGCGCGCGGTCTGCGACGAGCTGGACGTGCTGATGATCGCCGACGAGGTCATCACGGGGTTCGGCCGGACCGGCCGGTGGTTCGCCTGCGAGCACGACGGGGTCGTGCCCGATCTCATGTCGGTGGCCAAGGGCATCACGTCGGGATACGTGCCACTGTCGGCGAGCGTCGCGCGGCGCCGCCTGGCCGATGTCTTCTCCGAGGACAGCACGCAGGAAACGGTGCATCCCAACACTTACGCGGCGCACCCGGTGGCGTGCGCCGCCGCGCTCGCCAACATCAGGATCATGGAGAAGGACAACCTGGTGCAGAACGCGGCCGAGATGGGCGCGCGGCTCCTCGCCGGGCTCGGGAGCGCGGTCGGCGGGAAGCGCATTGTCGGCGAGGTGCGGGGGCGAGGGCTCATGGTCTGCGTCGAGCTCGTCGAGCCGAACGGATCCGGCCGGCCGCTCGACGGCGCGCGGGTCGCCTCCCTCGATCAGAAGGCGTGGACCCGGGGGGCCATCGTCTACGCGCGCGGCAGCGTCGTCCGGCTCGCCCCGCCCCTCTGCATCAGCCGGGAGGAGGTCGACCAGCTCGTCGACATCGTGGCGGCGAGCATCGAGGAGCTCGAGGCCGAGGTGGTCCGCTAGGCTACGGGGTGGCCGGTTCGGCCGAGGGCGTGCGCGCCGCCTGCTCCTCGATCCAGCGCCGCCCGTCCCAGCGGTAGACGCGCCGCGCCCACGCGTCGGTCATCTCCACGCGCCCCTCGGGGAGCAGCATGAAGAAGCGTGCGGCGGAGAGCGACTTGCCCGGGGCGCGCTCGGGCGCCGCGTCGGGAGAGCGGGTGCCCGAGATCAGCAGCACGAGAGCCAGCGCGCCCGAGATCAGCAGTCCGAGAACGGCCTTGCCTGCCATGGGGACAGGTGGGAGCAACAAGCGTTCCAGCGGGTCCTCCGCGGTCAAAGGCGTATCGCTTCTGGGATTCCGTCCGGCGGTAGGCGTCGAAGGTGTCAGCCGGCGGACGGCGCGTTGCCAGGGCGACAACTCGCCGGGCGACTCAGGGGGGTGCGGCGCGCTCCAGGACCGTCCGCTCGGCCTCGACGACCGGCCGGTCGATCACCCGTCCCTCGAACACGAACACGCCGGTGCCGGCGACGACCGCGGCCTCCCAGGCGGCGACGAGGCGCCGCGCGTACGCGATCTCCGCGTCCGAGGGCCGGAAGGCGGCGTGAACCGGCGCAACCTGGCGCTCGTCGATCACCAGCTTGCCCGTGAAGCCGAGCGCGAGCCCCTGGCGCGCCTCGGCGGCGAGGCCGTCGGGATCGTCGAGATCCATGAAGACGGCATCCACGGCCTGCCGGCCGGTCGCCTTCGCGGCGAGCACGAGGTGGCAGCGGGCGTGGAGGATCGTACCCGCCATCGCGCCCGCCTCCTTGATGCCGAGCGTCCGCGACAGATCCACGTGGCCGATCACGAGCGCGGCGAGGCGTGCGTGCGCGCCCGCGATCACGTGGGCGTCGAGCACGCCGAGCGGCGTCTCGACCAGCGCGAGCAGCCCGACGGCGCCCGCCGGCCGGCCGCTCGCGCGCTCGGCCCGCTCGAGCCGGCGCGCGACGAGCCGGACGTCGGCCGCGGTCTCCACCTTCGGCACGACCAGCGCATCGGCGCCGGCGGCGACGACCGCCGCGACGTCGGCGGCGAACCAGGACGTGGCCGGCGGGTTGACACGGACGGTGCGCTCGAGCCCCGCGCGCGCAGGTCGTCGGAGGCTCTCCGCGACGAGGTCGCGCGCGCGGGGCTTGCGGTCGGGCGTGACCGTGTCCTCGAGGTCCAGGATCAGGGTGTCGGCGGCCGAGTCGCGCGCGGCCTCGAGCGCCGCGGCCTCGGCCCCGCAGACGAAGAGCAGGCTCCGCCGCGCCCGCATCGCGCTACTGCCAGCGGATGAGCACCTTCACCTTCGGGTACTCGGGCATCTTCCCCTCGACGTCCACGATCCGCATCGTGCCGTCCGGCGCCTCGAGCAGCAGGTTGTTGTTGCTGTAGGCGACGAACTTGCCCCAGCTCTTCGGCACGCCGACCTCGTACTTGGCCGCCGAGGTCTGGGCGTGCGCCGCGTCGGGGCGGACCGCGCCGAGCCACCGGGCGCCGGCGAGCCAGGGCTGAGCGGCGAGAAGGACGAGCGCTGCGGCGATGACGCTCAGGACGATCCTCGTGTACCGGTCACTGTTCACTGTCGGCCTCCCGGGAGCTGGATTGGGCGCGCGGTGCCGCGCACGCCACGGAGCGTGTGCGGCACCGATGGTACACTGACGGCGCATGGCGGAGAAATCCCGCGCTCCGGTCCACGCCGCCTAGGTTGTGCCGGTGGGCGCCGCCGCGGCCGTCGTCTCGTCGCTCCACGTGCTCGCGCTCGCCCTCGGCCTGCCGGGCGTGTTCCTGCGCGGCCGCGCGCTCCGGGCGCCGCTCGACGCCGCCGGCTTCCGCCGGCTCTTCGCCGCCGACAACGTGTGGGGGCTCGCGGCGCTCCTCTGGATCGTCACCGGGCTCGTGCGGGCGTTCGGCGGGCTCGAGAAGGGGACGGGCTTCTACCTGCGCTCGACGCTCTTCTGGGTGAAGCTCGGGCTGTTCGCGGCGGTGTTCGCGCTCGAGCTCCGTCCGATGCTGACGCTCATCCGCTGGCGCCGCCAGCTCGCCCGCGGCGAGACGCCGGACACGTCGTCCGCCTCGACCCTCTCCACTCTGAATCACGCGGAGCTCGCCCTCGTGATCGTGATCGTCTTCGTCGCGAGCCTGATGGCGCGGGGCTTCGGCCTCCGCCCCTGACCTGGAGGAGAGACGCCCATGGCGCGACTCGCGCGCGGCGCGGTGGTGATCCTGCTCGCGCTCGGCTGGGCGACGAACGCCGCCGCCGCGACGGCCTCCGATGCTTACCTGGCCGGCTACGTGGCCGCGGTGCTGGAACGCGAGTTCGGCCTCCAGGACGTCGCCGTCGACGTCGCCGGGGGCGTCGTCACGGTCCGGGGCGACGGGCTCGACGGGGCCGACCGCACGCGGATCGTCCGGGCGCTCGCCGGGATCCGGGGCGTGGCCGCCGTCGCCGTCGCCGAGCCCGCGCGCGCCGTCCCGCGCGAGGAGCGTGGACGGCTCGCGACCGGGTTCCTGCGCCCGGGGCGCCTTTTCGATCCCCTGCTCGCGGATCCGCGCTGGCCTCACTTCTCGGCCGCCCACCAGCGCTACCTCGGAGACGAGGACTTCGGGGACGTGGCGGCCGTGAGCTTCGGCGAGACGATCAGCCTGTACCGGTGGGACGCGCCGTGGAAGGGCCAGCTCGAGACGGGGCTGCAGGCCAGCGTGTTCGCCGTCTTCGATCTCGACGCCGAATCTCGCGACCTGATCAACGCCGATTATTTCGTCGGCCTCTACGGCGCCCATCGGTACCGCGATCTCCAGCTCCTCGCCCGCGTCTACCATCAGAGCTCCCACCTCGGCGACGAGTTCCTCCTGCGGAGCCGGGTGAGCCGCGTCAACCTGAGCTACGAGGCGGCGGACGTCAAGGGCTCCTACCACCTGCTCGACGGCGCGCTGCGGCCGTACGTGGGCGGCGGGATCCTGTTCGATCGTGATCCGGAGGATCTCGCGCGCGGCTTCGTCCAGTACGGGCTCGAGTTCCGCAGCCCGTGGACGCTGGCGCGTGGAACGATCGTGCCGATCGCGGCCGTCGACATCGGACAGCGCGAGCAGAACCGCTGGCGGCTCGATCTGTCCGCGCGCGCGGGCGTCCAGTTCCAGACGCTCCAGGTGTACGGCCGCAGCCTCGCGGTCATGCTCGAGTACTTCAACGGGCACTCGCCGAACGGCCAGTTCTTCGCGCGGGAGATCGACTACCTCGGCATCGGCGCCCACCTCTACTGACGGGCGGGTCGGCCGTGGGCCCCTCCGGCGGGCGGGCGCACGAGCGCCCGCCAGGCCTCGCCGACCGTCGGCGGCGCGGGTGTGTCCTGCCAGCCCTCGAGCCGGCGGTAGATCTCCGCCGCGGCGGTGTGGAACCCCCCGGGCAGGCCGGCCGCCGCGAAGGCGACCGCGATCTCCTCCATCTCGCCCACGAAGCGCCACGCCTTGCGGGCGTTGCTCCGCACGGCGGCCTCCGAACGGGCCGGGAGATCCGCCTGGGAGATCTTCCACTCGGCCAGCAGCGCCGCCTCGACGCCCTCGGCGGCGGCGAAGGCCCGCGCCGCCATCAGGAGCGCGGCGTGCCCTTTGTTCCAGCCGGCGTACGCCGCCTTGAGGGCGGAGGCCGCGCCCGGCGGGCCGTCGAGCGCGATCGCCTCGAGCGGGCCCTCCGCGAAGAGCGCGGCGACGCGGACGGCGCCGTCGCCCGCCAGGTAGAGGCGCGCGGTGCCGCGGGTGACCGGCGGCGGGCCGATGATGCCGCCGTCCACGAAGCGCGCGCCGGCCTTCTCGACGCACGCGCCGACCGTGCGCGTCGTGGCCGGCGCGATCGCGTTGGCGTCGACGTAGAGGCCGGCGAAGCGGTGGGCGGCGACCGCCTGTGCGACGTCGAGCGCGGCGGCGGGTGGGCAGACCGAGAGGATCACGTCGCTCGCCGCGACGAGGCTCGCGAGCGTGCCCGCGTCCTCGAGGCCCGCAGCCGCGGCGCGCTGGCGCGTGGCGCCGCCGCGGCCCGCCGATGCCCAGAGCACCCGCGCGCCGCCAGCCCGCGCGGCCGCGCCGACGGCGCTGCCCATCTCGCCCGGATGCAGGATCCCGATCGTCGTCATGCGCGGTTCTCCTCGATGCAGGCCTCGAGCAGCGCGATCGCCGCACGGGCGAACGCCCACATGTTGGCCTCGCGGTCGGCCTGGCCGGTCTCGACGGTGAGCGCGCGCTCGACGGGGCCGGCGACGGCGAGGCACGCGTGACCGGGCGCGTCGCCGTAGCGGTTACCGCTCGGCCCCGCGGCGCCCGTCTCCGCGAGCCCCCAGGTCGCGCCGAGCTGCGCGCGCACCGTGCGCGCCTTCAGGAGCGCGTAGGCCTCCGTGCTCGAGCGGATCCCGCGGACCGCCTCGTCCGGGACGCGCAGGACCTGGCGCCGCGCGGCCTGTGTGTAGATGACGCTCCCGCCGAGGTAGTACGCCGACGCGCCGGGCACGGCGAGGAGCGCCGCCGAGACGAGGCCACCGGCCGACGACTCCGCGACCGCGACGGTCTGTTTCGCCGCCACCAGCAGCGCGGCGACGGGTCCGGCGAGTGCCGCGAGGGTGCTCATCGCGTGGTCGGCGCCGCCGCCAGCCCGATCGTCCGGCCGGCCTGCGGGGGCCGCGGCAGGGCCGCGTGCGCCGCCTGGATGCGCGCGAGGCGCTCGAGGAGCTCGGGCGCCATCGGCGCGCCGCGGCGGGTCTCCTGGCTCACGTGGAGCGACAGCAGCTCGTTCGTCGCGGCGAGGTAGCCCCGCGTGTCGTGGAACATCTCGTGGAAGAAGTGAACGCGCTTGGCGTCGTGCGCGAGCAGGCGCGTACGGAACCGGAGCGGGTCGCCCGCGCGGACCTCGCGATGATAGGTGACGTGCGCCTCGAGGCAATACGTCGTCACGCGCCGCGCGCGGCGATGCGCCTCGTCGAGGCCGATCCAGCGCCAGAACTCGTCCGTCGCCCAGTCGAAGACGACGAGGTAGTAGCCCATGTTCATGTGGCCGTTGTGGTCGATCCACTCGGCCCGCACCCGGTCGCGGTAGGCGTCGAACGGCGCCGCGATCTCGCCGCTCACGGGCGGAGGAGGTGGGCGTTCACGCAGTTGCGCAGGACGCCGGTGAACTGCGCGTTCGGGATCAGGATGCGGAGCATGTCGTGGACCTCGAGCGTCAGGCGCTCCGG
>Ga0156194_1285_pt1 | contig 12962 bp, 11 predicted proteins | sample RifCSPlowO2_12_FD_107847 | JGI IMG/M metagenome (GOLD analysis project Ga0156194, IMG submission 107847) | Candidatus Rokubacteria bacterium RIFCSPLOWO2_12_FULL_71_22 | reverse complement strand
CTCGAGGCAGCGGTAGTAGTCGGCGCCGACGCGGTCCATCTTGTTGACGTAGACGATGCGCGGCACCTGGTACTTGTCCGCCTGGCGCCACACGGTCTCGGTCTGCGGTTCCACACCGGACACGGCGTCGAGGATGGTGACCGCGCCATCCAGAACGCGCAGCGACCGCTCGACCTCGACGGTGAAGTCCACGTGGCCCGGCGTGTCGATGATGTTGATCCGGCAGTCACGCCAGAAGCACGTCGTCGCGGCAGACGTGATCGTGATCCCGCGCTCCTGCTCCTGCACCATCCAGTCCATCGTCGCGGTGCCCTCGTGCACCTCGCCGATCTTGTACGACCGTCCGGTGTAGTACAGGACGCGCTCGGTCGTCGTCGTCTTACCGGCATCGATGTGCGCCATGATGCCGATGTTGCGCGTCTTCTCCAGCGAGTACTGCCGTTCCACGTCGTCTCCTGCGCTTTTCTCTTACATGCGAAGAGGGGGGTCAGCCTGCGCCCCCCTCCTCGTCGGTCCTCTGCTACCAGCGGTAATGAGCGAACGCCTTGTTGGCCTCCGCCATCTTGTGGGTGTCCTCACGCTTCTTCACGGCGGCGCCGCGGTTGTTGGCCGCGTCGAAGAGCTCCGCCGCCAGCTTCTCGGCCATCGAGCGCTCGGGCCGGCGCCGTGCGGCGCCGATGACCCAGCGCATCGCGAGCGACGTCCGACGGTCCGGCCGCACCTCGACGGGGACCTGGTACGTGGAGCCGCCGACGCGCCGCGACTTGACCTCGACGGCCGGCTTCACGTTGTCGATCGCGGTCTTGAACATCTTGAGCGCTTCCTGCTTCGACTTGTCCTCGACCGACGCGAGCGCGTCGTACATGATGCGCTCGGCCGTCGACTTCTTGCCGCGGATCATCATGATGTTGACGAACTTCGCTACCAACCGGCTCCCGAATTTCGGGTCCGGCAAGACCTCCCGCTTGGTCGCTCCGGCGCGCCGCATGGTCTACGCGCTCCCGCCCTTGGGAGCCTTGGCACCGTACTTCGAGCGGCTCTGCCGGCGGTTCGCCACGCCTGCCGTGTCGAGGGTGCCACGGATGATGTGGTAGCGGATGCCCGGCAGATCCTTCACGCGACCCCCGCGGATCATCACGATCGAGTGCTCCTGGAGGTTGTGGCCGACCCCCGGGATGTAGGACGTCACCTCGAGACCGTTCGTCAGCCGCACCCGCGCGACCTTGCGCAGGGCGGAGTTCGGCTTCTTCGGCGTCGTCGTGTAGACGCGGATGCAGACGCCCCGCTTCTGCGGACACCCCTGCATCGCGGGCGTCTTCGACTTCTTCGGCACCGCCTGGCGACCGTTGGCGACCAGCTGATTAATCGTCGGCATGGCTCTCCATCACCTTGAACAGCGACAAAACTCTCACTTTATAACCGAAAGCCCCATACTTGTCAAGTATTTAGCATCCGCTCTTATCCGGCAACGGCCACCGAGCCCTCGCCCTCGCCCGCCGTAGGCTCGGCCGGCGGCGAAGCCAGCGAGAAGACGGCGTCGAGCGACTTCATCGCCTCACCGGGCGGAGTCAGAACCTCCACGCGTGTGTAGTTGCCGAGGCCCGTGCCCGCCGGGATCAACCGCCCGACGATGACGTTCTCCTTGAGACCGCGCAGGTCGTCCGTCTTGCCCGCGATTGCCGCCTCGGTGAGCACACGCGTGGTCTCCTGGAACGACGCCGCCGAGATGAAGCTGTCGGTCGAGAGCGACGCCTTCGTGATGCCGAGGAGCACCGGCTTCGCCGTCGCGGGCCGCTTGCCCTGCGCGAGCACGCGCTCGTTCTCCTCCTGGAACACGAACTTGTCGACCAGTTCGCCGACCACGAAATCCGTGTCGCCGACCTCCTCGATCCTGACGCGCCGCAACATCTGCCTGACAATGATCTCGATGTGCTTGTCGTTGATCGTTACGCCCTGCAGCCGGTAGACCTCCTGCACCTCGTTCACGAGATAACGCTGCAGCTCCCGGTCGCCGAGCACGGCCAGGTAGTCGTGCGGGTTCGGCGATCCGTCCATGAGCGGCTCGCCGGCCTTCACGCGGTCGCCCTCGTGGACGCTGATGTGCTTGCCGCGCGGGATCAGGTACTCCTTGGTCTCGCCGTTGTCCGCGCGGATCACGATCTTGCGCATGCCCTTGACGAAGCCCCCCATCTCGACGCGGCCGTCGATCTCCGTGATGACCGCCTGCTCCTTGGGCTTGCGCGCCTCGAACAGCTCGGCGACTCGCGGCAGACCGCCGGTGATGTCCTTCGTCTTGGTGGTCTCGCGCGGGATCTTGGCGATGATGTCCGCGGCGAACACTTCCGCTCCGTCGGCGACGACGAGGTTGGCGCCGACTGGAAGCGGATACCGGTGGCGCTCACCGGCCGAGTCGGACAGCGTCTCGGAGCGGATGATGATGCCCGGCTGCAGCCGGCCCTCCGGATCCTCGATCACGACCTTGCGCGCGAGTCCGGTGACCTCGTCGAATTCCTCCCGTACCGTGATGCCCTCGACGATGTCCTGATACTCGGCCCGTCCCGTGAACTCCGTGAGGATCGGGTTCGTGAACGGGTCCCACTCGACCAGCACAGTTCGCACCTTGATCTTCTGATCCGCCTTGACCTTGATCTTGGCGCCATAGACGACCGGGTAGCGCTCGCGCTCGCGACCGCGCTCGTCCGCCACGCCGATCTCGCCGTTCCGGTTCGTCGCCACCAGGTCGCCGTCGCGGTTCACGACGGTCCGAAGGTTGTGATACTTGGTGACGCCCGCGTTCTTGGCCTCGTGTTTCGAGGCCTCGACGACGCGGCTGGCAGTCCCACCGATGTGGAACGTCCGCATCGTCAGCTGCGTGCCGGGCTCGCCGATCGACTGTGCCGCGATGATGCCCACGGCCTCGCCCAGCTCGGCTAGGCGCCCGGTCCCCAGGTTCCGGCCGTAGCACATGACACAGATCCCACGCTTGGTGTCGCAGGTCAGCGTGGAGCGGATGCGCACGCGCTCGAGGCCTGAGTCCTCGATCCGCTGCGCCAATTCCTCCGTGATCTCTGTGTTCGCCTGAACGATGATCTCGCCCGAGAGCGGATCCCGGATGTCCTCGGCAGCGACCCGTCCGAGAATACGGTCGCGGAGTGACTGGATGATGTCGCCGCCCTCGACCAGCGGCGTCGCGTCGATGTACTTGACGGTTCCGCAATCGTACTCGCTCACGATGACGTCCTGCGAGACGTCGACGAGGCGTCGCGTCAGGTAGCCCGAGTCCGCGGTCTTCAGCGCGGTATCCGCGAGGCCCTTCCGGGCTCCGTGGGTCGACGTGAAGTACTCGAGGACCGTCAGACCCTCGCGGAAGTTCGACGTGATCGGCGTCTCGATGATCTCGCCCGACGGCTTGGCCATGAGGCCACGCATGCCGGCCAGCTGGCGGATCTGCTGCTTCGACCCGCGCGCGCCGGAGTCCGCCATCATGTAGATCGGGTTGAACTCGCCGCCCTGCTCGCCGCCCTCGAGCTCGCGGAACATCTCCTCCGCGATCAGCTCGGTCACGTGCGCCCAGATATCGACCACCTTGTTGTACCGCTCGCCGTTGGTGATGATGCCGTCCTGGTACTGCTGCTCGACCTCGTTCACCTGTTCGCGCGCCCCCGCGATCTGCCGCTCCTTCGACGACGGGATATGCATGTCGTCGATCCCGATCGACAGGCCGGACAGCGTCGCGTAGCGGAAGCCCAGGTCCTTCAGCTCGTCGAGGAAGGCCACCGTCGCCTCGTTACCGAGTAGGTTGTAGCAGCGGCCGACGAGCGCGGTCACCTCTTTCTTCTTCAGTTCCTGGTTGACGAATCGCAGGGGCTCCGGGACGACTTCGTTGAAGAGCGCCCGCCCCACCGTGGTGTCGAGGATCTCGCCCTTCCAGCGCAGCCGGATGCGTGCCTGGAGGTCGACGTCCTCGTTGTCGTACGCGATGCGAACCTCCTCCGGGTCGGCGAAGAGCCGGCCTTCGCCCTTCTGCGGATGCTCCGGGATTCCGAGCTTCTCCTTCGTCAGGTAGTAGATACCCAGCACCATGTCCTGCGTCGGCACCGCGAGCGGCGCGCCGTTGGCCGGCGAGAGGATGTTGTTCGACGAGAGCATCAGCACCTGCGCCTCGAGCTGAGCCTCCATGCTGAGCGGCACGTGCACCGCCATCTGGTCGCCGTCGAAGTCGGCGTTGAACGCCGTGCAGACGAGCGGATGGATCTCGATGGCTTTCCCTTCGACGAGAATAGGCTCGAACGCCTGGATACCCAGCCGGTGGAGTGTCGGCGCGCGATTGAGCAGCACCGGGTGCTCCTTGATGACCTCCTCTAGGATGTCCCAGACCTCGGGACGCTCCTTCTCCACGAACTTCTTGGCGGCCTTGATCGAGGACGCGATCCCTCGCTCCTCGAGCTTGCGCAGGATGAAGGGCTTGAACAACTCGAGCGCCATCTTCTTCGGCAACCCGCACTGGTGAACCTTGAGGTACGGGCCGACGACGATGACCGACCGCCCCGAATAGTCGACCCGCTTGCCGAGGAGGTTCTGGCGGAATCGCCCCTGCTTGCCCTTGAGCGTGTCCGACAGCGACTTGAGCGGCCGGTTGTTCGGCCCGGTGATCACACGCCCCCGGCGGCCGTTGTCGAAGAGCGCGTCGACGGCCTCCTGCAGCATCCGCTTCTCGTTCCGGATGATGATTTCGGGCGCCTTGAGATCCATCAGGCGCTTCAGCCGGTTGTTCCGGTTGATGACGCGACGGTAGAGGTCGTTCAAGTCGGACGTGGCGAAGCGCCCGCCGTCCAGCGGCACGAGCGGCCGCAGCTCCGGCGGGATCACCGGCACGACTTCGAGGATCATCCAGTCCGGCTGATTGCCCGACTTCAGGAACGCCTCGATGACCTTGAGGCGCTTGACGATCTTCTTCCGCTTCTGGACCGATGTCTCGCCGAGCATCTGTGCTCGGAGGTCACGCGCCAGCGAGTCGAGGTCCATGTCGCGCAGCAGCTCACGGATGGCCTCGGCGCCCATCCCGACCTTGATCGCGTCGGCGCCGTGCTCCTCCTGGAGCCGCCGCGCCTTGTCGACGGCGAGCAGATCCTTTTTCTTCACGGCGGGGATGCGGCTCTCGAGGACGACGTACTCCTCGAAGTACAGGATCTTCTCGAGTTCCCGCAGTGACATGTCGAGGAGCTGTCCGATGCGGCTGGGCAGCCCCTTGAAGAACCACACGTGCGAGACCGGCGACGCGAGCTCGACGTGTCCCATACGCTCGCGGCGCACACGTGCCCGGGTGACTTCGACCCCGCACTTGTCGCACACCACCCCGGCGAACTTCATGCGCTTGTACTTGCCGCACGCGCACTCGTAGTCCTTGGTCGGACCGAAGATCCGGGCGCAGAAGAGGCCGTCCCGCTCGGGCTTGAACGTTCGATAGTTGATCGTCTCCGGCTTCTTCACCTCGCCGTGCGACCAGTCGCGGATCTTCTGCGGCGCCGCAAGCTTGATCCGGATCGCGTCAAACGTGATTGGCTTCGCATGCCGATCGAGGATGCCCCAGAGGTCCTTGGTTGGCTTGTCCTCTCTGATCAGGCTGCCGAAAGGCCGATCCGTCAGCATTCGCACTCTCCTCTCAGGAAGCTTTCTTCCCGTCCTTCGTGACCAGTTCGACATCGAGCGCCAGGCTCTGGAGCTCCTTCACGAGCACGTTGAAGGACTCCGGTGTGCCGGGCTCGAGGAAGTTCTCGCCCTTCACGATTGCCTCGTAGATACGGTTGCGGCCCTCCACGTCGTCCGATTTCACGGTCAACATCTCCTGCAGCGTGTGGGCGGCGCCGTACGCCTCGAGGGCCCACACCTCCATCTCGCCGAACCGTTGGCCGCCGAACTGCGCCTTGCCGCCCAGCGGCTGCTGGGTCACGAGCGAATAGGGCCCGATCGACCGTGCGTGCATCTTGTCGTCCACGAGGTGAGCCAACTTCAGGATGTAGATCTGGCCGACGGTCACTTCCTGGTGAAACCGCTTGCCGGTGCGCCCGTCGTACAGCAGCGTCTTGCCAGACGTCGGGAGACCGGCTTGCGTGAGATGCTCCTTGATCTCCTCTTCGGTGGCGCCGTCGAAGACGGGGCTCGCCACCCAGAGGCCGAGCGCACGCGCCGCCCAGCCGAGGTGCGTCTCGAGAATCTGTCCGACGTTCATCCGTGAGGGCACGCCGAGTGGATTGAGCACGATCTCCACGGGCGTCCCGTCCGGCAGGTACGGCATGTCTTCCGTGGGAAGGATCTTCGACACGACACCCTTGTTGCCGTGCCGGCCCGCCATCTTGTCGCCGACCGAGAGCTTCCGCTTCACGGCGACGTACACCTTGACCATCTTGATCACGCCCGGCGGCAGGTCGTCGCCCCGCCGCAGGCGTCCGATGCGGTCCTCGAGCATCGAGTCGTAGATGGAGATCTGCTCCTCGGCGAGCTCCTCGATCTTCCGGATCGTCTGTGCGAGTCCGTCGTCCTCCTTGATCTTGATCTTCTTCAGCTCGTTCCACGCGAAGTTCTCGAGGTCTTCGCGGGCGATCCGATCCCCCTTCTTCGTCACGCGCTTCAGCTTGTTCGTGGGATCGATCATGTCTTGGAGGCTCGTCTTGCCGACCAGGAGGTTCTTGAGCTTCTGATCGCGCTCCATCTCGACCATCGCGATCTCGTCCTGGTAGTCCTTCTCGAGCCGCGCGATCTCTTCCTCCTCGATCGACTTGGCGCGTTCGTCCTTGTCGACGCCGCGCCGCGAGAAGACCTTCACGTCAACGACGGTGCCCTCGATGCCGGGCGGCACGGTCAACGACGTGTCGCGCACGTCCCCGGCCTTCTCGCCGAATATCGCCCGCAGCAGCTTCTCCTCCGGCGTCAGCTGGGTCTCCCCCTTCGGGGTGATCTTGCCCACGAGGATGTCGCTCGGCTTGACCTTCGCGCCGATCCGGACGATACCCGCCTCGTCGAGGTCCTTGAGCGCCTCCTCGGAGACATTCGGGATGTCCCGGGTGACCTCCTCCTTGCCGAGTTTGGTGTCGCGCGCCTGGATCTCGAACTCCTCGATGTGGATCGACGTGAAGCGGTCATCCTTGACCAGTCGCTCCGAGACCAGGATCGCGTCCTCGAAGTTGTAGCCGCCCCACGGCATGAACGCGACCAGCACGTTCCGGCCGAGCGCGAGCTCCCCCTGGTCCGTGCCCGGGCCGTCCGCGATGACGTCGCCCGCCTGGGCCCGCTGGCCCTTGCGGACGATCGGCTTCTGGTTGATGCACGTATTCTGGTTCGACCTGCGGTACTTCGTCAGGTTGTAGATGTCCAGCGGCAGGTCTTGCACCGGGTCCGTCTTCTTCGAGCGGCTCTCGGCGCGGACCACGACCCGGTCGGCGGAGACGTACTCGACGACGCCGGGCCGCTTGGCGACGACGACGGCGCCAGAGTCGCGTGCCACCACGTGCTCCATCCCCGTGCCGACCAGCGGGGCCTCGGGCTGCAGCAACGGCACGGCCTGCCGCTGCATGTTCGAGCCCATGAGCGCCCGGTTCGCATCGTCGTTCTCCAGAAATGGGATCAGCGACGCGGCGACCGACACCAGCTGCTTCGGCGACACGTCCATGTAGTGCAGCTCCTCGGGCGCCACCATGCGGAACTCGCCGCCCTTGCGGGCCGACACGCGCTCCTGGACGAAGCGCCCGGTCCGGTCGATCTCGGCGTTCGCCTGGGCGATGACGAACTGCTCCTCCTCGAGCGCCGTCAGGAAGACGATCTCGTCCTTGACGCGCCCCTGCTCCACCTTGCGATACGGCGTCTCGATGAAGCCGAACTCGTTGGTCCGGGCGTACGTCGACAGCGACGAGATCAGACCGATGTTCGGGCCCTCGGGCGTCTCGATGGGGCAGATCCGCCCGTAGTGCGTCGGGTGCACGTCACGCACCTCGAAGCCGGCACGTTCGCGCGAGAGCCCACGCGGGCCGAGCGCGGACAGGCGGCGCTTGTGGGTGAGCTCGGCAAGGGGATTCGTCTGGTCCATGAACTGTGAGAGCTGCGACGAGCCGAAGAACTCCTTCACCACCGCGGACACCGGCTTCGCGTTGATGAGGTCGTGCGGCATCAGGGCGGCGATGTCCGAGATCGACATGCGCTCCTTGACCGCACGCTCCATGCGCGTCAGACCCACACGAAACTGGTTTTCGAGCAGCTCGCCGACCGAGCGGACCCGCCGGTTGCCCAGGTGGTCGATGTCATCGGTCGGTCGGCTGCCGAGCCGCACCATGAGCAGGTGACGGATGACCGACACCACGTCCTCGCTGCGGAGCGTCTTCACGCTGAGCGGTGCGTCGATCTGCAGCTTCTTGTTGATCATGAACCGGCCCACACGTGCCAGATCGTATCGGCGCCCATCCATGAACATCCCTCGGAACAGGGCGCGAGCAGACTCCACCGTCGGTGGATCGCCCGGACGCAAACGCCGATAGATCTCCACGAGCGCCTCGTCCGGGTTCTTGAAGTGGTCTCTCCCGAGCGTCTCGTAGATCGATTGGTCCACCCTGCCGGGGATCGCCACGAGCAACTTGAACGGCGCCACCTTCCGGCTCATCACCTGGGAGAGCACCGTCGACGTGATCTCCTGGTTGCTCTGGACGAGCACTTCGCCGCTCTCCGTGTCGACGATCCGCGAGGCGGTCCGCCGACCCACGAGCGATTCGGCGCGCACGGGGATCTTCTCGACGCTCGCTTCGACGAGCTTCTCGACGAGCTTGGCGTTCAAGATCTTGCCCGCGGTCACCAGCGGCTCGCGGTGGCGCGGCGGCCGTACGTCCTCCGCCACCCGGGCGCCGACGTGCGCCTCCGCGTGGAGCTTCACCCACGCGTTGCCTTCCTCGAACGACAGGACTTCCTCCTGCTCGTAGAAGTGGGCGAGGATCTCCTCGTCGGCGAGGATCACGCCTTTCTCGAGAAACCAGAAGGCGCGCAGGAACGCCGTCGCGAGCATCTTGCGGCGCCGATCGACGCGCACGTGCAGGATGTCGTTCGCATCGAAGTCGAACTCCACCCACGAGCCGCGGTACGGGATGACGCGCGCCGAGAAGAGTAGCTTGCCCGAAGCGAGCGTCTTCCCCTTGTCGTCGTCGAAGAACACACCGGCCGAGCGCTGGAGCTGGGAGACCACCACGCGCTCCGTGCCGTTGATGATGAACGTGCCTTTGTCCGTCATCAGGGGCAGCTCGCCGAGGTAGACCTCCTGGCCGCGCTGCTCGCGGATCGTGCGGGTCTTCGCCTCTTTGTCGTGATCGAACACGACGAGACGGAGGGTGACCTTGAGCGGGATCGCGAAGGTCATGCCGCGGTCGTGGCATTCCTCGACCGTGTACTTCGGTTCGCCGAAGTGGTAGGAGTCGAACTCCAGGAGCGCGTTGTCGTTGTAGTCCGCGATCGGGAACACCGACTTGAAGACCGCCTGGAGCCCGACTTCCTCGCGGTGGTCGGCCGGGACGTCCTTCTGGAGGAACGTCTCGTAGGACCGCTTCTGCACCTCGATGAGATTGGGAATCTCGACAATCGACGGGATCTTGCCGAAGTCTTTTCGGCTGCGGCGCCCGCATTGAATCGTGCCTGCCATACCCTCTCCCGAGGGCGGACGATCCGCCCTCACGTCGACCGAGTGGCTAATAAGAGCCGTTCACCGCGCGCGTCTTACTTCACCTGGACGGTCGCGCCCTGTTCCTCGAGCTTCTTCTTCATCTCTTCCGCCTCGGCCTTCGAGAGCTTCTCCTTCACCGGCTTCGGCGCTCCATCCACGAGGTCCTTGGCTTCCTTGAGTCCGAGCCCCGTGAGTTCGCGGACGACCTTGATGACCTGGATCTTCTTCTCGCCCGCCGCGGACAGGATGACGTCGAACTCCGTCTTCTCCTCGGCGGCGACGGCGCCGGCGCTGGCCCCGCCCGGCACGGCGGCGACGGCGACCGGCGCAGCGGCCGAGACGCCCCACTTCTCCTGCAGCAGCTTCGAGAGCTGCGCCGCTTCGAGCAGCGTCAGCTTGTCCAGTGCCTCTGCGATCTGTTCCACGGTCATCGGTCGCTCCTCCTTGATCTGCTCCGGCCGGGCTCCCGTGCCGCCCCCGCCGGGCCTGTGCTCGATGTCCTCGCCCTACTCGGCGGCGCCCTTGCCCCGCTCCGAGAGGACGTATGCGATCTCGCGCTGTGGCGCGGTCAGCAGTCCGACGATCTGTGCCAGGGGGCCCTGGATGGCGCCGACGATCTGACTCCGCAGGGCTTCCCGCGAGGGCAGATCGGCCAGCGCTTTGAGGCCATCGGCCTGCAGCATTCGGCCCTCGACGAACCCCGCCTTGATCGCGAGCGCCTGATTCTGCCGCGCGAAGGCATGGATCACCTTCGCGACCGCCACCGGGTCCTGCTTCGAGAAAATCACCCCGGTCGGTCCGGTCAGGTGGCGCGAAAGCTCCTCGAACGCGGTCGAGGAAATCGCGAGCCGCGCCAGACGGTTCTTGACGACCTTGTACTCGGCGGCGGCCGCGCGAAGCTGCTTGCGCAGATCGCCGAGTTGCTGAACGCTCAGGCCGCGGTATTCGGTGAGCACCACGGTCTTCACGCCGTCGAGCCGCGCCTTGAGCGCGCTGACTGCTTCGATCTTCTCCTGGGTTGGCATGGCTTCCTCGCCCTACACTGCCTTCTTGAACATGTTCGCTACCGCTTGCGCGTCGATCGGGATGCCCGGACCCATCGTCGTCGACACGGTCAGTGACCGGAGGTACGTGCCCTTTGCAGCGGCCGGTTTGGCGCGGATGATCGCCTCGATCAACGCCAGAGCGTTCGCCTTGAGGTTGTCCGCGGAGAAGGAGTGCTTGCCCACCGGCGTGTGCACGTTCCCCGCCTTGTCGACACGGAACTCGACCTTGCCCGCCTTGGCCTCGCGCACGGCACGCGCGATGTCGAACGTCACGGTCCCGAGCTTGGGATTCGGCATCAGGCCACGCGGGCCGAGCACCTTGCCGAGGCGGCCGACCTGGCCCATGAGATCGGGCGTGGCGATGGTCGTGTCGAAGTCCATGAAGCCGCCCTGCACGCGTTCCACGAGGTCTTCGGCGCCCACGACGTCGGCGCCCGCCTCGCGCGCCTCGCGCTCCTTCTCGCCCTTCGCGAACACCGCGACGCGCACACTCTTGCCGATGCCGTGCGGGAGCACGACGGCGCCGCGCACCATCTGGTCCGCGTGCTTCGGGTCGACGCCGAGGCGGAACGACAGGTCGACCGACTGGTCGAACTTGGTCGCCGGCATGCTCTTGAGGAGCTCCAGCGCCTCGTCCAGCGAATACTCCCGCCCTTCGACGATCTTCGCCTTCGCGGCGTCGTAGCGCTTGCTCACAATCGTGGCCATGTGGGTCTCCCTGGCTCTCTAGACCACGTCGATGCCCATGCTGCGGGCCGTGCCCTCGACGATCCGCATGGCGGCGTCGACCGAGTCCGTGTTCAGGTCGGGCAGCTTCGTCTGGGCGATCTCCCGCACCTGCTGCCGCGTCACCTTGCCGATCTTGTCCTTGTGCGGGACCGCGGATGCTTTCGCGATGCCGGCCGCGCGCTTGAGGAGCACGGCGGCCGGAGGCGTCTTCACGATGAAGGTGAACGACCGGTCCTGATAGATGGTCACGACGACGGGCAGGATGAGCCCCTCCTGCGCGCCCGTCTGGGCATTGAAGCCCTTGCAGAACTCCATGATATTGACGCCGTGCTGGCCGAGCGCGGGGCCGACCGGTGGCGAGGGGTTGGCCTTCCCCGCGGGGATCTGCAGCTTCACGACCGCCTGGACTTTTTTCGCCACTAGAGTCGCTCCACCTGGTAGTACTCGAGCTCCACCGGCGTCGGACGCCCGAAGACGGGTACGACCACCTTCATCCGTCCGCGCTCCGGATTGATGTCCTCGACCACACCCTGGAAGTTCACGAACGGACCGTCGATGACCCGCACCTTGTCGCCCCGCTGGAAGACCGACTTCGGCTTCGGTTTCTCGGCCCCCGCCTCCATCTGTCGCATGATGTCATCGACTTGTTCCTGCGAGAGCGCGACGGGCTTCGTGCCCGAACCGACGAACCCGGTCACCTTCGGGGTCGATCGGACGAGATGCCACGTGTCATCGGTCAGCTCCATCTCGACCAGGACGTAGCCCGGAAAGAACTTCTGTTCGGTCTCGCGCTTCTGCTTGTTGCGGACCTCGACGACCTTCTCCGTCGGGACCATCACGCGGGTGATCTTCTCGGCCATCCCGAAGATCTTGGCGCGCGACTGGATCGCCTCGGCCACCTTGTTCTCGAAGCCCGAGTACGTGTGCACGACGAACCACTGTTTGGACGTCGTCGTGGTTTCGCTGCTCATCGCAGGATCCTTTCCACGATCCGCGCCAGGAAGATGTCCACGCCTCCCAGGAAGAGGGCGATCGCTACCGTGACGGCGATCACCACCACGGTGGAGTTGACCAGTTCCTGCCTGCTGGGCCAGGTCACCCGGCGGAACTCCACGATGACTTCCCTGACGAATTCCTGCGCGCGTCTGAAAAACTCCATCTCGTCTCTAACCTGCCGTTGAGTGGCAGGGGTGGAGGGATTCGAACCCCCATCCCCCGGATTTGGAGTCCGGTGCTCTAGCCGTTAGAGCTACACCCCTGACTCGCTACTTGGTCTCTCTGTGCGGCGTATGCTTGCGGCACCACCGGCAGTATTTCTTCAGTTCCAGCCGGTCCGGGTGCGTTCGCTTGTTCTTCGTCGTCGAATAGTTCCGCCGCTGACACCCGGTGCACGCGAGCGTGATGATGTCGCGCATCGTCTACTCCGCGATCTCCGTGACGACGCCGGCCCCGACCGTCCGGCCGCCCTCCCGGATCGCGAACCGTAGCTCCTTCTC
>Ga0156194_1106_pt1 | contig 13092 bp, 15 predicted proteins | sample RifCSPlowO2_12_FD_107847 | JGI IMG/M metagenome (GOLD analysis project Ga0156194, IMG submission 107847) | Candidatus Rokubacteria bacterium RIFCSPLOWO2_12_FULL_71_22 | reverse complement strand
TAGTGGCGACTTTTCGCCTAAGTGCCCGAAACTACAACCCTGCCCCCCTCGAACTGCGGAAGTTGGGCTAAGCTGTCTCCCGTGTGCGAATCCTGAGCCCGGAAGGACGGAAAGCAACGCCGATGCCAACGCCGAGCGCCGCGAATCCAGCGGGTGACGGGCCGACCACCGCGAGCGGTGAGGCGGGTCCGCCCCAGCGCCCGCGATGACGCTTCTCGCCGGCGCGACGCTGGTCGTCCTCGGCTTCGTCGTGGGCGCCTTCGGCACGCTCATCGGCGCCGGCGGCGGGTTCCTCCTCGTGCCCTTCCTCCTGCTCGGCTACCATTTCCAGCCGGCCGACGCCGTGGGCACGTCGCTGGCGCTCGTGTTCCTCAACGCGCTGTCCGGAAGCGCGGCGTACCTGCGTCAGCGCCGGGTGGACCTCGCTCGGCTGGAAGTTCGCGGCGGCGACGGTGCCCGGGGCGATCGGCGGCGCCTACCTCACGCGCGCCCTGGCTTCGCACCTGTTCAGCCTCGCCTTCGGCGCGCTGCTGATCGCGATCGCGCTGCTCCTGTTCTCGGGGATCACCGCGGCGCCCTCGGCACGTGCCGACGCGCGGCAGATCGTGGACGCCGTCGGCGAGCGGCACGTCTACCAGGTGGACGCATGGAAGGGCGTGCTCGTGAGCTTCTTCGTCGGGATCCTGTCGAGCGTCTTCGGCGTCGGCGGCGGGATCATCCACGTGCCGTTCCTGATCGTCGTGCTGAGCCTGCCGGTGCACGTGGCCACCGCGACCTCGCACTTCGTCCTCAGCATCTCCACGTTCGTCGGGGCGGCGACGTTCCTGGCCCTGGGCCACGTGAACCTCCCCACCACGGGCCTGATGGGCGCGGGGATCCTGGCGGGCGCCCAGCTCGGCGCGCGCCTCTCCACGCGCACGAGCCCGGTCGCGATCCGGCGGGTCCTCGCGGGCGCGCTCGTGCTGGTCGGCATCCGCATGATCCTGCACGCCCTCGCCGTCGGCCCCTGGTGAGCGCGGGATGAGAGGCTTCTCATCCCCGCCTCATCCCTCGCTCATCTCCGCCGCGTAGCTCCCGTGGAGAGGAGGATCCCCATGGACTGCGTGGAGCACCTGAGCGCGCGAGTCACGGCTTTCAGGAGTACAAGCGCGAGGTCACGCGCAGCCCGCGGGCGCGCCGGCCGACGGGCGGCGTGTGGCAGGGCCTCGACGCGGCGACCGGCGCGGTGGCCTCCGCGATCTGGATCGCGCGTCCCGCGGCCGGCCACACCCTCGTCTTCGTGGACGTCGACGGCCGGCCGGTCGAGGTCCGGCCGGCCGCCGCGCCGCACGAGGGCTGAGTCCTCACCAGACCCGGAGGCCCGGGGTGTTGAACGGCGTCGTCAGCGCCAGGCGCACCAGCGTCGGGCCGTAAGCGATCGCGATCAGCACGAACGCGAGCGCGATCCACGGCCGCCACCGGTCGAGGATCGCCGGAGCGTGGTCGGCCCCCGACAGCGCCTCGGTGAACGCGGGCACCGCCGGCGCCGGCGCCGGCGCGCGCGAGACCACGAGCGTCAGGACCAGGTTCAGGAAGAATGCGAGCGAGCTGAGGAACAGGAGCGAGGCGCCCACGCCGACGAGCGGCAGGAGCGCCTTCCACTCCGGCTGCACGTAGGCGGCGGCGCCGATCATCGTCCGCCGCGGCATGCCCAGGAGCCCCAGCCGGTGCAACGTGTTCGAGAAGATGATCATGCCCACGAACCAGATCCACACCTGCGCCTGCGCGAGCCGCCGGCTCCAGAGCGCCTTGCCCGCGAGGTATGGCACGAGCCAGTAGCAGATGCCCATGAACGTGAGTGTCACGGCCGTGCCCACCGTCAGGTGCAGGTGGCCGACGATCCACGCGGTGTTGTGGACGACGAGGTTCAGGTTGTACGAGGCGTTGATCAGCCCGCCGATGCCGCCGAAGGTGAACAGGAGCATCGCCAGCACCTGCGCGGCCAGCGACGGATCGCCCCACGGGAGCTTCGCGAACCACGCGATCCAGCCCTTGCCGCCGCGCGCCCGGGCACCGCTCTCGAGCGAGGCGACGACGTTGAAGAACGTGAGGAGGCTCGGGAAGAAGACCGCGAAGGTCAGGAACGCGTGGACGAGCTTCCAGCCGACGTGGATGCCCGGGTCCGTGTACTGGTGGTGGAAGCCGAGCGGGGTCGAGAGCACGAGAAACAGGATGAACGACGTCCGGGCCAGCGGGTCGCTGAACAGCTTGCCCCCGGCCTGCCGCGGCGCCAGCGTGTACCACGACATGTACGCGGGCAGGAGCCAGAAGTAGACGATCGGGTGCCCGGTGAACCAGAAGAGCACGCGGGCGAGCAGCGGGTCGGTCCCGCCGATCAGGCCGAGCGACCACGGGATCAGCATCACCAGCATCTCGGCCGCGATGCCGAGCGAGGCGATCGTCCACATGGCGAAGGTCACCAGGCCCATGAACGCCGCGAGCGGCGTGCGCTCGCCCGCGTGCTCCCGGCGCCAGGCGCGCCAGGTCAGCGCGAGGTTCCACGTGACGAGCCACGTGCCGACGACGACCAGCGTGAGGCCGACGTAGAAGGCCCAGTGCGCCTTGAGCGGCGGGTAGAACGTGAACATCACGGTGGCGGCGTTGCCGAGCAGCGGGATCGCGGCGAGCACGAACCCGCCCAGCATCACCCAGAACGTGAGCCACGCGACCCCTGGCAGCGCCAGCGGCCGGCCGAGCGCCCGCGTCGTCATGAACGGCACGAAGCCGCAGATGAAGAACGTCGTCCACACGAGGACGTTGAGGACGCCATGGAGCGTCAGGCTGTGGTAGTAGGACTTCACGAGCGGCGTGCTCGGGTAGACGTCCATCCCGGCGTGCTCCAGGGCCTGGAAGAAGCCCGTGAGCACGCCGCCGAAGAGCGCGACGAGGGCGACGGCCACGAACGCGGCGGTCAGGCGGTCTTCCGAGCGCGTCATCGCCGGGCCTCCACGATCAGCTTGCCCGCCATCGTGTGATGGGCGATCCCGCAGTACTCGTGGCAGATGATGAGGTACTCGCCGGGCGTGTCGAAGTGCGCCTCCGCGTGCGCGACCTGCCCGGGCAGCAGCATCACGTTGACGTTCGCCTTCGGGATCAGGAGCCCGTGGACGACGTCCTTGCTCGTCGCCCAGAAGTGCACCGTCGAGCCGGCCGGGACGCGGATCTCGTTCGGCGCGAACGACCAGATCTGGGCCGTCATCCGCACCTCGTATTGCCCGGGCGCGATCTCGACGAGGCCCGGCTTGTCGAACGGTGCGGTCTCGGCGACCTTCGTCGGATCGATGCGGCGCTCCAGGCCCGGCAGGTGGACGCCCGCGCCGAACGCCGTCACGACGAGCGCGACGAGCATGCCCACCGGGATCGCGAAGCTCGGCAGGATCCAGGCGAGCTCGTAGAGGTAGACCGTGGTGCCCCGCTTCGCGGCCATGGCCTCAGCCCCTCCAGAGCTTCAGGTAGGCGTTCGTCCAGAGCGCGGCCAGCAGGAACAGGTAGATCAGCATGAACAGCAGGGCACCCTTCGGATGGTCGTTCTCGTCCATGAGCTCTCTCCCGGCCGCGCGGGCCTGCCGTCCCATGGTTCGCCGCAGCGACGCCGGCCGACGGACCGGCGCCGGAGCGATAGTAACCGGAATGCCGGCGGACGCCCAGCCGTCGTGCATGAGCCGTATGCCCTATGACCTCGGTCATAGGCTCGCATCGGCGCCCGCCGCTATCCTCGGCGAGAGGAGATCACGACGGCTGACATGATCGATCCCGACCCGCGGCTCGTCCACCTCGACGTCCGAGAGGACATCCGGCGCGGCGCCGAGCCGTTCGCCAGGATCATGGCCGCGGTGAAGGCCCTCGGTCCGGACGAGATCCTCGTCCTGCGCGTGCCGTTCGAACCGGTCCCGCTCTACGGCGTGCTCGGCCGACGCGGTCTCGCCCACCGGGCCGAGCACCTCGGGCCCGACGACTGGTCGATCCGCTTCTACCGGGAGCGCGGAGAGGGCGCACAGGTCGCCTCGCCGACGCGGCCGGCGGCGCCCACACCCGTCGTGCTCGACGTGCGCGGCCTCGAGCCGCCCGAGCCGATGGTGCGCGTCCTCGTGGAGCTCGACCGCCTCCAGCCGGGCCAGCGGCTCGAGATCGTGCACGACCGGCGCCCGACGCTCCTCTACCCGATGCTGGACGATCGCGGCTTCGTGCACGCGACGGACGAGACCGAGCCCGGTGCGGTCCGCATCCGCGTCGAGCGGAAGGGCGGCGGCGCGTGAGCGTCCCGCGCCCGGCGACGCGGCCCGCGCCGGATTCGACGGTGCCGCTCAGATACCTCGTCGCCGCGGCGCTCGCGTTCGTCCTGGCGGCCGCGGGCGTCGTGTGGCTGGCGCGCGAGCTGAGCGGGCACTATTACCATCCGCGCCTCGCGGCGCTGACGCACACGGTGACGCTCGGCTGGATCACCCTCGCGATGATGGGGGCCTCCTACCAGCTCGTGCCGATGCTGCTCGGGCGGCCGATCTGGAGCGAGCGGCTCGCGCGCTGGCAGTTCGCCATGCTCGTGGCGGGCGTCGTCGGCCTCGCCGCGCACTTCTACATCGCGGAGTTCTCGGGCATGCTCTGGGCCGCCGGCATCGTCGGGGCGGGGATCGGCGCCCACGCGGTCAACGTGGCGGTGAGCCTGCGCGGCCTCGCCCGTGTCACGTTCACCGTGCGGCTGTTCGCGATGGGCCTCGCCGGTCTCGTGCTCACGCTCGGCTTCGGCGCCCTGCTCGCCACCGACCGGGTCGTCAAGATCGTGCCCGCCGCGGGCTTCTTCCCGACGCTCCACGCGCACTTCCACCTGGCGCTCCTGGGCTGGGTCATGCCCGTGGTGCTGGGCGTGGCGGCCCGCGTGTACCCGGTGTTCCTCCTCGCGGGCGAGCCCGCGGGCTGGGCGGGGCACGCGCAGCTCTGGGGCCTGCTGCTGGGTGTGCCGACGCTCACGCTCGGCATCCTGGCGTCGCCGGCGCTGGTGCGCGTCGGGGCGCTCCTCGTCGCCAGCGCCGTGGCGGGCCACGCGGCGTGGGTCCTCGAGATCGTGCGCTCCCGGCGGCGGCCCGCGCTCGACTGGGGCCTCCGATTCGTGCTGACGGGCGCCGCCTTCCTCCTTCCGGCGTCGGCGCTCGGGCTCGGCCTCGCCTTCGACGTCGTCGGCGGGCCGCGCCCGACGCTGGCGTACGTGGCCCTCGCCCTGGGCGGCTGGATCTCGCTCACGATCGTGGGGATGATGCTGAAGATCGTCCCGGTCCTCGTCTGGTACCGCGTCTACGCGCCCCACATCGGGCGCACGCAGGCGCCCCCGCTCAAGGAGCTCGGCTGGCCCGCGGTCGAGGGGCTCGCGTGGTGGCTCCTGACGGGCGGCATGGTCGGACTGGCCGCGGCGCTCGCCGCCGGCAACGCCTGGTGGATCGGCGCGGCCGGGACGGTCGTCACGCTCGGCGCGCTCGCGTTCGGCGCGACGCTGGCGGCGACGCTCCACCACCTGAGTCCCCACGCGGCGCGGTCGTAGCCCGCCCTCACCTCGCGTCTGCTACGCTTGCCCGGGTGGAAGCCTTCGTCGTGTCCACGTCGGTCGTCGCCCTCGCCGAGGTGGGCGACAAGACCCAGCTCCTGTCGTTCGTGCTGGCGGGGCGATTCAAGCGGAAGACGTCCATCATCTTCGGCATCCTCCTGGCCACGCTCGCCAACCACTTCCTCGCGGGCTGGGTGGGCGCCTGGCTCGCGAGCCTCGTGGCCCCCGGCCTCCTGCGGTGGCTCGTCGCGGTGGCGTTCTTCGCGTTCGGCGCGTGGGCGCTCAAGCCCGACGAGCTGGAGAAGGAGCGACGGCTTCGCGGCGCCGGGGTGTTCCTCACGACGCTGGTCGCGTTCTTTCTCGTCGAGATGGGCGACAAGACGCAGCTCGCGACCGTCGCGCTCGCGGCCCGCTACGACTCCCTCGTCACGGTGGTCCTGGGCACGACGCTCGGCATGATGATCGCGAACGTTCCCGCCGTGTGGGTGGGCGAGACGCTCGCCCACCGCGTCAACATGCGGTGGATGCGGTGGGGCGCCGCGGGGCTCTTCGTGGCGCTCGGGGTCCTGACGCTGCTCGTGCGCTAACCGAGCGCCGCCGTCAGCTCCGCGACCGTCGCCCGGGCGTGCTCGAGGGAGGCGTCGCGCCCCTGCTCGGCCTCGACCGCCGCGAACTCGCGCGCGACCGCCTGCATGGCGCGGTCGTCCAGCACCGACTCGGCCATCGGCCACAGGACGCCGTCCTCCTTCGCGATGTGCTCGCGCAGGAGTGCGACGTACCGTCGCGCCGCGCTCGCGCGCTCGGCGCCACTCCCCGCCGAGGCCATCGCGCGGACCAGGGCCCGGCCCTGCTCGTGCTCCGCGAGCATCACGCCCACGGGCCCGCCCTCCGACGGCACGCCGGCCTTGACGAGGGCCGGAAAGAGGGATTTCTCCTCCTTCGCGTGGTGATTGCGGTCGGCGAAGACACGCAGGAAGTCGATCAGCCCCTCCCACCAGCCGGCGGGCAATTCGCGGCCGGCGGCGAGCCGGGCGGCGGCGGTTTCGAGACTCGCGAGCGCGGCGAGGATCACCTGGTGCTCGGCGCGGAGAATGTCGGTCGGTGTCGTCATGGAGTCCCTCCCGCCCACCAGTCTCCGCCCGCGCGGCGGCGGCGGGTATGATCCAGGTCAGGCGCCCGCGCGCGAGGCCTCGTACCCGGCCTCGTCCACCACCTCGAGCCCGTGCGCCCGCGCCCACGCCTCGGCCCGCCGGACGACCATCTCCCGCACCGGGGGCAGCGGGATCCGGCGCACCCGCTCCTCGGCACCGGCCGTCCAGAGCAGGGTCACGCCCGCGAGCGGGCCATGCGCCCGGGCGGGTCCCTCGACCGCGCCGGGCGCGGCGCCGAGCCCGCCCAGGCAGCGGTCCACGACCGCCCCCGAGACCAGCCGCTCGCGCGCCTCGCGCGCGGCAGCCTCGATCGCCTGGCGGACGCGCCCGCGCAGGGGCTCGGGCACGCGCTGGATCCGCGCGCGCGCCTCCTCGGTCCACGGCAGCCCGTGCGCGGGGAGCGTTTCCAGGTAGCGCTGGAACTTCGCCAGCACCATGGCGTTCTTCTCCGTGCGCTGCGCGAGGAACGCCCGGATCTCGTCGATCACGCGGAGCTTGCGCGGGAGCCGGCGCATCTTGGCCCGGGCGACGTCGAACGCGCCCATCGAGAGCTCCTCGAAGCCGAAGCCGCGCAGGCACCTGGCGACCAGCAGCATGGACTCGTTGCGGATCTCGGTGAGGAACGCGGAATCGATCGTCGTGCGCCCGCGCTCCGCCGCGCGCCGGGCCATCAGCTTCACGATGCCGGGGCGGACGAACGCCGGCGCACGCCTGAGCCGCTCCCGCGCCTCCGCGGTCCACTCGACCTCGGGCGCGGCGCCCGCGCGCGTCCCGCCGCGCGAGCGCGGCTCAGACGTAGGCGAGCTCGCCGTAGGGGACGAGCACGACCGGGATCGTCGTCCCGCGCTCCACCTGCTCCGCGATGCTGCCCTTGAGCATCCGCGACAGGCCGGTGCGCTGGTGGGTCGCCATCGCGATGAGGTCCGCGCCCCGGGCCTCGGCCTCCTCGACGATCTCCACGACGGGATCGCCGAAGCGGACGACCGTGTCCACCGCGACGTCCGGAAGCCCGGCGGCGACGCGCCGCAGGTACGCGATCTCCTCCTGCTCGACGCGAGACGCCTCCTGGTCGGCGTAGGCGACGACCCGGCCGGGCGTCCGCACCGACGAGACGGCGCTCGCGACGCGGAGCAGCCGCACGCGGGCCCCCTGGGCACGCGCCAGCTCGCCGACCGTCCACAGGACCGACTCGCTGCCCGGCGAGCCGTCGAGCGGCACCAGGATGCTCCGCACCGTCGCGCCCCGCCGCGTCCGCTCGGACGCGGCGCCGTCGGACGCCGGCACCCCGGCCTCGAGGCACTCTTGCCGGCATCCGGCCAGCCGCGGCCAGAACGAGCACCGCACGATCTCGAGCGCGCGGCGCCCGACGATCGAGCCGAGCGCGGCGTGTTTGGCGTCGATCCGGACCCGGGCGTCCGTCCGCTCGACCGGGCACTCGACCCGGCGCGGGCGGCGCCAGTGGGCGAAGGTCGCACCGGCGACGGGCGCCACCACGAACAGCGCTGCCACAACGATCAGAGCGAGCAGGACGAGCCAGGGGTTCATGGGGCCCTCCTCCACACGACCATTAGAGCTTGAACAGGTCGCGCGCGTTGTCGCGAATCAGCTTCTGCCGCGCCTCGGGCTTCAAGCCGAGGCCGTCCACCTGGTCGAGGCTCTCCTTCCACGGCAGCCCGTTGGTGCCCCAGACCGCGCGGTCCATGCCCATGCGGCTGCCGATGAAGTTCTGGATCTCGGGCTTGAGGTACTTCGGCATCCACGCGTCGACGCCGAACCACACGTTGTCCCACTTGTAGCAGACGCTGATCAGCTCCTCGACCCACGGCCAGCCGGTGTGGGCGCCGAGCAGCCTGAGCGTCGGGAAGTCGGCCGCGATGTAGTCGAGGTAGATCGGGCGGCCGTGCTCGCTCGGCATGGACTCCAGCACGTGGCCCGCCTGCACCGAGACAGGCACGTCGAGCTCCGCGCACTTCGCATAGAGCGGGTACATCTTCTTGTCGTGCAGCGGGATGTCGAAGCCGTAGATGTGGACGTACACGCCCCTGAAGCCGTGCTTCGTCACCGCGAGCTCGATCTCGGCCAGGCTCTCCTTGATGCGGAACGGGTTGTAGCCGGCGAGCCCGACGAACCGGTCCGGGTATTTCTCGGTGTACTGGAGGACCTCCTCGAGCTGGGTGTCCATGTACATCCACTTGTTCCAGTACGACCACATCTTGGTCTGCGTGATGAAGACCTTCTCGACGCCCGCCTCGTCCATCTTCTGGAGCATCCCGGGAATCGACTCGAACTGGGGCAGGCTGCCGATGGCGCGCTCCATGCGACAGATCAGCTCGCCCTTCTTCGCGTCGGTCCACTTCGCGATGAACTCCGGCGTGGCGACGTAGTACATGATGTCGATCGCCTTCGGCCTGTCGGTCATGACTGATCTCCTTTCAGACCATCGTCAGTCCACCGGAGACGCTGAGCGTCTGGCCGGTGATGTAGCCTGCCTCGGGCGACGCCAGGAAGATCACGGCGCCCGCGATGTCCTCCGGCTCGCCGATCCGGCCGAGCGGGATCGCCCGACCGATCGCCTCGATGACCCGCGCGTTCTTCTCCGACTCCTCCCGCATGCCCTGGAGCAGCGCGGTCTCGGTGATGCCCGGACAGACGGTGTTGACGGTGATCCGGTGCCGGGCCATCTCCCGCGCGAGCGTCTTGCCGAACGCGATGATCGCGCCCTTCGTGCCGGCGTACACGGCCTCGTTGCTCGAGCCCACGCGGCCGGCGTCGGACGCGATGTCGATCACGCGGCCGCCAGCGCCACGCGTGATCATGTGGGGCAGCGCCGCCTTGCAGACGTAGAGCAGCCCCTTGAAGTTGATGCCGATGATGCGGTCCCAGGTCGCCTCGTCCGAGTCGAGGAACGGCTGCATCTTGTCCCAGCCCGCGTTGTTGACCACCACGTCGAGCTGGCCCCACTGCGCGACGAGATCTTCGATCGCCCGCTCGACCTCGGCGCGCCTCGTGAGGTCGGTGGCGAAGGCGAGCCCCTTCACGCCCAGCGCCTCCACCTCCCGCCGCACGCCCTCGGCCGACTCGCGGCCGATGTCCAGCACCGCGACCTGCGCGCCCTCACGGGCCAGCGCGAGCGCGATGGCGCGGCCGATGCCCCGGCCGCCGCCGGTGACGAGCGCGGTCTTCCCCTTGAGCTTCACGGTGTGCCCTCCTAGCGGTCCTTCCAGACCGGCTTGCGCTTCTCCATGAAGGCGCGGAGCCCCTCGGCCGCGTCCTCGGTCGTCATCAGATCGTAGTGGTAGATGGTCTCGAGCGTCGCCAGCGCCTCGTCGAAGGGCGCGCCGAGCGCGTCCTGCACGGCCCGCTTCGTCAGCCGGAGCACCACCGCGCTCTGGGCGCGGAACCGCTCGATCTCGGCGTCCAGCGTCTCCGCGAGGCGCTCGGCGGGCACCACGACGTCGGCCAGGCCGATCCGCCCCGCCTCCGCCGCGCCGATCACCGCGCCCGAGAGCAGCAGGCGCAGGGTCTGGGCGGCACCGATGCGGCGCGGATAGTGCAGCGCCGCGATCGGCGGGAACACCCCGACCTTCACCTCCGGCTGACCGAACGTCGCCGCCTCGCTGGCGACGACGAGGTCGCAGAACGTCGCCAGCTCGGCGCCGCCGCCGAGCGCCGCGCCGTGGACGGCGGCGACGGTCGCGCACTCGAGCGCGCGGAGACGCCGGAAGATCCCGTGAAAGGTGTCGAGCATCGGCTTGACCCGATCGCCGACGTGGTCCTCCACCGCGACCCCCGCCGAGAACGCCTTGCCCTCGCCGTCGACGACCAGCGCCTTCAGGGACGGGCTCGCCGCGGCCCGGTCGAGCGCCGCGTTGATCTCGTGCATCATGTCGATCGTCATGATGTTCAGCGGGGGCCGCGCCAGCGTGAGCCGTGCGACGTCGTACTGCTCCACGTACCGGACGAGCTTGAACGCGTTCATCGCAGATCCTCGACGCGCTTGGCCTTGCCGGCGCTCCGCTCGATCGACTTCGGCGGCAGCACCGAGACCTCCGCGGTGAGACCGATGACCTCGTGGATCTTCCGCTTGACCTGGGCCGCGAGCCCGCGCAGCGCGTCGCTTCCCGCCGCGGCCACGGCCGCGGCGGCCTCGACGCGCACCTCCAGCGCGTCGAGCGCGTCCTCGCGTCGCACGACCAGCAGGTAGTGCGGCTCCACCTGCGGCACCTGCATCAGGACGTGCTCGATCTGCGACGGGTAGACGTTCACGCCCCGGATGATCAGCATGTCGTCGGTGCGGCCGGTGATGCGCCCGATGCGCACCAGCGTGCGGCCGCAGGCGCAGGGCGACCGGTCGAGGGTCGTCAGGTCGCGCGTGCGGTACCGGACGAGCGGGATGGCTTCCTTCGTGAGCCCGGTCAGCACGAGCTCGCCGGTCGTCCCGGCCGGCACCGGCTCGAAGGTCACGGGATCCAGCACCTCCGGCAGGAAGTGGTCCTCGGCGACGTGCATTCCGCGGCGCTCGGGGCACTCGACGGCGACCCCCGGGCCGATCACCTCCGAGAGGCCGTAGATGTTGAGCGCCATGAGGTGGAGACGCGCCTCGAGCGCGGTCCGCATCCCCTCGGTCCACGGCTCGGCGCCGAAGAAGCCGACGCGGAGCTTGAGGTCCTTCGCCGCGATCCGCGCCTCCTCCAGCGCCTCGGCGAGGTAGAGCGCGTACGAGGGCGTGCTACAGAGAACGGTCGAGCCGAGATCCCGGAAGACCATCAGCTGGCGCTCGGTGAACCCGCCCGAGATCGGGATCACGGCGGCACCCACCTGCTCGGCGCCGTAGTGAAACCCGAGCCCGCCGGTGAACAGCCCGTAGCCGTAGGCGTTGTGCACGACGTCGCGCGGCCCCACGCCCCCCGCCATGAGCGTCCGCGCCATCACCTCGCTCCACGTGGCGAGGTCGCGCCGCGTGTAGACGACGACGGTCGGTTTGCCCGTCGTGCCGGACGAGGCGTGGATGCGCACGACCTCGTCCAGCGGAACCGCCAGCATGCCGAACGGGTACGTGTCGCGGAAATCGCTCTTCGTCGTGAACGGCAGGCGGCGGAGATCGGCGAGCGAGCGCACGTCGCGGGCGGTGACACCGGCCTGACGCAACCGCTCACGGTAGAACGGCACGCGCTCCGTGGCGCGCGCCACCAGCTTGCGCAGGCGCGCGAGCTGCAGGCGCTCGAGGTCGGGTCGGGACGCGCGTTCGACGGCGCTCGGATCTTTCATGGCTTCGCCCTTCGATCAGGCCTCAACGTCCTTCTCCATGTGGATCATGGGTCCGTGGTGGAACCCGAGCCGGGTGAAGAACTCGCGGACGTCCGCTTGCCCGAGGTCGATGAGGGTCGCGACCTTCCTGATCGCGCGGAGCTCCTGGCCGCCCGACACGAACCGCTCGGCCAGCGCCTGGCCCACGCCGCGGCCGCGGTAGGCCGGGTCCACGCCGATCATGTCGATCCACGCCGTCGGGCCCGACATGCCGAACTCCGACTCGGCGACCCAGCCGAAGAGAAAGCCGACGATCCGGCCGTCCATCTCCGCGACCGAGGACATCCAGGGGGGGCGGAGCGCCGCGATGTCGAGCCGCGTCCGCCAGTAGTCCTTGCGTGACAGCGCCGTCAGCTTCTCGTCGATCCGCATGATGGCTGCCAGGTCGGACGGCTCCGCCGCCCGGACGGTGATCGAGATACGGCTGCTCATGGTCGTCTCCCTTGTCAGGCGGCCGCCGCCGTGGTGAGCCTGCGGTAGCGCTGCAGGCCCAGGACGGCCGCACCCAGCGCCGCGGTCAGGTGCGGCTCCTCCGGCACATTCACGGTCTCGCCGAGCTTCTCGCGTAGCGCGACGATCATCCCCTGCTGGAGCGCCACGCCGCCGATCAGGGTCACTTCACCGTCGAGGCCGACGCGCTTGAGGAGGAGCAGCGCCCGGTCGGCCAGCGAGTTGTGGATGCCGCGCAGGATGTTCTCGACGGCCACGCCCTCCGAGACGTGGTTGATGATCTCCGTCTCGGCGAGGACCGCGCAGACGCTCGAGATCGTCTGCGGCTTCTGCGCCTCGAGCGACATCGTTCCGATGTCCGCGATGGTCACCTCGAGGTACTTCGCGGCACGCTCGAGGAACCCCCCGGAGCCCGCCGCGCACTTCTCGTTCATGTGAAACTCCTTCACCTTCCCGCCGTCGCGGAGCTTGATCGCCCGCGAGCACTGGGCGCCGATGTCGAGCACGTACTTCGTCGACGGGAAGAGCGTGGCTGCCCCCCGGGCGCCACAGGTGAGGTCCGTGATCTGGATGTCGCGGAACGGCACCGCGTAGCGCCCGAGCCCGGTCGTC
>Ga0156194_1278_pt2 | contig 13220 bp, 11 predicted proteins | sample RifCSPlowO2_12_FD_107847 | JGI IMG/M metagenome (GOLD analysis project Ga0156194, IMG submission 107847) | Candidatus Rokubacteria bacterium RIFCSPLOWO2_12_FULL_71_22 | reverse complement strand
TGTTGAGCTCGGACCAGGAGTTGGCGATGCCGACGACGGGGCGCCCGTCGAACACGAGGTCGCTGAAGCCCTCCGCGCGGAGGTAGGCGCGGTTCATGAGCCCGTCGAGGGTGCGTCGGCCGAACCAGTTGCGACTGCGTAGCGTGGTCATGACGCGTCTCCGTTCCCGGCCGCTCGGCGCCGTTGCTGCATGATGATATACTGCCGAGCGCTGCGCGAGCACGCGCGGCGCGGGAGGGTGCGCCGTGGCCACGTACGTCATGCTGAGCACGCTGTCGGAGTCGGGACGCAAGGTGCTTCGCGAGCGTCCAGGATGGATCCACAAGGTCAACGCCGACATCCAGCGCATGGGGGCGCGCGTCATCGCCCAGTACGCGGTGCTCGGGCCCTACGACTTCGTCACCATCGTCGAGGCGCCCGACAACGCGACGATCTCGCGCGTGTCGGTCGAGCTCGGCGCGCGGGGCGGCGTCGCGGGCATGACGCTGGCCGCGATCCCGATCGACGAGCTCATCGGCCAGCTCGGGCACCGCCCGGCGCGCGCCAGGAAGCCGAAGCGATGACGAGCGTCCTCGTGATCCACCCCGAGAAGTGCACCGGCTGCCTCCGGTGCGAGCTGGCCTGCTCGTACGTGCAGACCGGCGCGTTCCAGCCGGCGAAGTCGGTGATCCGCGTCGCGCCCTTCGAGGGGCACACCTCCTACGCGCCCTACACGTGCACGCAGTGCGCGGAGGGGTGGTGCATGACCGCCTGCCCGGTCGGCGCCATCACGATCAACGCCGCGGGAGCGAAGGACGTGGTCGACGACCGCTGCGTCGGCTGCAAGCTCTGCACGATCGCCTGCCCCTACGGCACGATGTTCTACGACCCGGACACGCGCAAGGCGTTCAAGTGCAACCTGTGCGGCGGCGCGCCGGCATGCGCCGAGGCGTGCCCGACGGCCGCGATCACCTACGACGACACGCCGACGGCCGACTGGCTCGGGGACTTCGCGCACGAGCGCACGGCCCGGCTCCTGGAGCTCCGGTGATGGCCCGACGACACCTGATCATCGGCGGCGGGACGGCGGGGATCAACGCGATCCGCACGATCCGTGAGGAGGAGGGCGAGCGCTCGGAGATCACGCTCGTCAGCGCCGAGCGGCCGTACTCGCGGATGGTCCTGCCGTACTACCTCGACCGCTCGATCGCCGAATCCCACGTCTACACCGCGAGCGCCCGGGTGCTCGCCGACTGGGGCGTCAAGACCCACGTCGGGCGGCGCGCGGCCCGGCTCGACACGAAGGCGAACGCCTGCACGCTCGACGACGGCACCACCGTGGAGTACGACGACTGCCTGATCGCGACGGGCTCGTCGGCGGTCCGGGCGCCGGTGCCGGGCGCCGACGGGCGTGCGGTCCACTCGTTCTGGACTCTCGACGAGGCGCGCGCGGTGCTCGGAGCGATCCGTCCACGGAGCCACGTGGTCCTCGTCGGGGCGGGCTTCATCGCGTTCACGATCCTCAACTCGATCCTCTCGCTCGGCGCCCGGCTGACCATCGTCGAGGTGGCGCCGCGGATCCTGCCTCGCATGATCGACGAGACGGGCGCGGACCTCGTCGCGCGCTGGCTCGGCGACCACGGCGTGAGCGTCCGGGCGGGCGTCACGCTCGCGCGGATCGCGGACACGAAGGGCCTGAAGCGCCTCGTGTTCGCCTCGGGCCCGGCCATCACCTGTGACCTGGTGATCATGGCGACGGGCATCAAGACCAACCTCGAGTGGCTCCAGGGCTCGGGCGTCACCGTCAACCGCGGGGTGGTGGTCGACGAGCACCTCCGCTCGAGCGCGCCGAGCGTCTTCGCCGCGGGCGACGTCGCCGAGGGACGCGATCTGATCTCCGGCGCAGCCGCTGTGCACGCGATCGAGCCGACCGCGCAGGAGCACGGGCGCGTCGCCGGCGCGAACATGGCCGGCAGGGACGTCCGCTACCGCGGCAGCGTGCTCATCAACATCGTCGAGGTCTGCCATCTCGACGTCGCGTCCTTCGGCGCGTGGGACGACCCGAAGGCCGAGGTCGCGAGCGGCGTCAAGGCGGACCGGCCGGCGTACCGGAAGCTCCTCTGGCGGGGCGACCGGCTGACGGGCGCGATCATCCTCGGCCCCTCGAGCGACATCTGGACGACCAACGACGTCGGGATGCTCAAGGGGCTGGTGCAGTCGGGTGTCGCGCTCGGGCGCTTCAAGGCGCACCTCGCGCGGAACCCCTTCGACATCAAGCCCGCGTTCATCGCCTCGAAGACCACGGGCCGACTGCTCGACGAAACCATCCTGGGCCGCCCCGCGAAGGCGCCCGGCGACACCCCGGTGGCCGTATGACTCCTGTGACCGCGAAAGCCCGGAAGCCCGCGCACACGAAGAAGACCCCGCGACCCGCCGCCGCGCTGCCGGGCGGGTACGCGGGCAAGCTGCTCCGCGTGGATCTGACGAAGCGGAAGTGCTGGGCCGAGCCCTGGGGGAGCGAGCTGCGCGACCTCGTCGGCGGCATCGGGCTCGGCGCGATGATCCTCTACCGCGAGACCGCGAAGCGGGGCGGGAAGGGCAACGTCTCCTGGGACGATCCGGACAACCGCCTGGTGCTCGCGACGGGCCCGCTCGCGGGCTTGCCCGTGTGGGGCACGGGCGGCCTCACCGTGTGCACGATCGGCGCGGGGACCAACGGGCCCACGTCCACGCAGGCCAACGGGTTCTTCGGGACCAACCTCAAGTACTGCGGCTACGACGCGATCGTGGTCCAGGGGCAGTCGCGCGACTGGCTGTACCTCTACGTCAACGACGACCGGGCCGAGCTGCGCGACGCGAGCGGGCTCGTCGGCAAGGACACGTGGGAGACGCAGGACGCCCTCTCGCGAGCGACGGGCCTGGCGGGCCACCAGCTCTCCGTCTACTCGATCGGGCCGGCCGGCGAGCACCTCGTCCGCTTCGCCGCGATCCAGGGCGACTACGGCCACGTGGCCTCGAAGAACGGCACCGGCGCCGTCATGGGGAAGAAGCGCCTCAAGGCCGTCGCCATCGTGAAGGGGACCCGGGCGCTCCGGGTCGCCGATCCGCGCGGTCTCATGCAGGCCGCGGACGACATCGCGCACGACCTCCGGACCGATCCGTCGGCGCGCTCGCTCTACGAGTACGGCACGCTCCCCGGCGTCTCGAACCTCTCGAAGCTCGGCGTGCTGCCGATCAAGAACTACACGACCAACGTGACGGGCAACGTGCCCGGCGCGGACATGGCCGAGTGGGACGCCCCGAAGCTCCGCGCGAACTTCGACCATCGCGGCCACCAGTGCAACGCCTGCGGCATGCACCACTGCCACATGGCGGTGATCAAGCGGGGCGAACACCGGGGCCGGATCGTGGACGAGCCCGAGTACGAGGGCTGGTCGGGCTGCGGCTGGCAGATCGGCGCCGTGGACCGCGACGGCATCGCCTGGCTCAACACCGAGTGCGATCGCGCGTGCGTCGACGTGAACGAGTTCGGCTGGATCACCGGCTGGGTGATGGAATGCGTGGAGAAGGGCTACATCACCAAGGCGCAGCTCGGCTTCGACCTCCGGTGGGGCGACATCCAGGGCGCCGGCCGGCTGCTCGGCATGATCGCGCGGCGCGAGGGGTTCGGCGCGGTGCTCGCCGAGGGCGTCAAGCGCGCCGCGGAGAAGCTCGGCAGCCCCGCGAAAGACTGCGCGGTCTACATCGCCAAGGGCGCCACGCCGCGCGGCCACGACCACCGCGGCCGCTGGGACGAGATGCTCGACACGTGCACCTCGTCCACCGCCACGATGGAGACGGGCAACCCCGTCCACCCCACGGAGGTCGGACAGCCCGCGCGCATCAGCGGCTTCGACGGCGTCCAGGTCGCGAAGAACGTCGCCGGCCTCGCCGGGCGGCGGAGCTTCGAGGACTCGCTGGGCGTGTGCATCTTCACGACGCGGACCCGCCTCGAGAACATCTGCCGCGCCGTCAGCGCCGCGACCGGCTGGAACTACACGGTGGAGGAGGCGATCCGCTTCGGCCGGCGCACCGCCGCGATCAACCGCGCGACCGCGCTCCGCTGCGGCCACACGGGCGCGCTCGAGTATCCGTCGGTGCGTTACGGCTCGACGCCCGTGGATGGCCCGGCCAAGGGCCAGGCCGTCCGCGACCAGTGGGAGACGATGCTGGACACCTGGTACGCGGAAGTCGGCTACGACAGGAAGTCGGGCAAACCCTGGCCCAAGACGCTCGAGGCGCTCGGCCTCGACTGGCTCGCGCGCGACCTCTGGGGGAAGAAGGCGTAAGGAATCCAGGCACTTGAGACCTGGGTCGAGAGCCAGCCGCTCGCCCCGCCCGCCTGACGCGCGCCGTCGCGACATCCGCGCTGGCTTGACCCCTTGCGGAGCCTCGTGGTATCTGTCTGTCCTCATTCGCCGTCTCTCCACGGGGGACTCATGGCACAAGTGATTGGTTTCATTGGCCTGGGCATCATGGGGCGCCCCATGGCGCACAATCTCCTGAAGGCGGGCCACGCGCTCGTCGTACACGACCGGAACCGCGCGCCCGTCGACGAGCTCGCGCGCGCGGGAGCGAAGACCGCCGGCACGCCGCGCGAGGTCACCGCGCAGTCCGACCTGCTCATCACGATGCTGCCCAACTCGCCCGACGTCGAGCTGGTCGCGCTCGGACCGAACGGCGTCATCGAGGGCGCGCGCCCGGGGCTCGTCTACGCCGACATGTCGACGATCTCGCCCATCGTCTCGCAGAAGGTGGGCAAGGCGCTCGCCGCGAAGGGCGTCAAGATGCTCGACGCGCCGGTCTCGGGCGGCGAGAAGGGTGCGGTCGACGGCGCGCTGTCCATCATGGTCGGCGGGGAGAAGAGTGTCTTCGACTCGGTCCTGCCGATCTTCCAGGTGATGGGCAAGACGATCACGCTGCTCGGCCCGCTCGGGTTCGGCGGCTTCACCAAGCTCGCCAACCAGATCATCGTGGCCGCGAATCTGACCGCGCTCGCCGAGGCGCTCACGCTCGCGAAGAAGGCGGGGCTCGACCGTGAGCTGCTCCTCACGGCGCTCGGCGGGGGCCTCGCGGGCTCGAAGTGCCTCGAGCAGAAGCGGCCGAACTACCTCGCGGGGAGCTACAACCCCGGGTTCAAGATCGACCTGCACTACAAGGACCTCGGGCTGATCATGGAGACGGCGCGCGAGCTGGGCGTGCCGCTGCCGACGACCGCGGTGGTCCAGGAGCTGTTCAGCGCGCTGCGCGTCAAGGGTCGGGGCGGCCTCGACCACTCGGGCGTGATCACGCTCCTGGAAGACCTCGCGGGCGTGTCCACGTGAGGGCGACCGTCGACCGCGCGGGTCTCGATCCCCAGGGACGGCTGCCGAAGGTCCAGGTGCGGCGCGTCCGCAAGGGCGACCTCGGCAAGGTCCGCGACGTGCTGGAGCAGACGTTCGGCGACTTCCTGGAACGCCAGCTCGGGACGCGGCCGCGTCAGGCGTTCGGCGGCGCGCAGTACGTCCATCACCGCTGGCTGATGGAGCCGTGGGGGTGCTTCGTCGCCGAGGAGGACGGCGCGAAGATCGTCGGCGGGGCGCTCGCGGTGACGCTCGGTTCCGTCGGCCTGCTCGGCCCGGTCGCCGTGCTGACGAACTATCAGAACCAGACGATCGGCCAGCAGCTCGTCCGCGCGGCGCAGGAGTTCTTCGACGAGAACCGGGCGACGCTCCACGGCGTCGTCACGTATCCGACGAGTCCGAAGCACCTGTACCTCTACCACAAGTTCGGCTACAAGCCCAAGAGCCTGACCGCGATCACGAGTCGCGCGATCGATCGCGGCACGCTCCGGTCGCCCGCGGCGAAGCCGGGGAAGCTCCAGCTCACGACGCGGCGGTTCTCGACGCTCGAGGAGACGAAGAAGAAGGCGGCGCTCGCGCGCATGCACCGGATCAGCAACGCGGTCTGCCGCGGGCTCGACCTGGCGAAGGAAGTCGAGATCGTCGACGGGCTGGCCCTCGGCGACACGCTCCTGCTCGAGCGCGGGCGCGACCTCCTCGGCTTCGCGATCTGCCACACGCCGGGGGTGAGCGAGGCCCCCGCGGGGGCGTTGTACGTCAAGTTCCTCGCGATCGATCCCGCACAGCGGCGGCCCGAGCACCTCGTCGAGTTCGTCGCCGGCGTCGAGGCGCTCGGCGCCGAGTTCGGCGTGCAGCGGGTGATCCTGCCCGTGTATTCGCGGTACTGGGTCGCGTACAGTATGCTGATCCAGTGCGGGTACCAGATCGACTTCACCATGGTCCGGATGCAGCGGGGCAAGCAGGAGGATTACGAGGACCCGACGCACCTCGTTCTCGACGACTGGCGCTGATGCGCGCCGTGGTCCTGGCTGCCGCCGCCGTCCTGCTCGTCTCGCTCCCGTCCGGTGTCGTGGCGCACTCCCTCTTGCTCGACTCGTCGCCCGCGACGGGCGCCACCGTGCCGCCGCCCGCGCGCCTCGCGCTGCGCTTCAACAATCGCGTCGAGCAATCCCTCTCGCGCCTCAGGCTCGTGGACGCCCGGGGCGTGGCGCGGCCGCTCACCGTGCTCGCCGGCGCGGGCCGGGTCGATCACCTCGAGGCCGCCGTGCCGCCGCTCCCGCCCGGCGTGTATCGCGTCGAGTGGCAGGTGCTCTCGACGGACGGCCACATCGTCGTCGGCCGCTTCTCCTTCCGGGTCGCTCCCTAGCCGATGGCGGGGTTCTTCGACGTCCTGCTCCGCGGCCTGACGCTCGCCTTCGCGAGCGTGGCGCTCGGTGGTGTCGCGTGGACGCTCCTCGTGCTGGGCGCCGAGGCGCACGTGAAGCCGGACGCGGCGCTCAGGCGCGCGCTCCGCACGATCGCGGTCGGAGCGGCGGGCGCCGCCCTCGCGCAGACGGCCGTCCTGCTGGTGGCGCTCGGCGAGCTGGCCCGCCTGGGCGGGAGCTGGCCGGTGGGCCCGTTCGCGCAGACGCTGTTCGCCCGGGCCGGGAGCGTGCGCGTGGCGATCGGCGTGGCCCTGGCGATCGTCGCCCTGCGCCTGGCGACGCACCCGGCCGGGCGCGCCGGATGGCTCGCGCTGGCGACCCTGGCGCTCGGCCTCTGCGGCTCGTCGGCGGTGCTGAGCCACGCGGTGGCGCGCATGGGGGACCGCGCGCTCCTGCTCGTGCTCGACGCCGCCCACCAGCTCGCGGGCGCGGTGTGGGTCGGCGGCCTCGCGCACCTGATGCTCTACCGGCGACTCGGCGAGGAGGGCGGGCGGGACGCGGCCCTGGTCGTGCGGCGGTTCTCGCGTCTCGCGCTCTGGTCCGTGGCGAGCGTGACCGTCGCCGGCCTCGCGATGTCCGTGCTCTACGTCGGGGACTGGGGCGCCGTGGTGGGCACGGGCTACGGCGTGATGATCCTGACCAAGCTCGCGGTGCTCGCCGGCGCGCTCGTGCTCGCCTGGGCGAACTTCCGCGCCGTGCGAGGCCAGGCCCCGGCGGCGGGCGGCCTCCGCCTCACGCGCTACGTGGAGGTCGAGCTCGGCCTCGGCATCACGGTGCTCTTCGCCGCGGCGTCGCTCACGGCGCTGCCGCCGGCGGTGGACGTCAGCACGGACCGCGCCTCCATCGCGGAGGTCGCCACGCGGCTCGCGCCCAAGCTGCCGCGGCTCACCAGCCCGCCGGTCGCCGAGCTGATCCGCCAGGCCGAGCCCCTGACCGAGACGGTCACGCGCCGGGAGCCGATCGAGATCGCATGGTCGGAGTACAACCACCACTGGGCCGGCGTGTTCGTCCTCACGATGGGGCTGCTGGCGGTGCTCGAGCGCCTGGGCGTGCGGCCGGCGCGCCACTGGCCGCTCGTGCTCCTGGGGCTCGCCACGTTCATGTTCCTGCGCAACGACCCGCGGGCGTGGCCGCTCGGGCCCGCGGGGTTCTGGGAGAGCATGCTGTTGGCCGACGTCCTGCAGCACCGCCTCTTCGTCGTGCTCCTCGTGGGCTTCGCGGCCTTCGAGTGGATGGTGCGGACGGGCCGGCTGGCGGCGCTTCCGTGGGCGCACGTCTTCCCGATGCTCTGCGCGGTCGGCGGGGGACTCTTGCTCACCCACTCGCACGCGATGTTCAACCTGAAGGACGAGTTCCTCACCGAGCTGTCTCACGCGCCGATGGGTGTGCTGGGCGCCTTCGCGGGCTGGGCGCGGTGGCTCGAGCTCCGCCTGCCCGCCGGCGGACGGCTGCCGGCCTGGATCTGGCGCGTCTGCTTCCTCGGCGTCGGGGCGCTGCTCCTCGTCTACCGCGAGGCCTGAGCGGTGGCGAGGCGATTGTCGGGGCGGGCCACGGCGGAGGGGACGCGGCGGTTCGCGGCGCGGTTCGGCAGCCGCGTCGCCGCCGGCCACTTCCGCGAGCTCACGGGCGGCCTCGCGCTCTCGAGCGTCGGGATCGGCACGTACCTCGGCCCAGAGGACGCGGCGACCGACGTCCTGTACCAGGACGCGGTGACGCGTGCGCTCGAGCTCGGCATCAACGTCGTGGACACCGCGGTCAACTACCGCCACCAGCGCAGCGAGCGCGCGATCCGCACCGCGCTGGGCGGCGCCGTGGCGCGCGGGATCGTCCAGCGCGACGAGGTCGTCGTCGCGACCAAGGGCGGCTTCATCCCGTTCGACGGCGCGGTGCCGCGCGACGCGCGCGGCTGGTTCACCACGACGTACCTCGAGTCCGGGATCGTCGCGCCCGGCGAGGTCGCGGCGGGCATCCACTGCATGACGCCGCGCTACCTCGCGGACCAGATCGAGCGGAGCCGCGCCAACCTCGGCCTCGAGACCATCGACGTCTACTACGTGCACAACCCCGAGACGCAGCTCGGTGAGGTGACGCGCCCCGAGTTCCTCGCGCGGATCCGGGCGGCGTTCGAGGCGCTCGAGCGGGCGGCGCGCGAGGGCACGATCGGGGTCTACGGCACGGCGACGTGGAACGGCTATCGCCAGGATCCGCAGGCGCGCGAGCACCTCTCGCTGGCGGAGCTCGTGGCCGCCGCGCGCGACGTCGGAGGCACCGAGCACCATTTCCGCGTGATCCAGGTCCCGTACAACCTGGCGATGCCGGAGGCTTTCACGCGCGCCACCCAGCGCGTCGGGGAGGAGGCCGTCTCGACGCTCGAGACCGCGCGGCGACTCGGGATGTACGTGATGGCGTCGGCGTCCGTGTACCAGGGACAGCTGACCAGGGGGCTGCCGCCGCTGGTGGCCGAGATCCTCGGGGGGCTCGAGACCGACGCGCAACGCGCGCTGCAGTTCGTGCGCTCCACCCCGGGCATCGGCACGGCGCTGGTCGGGATGAAGTCATTGGCGCACGTCGAGGAGAACGCGGCGATCGGCGCCCACCCGCCGGTGGCCTGGAGCGAGTTCCAGCGGTTCTTCAGCGCCGCCGACGCGTGAGCGGCCGGAGTCATTGCGGAGGGCGATGGGGTCGGGTAGGGTGAACCGGTGATCACGCTCGAGCGCGACTACGAGCAGGCGCTCGGCATCCGGCCGAGCGTGTCCGCGGTGATCTTCGACCGCCGCGGGCGCCTGCTCCTGCAGCAGCGATCGGACGGCGGGCAGTGGGGCCTGCCCGGCGGCTCGGTGGAGATCGGAGAGTCCGTCGGCGAGGCCGTGCGGCGTGAGGTCGCCGAGGAAACGGGACTCCGCGTGGCGGTGCGGCGGCTGGTCGGGGTCTACTCCGCACCCCGGCTCCAGGTGATCCGCTATCCCAACGGCAACGTGTGGCACTACGTCAACGTCTGCTTCGAGTGCGCGGTGCGCGGCGGCGAGCTCACGACGTGCGACGAGACGCTCGCCCTCGGCTTCTTCTCGACGCGCCGGCTGCCGCGCGGCCTCCTCCCGAGCCACCGGATCCGGATCCACGACGCCCGCACGCGCCGAGTCGTTCCATTCGTCCGCTGAGGAGGGGTCTCAGGTGATGCGAGGGATTCATCACGTGGGGATCGTGGTCAGACGCCTGGCCGACGCCTTCGGCTTCTATCGCGACGTGCTCGGGCTGCCGCTCCTCAAGGAGGCGGTCGTCCCCGACCAGGGGGTGCGCGCTGCCCTCCTCGCCGCGGGCGACACCGAGATCGAGTTGCTCGAGCCGCTCGACCCCGCCTCCGGAGTCGGGCGCTTCCTCGCCAAGCGCGGCGAAGGGCTGCACCATCTCTGCTTCGACACCCCGGACGTCGCCGGCGCGCTCGCGGTGCTCAAGGAGAAGCAGGTCGAGCTGCTCGACACGGCGCCGCGACCCGGTCTCGCCGGCCAGATCGCCTTCCTCCACCCGAAGGCGTGCTGCGGCGTGCTGGTCGAGCTGGCCACGCCGCCGGCGGCGGCGCACGCGCGAACCGTCTCCTCACCCGTACGGCTCAAGCGCCTCGTCATCGGCGCGCAGGACGTGCAGCGAACGGCCGCCACCTTTCGATCGCTCTTCGGCTTCCCGGAGGTCGCCATGAACAGCGGGCCGCGGGTGATGCTCGCGGTCGGCCGCAGCGCGCTCCTCGTCGTTTCGGCGGCGGAAGTCGGCGGCACGGAGGGCATGGTCGCGCTCTCGCTCGTGGCCGAGGACTTCCCCGCGCTCGTGGCGTCGTTCGCGCGGAGCGGCACGAAGTGCCTCAAGGGCACCGGCGAGGTGACCGTGGAGCCGGTGTCGAGCCACGGCGTGAATCTCCACATCAGCCGGTACACGTAGGGGGTCGTCGTGGACGGCAGGCTCCCGGCGCTCGGGCTCGCCGGCCGCTGAGCGCGGGCGGGATGCCAGTCGTGCTGGACGGCATGAGCCGCGCGGCGCTCTACGCCCTGGTGATCTGGACGCCGGTCGCCTCCGGCGCGTACCGGGGTTTCCCGCTCGCGATCGCCACCCTCCTGGCCGTGGTCGGCCTGGCCGCCGCGCTCGGCGGCATGCTCGCCGCGCGACGGCTCGAGTGGCGCCGGACGCCGCTCGACGTTCCGGTGACGCTGCTCATCGCCCTCGTGCTCGTCCAGCTCGGGATCGGCAACGGGCCCCTCGCGCGCTGGGCGCTCGCGCCGCCGCCCGCCACCCCCGAGCTCGCCGCGCCGCTCCCTGTGCCCTTCGTGACCGTCGGCACGGTCGAGCCCGCGCAGACGCGCGAGTCCCTCCTGCTCTTCCTGCTCTACGTCGCGGCGTACTATCTCGTCGTCCACCTCGTCAGGACGCGCCGGCAGGTCACGCGGCTGGTGCGGACGCTCCTCGTGCTGGGCGGCCTGCTGTCCTTCCTCGGACTGCTGGACTACCTGACCGGTCGGGCCTGGCTGCTCGCGTGGGGGAGCAATCCCGGCGGCGGCCGGCTGGCGGCGACGTTCGCGAACCCCGATCACTTCGCCGCGTACCTCGCGATGCTGATCTGTCTCGGCAGTGGGTGGCTCGCGTCGCGGGAGCGCCGCGGGCGTCGAGCCGGCTCGCGTTCCGCCGTCTTCACCGATCGCGAGGCGCGGGAGGAGACGGTGCGCCGCGCGCTGCCGCTCGTCGCGCTGGTGACCATGGCGGTCGCGCTCGTGTTCACGCTGAGCCGGGGCGGCGTGCTCGCCGGGGCGGTGGGCCTCCTCACGCTGCTGGCGCTCCTGGGCGGGCTCGGATACGCGCGCCGGAGCCTGGTGCTCACGGGCGCCCTCCTCGTCGCGGTCGTGGGCTACGGGAGCTGGATCGGCTTCGGACCGCTGCTCGCGCGCCTCTCGCAGAGCCCGGCGGGCGCCCTCGACCGATGGGGGCAGTACGCCGCCTCGGTGCCGATGCTGCGCGACTTCCCGCTCCTCGGCGTCGGACTCGGCGCGTATCGGGCGATCTACTTCCGCTACCAGCCGCTCGCGTACGCGCCGCACGAGGTCTACTATCCGTACGCCCACAACGACCTCCTGCAGTTCACGATCGAGACGGGCGCGCTCGGTGCGGTGCTCGGCGGGTTCCTGCTCTGGCGGCTCGGCGTCGACCTCGTGGGCGCCCATCTGTTCGGTCGCGGCGCCTGTCCGGTGGACGGCGGCGCGGGCCCGGCGGCGCGGCGTCACGACCCCCTCAGCGTCGGGCTCGCGATCGGCGCTCTCGGCGGGGCCGCCGCGATGCTCGTGCACAGCGCGCTCGACTTCGCCGTGCGCATCCCCGCCAACGGCATTCTCGCCGCGGTGCTCCTCGGGCTCGCGACCGTCGCGCTGCACACGCGCCTGGTGGCGGGCCGCGAGCAGCCGCTCACCACCGTCCTGGCGCGGCCGCTGGTGGGCCGCGCGTGGCTCCCGGCCGGCGCGCTCGCCCTCGGGGCCGCGGTCCTCCTCGCCGCGTGGGCGACCTCGGCCGTCCGCGGCGCGCTCGCGCAGTCCCTGCTCGACGAGCTCGGGCGTGGGTCGAGCGCCGCGCACGCCGACCTCGTGGTCTCGGTCGACCGCTCGAGCCTCGCGGCGCGCATGTCCGGCGCCGCCGCCCGCCAGGCCGAGGCGCTGGCGATCTGGCAGGGGCGCGGCGCGTCGATGGCCCCCGACGCGCGGCGCCGGATCGCCGACGGGTTGCTCACCGAGGCGCGGAAAGGGCTGCGCGAGGCGCTGGCGCTCGCGCCGACCAACCCGCTCGTCCACCACCAGCTCGCCTGGCTCGAGGCCGTCGCGGCTGTCGTCGACGGCCGGACGGGCGTGGCGGGCCTCGGGCCTTCCCTCGCGCACGCGGCACGCGCGATCGCGCTGGCGCCGGACAATCCGCGCCTGTACGCCTCGCTCGCGCGCCTCTCGATGCGGGAGATCCCGTCGCTCGGGCTCCGCGCCTCGCGTGAAGCGGTGCGGCGTGGACCCGCGCTCCTGCCCGAGCTCGTGGATCTGTGGCGCGGCGTCGGGCTGCGGGACGCGGAGTGGCTCGCCCTCGTGCCGGAGACCGCGGCGGACCGGCTCGACCTGGCGCTCCGGCTGGAGGACAGGCGGCTCGCGGCCCCGAGCCTCGCCGCCTACCGCGCGGCGCTCGAGAGCGCGCAGGAGGCCGAGCAGCCGGCGCTGCGCTATATGCTGGCGCTCGGCCTGGCCGGGTTCGGTCGGAGCGCCGCCGCGGAGGCGGAGCTCGGCGAGGCCTTGCGCCTGGATCCCGCCAACCCGGAGCTCCACCGCGCCCTCGGCGACCTGCGCGCCCGTCGCGCGGAGCCGGGCGCGCTCGACAGCCTGCGGGCCGCGCTGGTCTTCGCGGAGGACCGGGCGCGGCTCGAGCCGCC
>Ga0156194_1079_pt2 | contig 13425 bp, 12 predicted proteins | sample RifCSPlowO2_12_FD_107847 | JGI IMG/M metagenome (GOLD analysis project Ga0156194, IMG submission 107847) | Candidatus Rokubacteria bacterium RIFCSPLOWO2_12_FULL_71_22 | reverse complement strand
GACTACCTGCCGAGCGGCGTCGACGAGGGCGAGTTCGACGTGCGGGTGACCGCGCCCCAGGGGACGAGCCTGCCCGCGATGGACCAGCTCGTGCGTCGCATCGACGGCGAGCTCCGGCGCGTGCCCGGGGTGCGGCTGGTCCTGGCCACGAGCGGCGGCTCGTTCCTCGGGGCCGTGAACGAGGCGCGCCTGTACGTCGGCCTCGTGCCGCACGAGGCGCGCGTGTTCTCGCTCGGCCGCCTGGCCCGCGAGCTGCTCCGCGGCGATCCGGGCGCCGCCTTCCGCGGCAATCGCTCGCAGCAAGCGGTCATGCAGGAGGTCCGGCAGCGCATGCGGCGGCTCGCCAGCGGGGACGTCCGCGTCCAGGTGCGGAACCCGGCGGGCTTCCGGTTCGTCGGCGGCTTCATCGACATCGACTTCGTGCTCCGCGGACCCGACCTCGACGCCCTGGCGGCCTACACCGAGCGCCTCCGGCAACGCGCCGACGCGCTCGGGCTCGTCGACGCCGACACCACGCTGAAGCTCGACAAGCCCGAGCTGCGCGTGCGGATCGACCGCGACCGCGCCGCCGATCTCGGGGTGGACACCGCCCACATCGCCACCGCCCTGCGTCTCATGGTGGGCGGCGACGACGAGGTCACGCGCTTCTACGACGCGCGCGCGAACTACGAGTACCACGTGCAACTCAGGCTGCGCGCGGAGGATCGGGACGACCCCGGCCTGATCGGCCTCCTGTGGGTGCCCCGGGCGGGCGGCGACATCGTCCGGCTGGACAACCTGGTGACGCTCTCGCCCGCGTGGACGGCCTCGCGCATCGACCGCCTGGACCGGCACCGCGAGGCGCGCCTGCGCGCCAACGTGGCGGCGGGCTTCGCGCTGGCCGACCGCGTGCAAGCCCTGCGCGACGAGGTCGCGCGGATGGACCTGCCTCCGGGCTACGACACGATCATCTCCGGGCGCGCGCGCGAGCTCGAGCGAACGTTCGGCGAGCTGGTCGTGGCCTTCGGGTTGTCGATCGTGTTCATGTACATGATCCTGGCCGCGCAGTTCGAGAGCCTCGTCCATCCGCTCACGATCCTGCTGTCGCTGCCCCTGTCGGTGCCCTTCGCCCTGCTCTCGCTGTGGCTCACGGGCAACACCCTGAACCTCTACTCCGCCCTCGGCATCCTCGTGCTCTTCGGCGTCGTCAAGAAGAACGCGATTTTACAGATCGACCACATGAACACGCTCCGGGCCGAGGGGATGGACCGGCTCTCCGCCGTTCTCCAGGGCAACCGCGACCGGCTGCGCCCGATCCTCATGACCACCCTCACGTTCGTCGCCGGCATGATTCCGCTGGCGGTCGGCACCGGGCCGGGCGCCGAGGAGCGCCGGGTCATCGCGGTGGTCATCATCGGCGGGCAGACGCTGTCGCTGTTGCTGACCCTCGTGGCGACGCCCGTGGCCTACTCGCTGCTCGACGACCTCGCGACCTGGCTCCGCGCCTCCCCGCTCAGCGTGGGTCGTCGCCCCAGCGGTACTCGCGCGTCAGCTCGTCGAGCCGCGCCTTGAGGGCGCATCAGCCGAGCGCCTCGCGGATCGCGGCCTGGGGCACGCGGATCTCGACGCCCGCGCGCTCCTCCTGCAGGAGCATCGCGACCCGCGAGTCGCGCTCGCCCCAGCCCCGGTTGAGCGCCTCGGTCATCTCCTCGAGCGTGGCGTTCGCGAGCCGCATCGGCACCCGGTGCTCGCGGCCGAGCGCGGTGGCGAGCGAGACGTCCTTGTGCGCCAGCCGCAGGGCGAACGCCGCGGGGTCGAACGTGCCCGGCAGGAACTGATCGACCAGGCCGTCGAACGTCCGGCGCCGCCCGGCCGCGCCCTGGCGCACCGCCTTCCACAGCGCGAGCGGCTCGACGCCCGCCTTGACGCCCAGCGTGAAGACCTCGGCGAGCGCCGTCTGGATCACGTAGCCCGCGCAGTTGTGCACGAGCTTCGCGATCGAGCCCGCCCCGATCGGCCCGACGTAGTACGCCTGGTCGCCGATGGCGTCGAGCACCGGCTTGTGGCGGGCGAAGACCGCCGGGTCGCCCCCGACCCAGAGCGCGAGCTTCCGCGTCTCGGCGCCGCGCGGGCCGCCGCTCACCGGGGCGTCCAGCATGTGGATCCCGCGCGCGGCGAACGCCGCGTGGATCCGGCGCACGAGCGCGGGGGCGTTGGTCGAGAGGTCGAAGTACGTCGTGCCGGCGGCGAGGCCGGCGAGCAGGCCCTGCGCGCCGAGCGCGACCGCCTCCACCTCCGGCGGCCCCGGCAGCGACGTGAACACCACCTCCGTCGCCTCCGCCACGGCCCGCGGGGTCTCGGCCCACCGCGCGCCGGCCCCGACGTGGGGTGCTGCCGCCTCGCGCCGCGCGTCGTGGACCACCAGCGCGTGGCCCGCCGCGATCAGATTCGACGCCATGTGGCGCCCCATGGTCCCGAGCCCGATGAACCCGATGTTCATGGCTGCGCCTCGTCGAAGACCTTCCGCGCGATGCGGCCGGCGGTCATGGCCGCCGGCCAGCCCGCGTAGAAGGCCAGATGGGTGATGAGCTCCCCGAGCTCGGCACGGGTGACACCGTTGGCGAGCGCGCGCTCGAGGTGGCCCGGGAGCTGGTCGCTCCGGCCCATGGCGGTCAGCGCCGCGACCGTGATGAGGCTCCGGTCGCGCTTGGAGAGCCCGGGTCGCTCCCAGACGTCGCCGTAGAGCACCCGTTCGCTGAGCTCGATGAGCTTCGGCGCCACGGGCCGGACGACGTCACGGGCGGATGTTGCCGATCGAGGTGTGCTCACGAGTGGCTCCTTTCTCTGGTGGCCCCATTATGGGGTACACTGCGGCGCCAGCGAGGTGCCCCATGTACGAGGTCTACGCCCTCAAGTACGCCGAGCGGGATACGACGGCCTGCCAGTTCTTCTACCGGGAGGCCTCCCACGCGCCGCTCACCCTCCACTACTACGTCTGGCTGATCCTCGGCGGCCCGCACCCGGTCCTCGTCGACACCGGTTTCCTCGAGGACGACGCGCGCGAGCGCGGCATCCGGGGCTACGTGAGCCCGGCGGCGATGGTCGAGCGCGCGGGGGTCAAGCCGGGCGACGTGCCGGTCGCCCTGGTCACCCACCTCCACTACGATCACTGGGCCGGGCACAGTTTGTTCCCCGCGGCAGAATACTGGATCCAGCGGGAGGAGGTCGCCTTCTGGATGGGGCCCTTCGGCCGGTACCCGGCCTTTCGAGGGGCGGCCAACGTGGGCGCCCTCACGAACCTCGTCCCGCTGAACTACGCGAACCGCGTCCGGATGCTCGATGGCGACCGCGAGGTGCTCCCCGGGATCCGGGTGCACCGCGTCGGCGGCCACACGGCGGGGCTCCAGATCGTCAGCGTGCAGACCGGGCGCGGCACCGTCGTCCTCACGTCCGACGCCTCGCACTTCTATCGCAACGTGGAGACGCGCCAGCCCGTCCAGATCATCACGAGCCTGCCGGAGATGCTCCAGGCCTTCGAGACGATCCACGCGCTGGCGGGCGCCGAGCGCCTGATCGTCGCGGGCCACGATCCCGAGGTGGCCGACCGGTTCACGCGCGTCGAGCCCGGGATCATCCGGATCGCCTAGACCAGGATAGCGGGAGGATCGAGCCACCATGGGCAAGAAGCTCCTGTTCGTCGGCGCCGGGGCGATCGGCAGCTACCTCGGCGCGTTTCTCGCGCGCGCCGGCCACGACGTGACGCTGGTCGATCCGTGGGCCGAGCAGGTCGAGACCATCCGCCAGCGCGGCCTCTCCGTGACGGGCCCCCACGAGCCCTTCGAGGCGCGCCCGGCCGCCGTGCATCTCGGGGAGGCCGCGCGCCTGCCGCGCGACTTCGAGATCGCCTTCGTGGCGATGAAGGTCTACGACACGGCGTGGGCGACGCAGCTCGCGCTCCGGCACCTCGGACCGGACGGCTACGTCGTCGCGGCGCAGAACTGCTGGCCCGACCCGGTGGTCGCCTCCGTGGCCGGCGCCGCGCGCGCCGTGGGCCTGGTCATGTCGAAGATCGGCGTCGCGCTCTGGAAGCCCGGGCAAGTGGAGCGCGGCCTGGGCCGGGGCCAGGGGACGGGCCACGACGTCTTCCGCGCGGGCGAGCACGACGGGCGAGTCACGGCGCGGACCCGGGAGCTGGCCGGGATGCTCTCGGTGATCGACGGCGCCCAGGCGACGGACAACCTCTGGGGCGAGCGGTGGTCGAAGCTCTGCGCGAACGCGATGGGCAACCCGGTCCAGGCGATGTCCGGCCTCGGCTCGCTCGAAATCCTGTCGAGCGAGGTCGGGCGGGCGATCACGATCCACCTCGCCGCCGAGTCCGCACGCGTCGGGCTGGCGTGCGGCTACAGCGTGCCGCCGTTCAACCGCGCCGCGGCCGAGCAATGGGCGGACGCCGGGCGGCGCGCGACCTGGGAGGCGCTCGACGGGATGCTCACGCCGGCCGCCGCAGGGGGGCCCAACTGGCGCGCGTCCATGGCCCAGGACGTCGCCAAGGGACGCCCGACGGAGATCGATCACATGAACGGCTACGTGGCCGCGCGCGGGCGGGAGCGCGGCGTGCCGACGCCCGTCTCCACGGCGGTGGTCGAGATACTGCACGAGGTGAGCGGGGGCGCGCGGACGCAAGCGCCCGAGAACATCGGGCTCACGCTGTCCCGCGCCGGCGTCTGAGGAGAACGCCGGCCGGTTCTATGGCCTGATCGCGTAGCGTGCCGTCCCGCCGGGCCCGTGCGACCCGCCGCCCACGTGGCGGGGACGGGTCCCCGGCGACCCCGGCCCGCACGCGCCCGGCGGGACGGCGCACCCGCGGCGCGGGGGTCAGCGGACGAGGCGGGCGAAGCGGCGGGCGGAGACGACGAACAGGGCGACGCCGAGCACGAGGATGCCGAGGACGTCCTGCCAGACGTAGGCGAGCCCGTTGCCCTTGAAGAGCACCTGGTAGCCGAAGTCCACGTAGTGGCGCACCGGCGAGAGCAGGCTCGCCCAGCGCATCACGAGCCCCATGCTCTCCGGGGGCGTGAAGGCGCCCGAGAGCAGCGTCATCGGGTACAGGACCAGGAGCAGCAGCATCATCGCCTGCCCGAGGTTCCGCGCCAGCACGGCGATCGCCAGCCCGAGGCTCGCCATCGCGAAGACGTAGACGACCGACACCCCGTAGAAGAGCGCGACGCTCCCGCGGATCGGCGTCTCGAACACGCCGTGCACCATCCCGAACACGGAGGCCACGGCCGCCAGGGGCACCAGCACGACGACCGGGACGACCTTCGCGGCGAACAGCTCGCCCACCCGGAGCGGGCTCACGAGCAGGGATTCCACGGTCCCGTGCTCCCGCTCGCGCACCATCGCGGCCGCGGCGAGCAGCATCGAGATCATCGTCACCTGGTTCAGGATCTCGAGCAGGCTCGAGAACCACGTCTCGAGCAGGTTCGGGTTGTACTCGACGCGGATGCGCGTCTCCACCTGCGGCACGCCGGCGCCGCCGGCGCCGAGCCGCCGCTCGAGCAGCTCGACGCCCCAGGCGTTCGCGATGCCCGCGATGTGCGCCCCCGCGATCGTGGCCGACGTGGACTGGCTGCCGTCCGAGATGACCTGGAACCGCGCGCCGCCCGCGTGGAGACGCCGCTCGAAGTCCGGCGGAATCACGATCGCCAGGCTCGCCCGGCCGGCGTCGAGCAGCGCCACCAGCTCGGCGTCGCTCCGCGCGTACGTCACGACCTTGAAGTACGGGGCGCGGACGCGTGAGAGGAGCTCACGGCTCGCCGCGCTCCGCGAGAGGTCCAGCACGACGGTCGGGTAGTTCGAGAGCTCGGTCGAGATGCCGTGCCCACCCGTGTAGACGGCGCCGGTGAAGGCCCAGACGAGGATGAGGAGCATCGGCACGTCGCGGAAGAGCTGGCCGAACTCCTTGCGGACCATCGCGGCGAGCCGGCTCGCCATCAGCCCACGCGCTTCCTGAGCACGAGCCAGGTCACGCCGTAGACGACGACGGCGTAGCCCGCCAGCGCGAGCAGGCTCGCCGCGTACGGCTCGACGCCGCCCCCCTTCAGATAGCTGCCGCGCACCACGTCCATGAAGTAGGTGGCGGGGATCAGCCGGGCGACGAACCGCCCGACCGCATCCTGGCTCGCCACCGGCGCGAAGATGCCCGAAAACGTGAACGCCGGCGCCACGGCGCCGAGGAAGGTCGCGAGCATCGCGGCGAGCTGGGTGCGCGTGAGGGCCGAGATCAGCAGGCCGATCCCGATCGTGCACGCCGAGTAGAGCAGCGCCCCCGCCGACAGCACCCAGGCGCTCCCGACGAAGCGGACGTGGAAGAGCCCGATGCTCGCCAGGAAGATCACGAGGTAGTCGAGGAAGGAGACGGCCACGTAGGGCAGCGCCTTGCCGGCCACGATGTCCCAGCGTCCCACCGGCGAGCAGTACAGGTTGAGGATCGTGCCGCTCTCCCGCTCGCGCACGATGAGCAGCGCGGAGAGCAGCGGCGGGAAGATCATCATGATCACGACCAGCATGCCGGGCACGATGAAGTTCTTGCTCTCGAGGGTGGGGTTGTACCAGACGGAGAGGTCCATCTGCACCGGCCAGACCTGGCCCCCGGCCCGCCCGCGCTCGCTCAGGTAGCCGCGCAGGAGCTGCTCGTTGTGGAGGGCGCCGATCGCCTCCACGTACCCGATCGCGATCTGCCCGCGCGTCGGGAACGAGCCGTCCACGGTCACGCCCACCACGGCCCGCTCGCGCGCGCTGAGCCGCCGCCCGAAGTCGGGCGGGATGTCGAGGACGACGCGCGCGCGCCCGGCGCGGAGCCACTCGTGCGCCTCCGCGTCGCTCCCGAGCACGGCGACGAGCCGGAAGTACTCGGAGTGGACGAACCCGTCCACGTACTGCCGGCTCCACGCCGACCGGTCGCGGTCCACGACGGCCACGAGGAGCCCCCTGACGTCGAGCGAGAGCTGGTAGCCGAGCAGCAGGAGGAGCAGCAGCGGCACCACGAACGCGAGCCCGAGGTAGACCGGGTCGCGCAGCAGCTGGCGCGTCTCCTTGCGGGCGATGGCGAGGACGCGGTCGCCCACGGCGGTCATTCGCGGCCGAGCCCGGCGGCGTGGAGCACGCTCACGAACGTGTCCTCCATGGAGAGCGGCTGGATCCCGACCCGCGCCGTCAGGCCCGCCTCCGCGAGCGCGGCCGTCGCCCGCCGGACGTCCGCCTCGGGCGCGGCGCTCTGCCAGCGGATGCGCCGGCCGTAGAGCATCGCGTGCGGAAAGCCGGCCCTGACGAGCATGAACGCCCGGGCGAAGTCCGGCGCCTCCACGGCGACCATCGGGCCGCCGACCGCCTCGGCCCGCCGGGTCAGCTCGTCGGGCCGCCCGTGAGCAACGAGCCGGCCCTCGTGCATGAAGCCGAGGCGGTCGCAGTGCCCCGCCTCGTCCATGTAGTGGGTGGACACCAGCACGGTGACGCCGCGCTGGTGCGCGAGCAGGTGCACGAGGTCCCAGAACTGGCGGCGCGCGAGCGGATCCACGCCGGCCGTCGGCTCGTCGAGGAACAGCACGCGCGGCTCGTGGAGGATCGCGCAGGCGAGCGCGAGCCGCTGGCGCAGGCCCAGGGGCAGCGCGGGGGGCAGGCGGTCGCCGAGCGCCTCGAGGTCGAGCCCCACCAGCAGCGCCTCGATCCGCGCCCGCCGCTCGCCGCGCGGGATCCCGTGGAGCCCGGCCGACAGGCGCAGGTTCTCGCGCACGGTCTGGTCGCGGTAGAGCGCGAAGCGCTGGGACACGTACCCGATGCGGCCGCGGACCTCGGCGCGCGCGCGGCGCACGTCGCGGCCGGCGACGACCGCCGTGCCCTCCGTCGGGGGTAGAAGGCCGCAGAGCATCTTGATGAGCGTCGTCTTGCCCGCGCCGTTCGGCCCGAGCAGTCCGAGGATCTCGCCCGGGCGGATCTCGAGGCTCACCCGGTCCACGGCGGTGAACGTCCCGAACCGGCACGTGAGCCCGTCCGCGACGACGGGCGCGCCCTCGGCTTCGGGTCGGCCGTCGCCGGACACCGCCCGGGCGGACGCCCAGCCCAGGAGCGACGCCGCGGGCCGCTGCGGGCGGCCGCGCGTCAGGTGGTCCACGAACACGTCCTCCAGGCTCGCCCGGCCGGCGAGCGCGCCGGTCAGCTCGTCCGGCGTGCCGCCCGCGATCAGCGCGCCCGCGTGCATCAGGCTCACGCGGTGGCAGCGCTCGGCCTCGTCCATGTACGAGGTGGTGAGGAGGACGGTCACGCCGCGGCTCGCGACGAGCGTGTGGATGATCGTCCAGAAGTCGCGCCGCGAGATCGGGTCCACGCCCGTCGTGGGCTCGTCGAGCAGGAGCACGTCGGGCAGATGGATCAGCGTGCAGATCAGCGCGAGCTTCTGCCGCATCCCGCCCGAGAGCTTGCCCGCGGGACGGTCCCCGAACGGCCCGAGCCGGGTCATGCGCAGCAGGCGCTCGCGGTTCTCCCGGTACGCGGCGCGGGGCACGCGGCGCAGGTCGCGGAAGAACTCGATGTTCTCCTCGACGGTGAGCGAGTCGTAGAGGTTGAGCCCGAGGCCCTGCGGCATGTAGCCGATCCGGCCCTTGACCGCCTCGGGCTCGCGCAGGACGTCCACGCCCGCCACCGTCGCGCCCCCGGCGCCGGCGCGCAGCACGCCCGCGAGGACCTGGAGGACGCTCGTCTTGCCCGCGCCGTCGGGGCCGATGAGCCCGAACACCTCCCCGCGAGCCACCCGGAAGGAAACGTCGGCGACGGCGCGGATGCGCCCGCGCGCGTAGGTCCTGTGCAGTCCCCGGACGTCGATGACCGCCGGGGCGTCGCTATCGGCGGGCGTCACCGCGGTCCCGCCGCCAGAGCCCGCCGCGCGACGCAGCGCCCGGCGCGACCCACGGCGCGTCCGGCTGCCAGCGGATCACGGCGTCGGCCGGCATGCCCGGCTTGAGCACGCCGTCCGGGTTCTCCGCGAGCGCGACCTCGACGGCGAACACGAGCTTGACCCGCTCCTCGCGCGTCTCCACGTTCTTGGGGGTGAACTCCGATTCCTGCGAGACCCGGCTCACCCGCGCGGCGAACGCTCGATCGGGATAGGCGTCGACGTAGACGCGCGCCTCCTGGCCGAGCGCGACCTTGCCGATGCTCGGCTCGGGCACGTAGATCTTCACGTAGAGCCGGTCGAGGTCCACCAGCGTGAAGAGCGGCGTCCCCTCGCCCACGCGCTCCCCCAGCTCCACGGTGCGTGTCAGGACGCGGCCGGCGATCGGGCTCCGGATCGCGAACTCGGCGACGTGGCTTCGCTGCTCGGCGAGCTGCGCCTCGGCCACGAGCCGCTGCCGCAGGAGCGCGTCGCGCTCGGCGCGCATCGTCTCCACCTGCTCGGTGCGGAGCCGCGCGAGGGCGAGCTGCTTCTGGCCGGCGACCAGCGCCGCCTCGACCTCCCGCACCCCCTGCGCCTCGACCTCGGCCTTGAGCCGCGCGTGCTCGGCCTCCTGCGGCGCGATCAGCTCGCGCGCCACCAGCGCGGCCGCCCGCTCGGCGTCCCGCTGCGCCTGCAGATGACCCTGCCGGGTGCGTTCCAGGCGGCTCTCGGCCTCGCGGAGCGCGGCGCTGGCCTGCTCGATCTGGAGCCCGACCTGCCGTTCCGTCATGGCCAGCTCGGTGTCCGCCGCGCGCAGCCGCGCGCCGAGCGCGGCGAGCTGCTCCGCCGCCGAGCGCACGCGCTCGCGCTGGGCCTGGTCGTCGAGCGTCGCGAGAAGCTGGCCCGCCTGCACGGCCTGGCCCTCGTCGGCGTGCAGCGCCGCGACGCGCGCGGAGGATTTCGGCGTGAGCGTGGTGATGCGCCCCTCGATGCGGCCGCTGGCGAAGAGGAGCCCGGCCGGCTCGGACGGACTCCACCACGACACGACGCCGGGCACCACCAGCGTCGCCAGGATCACGACGGCGACCAGCAGCGTCGCGACGCTCACCCAGCGCCGGAGACGTCGGGGGCGCGCGGACGCTTCCGGCGGCGCCTCGGGCTCCGGATGGGTGCCCGGCGTGGAGGCCGGACGGAGAATCCTCGAGATCTCGCGCATCGTCGGGAGACCGCCGCAAGCCATGTGCCACGGACAACGGCGGACAAATCAAGCGCTTGGGCACGGCCGGAGGGCCACCCGTGGGGCGGCACCGCCCCAGCCTGCCCCGGTCACGTGGCGCACCGGGGCGCTCCCGGGAGCGTCAAGTTCCAGGCATGAACCACGAGTGGGCCGGGTGATAATCGGGGCGTGCCGGCTCCCCAGCCTCGGATCCTGCTCGTGGTCGCCCGGGACAAGCCCGAGCTTTACGAGTACTTCCGGCGCGGCTTCGCGGACATGGAAGACCACATCAAGGTGATCGTCGACCGGCGGGGCGCGCCTCGCGACGTCGCGTCCGGCGGTGCGGGGGGCCCGGAGCGCCGCGGGCGGCAGGACATGTCCGAGGAGCTTCAGCAGCGCGGCTTCGTCATGATCCACCTCTGGTGACGCGCGCGCGTCCGACACGAGAAACGCGCGATCGTGACGGGGGCGGGGTGAAGGCCAGCGTGCTCGAAGGGCCGGGCCGGATCGCGCTCCGGACCATCGCGGACCCGGCGCCGCGCGAGGGCGAGGTCCTCGTCCGCGTCACCCACACCGGCGTCTGCGGCACCGACGTCAAGATCTTCGACGGCAGTATCCCCGTCCGCCTTCCCCTGGTCATGGGGCACGAGACCGTCGGTGAGGTCGTCGGCGGTGACATCGGCAGCCGCGTCGGCCGCGGAACGCGGGTGCTGATCGACCCGACCCTGTGCTGCGGCCGCTGCTTCTACTGCGAGAAAGCGCAGACCTATCTCTGTCTCGACGGCGCCCTGATGGGACGGGACGTCGACGGCGGCTTCGCCGAGCTCGTCGCCGCGCCGGCGAAGAACTGCCACGCGCTGCCCGAGGCGATCGATCCGGCCGCGGCGCCGCTGATCCAGGTGCTGACCACCGTGCACCATGCCCAGACTCTCGCGCGCATCGGCACGGGTGAGACGGTCGTGATCCTCGGCCTCGGCGTGACCGGCCAGCTCCACGTCCAGTCCGCGAAGGCGCTGGGGGCGATCCGCGTCATCGCGGTCTCGCGCAACGCGGCCAAGCGGCGCCTGGCCGAGGCGCTCGGCGCCGACGTCGCCGTCGATCACGGAGCCGACGCTCGGCGCGCCGTCCTCGACGCGACGCGCGGGCTGGGCGCCGACGTGGTGATCGAGGCGGTGGGCCGGGTCCCGATGCTGGAGGAGGCGATCGACCTCGTCCGCCCCGCGGGCCGAATCGTGCCCTACGGGATCTACGCCGAGCGAGAGGCCAGGTTTCCCTTCTACCAGCTCTACTTCAAGGAGCTCGCCATCGTCGCCTCCCGCGCCGCCCCCGCCCGGGATTTCCCCGCGAGCATCGCGCTCGTGCGCGAGGGCGCGGTGAGACTCGATCCGCTGGTCAGCGACCGCATGCCCTTCACCGATCTCGCCCGGGCGCTCGCGAACATGACCGGCGGCGGGGGCCGGCTCAAGATCATCCTCGAGCACTGAGCGGCGGTGAGCCGCGAAGCGGCGCCGCGGCGCCTCAGGAGCCGATCAGCAGGGCCGCGCGCCCGGTGACCGCGCCCTGCTCGACCCGCTCGTGCAAGGCCTCGGCCTCGGCCATCGGGCGGATGTCCGTGACCATGGGCCACACCTCGCCGCGGGCGACGAGATCGAGGGTCTCGAAGATCTCGCCGCGGGTGACGTAGCGGCTGCCGAGGAGGTCGAGCTCCTTCCGGAGCATCTGGAGCGCGTCCGCCCGAAAGACCTGGCCGGCGCCCCCGAGCGTGACCATGCGCCCCTTGACGGCGAGCGCCTGGACCGCCTGCTCCAGGGTGACGGTCGACGACACGTAGTCGATCGCGACGTCGACCCCCTTGCCGCGCGTCAGATCCCGGAGCGCCTCGACCACGTTGTCGCGGGCGGCGTGCACCACGTCGTCGGCGCCGGCCGTGCGGCAGGCGTCGAGCTTCTCGGCGGCGGTGTCGACGGCGATCACCCGAGCGCCGGCCCACTTCGACAGCATGATCTGGTGGATGCCGAGGCCGCCGCCGGCACCGAACACGGCGACGGTCTCGCCGGGCCGAGTGCGCGTCCGCCGGTTCACCTTGTACGGCGTCGCCAGCGCGTCGGAGATGACGCCGATCTCCGCCGGGTGCCGCCGGTGGTCCAGGCCGTCCGGCAGCCGCAAGAAGTTATGCGCCGGGAGCTTGATGTACTCGGCGTAGCCGCCGTCGCATTCCTTGCCGACGTTGCCGCCCGAGGTCTCGCAGAGCGGCTCGAGGTTGGCGAGGCACATGCGGCAACGGCCACAGAACAGGTAGTAGTACACGGTCACGGCGTCGCCCGTGGCGAGCCCGCTCACGCCGGCGCCGACCTCGACGATTTCGCCGGTGACCTCGTGGCCGATGATGCGTGGGTAGCTGAGCGGGCTGCGGCCCGCCTTGTAGTGCTGGATGGTCAGGCCCGTGCCGCAGGCGAGCACCCGGGCCACGGCCTCGCCAGGCGCGGCGGCCGGATCGGGCACGTCCTCCAGGCTGAACGGCGCACCGCGCGATCTCAGAACGAGAGCTTTGATGGGATCCCCTCCCTCGACACGAGGCGCGGCTCACTCGTCGAACATGAAGTTCGCGGCCTTCAGGAAGAGCGTCCGATTGGCGCCGTCCGAGTGCAGGAAGCCGGCCGCGTCGCGCACGAGCTTCTCGACGCCGGTTTCCTTCATGTAGCCGTGGCCCCCGTGGATCTCGAGACACCAGGTGGCGATCTTCCAGGCCGCCTGCGACGCCATGACCTTGGGCAGGGCGCCGAGCGTCTTGTCCCAGCCGTACTGCGGATGGTCGGCGAGCCAGCACGCGCGGTGGATGTAGGAGCGCGACGCGTCGATCAGCATGCGCATCTCCGCGAGCTGCGCGCGGATGCCGTCGTGCTCGATCAGCGGCCTGCCGCCCTGGACGCGGACCCCGGCCCACTGGACCGCCTTCCGGTACGCCGCGACCGCGACGCCCAGGACGCTGGCCCCGGCGTACGCGTTCGATTGCGGGAAGAACTCGGCGAGCACGTTGAAGCCGCGCCCGACCGTGCCGACGACGTTCTCGTCGGGGACGAAGCAGTCCTGGAAGACGAGCTCGGCGTTGTTGGCGAGGCGCTCGCCCATCTTGTCGTGGACCAGGCCGATCGTGAAGCCGGGGCGGCCACGCTCCACAAGGAAACAGGTGGACCCCTTCGCCAGCGGCGTGTCCTTCTCGGTCTGCGCGAAGACGAGAGCGTGGCTGGCCCGATTGCCGTTGGAGATGAAGTGCTTCATGCCGTTGACGATCCAGCCGCCG
>Ga0156194_1293_pt1 | contig 13580 bp, 17 predicted proteins | sample RifCSPlowO2_12_FD_107847 | JGI IMG/M metagenome (GOLD analysis project Ga0156194, IMG submission 107847) | Candidatus Rokubacteria bacterium RIFCSPLOWO2_12_FULL_71_22 | reverse complement strand
CCGCGCATGACTCGGGGCCGGTGTGGGTCGCTGGCCCTTCACCGTACGACTCTTTCATTCGCAACACCTCGCCGGTTTAACCCGGCGTACAAGGAGGAGCGAGAACCCATGGCGATCATCGATCGACTCAAGCGAGTGCTCGACGCGGAGCGCGTCCCGTACCTGGTTTGGCCCCATCGCGAGGTGTTCACGGCCCCGGAGGTCGCCGCCACGAGCGAGTTCCCCGCGCGGGAGGTCGCCAAAGTCCTGGTGGTGCGCGACGGCGACGGTGCCTCGCTGATGGTCGTGCTCCCGGCGCTCTGCCGCCTGAGTCTCGTCGCGCTCGAGCGGGCGAGCGGCAGGCGCGACCTCGCCCTGGCGACCGAGAGCCAGTTCAAGGGCTTGTTCTCCGACTGCGAGGTCGGAGCGATGCCGCCGTTCGGCAACCTCTACGGCCTGCCCGTCTACGTGGACACCTGCTTCGCGCGCGACCGCGCCCTGGTGTTCCCGGCCGGCAATCATCGCGAGGTCGTGGAGATGCCCTTCCAGGAATTCGAGCGGCTCGTGAAGCCGGAGAAGGGCGCGCTCTGCTCCACGGTCGCGCTCGCGGCGTAGCGCCGGGGGGCTCAGCCCCCGGCGACGATCTCGGGCTCGAGCCGGATCGGCGTCGCGAGCGAGGCGGAGACCAGGCACGTCTTCTCGGCCTTCTCGAGGACGCGGACGGCGCGGTCCCGGTCGGCGTCGGGTCCGAGCGTGAGGCGCGGCCGCAGCACGATCTCGGTGAAGCGCAGCCCGCCGCCCGCGCGGTCGACGGTGCCGGACGCCGACAGCTCGAGCGCGGTGAACTCGACCCGCGACGCCTGCGCGACGGCGCGCAGCGTGAAGAGAAAGCACGCCTCGACGGCCGCGAGCAGCAGGTGCTCCGGGCCCCAGGCGTCGCCCGGGCCGTCGAAGTCGCGCGGCGGCGCCGCCCGGAGCTCCGGCGCGCCGGGGAGCGACAGGTGAGCGTAGCCCGTGGGCCCGCCGGCGAGGTGCACGTCGTAGACGTGGGGCAGAGGCTTCATCGTCGTCTCCTCGGGGTCATTTGACGAGCAGCACGGGACACGCACAGAAGATAGCAACTTTGTGGCTGGTCGTGCCCAGGCCCGTGGCGGGCCGGCCGGGGCGGACCCGGTGCGAGGCCAGGACGACGAGGTCGGCGTGCCGCCGCGCGGCGAGCCGCACGATCTCGCGGGCGGGCTCGCCGATGCACTGCTCGGTGCGGACGCGCACGCCCGCGCCGGCGAACCGCCGCGCGACGGCTTCGAGTTTCCGCGTCGCGGCCCGCGCGAGGCGCGCGTAGAAGTCGCCGAGCTCGCCGGGCGTGAGGTTGGGCACGCTCTCGACGACGTGGAGCAGCGTCACGCGGGCGCGGCGCTGGCGCGCCAGCTCGAGCGCGGTCCGGAGGGCCCGCGCGTTCCTGTCGCCGAGATCGATGGGTACCAGGATGTGCGTGAACATCGTCTCAGGCCGGCGCGCCGCCGGCGCGCCGCGCCGCGAGGTACTCGACGCCGCCCGCGAGCGTCGTGAACCGGGGGTAGTCCGCCTCGGGGACCTCCACGCCGAGCGCGCCGTGGATCCCCACCACGAAGTTCAGCACGTCCATCGAATCCAGGTCGAGCTGCTCGCGAAGGTCCACGTCGTCCCGGAGCGCGGCGAGGTCGGCTTCGGGAGCGATCTCGCCGAGCACGCGGAGGACGGTCGCTCGGATCTCGTCGTGGGTCATCCCAGGCGCTCCGGCTGCTGGAGCAGGCGGTCCAGGGCGGCGAGGAAGCGACCGCCGCGATGGCCGTCGCTCACGCGGTGGTCGGCGGAGAGCGTCGCGGTGACCAGTGGCCGCGGGACGACGCGGCCCTCGACGACCCACGGACGCTCGACGACGCGCCCGAAGCCGACGATCGCGACCTGGGGCGGGTAGACGATGCCGAAGACGGTCTCGACACCCTGGTCGCCGAGGCTCGTGACGGTGATGGTCGGGTCGGACAGCTCCGAGCTCCGGAGCCCCCCGGTGCGCGCGCGCTGCACGAGGTCGCGGAAGCCGCGCATCAGGTCGCCGAGGCCCCGACGATCCGCGTCGTGGAGTGCGGGCGCAACGAGGCCGCCCTGCCGCAGCGAGACGGCGACGCCCACGTGCACGGCCGCGCTCCGTGCCGGCCGGTCCCCCTTCCACACGGCGTTCAGCTCGGGCACCTCGCCGAGCGCCAGGGCCACGGCCTTGATGAACAGGACGCCGAGGAGGAGGCGTTCGATGACCGGGCGGCGGGAGTTCTCCTCCGCCAGCCACGCGAGGGCGCGCGCGAGGTCGATCGTGGTCGCCAGGTAGTAGTGCGGGATCTCGCGCTTGGAGCGCGCCATGGCCGTGCCGATCGTCTGCCGCATGCGCGCGAGGTCGACCCGCCCACGGGCGGGCGCCGCCGCGCGCGCGACGTCCTCGCTCGTGATCGCGCCATCGGCGGCCGTCCCGGTCACGGTGGCGAGATCGACGCCGAGCTCTCCGGCGAGCCGGCGGGCGAGCGGCGAGATCTTGCGCCGCGCGGGTGGGGCCAGCGCCGGCGCGCCCGCCTCCTCGCGGATCAACGCGAGCACCGTGCCCGTCGGCACCGTGGCGCCCGCCCCGACGAGCAGCTTCTCGACCACGCCGCTCACGAAGGCCTCGACGTCGATGAGTCCCTTGTCGGTCTCGACCTCGGCGAGGATGTCGCCGCGCCTGACGGCATCGCCGGGCCGCACGCGCCACGCGATCAGCGTGCCGGCGGTCATGTCCGCCCCGAGGATCGGCATCACGAACTCAGCCACGGCGCAGCATCTCCCGCACGGTCGTGACGATCGCCTCGGCCTGGGGCAGCGCGGCGTCCTCCAGGTGCTTGGCGTAGGGTATCGGCACTTCGGCGCTGCACACCCGCGCGACCGGGATGTCCAGGTCGTAGAATCCGCCCTCCATGATCCGGGCGCTCACCTCGGCCGCGAAGCTGCACGTGCGCCACCCCTCGTCGACGACGAGGGCCCGGTGGGTCTTGGCGACCGAGGCCAGGATCGCCCCCGTGTCGAGCGGGCGGAGCGAGCGCAGGTCGAGCACCTCGGCCTCGATGCCCTCCACCGCCAGCCGATCCGCCGCCTGGAGCGTCTTCGGAAGCGAGCAGCCGTAGGTGACGAGTGTCACGGCGCCACCCGCGCGGCGCACTTCCGCGCGCCCGATCTCCGCCGGGCCCGCGCTCTCGTCCACCTCGCTCTCGGTGGGGTAGAGCGTGGCGTGCTCGAAGATCAGGACGGGGTCGGGCTCCGCGAGCGCCGCCAGCAGGAGGCCGCGCGCGTCGGCGGGCGTCGCGGGCGCCAGCACCGTGATCCCGGGGATATGCGCGTACCAACCCTCGAAGCTGTGCGAGTGCTGCGCGGCGAGCTGCCGCCCGGCGCCCGTCGCCATGCGGATCACGAGCGGCACGCCCAGCTGGCCGCCGGACATATGGCGAAGCGTCGCCGCGTTGTTGACGATCTGATCGAGCGCCAGCAGACTGAAATTGACCGTCATGACCTCGACGATCGGGCGCATGCCCCCGAGCGCTGCGCCGATGCCGGCGCCGACGAAGGTGCTCTCCGAGAGCGGCGTGTCGCGGACCCGGTCGGGGCCGAACTCTTCCAGCAGGCCACGGCTGCATGCGTAGGCGCCCCCGTAACGTCCCACGTCCTCGCCCATCAGGAACACGCGCGGATCGCGGGCGAGCGCCTCACGCAGCGCGCCGCGCACCGCGTCGCGGTACGCCAGCTTCTTCACGGCGTCCGCCTCGCGTAGACGTCTCTGGTCAGGTCCTCGACGGGCTCCCACGGACCGGCCTCGGCCTCGGCGATCGCGCCCTGGATCTCGGCAGCGACCGAGGCCTCGAGCGCGGCGAGATCGGCGGCGTCGAGGAGCCCCCACTCCCGCAGACGGGCCGCGAAGAGCGCGATCGGATCGCGCGCCTTCCAGCGTTCGACCTCGTCCCGGCTCCGGTAGAGCTCGGGGTCGTACATCGAGTGGGCGCGGAAACGGTACGTCCGCGCCTCGAGCAGGAACGGCCCCGCGCCGCCCCGCACCGCCGCCGCGGCGTGGCGCGCCGCGGCCTCGACCGCGAGCACGTCCATGCCGTCGACGGCGTCGGCGTCCATGCCGTACGCCTGGGCCTTGAGCCGGATATCGGGCTGCGCCTGGTGCCGCGCGAGCGCGGTGCCCATCGCGTAGAGGTTGTTCTCGCAGAGGAAGAGCACCGGCAGCTTCCAGAGCGCGGCGAGGTTCAGCGACTCGTGGAACTCGCCCTCGGCGACCGCGCCGTCGCCGAAGAAGCAGGCGGTCACGCACCGGCGTCCCTGCAGCGCGTCGGCGAGGGCGAGTCCGACGGCGATCGGGAGACCGCCGCCCACGATCGCATAGCCGCCGAAGAATCGACGCGAGGCGTCGAACAGGTGCATGGACCCGCCGCGGCCGCGGCTGCAGCCGTTGGCCTTGCCGTACATCTCCGCCATCACGGCGCCGGCCGGTATGCCCCGTACCAGCGCGTGGCCGTGCTCGCGGTAGGTGGCGACGACGGCGTCGTCGGCAGCGAGCGCCGGCACGACGCCGACCGCCACGGCCTCTTCGCCGATGTAGAGGTGCAGGAAGCCGCGGATCTTCCCGATCGTGTACAGCTCGGCCGCCTTCTCCTCGAAGCGGCGGACGAGGATCATCCGCCGGAGGAGGTCGAGCGCGTGCTCCCGCTCGACGGGCGCGGTCACGTCGCCTCCTCGAGGGTCGAGGTGTCGCCCTCGGGGAGCCCGAGCTCGCGCGCCTTCAAGAGCCGGCGCATGATCTTCCCGCTCCGTGTCCTCGGCAGTCCCGGCGTGAAATCGATCTCCTTCGGCGCGACCGCCGCGCCGAGGCGCGTGCGCGCGAACGCGAGCAGCTCGCGCCGGAGCTGCGACGTCGGCTCGCGACCGTCCCTGAGCGCGACGAAGGCCTTGACCACCTCCAGCGCGACCGGATCGGGCTTGCCGATGACGCCGGCCTCGGCGACGGCCGGGTGCTCCATGAGCACGCTCTCGACCTCGAAGGGGCCGATGAGGTGGCCGGAGGTCTTGATGACGTCGTCGGCGCGCCCGACGAACCAGAAGTAGTCGTCGCGGTCGCGCCGTGCGAGGTCGCCCGTGAGGTACCAGCCGCCGGCGAAGCACTCGCGATAGCGCGCCTCCTCGCCCCAGTAGCCGCGGAACATCGACGGCCACCCGGGCCGGAGCGCGAGCTCCCCCTGGACGTCGGGCGCTTCGACGACCTCGACACGGTCGTCGCCGACGCGGTGGACGATCGCGGCCTCGACGCCGGGCAGGGGCCGGCCCATCGAGCCCGGCCGGACGTCGAGTGCGGCGAAATTGGCGATCATGATCCCGCCGGTTTCCGTCTGCCACCAGTTGTCGTGGAAGGGCCGCCCGAGCGCCTCCTGTCCCCACACCACGGCCTCGGGGTTCAGCGGCTCACCGACGCTCGCGCAGAAGCGGAGCGCGCGGAGGTCGTGCTTCTGCGCGAGCGCGGCGCCCGCTTTCATCAGCATGCGGATCGCCGTCGGCGCCGTGTACCAGACGCTCACGCGCTGCTCCTGGAGCACCCGGTACCAGCGCTCGGCGTCGAACTCGGCCTCGTCGACGACGCTCGTCACGCCGTTCGTCAGCGGCGCGACGATGCCGTACGAGGTGCCGGTGACCCAGCCAGGGTCGGCGGTGCACCAGAACACGTCGTCGGGGTGGAGGTCGAGCGCCCAGCGGCCGGTGACGTGGTGGGCCACGACCGCCTCGTGGACGTGCACGGCGCCCTTCGGCGTGCCGGTGGTCCCGCTCGTGAAGTGCAGGAGCGCCGTGTCTTCCGGGGCGGTGGACTCGATCTCGAACCGGTCGGCGGCCGCGTCCATCGACGCCAGCCAGTCGCGCGTGCCGGGCACGGTCGTGGGCCGGCCACCGTCGCCGACGAGGAGCACGTGCTCGAGGGTGGGCAGCGCCACCCGCAGGCCGGCGACTTTCCGCTGGTACAGGGTCTCGGTGGTGACGAGGACCCGGCCGCCGCCGATCGCCAGGCGCGCGCGGATCGGCTCGGGGCCGAAGGCCGAGAAGAGCGGGCAGAACACGCCGCGCGCCTTGAGGGTGCCGAGCGCGGCGACGTAGAGCGCGGGGATGCGTCCCGCGAGCGCGTAGACGCGGTCGCCCGGCGCCACGCCGAGGCCACGGAGCACGTTGGCGAAGCGCGCGGTGAGTTCCCGGAGCCGCCCGTAGGAGAAGTCCTCGACCTCGCCGCGCTTCCCGAGCCAGCGCAGCGCGACACGGTCGCGCAGGGCGCTCGCCGCGTGGCGGTCCACCGCCTCGTGGGCGATGTTGAGTCCGCGTCCGCCCGGCAGCCCGGCGAGCTGGGCGCGCGCCGCCGACCACGTGAAAGTCGCCCGCGCCTGCCCGTAGTCGCAGAGGTTCGGGGCGACCGCGTCGGCCTCCGGCGTCTTGACGATCGTGGCCCAGGTCATCGCTCACTCGATCGGCGCCACCTTCGGCTCCTTCTCCTCGGGCACCTCGGTCAGCGTGGCCTCGGTGAGGAGCAGCAGGCTCGCCGCGGAGACCGCGTTCTCCAGGGCGATCCGCACGACCTTGGTCGGATCGACGATCCCGGCCTCGACGAGGTCCACGTACTGCTTGCGGGCCGCGTCGAACCCGTGGGCGCCCGTGCCCTTGCGCATCTCGTTGACGACGACGCCGCCGTCGGCGCCGGAGTTCTCGGCGATCTGACGCGTCGGCGTCTCGAGCGCCCGCGCGAGGATCGCGAGGCCCGTGCGCTCGTCGCCCTCGACCTTCGGGATCTCGCGCTCCACGGCCTCGACCGCCCGGAGCAGCGCGAGCCCTCCGCCGGGCACGAGGCCCTCGGCGACGGCCGCCTTGGTGGCGGCGATCGCGTCGTCGAGCGCCTCCTTCTTGCTCTTCATCTCCGCCTCGGACGGTGCGCCCACGCGAATCACCGCCACGCCTCCGGACAGCTTGGCCAGGCGCTCCTCGAGCTTGTCGCGGTCGTAGTCGCTGGTCGTCTTGGCGATCTGCTGGCGGATCTGCTGCTTGCGCCCCTCGATCGCCTTCTTGTCACCGGCGCCACCGATGAGCGTCGTGGTGTCCTTGTCCACCACGATCCGCTGGGCGCGGCCGAGCTGGCTCACCTCGACGTTCTCGAGCTTGACGCCGAGCGCCTCGCTGATCACCTGGCCGCCCGTGAGCACCGCCATGTCCTCGAGAATCTCCTTGCGCCGGTCGCCGAAGCCCGGTGCCTTCACGGCCACGCAGCGGAGGGCACCCCGGAGCTTGTTGACGACCAGCGTCGCGAGCGCGTCGCCCTCCACGTCCTCCGTGATCAGGAGGATCGGGCGCCCGGCACGGGCCACCTGCTCGAGGAGCGGCAGCAGATCCTTCATGACGCCGATCTTCCTGTCCGTCAGGAGGATCAGGGCGTCCTCGAGCACGGCCTCCATCTTCTCCGGATCGGTGATGAAGTACGGGGAGAGGTAGCCGCGGTCGAACTGCAGCCCCTCGACGACCTCGAGCTGGGTCTCCGTGGTCTTCGATTCCTCCACGGTGATCACGCCCTCGTCGCCGACCTTCTCCATCGCGTCCGCGACCAGGTCGCCGATCGTCGGATCGTTGTGCGCCGAGATCGTCGCGACCTGTGCCTTCTCGAGCCGGCTCTGCACCGGGCGCGAGAGCGCCCGCAGGGCCCCGACCGCCGCGCGCACGCCCCGGTCGAGCCCGTGCTTGAGGTCGATGGCGCTCGCGCCGGCCACGACGTTGCGGACACCGTCGGCGAAGATCGCGTGGGCGAGAATCGTCGCGGTGCTGGTGCCGTCGCCCACCGCGTCACCGGTGCGCTCGGCCGCCTGCCGGATCATCTGGACGCCGAGGTTCTCCGCGGCATCCTTCAGCTCCATCTCCCTGGCGATCGTGACCCCGTCGTTGCAGACGATCGGAATCCCGAAGCGCTTCTGGATCAGGACACACTTCGATTTGGGCCCGAGGGTGACGCGCACGACGTCGGCGAGCGTCGCCGCGCCGCGGAGCACCCGCTCGCGGGCCTCTGAGCGGAACAGCACCTGCTTGTACGCCATCGCGGTCCCCTCCCTCGACTATGTCTCGTGCGTGCGCTGGCAGGCGACGCAGTACCGTGCCGTCGGCAGCGCTCGGAGCCGCTCGAGCGGGATCGGTTTCCCGCAGTCGTCACAGGTCCCGAAGGTCCCGGCCGCGAGCCGCGCCTGCGCGGCGGCGATCTCGTCGAGTTCGTGCTTCTCCCGGCCCTCGAGCCGCCCGAGAATCGCCGAGACCAGATCGGTGCTGACGTCCTCGCCCGGCGCCCCGGGCTGGTGGGCCTCGAGCGTCGCGAGCTCCTCGTCGGTCCGCGCGACCGTTCGCAGGAGCTCCTGACGGGCCCGCTGGAGGCGCTGCTGGAACTCGTCCACCGCATCGCGAGGCGTCATCCCGTCCTCCCGGCCTCCTGCCGTCCGCGCCGGGCCCACGCGAGCAGCTTCCGCGCCGGCCATGTGTTCACGACCTCGTCCCGGCCGAGCCACGCGCGCCGCGCGGTCGCGACGCCGAGCTCCATCGTGGTCAGGTGATCGAGCACGTGCGCATCCGTGCCCACGGCGACCAGGACCCCGAGGTCCCGCGCGCGCCGCGCGTGCACGTCGCCGAGGTCCAGCCGCTGCGGGTAGGCGTTGATCTCGACGGCCTTGCCGTGCCGCTTGGCGGCGCGGAAGACCTGCTCGAGGTCCACGGCATACGGCTCCCGCTCGCCGATGAGGCGCCCCGTCGGATGGGCGAGGACGCGCACGTGCGGATTCGCCAGCGCGGCGCAGAGGCGCCTCGTCATCTGGGTCCGCGGCTGCTTGAAACGCGAGTGGACGGCGCCGATCACGAGATCGAGCCCGGCCAGCACCTCGTCCGGATAGTCCAGCGAGCCGTCGGGCAGGATGTCGCACTCGCTCCCCGCGAGCACGGTGATGCGCGGGTGCCGCTTCTGCACCGAGCGGATCTTCGCGACGTGCGCGGCGAGCTCCTTCGCGTCGAGGCCGCCGGCGACCCGCGCCGAGGGGCTGTGGTCCGTGACGGCGACGTACTCGTAGCCGCGCGCCTCCGCCGCCGCCACGAGGGCCTCGATCGTGTGATGGCCGTCGGAGGCGTTGGTGTGGCAATGGAGGTCGCCCCGGACGTCGCCGAGCTCGACGAGCTGCGGCAGTTCGCCCCGCGCGGCGGCCTCGACCTCGCCCGCGTCCTCACGGAGCTCGGGCGGGATCCAGGGCAGGTCGATCGCCGCGTAGACGTCCTCCTCGGTGGCCCCGGCCACGCGCCGGCCGGTGGACTCCCGGAAGACGCCGTACTCGTTCAGCTTGAGCCCGCGCTTCACCGCCATCTCGCGGATGCGGATGTTGTGCTGCTTGGAGCCGGTGAAGTAGACGAGGGCGGCGCCGAAGCTCGCCGGCTCGACGACGCGCAGGTCCACCTGGATGCCCTCGCGGTGCCGGATCGACGCCTTGGTCTCGCCGCGCTCGAGCACATCGGCGACGTGCGGCAGGCCCGTGAAGGCCCGCATGACCTCGGCGGCGCGCGAGGAGGCGACCAGGAGGTCGAGGTCGCCGACGGTCTCCTTCATGCGGCGCAGCGAGCCGGCGGCCCGGACCTCCGTGACGCCCGGGACGGCCTCGAGCGCGCGCACCAGCTCCTGCGCCAGCGGCAGCGCCCGGCCGAGCGGCATCCGCGCCTGGCCGCCCCGGACGAGCGCGATACCCTCCAGGATGTTCGCCTCGGTCTTCGCCTGGATGCCGTGGCGCCCACGCAGCTCGCCCGCGCGCGCGAGCTTCTCGAGCTGTGCGATCGACGTGACGCGCTCCTTCTCGTACAGGAGCTTCGCTGTCTTCGGTCCGATCCCCGGCACGTTCATCAGCTCCACCACGCCGGGCGGGATGCCCTTGCGCGCGGCCTCGAGATCCTTCATGCGGCCGGTCGCCAGGTACTCGGTGATCTTGTCGGCGAGATCGCGGCCGACCCCGGGGATCTCCTCGAGCCGCTCCTCGCGCGCGAGGATCTCGACGTCCTCGGCGAGCGACTCGAGGTTCTGCGCGGCGCGTCGGTAGGCGCGGATCCGGAACGGGTTCTCGTCCTGAAGCTCCAGGACGTCCGCCATCAGGTCGAAGTGCCGCGCGATCTCGAAGTTCTTCATCGGTAGGCGAACGCCCACTTGTAGGGCTTCGCGAGGACGCCCCGGCCCAGCACGTCCTGAAAGGCCCGGAGGACGTCGGTTTCAGTGAGGATGCCGACCACCCGGCCGCCCTCGACGACCGGCAGGGCGCCGATGCGCTGCTCCCGCATCAGTCGGGCCGCCTGGCGGATGTCGGTCTCGGGGCGCACGGTGACCACGCCCCACGTCATGACCTCACCGACGGTGAGGGTGCCGAGGGTCTCCGCGAGGTCCCCGAGCCGGCCCTGGACGCGGGGATCGAAGACGACCTGTCGGAGATCGCGGTCGGTCACGATGCCGACGAGCCGGTCGCCACGGTCGACGACCGGCAGGTGGCGAATCTTCCGCTTCCGCATCATGTCCACCGCGCCGCGCACGAGCGCGTCCGAGTGGATCGTGACCGCGGTGCGCGTCATGCAGTCGCGCACGCGGATACCGGCCTCGGGCCACACGAGCGCCTCGACCTCGTCCGCCTCCCGGCCGGGGTGCACAGGCTTGCGCACGCGGATCGCGCGCGGGATCGAGCGCTTCGGATGCCGCCCGCTCATGCCGCGATCAGGGACTTGAATCGCTCCCACGGCACCGCGGTCCACGTCTCGGTCTGGGCGTGGCCGAAGGAGCGGATGATCATCACGACCTTGGCCGCCGCGCTCTCGTCCGGCGCCTCGAACAGGTCGAGGTAGTCGTACGGGCCGAGAATCGCGTAGTTGGCCAACCACTTCACCTGGGGGCACTCCTTCTGGATGCGCTCGCTCACCGCCCGCTCCAGCCGCTGGAGATCGGCCGGGGACTTCACGCTCTCCGGAGTCAGCCGCGTGAGCACCACGTACGTCGCCATCGCTCCACCTCCGCCCGGGTTCCGGGCTCGCTACCAGAGGAACGTATCGGGATCGAGCCCCCGCACCGGGGGCATCTCCATCAGCAGCGCTTTGAGCACGTCCCGCTCCGTGAGCATCGCCACGAGCTTGCCGTCCTCGCACACGGGCAGGCTCCCCACCCGCCGCTCGAGCATGACCGCGGCCGCGTGGGCGAGCCTCGCCTCGGGAACGGTCGTGACCACGCCCCAGGTCATCGCGTCCCGCACGCGCAGGTTCTCGAGCGTCGCCGCGATCCCTCGCAGGCGACGCCGGCTGCCGCGCGACAGGTGCTCGGCCAGCGCGGGCGCGACCGCCGCGCTGCGGAGATCGCGGTCGCTGAGCACGCCGAGCAGCTGTCCGGCGTCGTCGACGACCGGCAGGTGGCGGATCTCCTTCTGCCGCATCACGGCCATCGCGGTTGCGACCGGCGCGTCCGGATCGATCGTGAACGGCTCGCGCGTCATGACGTCCCGCACTCTGAGCTTCATCGCTCGCTCACCTTCCCCCGCCGGCTCGCACGAGTGACTCGAAGACGGCAAAGTCGCCCACGCGACCGTCCGCGAGCCGCCGGAGCTCGGGCGCCCGCATGCGGAGCAGCGTCCCGGGGTCTCCGGCCGGCATCGTGACCTCGCGGGCGTTGAGCAGGGCACGGTCGAGGAAGACCCGGAGGCCGAACAGCGCTCCGAACGGCGGGATCGCGCCGGGCGCGCAGTCCGGGATCGCGCCGTGGATCTCCTCGACCGTGGCCAGGCGAAGCTCGCCGTGCCCGACGAGGCCCTTCAGGCGGTTGAGGTCCAGCACGCAGCAGGCCGGGAGCACCGCCATGACGAGGCCGTCACGCTCCTTGACGATCAGGACCTTGGCGAACGACCAGCCCGGCGTGTGCGAGGCCGCCGCCTGCTCCTGCGCCGTCGGCGCCGCGGCATGGTGCACGATCTCGTACGTCGCCTGCCTGGCGCTCAGGAACTCCACGAGCCGTCCGTGCATGGCCTGCCTCCTCAGGCGCGCACCAGCGCCTCGAGCCACAGCTCCTTGAGGGGCTTCGGGAGCTGGGCGAAGACGTCGCCCGCCTCGCCCGACGAGAGCTGCTCCTTGAGCGCCCCGAAGACGGCCAGCGTCATCCAGCGGGCCTCCCGCGGCGAGGGCAGCGCGGCTTCGCGCTGGACGCGCGCGTAGAACTCCTCGCGGTTCATCTTGAGCGGCTTCCGCTCCGTGCGCTCACCCTCCGCCCATGCCTCCTTCAGCTCCCGCGGGAGCTGGGCCTGCACCTGGTCGGCCTCCTCCGGCGTCAGCCGGTCCCGGAGCGCGTGCAGGACAGCCGCCGCGGCGCGCTCCGTGCGCTCGCGGTCGAGCTCGCCGCTGGCCGCCATCACGGTCTTGTAGAACGTCCCCGTCGTCATGGCTCACTCCTCGCGCGCGGCGCGGGCGCGGGCTCGCGCCGGTACGGGACCGGGACGAACTGCACCGACGGCCGCGCCTGCCGCGGCTGCGGGTAGAGGTCCATCAGGTTGTCCATGGCCTACCCCTTGATGTTCCCGATCGGCCGGAGGGAGACGACCCTGCGCGAGACGTCGAGCCGGTGGACGACGTCGACGACCTCGCCCAGGTCCTTGTAGGCGAACCCGGCCTCCTCCGCGACGCCCGACTTCGAGGCCGCGCGGACGACGATGCCGCGCGCGGCCAGCTGCTGGATGAGCGTCTCGCCCCACACGCGCTTCTTGGCCTGGGCGCGGGACATCGTGCGGCCCGCGCCGTGGGCGGTCGAGCCGAACGTCTCGGTCATGGCGTGCGCGGTGCCGACGAGGAGGGCCGAGCCCGTCTCCATCGAGCCGCCGATGATGACCGGCTGTCCGATCTCCCGATACGCCGCGGGGACGTCCGGGGCGCCCGGCCCGAACGCCCGGGTGGCGCCCTTCCGGTGGACCACCACGTCGAGCGGCTCGCCCTCCACCACGTGGCGCTCGAGCTTCGCGGTGTTGTGGCACACGTCGTAGATGACCTCGAGGCCGAGTTCGCGCGGATCTCGGCCGAAGATGCGCCCCATCACCTCCCGCACCCGGTGCGTGATCACCTGGCGGTTGGCGAAGGCGGTGTTGGCCGCTGCGGTCATCGCGCCGAAGTACGCCTGGCCCTCCGGTGAGCGGAACGGCGCGCACGCGAGCTCACGGTCCGGGACGGTGATGCCGTGGGCGCGCATCGCTTGGTCGAAGCGCCGGAGGTAGTCGGTGCCCACCTGGTGGCCGAAGCCGCGCGAGCCGCAGTGCAGCATCACGAGCACCTGCCCCGGCCCCGTGATGCCGAAGGCGCGCGCGACCGCCGCGTCGTGGACGCCGTCCGGCGGGACCACCTGGACCTCGAGGTAGTGGTTGCCCGAGCCGAGCGTGCCGAGCTGGCCGATGCCGCGCGTGATCGCGCGCGTGCTCACCTGCTCCGGGTCGGCGCCGGGCAGGCAGCCGCCC
>Ga0156194_1298_pt2 | contig 13610 bp, 11 predicted proteins | sample RifCSPlowO2_12_FD_107847 | JGI IMG/M metagenome (GOLD analysis project Ga0156194, IMG submission 107847) | Candidatus Rokubacteria bacterium RIFCSPLOWO2_12_FULL_71_22 | reverse complement strand
CTTCATCATCGCGGAGGCGGGCGTCAACCACAACGGCGAGCTCGCGCTCGCGAAGCAGCTCGTCGAGGTGGCCGCGCACGCGCACGCCGACGCCGTGAAGCTCCAGAAGCGGACGGTCGAGGACATCCTGATCCGGAGCGCGCTCGCGGCCCCCTACACCGGGCCGAACTCGCTCGGCGCGACGTACGGCGAGCACCGCCAGCGCCTGGAGCTGTCGGAGCCGGCCTGGCGGGAACTCGCCGGCGAGTGCCGCCGGGTGGGCATCACGCTGCTCGCGAGCCCCTGGGATCCCAGGAGCGCCGATTTCCTCGAGACGCTGGGGGTGCCGGCGTTCAAGCTCGCGTCGGCGGACCTGACCAACCTCCCGCTCGTCGAGCACGTGGCCCGCAAGAAGCGACCGATCCTGCTCTCCACGGGCATGAGCGAGCTGGACGAGATCGAGGATGCGGTGGCCGCCGTGCGGCGGCACCACGACGAGCTCGTCCTGCTCCACTGCACCTCGGCCTATCCGTGCGAGTATGCCGAGCTGAACCTCCGGGTGATCGACGCCCTGCGCCGGCGGTTCGACTGCCTCGTCGGCTACTCCGGCCACGAACGGGGGCTCGCGACCACGGAGGCCGCGGTCGCGCTGGGCGCGTGCGTGGTCGAGCGGCACTTCACGCTCGACCGGACGATGCGCGGCCCCGACCACGCCGCATCGCTCGAGCCGCGCGGACTGGAACTGCTCGTGCGCGACATCCGCCACGTCGAGGCCGCGCTCGGGTCCGCCGAGAAGCGGGTCCTTCCGTCGGAGGTGCCGGTGCGGCAGCGCCTCGCGAAGAGCGTCGTGGCCGCCCGCGACATCCCCGCGGGACATACGCTGACGCGGGAGGACCTCGCGGTGAAGGGCCCCGGGACGGGCGTCTCGCCGCGGCACCTCCCGCGGCTCGTCGGCGTCGTGGCCGAGCGTGCGATCGCGGGCGACACGCTGATTCCGCTCGACGCCCTGGGATGGCGCCGCACGCCATGAGCCGAGGGCTCGCCCGTCGTGTCGCCGCGGTGCTGCCCCGGGGGGTCCGCGTCCGGCTCCGCGCCCTGCTCGAGCGCTCGGCCCCCGACCCGCGCGACGTCGAGCGCGTGCGCGACGTGACGAGCCGCCAGTGGGCGCGGCCGGCGAGCCCACGCTACGTGACGTCCTACTGGGACGACGTCGACGGCCCGGCCGACTCGGTCGGCAAGCGGCGGAGCGAGTGGCTCGCGGGTCTCCCGGTCTTCCGCGACGCCGCCAGCGCGCTGGAGCTGGGGTGCGGCCCGGGACGCAACCTCTGGGTGCTGCAGCGGCGCCACCCGGCCATGGCCCTCTTCGGCGTCGACATCAACCCCGAGGGTATCGCCCACGCCCGGTCGCGCGTGCGCGGGACGTTCCTGGTCGGGAACCTCTACGACCTCGACCGCCTGCTCGGCGACACGCGGGTCGACGTGGTCTTCACGATGGGCGTGCTGATCCACCTGCACCCGGCCACGCTGCCGGCGCTCGTCGACGCGATGCGACGGCGCGCGCGCCGCACGCTGGTGTTCGTCGAGCAGGTGAGCGCGACGAACGAGGTCGTGAAGGGGCCCGCGCGCTGGCGACCCACGCGGCGCGTGACGGGCGACTACATCCAGTGGTCGCCCGACCTGCCGGCGATCCTCGCCGGCCTCGGGCTCGCATTCGAACGCTCGGCGGTGCCGATCGAGCTGCAGGCCAACGGCGGACGGGACCTCCTCGTGGTGCCGCTCGGGCGATGAGCGACGCGCGCCTGTCTCAGGCCACCCACGGTCGGCGCCGGCCTCGCGGCCCCCGCTACCAATGATCGGGCGCCGCGTCGGCGAGGCCCGTCGGCTCTTCGCCGCCTGGCGACGCGGCACGCCGCTCGCGGCCGGTGCGGTCGTCGCCTCGGCGGTGGCGACGGCGTTCGAGGGGTTCGGCGTCGTCATGCTGCTGCCGTTTCTGCAGCGGGTGCTCCAGGGCGGCCCCGAGCCGCTGATGCTCCCGCTCCGCGCGCGCGCGCTCGAGCAGTGGCTGAACGGGCTTTCGGCCTCGGCCCAGCTGGTGACCCTCGGCGTCCTGATCGTCGGGAGCGTCGCCGGGCGCGAGGCGCTGCTCTACGCGGTGGGTTACCTCAAGCTCTTGGTCTCGATGCGGACGGCCGACGTGGTCCGCGCGCGTCTGCACGCCGCGTTCGTCGAGGCCCCGCTCGCGCTGACGTCCCGGTACCCGCACGGCCATTTCCAGAACTACCTGCACACCGAGGCGAACCGCGTCCGTCAGCTCGTGACCCAGCTGATGTCCCTGGCGCAGACCGCGATCGTGGCGGCCACGCTGATCGCGGTGATGGCGCTGATCTCGCTTCGGCTCGTCGTGCTGGTGCTCGTCGTGCTCGCGGCGCTCGGGCTGCCGCTCGTGCGGCTCTTCCGGTGGGTGCACGCGACGGGATCTCGGCGCGTGCAGTCCCGGATCGAGATCGTCAACTACCTGGCGGAGCTGATGCCGTTTCTCCGGAGCGTCCACATCTTCGGGAGCCAGCGCCAGGAGATCGCCCGCTTCGCGGCACGCTACACGGACGTGACCCAGCGCGACCTCCGCCTGTACGCGGTCAACAACCTGGTGACGCCCGTGTATCACACCGCGGGCGCGCTCGTCGTGCTCGGCCTCGTCCTCCTCGGCGTCTGGCTCGCGGCGGGCTCGCCGGGCGGCGCCGCGTGGGTGATCCCGTTCGTGTTGCTGTTCGTGCGGTTCCTGCCGATCCTGAACGAGCTGAACCTCGCGCTGAGCTACCTCGCCGACGGGTTCGCGTCGTACGAGAAGCTCGAGGCCGAACTCGCGACGCTCCGCGGGCGTCGGATGGAGGAGGGCGGGCGCCGCTTCCCGGCGGTGTTCGGGGCGCTCGAGCTCCATGGCGTGTCGTTCGCCTACGAGCCCGACGCGCCGGTGCTCCGGGACGTCTCGCTCACGATCCCACGCGGGCGGCACGTCGCGGTCGTCGGCCCGTCGGGTTGCGGCAAGTCCACGCTGTGCCTGCTCCTGTGCCGCCTCTACGATCCGACGAATGGCAGCGTCCGCGTGGACGGCGCCGACCTCCGGACGTTCAGCCTGGGCTCGCTCCGGGAGGCGATCACGCTCGTCGAGCAGACCCCCGTGCTCCTCAACGACACGGTCCGCGCGAACATCGCCTACGGGCGGTCGGACGCGAGCGATGCGGAGATCCGCTTCGCAGCCAAGCGGGCGCACGCCGACGACTTCATCGCCGAGTTCCCGCACGCCTACGAGACGAACGTCGGCAATCTCGGCACCGCGATCTCGGGCGGCCAGCGCCAGCGCATCGCCATCGCGCGCGCGCTGCTCCGGAGCCCGCAGGTGCTGATTTTCGACGAGGCCACGAGCGCCGTGGACTCGGTGAGCGAGGCGCTCATCAAGCAGACCATCGAGGAGTTGCGGGGCGTCGTCACGGTCGTCTCGGTGGCGCACCGGCTCTCGACGATCCGCGACGCGGACGAGATCCACTTCGTGTCCGGCGGCCGCATCGCATGCTCCGGAACCTTCGCGGAGCTCGTGGTGAAGCACGCGGAGTTCCGGGAGTACGTGCGGGCGCAGGACCTGTCCAGCGCGCCGTGAGCGGGCTGACCGTCTGCTCGCCGCACTGCGGGCTCGCGCCCGAGACGACCTCGGGGGGCGAGACCTACGAGCGCGAGATCCTGACGGCGCTCGCCGGGCTCGGGGTGCGCATCGAGCTGCTGCTCGCGCGGCACCAGGTGGTGCCGGCTGGCGTCGCGAACTGGCGCGTGCACCGGCTGCCGATCGGGCGGGGCCTCCGCTGGCCCGTCGCGCGCGTGCTGCTGCCGCCGTACATCAAGCGGGTCTGGGATCGGGCGCCATTCGACGTCTTGCGCGCGCACTCGCTCCGGTTCATCGGGCCCGCGGCGCTGGCCGCCAGGCGGCGCTATCGGCTCGACGTCCCCGTGATCGCGCACCACCATCATCTCGACCCGAGCCCCTGGAACGGGCTGATCGAGAAGCGCGTGATCGCGGCCGCCGACCGCGTGGTGACGGGCAGCGAGTTCTCGCGGCGCCAGCTCGCCGCCGAGCTCGGTGTGCGCACCGATCACGTGGCCGTCGTGCCCTACGGCATCGACGGGAAGTTCACGCCCCGGTCGCGCCGCGAGGACCTGATCGGGCGCTACGGCCTGCGCGGCCGGCGCGTCGTCCTGTTCCTCGGGGGCCTCAAGCGGCGGAAGAACCTGCCGCTGCTCCTCGACGTCTGGCGCGCGGTCGCGCCGGAGGCGCCGGAGGCGACGCTCGTCGTGGCCGGCGGCGGCGCGCTGCTCGGCGACCTGCGAGTCCGGGTGCGGGCGCTCGGCCTCGAGGGCCGCGTCGTGTTCACGGGCTACGTCCCCGAGGCGGAGAAGGTCGACCACTACAACCTGGCCGACGTCTTCCTGTTCCCCTCGGCCATGGAGGGCTTCGGTCTCGCCGTCGGCGAGGCGATGGCGTGCGGCCTGCCCGTCGTCGCCTCCGACCGCGGCTCGATTCCGGAGCTGCTCGCCGACGGCGAGGGCGGGTTCCTCTGCGCGCCGACGGCCGCGGCGCCGTTCGTGGGCCACGTCGTGCGGCTGCTCGGCGACCCGGCGCTCCGCGAGAAGCTCGGGCGGGCGAACGCCGAAAGGGTCCGGCGGCTCTTCACGTGGGAGCGCTGCGCGCGCGAGACGCTCCGCGTGTACGAGGAAACGCTCGCCGGGTGGCGCGGGCGGGCCCGCGGGCCGGGCCGCGGATGATCGTCGGGCTCGCGAACGAGTACTACCCGCCGCACGCGCCGGGCGGTGCCGAGTGGTCCACGCAGGCGCTCGCGCGGGCGCTCGCGGTGCGTGGCCACCGGCCGGTCGTCGTCACGCCGAACTACGGCGCGCCCGCGCGCGAGGAGGACGGCGGCGTCCGCATCATCCGCTTCCCGTTCCCGGTGAAGCTCCCCCCGGGCCGCCGCGGGCTCCGCCCGCGCGCGATCGCGAACCCGCTCTTCGCGCTCTGGGCGGGGCTTCACCTCGCGCGCGTGGCCCGCGCCGAGCGGCTCGAGGTGCTCCACGCCCAGAACAAGCACATGCTGGTGCCCGGCGTGCTCGCGCGCGCGCTGACGGGGCGGCCACTCCTGCTGACGCTCCGCGACGGGAGCCTGATCGATCCGGCCCCGATGTGCCTCCACCACGGCGACCGCCGGCCCCCGGACTGCGGCGTGCGCAAGCTCTGGCGCGAGTGTTCCGAGGAATACTGGGCACTCTACCAGCGCGGCCGGCGCGGCCGGTTCACGACCAAGCTCGCGTTTCTCTACGGGTGGCTCGACGCCTGCGCCCGGCAGCGCTTCCTGGCCCGCGTCGACGCCGTCGTCGGCGTGAGCGACGGGATCCTCGACATCTACCGCCGCTCGGGGCTCCTCGAGCGCGTCCGGCGCGTCGAGACCGTCTACACGATCCCGCCGCCCGCCGCGCCCGCGCCGGCGGAGGCGGCGGCGGAGGCGCGGCGCCGCTTCGGCCTCGAGGGGCGGCGCGTCGTCCTCTCCGTCGGAAAGCTCTCGCCGGGGAAGGGGACGGCGGACCTCGCGACCGCGGGCGCGCGCGTCGTCGAGAAGGTCCCCGACGCGGTCGTCGTGTTCGTGGGCGACGGGGACATCGCGCTGCCCGAGGCGTCGTGGTGCCGCCGGCTCGGCCCGCTGCCGAACGCCGACGTGCTCGCTCTCTATCCGGCGGCGGACGTCGTCGTCGTGCCGTCGGTCATCCCCGACTCGCTCTCGCGTGTGATCGTCGAGGCGATGAGCGCCGGGCGCCCCGTCGTCGGCACGCGGGTAGGCGGCACGCCCGAGCTCGTGGTCGACGGCGAGACGGGGCTGCTGGTGGAGCGCGGCGATCCGGACGGGCTCGCGCGCGCCCTGGTGCGCGTGCTCGGCGACGACGCGCTGCGCGCGCGGCTCGGCCAGGGCGCGCGGCGTCACGTGGCGGCGCGCCTCGCCGCCGACCGGAGCGTGGACCGGCTGCTCGCCCTCTACGAGGAGGTGCGGGCGCGATGACGCTCGGTCTGCTGCCCGCGCTGGGCGGTGGCCTCCGCGAGCTCGCGTCGTCCGGTCAGGTCGCGCGGCTCGTCGACGGCTACATGCGGCCGTACGCGGCCGCGTTCGACCGGCTCCTCTACTTCAGTTATCACGCCGAGGCGCTCACCGAGTTCACCGACGACCCGCTCCTCCTCGAGCGGGCCCGGGTGCTCGGCCCGCACCGCCCGATGAGTCGCGCGCGCCGCGCCGTGACCCTCGCGTGGACCCACGCGCCCGAGCTCCGGCAGTGCGCCGTGCTCCGCGTGTTCCAGGTGACGGGCGTGATACCCGCGCTGATCGCCGGCGCGCGCTTCGGCGTGCCGTACGTGACGACATACGGGTTCTGGTACGGGCGGCTCTCGCGGCCGGGGCCGAAGCGGCTCGTGAAGGCGGCGGTCGAGCGCGTCGGCCTCCGGCGCGCGGCCGCCGTCATCGCGACGACGCCGGAACTGCAGGCGCGGGCGGCGGCGCTCAACGCGCGCGTCGAGTTGATCCCGAACGGCGTGGACACCGCCCGCTTCGCGCCCGCCGGCGAGCGGCGCGGGCCCGACGGCCTGCGCCGCGTGCTCTACGTCGGGCGCTTCTCGCCCGAGAAGAACCTGCCGGCGCTCCTGCGGGCGGCCGCGCTGCTCAGGGGACGGCTGCCGTTCGCGCTCGTGCTCGTCGGCGCGGGGCCGCTCGAGGCGGCGCTCCGCGACGAGTCGCGTCGCACCGGCGTCCCCGTCGAGTTTCCGGGCGTCGTGGACCAGCGGGATCTGCCGGCCGCGTATGCCGCCGCCGACGCGTTCGTCCTGGCGTCGTTCACCGAGGGCCACCCGAAGGTGCTGCTCGAGGCGATGGCCGCCGGTGTGCCGTGCGTCGCCTCGGACTGCGCCGGCAACCGCTCGCTCGTGGCCGACGGTGCAACGGGGCTCCTCTTCGACGCCCGGCGCCCGGAGGCGCTCGCGGCGTGTCTCGAGCGCGTGCTGACCGACGAGACGCTCGCCGCCTCGGTCGCGAAGGCCGCCCGGGACCTGGTCGTCGCGCGCTACGACCTGGCCGCGCTGGTGGCCCGGGAGATCGCGCTGCTCCGGACGGTGGCCCGAGACGGCGCGCCGGCGGGGCGCTGACCGTGGCCCTCGCGTACTATTCGCTCGCGGCCGACCGCGAGTTCTGGACCGAGCACTGGGGCCGCCACTCGCCCCAGGAGCTCCTCCGGATCGCGGAGACCTCGCCGCTGACCGACCTCGTGCTCGCCGGGCTGCCACGCGAGGGGCTCGTTCTCGAGGCGGGGTGCGGGCTCGGCCAGTACGTCGTGCTCCTGCGCGCCCGCGGGCATCGCGCGCTCGGCGTCGACTGGAGCCACGAGGCGCTCGCCGCCTGCCGCCGCGCGTACCCCGAGACGCCGCTCGCGGTCGGCGACCTGACGCGACTCCCGCTCGCCTCGCGGAGCCTCGCCGGCTACGTCTCGCTCGGCGTCGCCGAGCACGACCCGGCGGGGCCCGACGCGATCGTCGCGGAGGCCGCCCGCGTGCTGGTGCCGGGCGGGACGCTCGTGCTCTCGGTGCCGTATCTGAACGGCGTCCGGAGGATGACGGCGCCGTACCTCCGCTGGCGCGGCGCGCGCCTCCGCGCGCGCGGCGGGCGCTTCTACCAGTTCGCTTTCTCCGCGCGCGAGGTGAGGGGATTTCTCGTCGCCCGCGGCTTCGAGGTGCGCTCGCTCGTGCCGTACGACCCCGCGCGGATCCTGCGCGGGACGCTCCGTGGCCTCCGCCGCGGGCGGCGCGCGGTCGCGGCGGCAGGGCCGCCGTCGCCGGCGACGGGCGGGGCGGGGTCGCGCGCCGGGCTCCCGCCCGCCGTGCGCCGGGCGCTCTACACGCGTCCAGCCCTCGCGCTCCTCGGCCACATGCTCCTGGCGACGGCGGTCAGGCGATGACGGCGCCGGCGGTGAGCGTCGTGCTGTCGGTGCACAACGGCGAGGCGTGCGTCGGCGACGCGGTCCGGAGCGTGCTCGGACAGACGCTCGCCGACCTCGAGATCGTCCTCGTGGACGACGGCTCGACCGACGGGACGCCGGCGATCCTGGCCGCGATCCGCGATCCACGCGCGCGGGTGCTCACGCAGCCGCACGCGGGCCTGACCGTCGCGCTGAACCGCGGGATCGCGGCGAGCCGTGGCGCGCTGCTCGCGCGGCTCGACGCCGACGACCTCGCGGAGCCGGAGCGGCTCGCGCGCCAGACGGCGTTCCTCGAGGCGCATCCCGAGGTCGGCCTGCTCGGCACCGCGTGCCGCGAGGTGTCGCCCTCGGGCGAGACCGTCCGGATGATCCGCCCGCCCCTCGACGACGCCGCGCTCCGGCGCGCGCTGATCCGGAGGAACCCGTTCGTCCACTCCTCGGTGATGCTGCGCCGGCGCGCCGTCGCCGCCGCGGGCGGCTACGACGAGCGGCTGCCGGTCGCCCAGGACTACGACCTCTGGCTCAGGCTCGGCCGGCTCACGCGCCTGGCGAACCTGCCCGAGGCGCTCGTCACGCGCCGGCTCCTGCCGGGACGGATCACCGCCGCGCGCGACGCCGAGCGCCTCGCCGCCGAGGCGCGGGTGCGCTGGGCCGCGGTGCGGCGCGGCGACTACCCGTGGTGGTGCGCCGTGTTCGCGGCGCGCGCCGCGCTCGCGCTGGTCCTGCCTGGTCCGCTCCGGCGCGCATTCCGCCGTGCTAGACTCCAGCGGAACGAGAGGAGATCGGAGCGGTGAACATCCTCGGGATCACGCTCGGCCACGACACGACCCTGAGCCGCGTCGTCGTCGGCACGATGGACGCCGAGCCAGGCGCGCGCGGCTCGCCCCGGCCGATCGGCAGCTCGACATCGAGCACCTGGGCGAGCATCTCGGAGTCCGTCCAGGCCGCATGATCAGCGTGCGGGTGCGGCAGGCGTTTCGCATCGAGCCGCCGTGGTGGCGCGACCTCTGCGACTACTATCACTGCACGAAACGCGATGCGGCCAGGCTTGGCCGACGCGCTCCGGGGCGGTGCCCGGACTTCAGCCAATGGGGCGGGCCAGGAGGCAAGACCTACGAAGAGCTCTGGGCCGCCGCGCCTCGCGAGACGCCAGAGCAGATCGCCTCGTTCTATCGCGAGCTGGGCCCGTGGCCCGTGTTCCGTCAGGTCTATCGACGGCGGTACGGCGCCTGGCCCGACGTGGCGCGCGATCTGCCGCCGCATGGGCGACTCATCGAGTATGGGTGCGGCATCGCGCCCGTGACATGGTGGCTCGCGCAACGGCGGCAGGATTTTACGGCGATCCTCGCGGATGTGCGAGGTCAAGCCCCGGAGTTCGGCCTCTGGCGGCTCCGTCGCTCTGACATGACGCGCGTCATGCACTGGATCGCCGCCGATCAGCTTCTCCCGCGCGATCTCCGGCCTGTTGACGTCGTGACCGTGCTCGAGACGCTCGAACATGTACCGGCGCCGCTCGCCGTCATCCGGGCCCTGGTGGACGCGCTCGTACCAGGGGGCGTTCTGCACGAGGATTTCGTCTCGCACGAGCATGGCGGCGCGCCATCCGATCTTCCGAGCGCGCAAGCGGAACGCTCGGCCGTGCACGCCTTTCTGCGCCAGTCGTGCACCCTTCTCAGCGGACGCTCACCCGAGACACCGGGCGGTGGCGACGTGCGGCGATGGAGGAAGCGGTAGGGCGACGCCCTCGGCCTGGGACATCCTCGTGTGCCACCTGAATCCGAAGTGAGCGGAACCGACAGGTCTGGGGCCGCGGAGCCCGGGTCGCCCTGGGTCGGCCGGGTGGACGCGTGGCTGCTGGCGGCGCTCACGGTGGGACTTGCCGCGTCGATCACGCTGTCCGAATTCGCGCTCGCGATCCTGGCGCTCTGGCTCACCGTGACGCGCCGCTGGCCCGGCGTCCGGGGCGGCGGCTGGCCGCTTGCGGCGCCCATGACGGCGTTCGCCGCGTGGACGCTCGTCGCCGCCGTCGCCTCGGCGCGCCCCCTCGAGAGCCTGGTCGCGGCGAAGAGCGTGCTGAGCCTGGGGGCGTTCTACGTCGTCCTCAACGCACTTCCGGACCGCGCCGCCGCCCACCGCTTCACGGCAGGCCTGCTGCTCGCGTTCGCCGCCGTCGGCGCGCTGGCCGTCGTTCAGGCCGTCGGGTGCCCGGGGCCGGAAGCCACCGGGCTGCTCTTCCGCAAGTGCCTCCGGGCGCGTGGCCTTTTCTCGACCTACATGACGCTGGCCGGCACCCTTACGCTGGTTCTCGTGGCTACGCTGCCCCCTCTGACCTGCGCGGGGCGCGGTGCCTGGTGGAAGTGGCCGGCATGGATCGTGGGCGTGCTCGCGCTCGGGTTGACCTACGTCCGCGGCGCCTGGCTCGGCTTCGCCGTGGGCGCGCTGATGGACACGGTCGGAGGCCGCCGGCGCCGCCTGGCGCTGGCCGCCGTGGCGGTCGTCGTCATCGCCGCCGTCGTGACTCCCGGGGTCGTCCGCAGGCTGGGGACCATCGGTGACCTCGCGGACCCGACGACCCGTGAGCGGTTGGCGATGCTGTCGGCCGGCATCGCGATGGCGCACGATCACCCCCTCACGGGGGTCGGCCCCGGCCAGGTCAAGCATCTCTATCCGCGGTACGCGCCGCCGGAGGCGGTCCGCCGGCACACGAGCCACCTGCACGACACGCCGCTCCAGATTCTGGTCGAGCGTGGCCTGCCGGGTCTGGCCGCCTGGCTGGCGATCTTCGCGGCGTTCATCGTGCGGGGCCTGCGGGCGGGCCGGCGGGCTCCCGGGGACCGACCGGAGGATCGCGCGCTCGTGCTCGGCTGTGTCGCGGCGCTCGTCGCGTTCGTCGTGGCCGGGCTCTTCGAGTACAACTTCGGCGACACGGAGGTGCTCCTGGTGGCCGCCGCGCTGATGGCCGTGCCGCTCGTCATCGAGCGTGATCGCCGTCCGTCCTGATAAGATTGGCCCAGGTTCATGATCACCCTGATCAATCCTCCGGGCCTGAAGACCTTCTCAGGGCTCCAGATGCACACCCCGAACCCGCCGCTGGGGCTCGCGTACATCGCCGCCGCGGTGCGCGAGGCCGGGTTCCCGTACCGTGTCATCGACGGTACGGGCGAGGCCCTCGACGCCGTGAGCCCGTATCCCGACCGGAGCGACTTCATGGTCCAGGGGCTCACCTTCGAGCAGATCGTCGAGCGGATCCCCCCGGCCTCGGACGTGATCGGGATCTCCTGCATGTTCTCGACGCTCTGGCCGCTCACGCGCAAGCTCGCCGAGCGCGTGCGCGCGCGGTTCCCGCGGGCGCTGCTGGTGCTCGGCGGCGAGCATGGCACCGCAGTGCCGGAGCACGTGCTCCACGCGGGCACCTTCGACGTCGTCGTGCTGGGAGAAGGCGAGGAGACGCTCGTCGACCTCCTCCGCGCCCGGACCGCCGGCCGGCCTCTCGCGGCCGTGCGCGGGATCGCCTTCAGGGAGGACGGCCGGGTGGTGCAGACTGGGCTCTCGCCCCGCACGAAGGCCGTGGACGCGATCCCGCTGCCCGACTGGAACGCGTTCCCGATCGAGGAGTACATCGCGCGCCACCAGATCAACGGGATCAACCTCGGCCGCTCGATGCCCATCCTCGGCACGCGGGGCTGCCCCTTCCAGTGCACGTTCTGCTCGAGCCCGGCCATGTGGACGCAGCGCTGGATCCCGCGCGACCCGAAGCTGCTCGCCGACGAGATGGCGCTCTACGCGGCGAAGTACGGCGCGACGAACTTCGACTTCCAGGACCTCACCGCGATCGTGAAGCGGCAGTGGATCGTGGACTTCTGCCGCGAGCTGATCGACCGGCGTCTCGACGTCACGTGGCAGATGCCGAGCGGCACGCGCTCCGAGGTCTTCGACGCCGAGGTCGCCGACCTGCTCTACCGCTCGGGGTGCCGCGCGCTCGCGTTCGCGCCCGAGAGCGGCTCGCCCGCGATCCTCAAGCTCGTCAAGAAGCAGGTGGACCTCGGCCACATGCTCACGGCGATGCGCGCGGCGGTCCGGCGCGGGCTCAAACTCTCGTGCTTCATCGTCATCGGCTTCCCCGACGACACGCCCGTCACGCTCCGCCAGACGCTCCGGCTGATCCGGAGGATGGCGGTGCTCGGCGTGCACGACGTGGCGGTGTCGAAGTTCGTGCCGTACCCGGGCTCCGAGCTCTTCCGGCGGCTGCAGCGCAAGGGCAAGCTCCAGCTCGACGACGAGTTCTTCGTCTCGCCGATGGACTTCTACACGAAGAAGGCGCCGTCGTACGCCGACCGGGTCTCGACGACGCGGCTGTACTGGACGATGCTCTGGATGTTCGTGAACTTCTACGTGATCTCGTTCGCGTGCCGGCCCCTCCGGACGCTCAAGGCCCTGGCCAAGGCGGTGTTCCAGGGCACGGAGGAAACGCGGTACGCGAAGTGGTTCGTGGACTTCTTCTACACGCGCCGGCGCTGGCGCAAGCTCGCCGGCGGCGCGGCCGACTGAGTCTTTCCTGGACGGGAGACGATGACTGATCGACGGCAGGCCATCTCTGCGCAGATCCGGGCGCTCGTCGACGAGTACTTCGCGCTCGACGCGGTTCCGGGCGCGCGGGGGACCACGGAGATCCCGCTCCACGTGCCGTCGTACGGCGCCGCCGAGGTGAACGAGGCCCTGGCCTCGCTCCTCTCGACGCGCGTGACGATGGGCGAGAAGGTGCGGCGCTTCGAGGCGCTCTGGGCCGAGTACGTCGGCGCGGGCCAGGCCGTCATGGTCAACTCGGGCTCGTCGGCCAATCTCATCGCGGCCGAGGCCCTCCGGAGCCCCTTCCTGCCGCGCCCCCTGCAGCCGGGCGACGAGGTCATCGTCCCCGCCGTCGCCTGGTCCACGACGTACTTCCCGCTCGTGACGATCGGCGCCGTGCCGGTCCTGGTGGACGTCGACCTCGACACGTTCACGCTCGACCCGGCCGCCGCCGAGGCCGCGATCGGCCCGCGCACGCGCGCGATCATGGCGGTGCACCTCCTCGGCAACGCGTGCGACATGGCGGCGCTCGGCGCGCTGGCGCGGCGTCACGATCTCTACCTGCTCGAGGACGCCTGCGAGGCTCACGGCGCGCAGTTCCGCGGCGTGAAAGTCGGGAACTTCGGGCACGTCGCGGCGTTCAGCTTCTACTTCTCGCACCACATCAGCACGATCGAGGGCGGGATGGTCGTCACCGGGGACGAGCGCCTCGCCGACCTGGCGCGGATGCTGCGCGCGCACGGCTGGCAGCGCGACGTGCGCAAGAAGCTCGACGTGCCGAATCCGGGGATCGACGAGCGCTACTTCTTCGTGAACTTCGGCTACAACCTGCGGCCCACGGAGCTCCAGGGGGCGTTCGGCATCCACCAGATGGCGCGGCTCGAGCCGTTCATCCGGATGCGCCGGGAGAACGCGGAGTACTGGAGCCAGTCCTTCGCGAAGTACGGCGACCGGCTCCTGCTGTCCCCTGGCCGCGAGAGCGGCGGCTCGCGCTCGGTCTGGTTCGGCTACCCGCT
>Ga0156194_1268_pt1 | contig 13650 bp, 10 predicted proteins | sample RifCSPlowO2_12_FD_107847 | JGI IMG/M metagenome (GOLD analysis project Ga0156194, IMG submission 107847) | Candidatus Rokubacteria bacterium RIFCSPLOWO2_12_FULL_71_22 | reverse complement strand
AACACGGCGCTCGACCTCGTGTGGGCGTACATGTGGACGGGCAGCGCGCACGACCAGTCCACCAACGCCGCCAACCAGGCGGCGGGCGTCGTCAACGACGCCAAGGACGTCTACAAGGCGGTCGCCCGCATCCGCTTCACGTTCTAAGGTTCCAGGGCGTAGCCAGGAGCACCGGGAGGGCATGGGGGTCACCCCCCATGCCCTCCCACTTTTTCGTCGGTGGTATAGTGCCGGTGATGATCCGCACGCGATCCCCCCTCGGTGCGCTCGCCCTCGGCGTGGGGCTCCTCGTCCTGGCGGCGGCGCCCGGCGCCGGTGCCCAGTCGGCTGCGCCGCCGGCCCGGGAGGCGCCGTCGGCCTCGAGCTCCCTCCGCGTGATCGCCGAGCAGGTGGCCCGGCTCTTCCCGGTGGTCCAGACCGACGTGATCGAGGTGTCGGGCGAGCGTGTCACCCTCGCGGCCGGCCGCCAGCAGGGGGTCGTTCCCGGCATCGAGCTGATCGCCTATCGTGAGGGACGGGAGCTCTACCACCCGACGACCAAGCAGCTCCTCGGGCGCACCGAGGAGACCGTCGGGCGCATGGTCGTCACGGAGGTCGCCGACCGGTACGCGGTGGCGACGCTCGCGCCAGGCGCCCGGGAGGCGCCGCGCCCGGGTGACAAGGCGCGCGTCGCGGCCGGCCGCGTCAAGCTCGCCATCGTGCCGCTGGTCTCCGGGGTCAGGGCCCGGCTCGTCGAGGCGGCGACCTACGACCTCGTCCAGGAGCTCGAGCGGACGGGCCGCTTCCAGGTCGTGTTCGGCGAGCAGGTCTCCGTCTGGCTCGCCGAGCGGAAGATCCCCGCCGCGGAGTTCGTGCGGGGCCGCGGCGTGCGGGAGGCCCAGGACCGACTCAAGCTCTCCCACATGCTGGCGGTGCACTACACGATGGCGCAGGGCAAGGCGTTCATGGACCTGCGGGTCTTCTCGAGCGTCCTCGAGCAGCCGCTCTTGCAGCAGGCGCTCTTCGTTCCGCCGTCGGTCCGGCCGGCGCCCACCCAGCAGTTCTCCACGGGGCCGGGAGGCGAGGGCGCGCCGGTCCAGCGGCGCTCGCTTCTCGCGCGCCTCCTGTCGGGCAACTTCGAGCCGAACACGTACTCCGCGGGCGCATCCGCGATCCCGCTCCGCTCGCTCGCGGTCTTCCCGTTCTCGGTGCTGTCGATGGACGTCGCGATCGGGAAGGACACGGTCCCGCGCATCGTGCTGACGGACGGCCAGCGCGTCTTCCAGTACCGGCTCGTCGGCGAGAAGCTCGAGCCGGAGTGGACATACAGCAAGCTCATGGTCGGCAGCATCCTGGGCGTGCAGTTCGCCGACCTCGACGGTGACGGCGTCCTGGACGTGGTCGTGAATCGCCAGGACGCGAAGCTCGGGATGCTCTCCTACATCCTGACGACGCGGGCCGGCCGGCCGGCGGTGCTGGCCGAGGACCTCCCGCTGATCCTGCTGGCCCTGGACGAGCGCGGCGCCGGCGTGGCGCACGAGGTCTGGGGGCAGCCCATGAACGCGTACACGTTCTTCTCGCGCGGCGCGGTGACCCGCTACGTCCTGAAGGACAGCGACCTCGTCGCCGCAGGCCAGGCGCGCCCGCACGACTTCTTCCGGCTGACGGGCGCGACCTTTGCGAGCCTGGCGCCGAAGGACAAGGCCCAGCGCGTGCTCGCCTTCATCGACGAGCAGAGTCGCCTCGTGGTCGCGGAGAACGGCCAGGAGATCTGGCGCTCCTCCGCCGCGGTGGGCCGCGGGCTCGCCCAGGCGCGGCTGGAGATCCAGCAGTCCCGGACCGCGGTCGACAAGTTCTTCCGGATGGAGCCGATCCCGCTCGCCGTCGACCTCGACGGGGACGGCGTCCAGGAGATCGTCGTGCCCGTGAACGACGAGGAGGCGGGTCGCCTCGTGGTGATCTTCCGCGGGCCGACGGGGCTGCGCACGCAGGTGGTCGCCTCCGGAAGCGAGGGCGTCGTCACCGGGATGGGCGCGGTCCCCGGCAGCGACGGCGGCTTCCCTTCGCTCGTCATGGCGGTGGTGAAGCGGAGCGGTCTCCTCGGAACGAGCGGCGACACGCAGCTCATCATGACCGTTCCCGAGTAGATGCTGCACCTGTACGGGGCCGTGGCGCCCCGGGTCTCGCAGTGATCCGCTCGGTCCGCGGAGTCCACGACATCCTCCCGACGGAGGCCGCGAAGTGGCAGCGCGTCGAGCGCGCCGCGCGCGAGGTGTTCGAGGCCTACGGCTACGCCGAGATCCGTCTGCCGCTCTTCGAGCGCACCGAGCTGTTCGCGCGCGGGATCGGCGAGGCGACCGACATCGTCCAGAAGGAGATGTACACGTTCGACGATCGGAGCGGCGAGTCCCTGACGCTCCGGCCGGAGGCCACCGCCGGGCTCCTGCGCGCGTACATCGAGCACGGGCTCCACGTGCAGCCCAAGCCCGTCAAGCTCTACACGCTGGGCCCGATGTTCCGCTACGAGCGTCCCCAGGCGGGCCGCTACCGCCAGTTCCACCAGCTCGACATCGAGGCGCTCGGCGACGACCACGCCGCGCTCGACGCCGAGGTGATCACGATGCTCGTCGAGTTGTTCCGGCGGCTCGGGCTCGCGGACCGGCTCGAGGTCGAGGTGAACTCGCTGGGCGACGAGGCGAGCGCCTGCCGGCCGCGCTACCGGGCCGAGCTGGTCGCATATCTGCGAACGCGTGCGGACCGACTCTGCGAGGAGTGCCGGGAGCGCACCGAGAAGAACCCCCTCCGGGTGCTCGACTGCAAGACGCCGGGGTGCCGGCCGGTGCTGGACGGCGCGCCGGTGCTCGGCGACTTCCTGTGCGCGGACTGTACGACGCACTTCGCGAAGACGCGCGAGTACCTCGACGCCTCGAGCGTCCGGCACGTGGTCAGCCCGCGCCTCGTCCGCGGGCTCGACTACTACGTGCGGACGACGTTCGAGCTGACCACGACCGAGCTGGGCGCGCAGAACGCGGTCGCCGGCGGCGGGCGCTACGACGGACTCATCAAGCTGCTCGGCGGGCCGCCGGATCCGGGCATCGGCTTCGCCGTCGGCGTGGAGCGGGTCGTCCAGCTCCTGCCCGACGCGGGATCGCCGGCCGGCGCGGAGCGCCGCACTCCCCGGGTCTTCCTGATCCCGCTCGGCGAGCCGGCCCTCGGGCGGATGCTGGCGACCGCGACCGGGCTGCGCGCGCGGGGCCTCGTGGTCGAGGTCGGCTACGGCGGGCGCAAGCTAGGCCGGGAGCTCGAGCGCGCCGGCAGACTCGGCGCGAGCCACGCGGTGATCGTGGGCGAGGCGGAGCTCGAGCGCGGTGAGGCGATCGTGAAGGAGATGGCGTCGGGCGCGCAACGGGTGGTGAAGCTCGGCGAGCTGGCGGAGCAGCTCCTGGCGCTCGGAGGACGCGAGTGACCGAGGGGCTCGGCGACTGGACGCGGACCCACCCCTGCGGCGAGCTGCGCGCGGCGGACGCCGGGCGCACCGTGACCCTCATGGGCTGGGTGCACCGGCGGCGCGACCACGGCGGGCTCGTCTTCCTCGACCTGCGCGACCGGACAGGGCTCGCCCAGTGCGTGTTCAACCCCGCGACCAGCTCCGGCGCGCACGGCCGCGCGGAAGGGGTGCGGGGCGAGTTCGTCCTGGCCGTGCGCGGTACCGTGGCGCGCCGCCCGGCCGGCACGGAGAACCCGAAGCTCGCGACCGGCGAGGTCGAGGTCCACGCGGCCGAGCTCCGCATCCTGAACGAGGCGCGCCCGCTCCCGTTCCCGATCGAGGGTGAGGCCGAGGTCGACGAGCTCGTGCGGCTCCAGTTCCGCTATCTCGATCTGCGCCGCCCCTCGCTCTACCGGAACTTCGCGCTGCGCGACGCCGTGTGCCGTGCCGTGCGCGACCACCTGCACCAGCACGGGTTCCTCGAGGTGGAGACGCCGTTCCTCACGCGCTCGACGCCCGAGGGGGCGCGCGACTTCCTGGTCCCGAGCCGCCTGAGCCCGGGGAGCTTCTACGCGCTCCCGCAGTCACCCCAGCTCTTCAAGCAGCTCCTGATGGTGGCGGGCTTCGAGCGGTACTTCCAGATCGTCCGCTGCTTCCGCGACGAAGATCTTCGGCGCGACCGGCAGCCCGAGTTCACGCAGATCGACATCGAGACGTCGTTCCTGGGCCGCGAGGACTTCCTGGCGCTCATCGAGGGTATGGTCGCGGCGGTCATCCGGTCGGTGGCCGGCGTCGAGGTGACGCGGCCGTTCGCCCGGCTCACGTACGCGGAGGCGCTCGCCCGGTACGGCTCGGACAAGCCGGACACCCGCTTCGGGCTCGAGCTCGTCGACGTCACCGCCCTCTTCCGCGGCGGCGCGTTCCAGGCCTTCGCCCAGGTGGTCGAGGCGGGCGGCGTCGTGAAGGCGCTGCGTGTCCCCGGCGCCGGCGCCCTCTCGCGCAAGGAGGCCGACGACCTCGTGGCGGCGGCGAAGTCGTACGGGGCGAAGGGGCTCGTCTGGGCGAGGGTGACGGCCGAGGGGATCGGATCGCCCGTCGCGAAGTTCCTGGAGCCGGTCCGGCCGGCGCTGCTCGACGCGCTCGGCGCCGGCGCCGGGGACCTCGTGCTGCTCGTCGGCGACGCGATGCCGACCGCGGCGCTCGTGCTCGGGCGCCTGCGCACGGACCTCGCGCGGCGACACGGCCTCGTTCCCGCGGGTGGCTATGCGCTCCTCTGGGTCGTCGACTTCCCGATGTTCGAGTGGAGCGCCGAGGAGCGGCGCTGGCAGGCGATGCACCATCCCTTCACCGCGCCCCGGGACGAGGACCTGCCCCAGCTCGAGGAACGGCCGGGGGAGGCGCTCGCGAAAGCGTACGATCTCGTGCTCAACGGCCAGGAGATCGGCGGCGGCTCGATCCGCATCCACCAGCAGAGCGTCCAGCAGAGGGTCTTCGAGCTGCTCGGGATCGGCAAGGACGAGGCGCGCGCCAAGTTCGGCTTCCTGCTCGACGCGCTCGAGTTCGGCGCGCCACCGATGGGCGGCATCGCCTTCGGGCTCGACCGCCTCGTCGCGATCCTCGCCGGTGAGGAGTCGATCCGCGAGGTCATCGCGTTTCCCAAGACGCAGAAGGGCACCGACCCGATGACGGAGGCGCCGGCGCCGGTGAGCCCCGCCCAGCTCAGGGAGCTCGGGATCGGCGTGCTGGCTCCGGGCAAGGACCGCTAGGCGGTGAGCGAAGCCGCCGCGGTCACCCGCCGGATCTCCATCGCGCCCGACGTCGATCTGCTCCCGCTCCTGGGTCGGAACGACGACCACCTCAAGACGCTCGAGCACGAACTGGACGTCCGCATCGTGGCCCGCGGCCACGAGATCACGCTCCGTGGCGACGAGCGCCAGGCGCAGCGCGCGGAGCGCGCGCTCACCCAGCTCGCCGAGCTCGTGCGATCCGGGACCCCTGTGCGCTCGGTCGAGGTGCGGGCCGCGCTCCGGATGCTCGCGGACGACGAGGCCGCCGATCTCAAGGCCGTCTTCAACGACGCGATCCCGGTCCCGGCGCGCAAGAAGTGGATCGCGCCCAAGACGCTCGGCCAGAAGCGCTACGTCGACGCGATCCGCAAGCACGACATGGTGTTCGGCATCGGGCCGGCGGGCACCGGCAAGTCCTTCCTCGCCGTCGCGATGGCGGTCTCGGCGCTGATGAAGCGGGAGGTGGCACGGATCGTTCTGACCCGCCCAGCGGTGGAGGCGGGGGAGCGCCTCGGATTCCTGCCCGGCGACCTCTACGAGAAGGTGCATCCGTACCTGCGTCCGCTCTACGACGCACTGTACGACATGCTCGAGTCCGAGCGGGTCGCGAGCCTCGTGGAGAAGGGCGCGATCGAAATCGCGCCGCTCGCCTACATGCGCGGGCGGACACTCAACGATTCGTTCATCATCCTCGACGAGGCCCAGAACAGCACGACCGAGCAGATGAAGATGTTCCTGACGCGCCTCGGCTTCAACTCGAAGATGGTGATCACCGGGGACATCACCCAGGTCGACCTGCCCGCTTCCCGCGGCTCGGGGCTCATCGAGGTCCAGCGGGTGCTCCGCGAGGTCGAGGGCATCACGTTCGTGTACTTCGACGACGGGGACGTGGTGCGGCACCACCTCGTCTCGGCGATCGTCCGCGCCTACGACACCTGGGACGCGCGGGGCCGCGAGGGGGCCGGCCCCGCCGACGGTGTCGCGGCCGACGGCGCCTGATGGCCGCGGCGGTCGTGAACCGTCAGCACCGCGTGGCCCTGTCGCCCGCGCGGCTCGGGCGAGCCGCCGAGCGGGCCCTGGCGGCCGTGGGCCGGCCCGTCGGCGACGTCGAGGTGCTGGTCGTGGACGACGAGGAGATCCGTCGCCTGAACCGCGCGTACCGGGGCGTCGGCCGGCGGACCGACGTCCTGGCCTTCCCGCTCGAGGCGCCCGACCTGCCGAGCCCCCTCGTCGGCCAGATCGTGGTCTCGGCCGAGACCGCCCGGCGCCAGGCGCGCCGGCTCGGCGTGCCCCTCGTGGTCGAGCTCGAGCTGCTCGTGACCCACGGTGTCCTCCACCTGATCGGCTGGGACGACCGCGATCCCGTGGAGGCGGGCCTCATGCACGGGCGCGAGCGCGAGATCCTCGCCGCCGGGCGCGGGGCGCCGGCGCGGCTCTGGCGGGGGCTGTTGAAGAGTGCGGGAGATCGACGGAGCTACGCCGCGTCTATCTCAGGCCACCCACGGACACACGCGGCCCCGGGGTCCCCGCTACAATGACCCGCGCCGGGTTCGTCGCCATCATCGGCCGGCCCAACGTCGGCAAGTCGACGCTGCTGAACCGGCTGGTCGGCGAGAAGCTCGCCATCGTCTCGCCCCGGCCCCAGACGACGCGCAATCGCATCACCGGCATCAAGAACCTGCCCTCGGCGCAAGTCGTGTTCGTGGACACGCCGGGGCTCCACGCGGGCGGCGGCAAGCTCGCCGACTTCATGCTGAAGACCGCGCATCGCGCCGTCGAGGAGGTGGACCTGGTCTGCCTCGTGGTCGACGCGAGCGGGCGCGGCGGCCCGGACCCCGGGGTGTTCGGGCCGTTGAAGGCCTACCGCGGGCCGGTGTTCTGCGTGCTGAACAAGTGCGACCTCGTCCGCCCGAAGGCGCGCCTGCTGCCGCTGCTCGAGGCGTGGCGCGAGGCCTATCCGTTCGCGGAGCTCGTGCCGGTCTCCGCCGCCGAGGGCGAGAACTGCGAGCGACTGCTCGCGCTGATCGTCGAAGCCCTGCCGGAGCATCCGCCGTACTTCCCCGCCGATGCGACCAGCGACCAGCCGGAGACCTTCTGGGTGGCCGAGGTCATCCGCGAAAAGATCTTCCATCTGACGCACGCGGAGGTCCCCTACGCGGTCGCGGTGCGCGTGGAGGAGCTGGCCGAGCGCGAGCGGCCGGAATGCCTCTACGTCCGCGCGCGGATCTTCGTCGAGCAGGACTCGCAGAAGGGAATCGTGATCGGTCGGGGCGGTGCGATGCTCAAGCGGATCGGCACGGCGGCGCGACGGGACCTGGAGCGGTTCTTCGGGATCAAGGTGTTCCTCGAGCTCAAGGTCGAGGTGCGGCGACACTGGCGGCGTGACGAACGGGCGCTCCGCGAGTTCGGATTCCTGCTGACCTCCTGAGATGGGCCTCGGACGCTCGACCGCGGTCGTGATCGGCTCCTTCCCCATCGGCGAGAGCGACCTCGTCGTCACCTTTTACTCGCGCGAGCACGGGAAGATCCGCGGGGTGGCGAAGGCGGCACGACGGGTGCGCTCGCGGTTCGGCGGGGCGCTCGAGCTGTTCACGCTCGGGGAGCTGATCTTCTTCGACACGGGCCGGAGCGACCTGCTGCGGATCGATCACTTCGACATCGTCCGCCCGTTCAGTCGCCTCCGGGAGGATCTGGAGGTGCTCGGGCAGGCGGCGTGGATCGTCGAGTGTGTCGCGCGGCTCACGGCGGACAACGACCGGCACGTGGCGCTCTGGGGGCTCCTCGTGCGCGGCCTCCGGGCGCTCGAGACCGCCGAGGGGCCCGTGCGCGTCGCGGTCTGCTTCGGCGTCCGGTGCCTGGAGGCGCTCGGGCATCGGCCGCGCCTGGACGCCTGCGGGGGCTGCGGGCGCGACTACCCGTTCAGGCCCGCAGCGCTCGGCATCGGCGGCGTCCTGTGCGAGCGCTGCGCGCGCGAGACGGGGGACGCGACGCCGATCTCGCCGCGCGCGGTCGGGACGCTCGAGCGGCTCCGCGCCGTGTCGTGGGAGGAGGCGCTCGCGGTGCCGCTCGGGCGACTCGAGGTGGAGCTGGCGGGGATCCTGGAAGTCCACATGTCGCGGCTGATCGGGCAGCCGACCCGGACCGGGCGCTTCGTGCGCGAGGTCCGCCGGCTGTCGCCGACGCCGGGAGGCCGTCTGTGAGCGAGACCGTTGGCATGGACGCGATCGTTTCGCTGTGCAAGCGGCGCGGGTTCATCTTCCAGTCATCGGAGATCTACGGCGGCACCGGCTCGTGCTGGGACTACGGGCCGCTCGGCGTCGAGCTGAAGAACAACGTCAAGCGGGCCTGGTGGCGGGACAACGTGCACCTGCGTCCCGACCTCGTGGGCCTCGACGCGTCGATCCTGATGCATGCCAGCGTCTGGAAGGCGAGCGGGCACGTGGACCACTTCACCGACCCGATGGTGGATTGCAAGGCGTGCCAGCGGCGGTTCCGCGCCGACACGCTCGACGACACCGCCTGGGTCCACTACTGTCCGGCGACGAAAGGCAACAAGTTCGAGGTCCAGGCCGGCGAGCCCTGCAAGCACTGCGGAGCACGGAGGACACTCTGCCCGGAGTGCGGGAAAGGCGAGCTCACCGCGCCCAGGCAATTCAACCTGATGTTCAAGACGTTCATGGGGCCGGTCGAGGAGGACGCGGCGGTCACGTACCTCCGCCCGGAGACGGCGCAGGGCATCTTCGTGAACTTCGACAACGTGCTCCAGTCGATGCGCTTGAAGCTCCCGTTCGGCATCGCCCAGATCGGCAAGGCGTTCCGCAACGAGATCACCCCTGGCAACTTCATCTTCCGCACGCGCGAGTTCGAGCAGATGGAGATCGAGTTCTTCGTCAACCCGAACGACTCGATCGAGGGGCGGCCGGCCGACGAGGTGTGGCACGACCGCTGGATCGAGCAGAGGTTCGCCTGGTACCAGCGCTACGGCCTCCGCCGGGAAAACCTGCGGCTCCGGGAGCACGAGAAGGGCGAACTCGCGCACTACGCCAAGCGCACGGCCGACATCGAGTACCGCTTCCCGATCGGCTGGAGCGAGCTGGAGGGCATTGCCAACCGCACCGACTTCGACCTCAAACAGCACGCGCAGTGGAGCGGCAAGTCGTTGACCTATTTCGACGAGGAGCGGAAGACGCACGTGATCCCCTACGTGATCGAGCCTTCCGCGGGCGCCGACCGGAGCGTGCTCGCCTTCCTCGTCGACGCGTACCGTGAGGAAGAGGTCCGCGGCGAGAAGCGGGTGGTCCTCCGTTTCCATCGCGATCTCGCGCCGATCAAGGTGGCGGTCCTGCCGCTCCTCAAGAAGCGAGGCGACATCGTCGCGGTGGCGGGCGAGCTCCGCGGACGGCTGGCGCGTCGCTGGGTCGCGGTCTACGACGACACCGCGGCCATCGGCCGTCTCTACCGACGGCAGGACGAGGTCGGTACGCCGTTCTGCGTGACGGTCGACGTCCAGACGGTTGGCGACCCGCAGAAGGGCGAGGTGGGCGACGGCCGGGTGACGATCCGTGAGCGGGACTCGATGGAGCAGATCCGGGTGCCGATCGCGGAGCTCGAGGCGGTCTTCGGCGAGCTCCTGGACGGGGCGGCATGGTCTGCCGTCGCCGCCCGCTACGTGACGGTCGGGAGTTAGGGGGCTTGGCGGCCGAGCGGAGGCGTGGCGGCCGCCGGTGAGGCCGGGGGCGGGGCCGGGACGGTCGTGTTCGCGGGTACCGGAACGGCCTGGCCGGAGAGCCCGGTCGGCGGCGATGACGGAGCCAGCGCGCGCCGCTGGCCGACGCCGAGGCACGAAACCGGGGGCTCGCTGCCCCGGATGAACGCCATGGGCACGGGACGCACGCACTCGCCCGAGGGATCCTCGTCGACCAGCAGCGAGACGACGCGGTCTGGCACCGGGAAGTCCTCCCTCGGATCGTCCCGGAGGACCCGGCTCATGTACGAGACCCAGACCGGCACCGCGACGCGCGAGCCTGTCTCGTCGCGACCGAGACTCCTCGGTCGGTCGTAGCCGACCCAGACGCCCGTCGCGAGGCGTGGCGTGTAGCCCATGAACCACGCGTTCGAGTAGTCGTTCGTCGTACCCGTCTTGGCGGCGATGGGCCGGCCGAGCACTTTGGCCCCCTGACCGGTGCCCCGCTCCACGACCCCGCGGAGCATGTGGGTGATCACGTACGCGGTCTCCGGCGCGATCGCCTGGCGTCCCTCCGGAACGTGTTCCTCGAGCAACCTCCCCTGAGCGTCCGTGACGTAGCGGATGGCGATGGGCGGCATCCACGTCCCCTGGTTGGCGAGCGCGCTGTATGCGGAGGTGAGCTCGAGCAGGGAGAGATCCGAGGTGCCGAGCGCCAGGCTCAGGTTCGGGTCGAGCGGGCTCGTGATGCCGAGCCGCCGTGCCACCTGCACGGTCCGATTGATCCCGATCCGCTCCTGGAGCTTCACGGTGACGACGTTGATGGAGTCCTCGATCGCCTGCTGGAGCGTCGTGGAACCGCGGAACTTCCGGTCGTAGTTTTCGGGCTTCCACGCCTGGCCATTCGCCCCGACCGCGTACGAGACGGGGGAGTCTTCGATGCGCGAGGCGGGCGTGTAGCCGGCCTCGAGCGCGGCGATGTAGATGAACGGCTTGAACGCCGAGCCGGGCTGCCGCTTGGCCTGGACGGCCCGATTGAACTCGCTGCGGAAGAAGTCGTAGCCGCCGACCATGGCCTTGACGTAGCCGGTCGGCGCCTCGATCGTGACCACGGCACCCTCGGGGCGCTCGCCAGCCCGTCCTTTGATCGTCCGGGCCTGGAGGGTCTTGAGCCCCTCGCGGAGCGACTGTTCGGCGACGAGCTGCATCGCGGGATTGATCGTCGTGTAGACGTTGAGGCCGCCCTTGAAGAGGAGGTCGGCGCCGTACTTGGCTTCGAGCGTCTGCTGGACGTAGTCGAGGAAGTACTGGCCCGTCGTACGCCGCCGCTCGGGTGGGATGAGCCCGAGATCCGTCCGCGCCAGGCGCTTGGCGTCCGCGTCCTTGAGCGCACCGTACTCGGCCATGCGCCGCAGGACGACCTCACGGCGTCGCTTGGCAGCATCCTCGTGCTCGAACGGGGAGTAGCTCGTCGGCGCGCGGGGGAGTCCCGCGAGGAGCGCGGCCTCGCGGACGTTCAGCTCGGACACCGACTTGCCGAAGTAGGTCCGCGCCGCGGCCTCGACGCCATACGCGCCGTGACCGAAATACACCTGGTTGAGGTACATCTCGAGGATCCGATCCTTGGAGTACCGGCGCTCGAGCTCGATCGCGAGCACCGCCTCCTTCAGCTTCCGCTCGAGGCTCTTGTCCGGGGTCAGGAAGAGGACCTTCGTGAGCTGCTGGGTGATCGTGCTCCCCCCCTCCACGATCCGTCCGCGGCGGTAGTTCTGGACGATGGCGCGCATGATGCCGATGGGGTCGATGCCCCAGTGCGAGTAGAATCTGTGGTCTTCGGTGGCCACGACCGCGTCCCGCAAGGCCTGGGGGACCTGCGCGAGCGGCACGAAGATCCGCCGCTCCACGTGCAACTCGGTCAGCAGCTCGTCGCTGTCATCGTAGATCCTGGTGCCCTGGATCGGCTGGAGCGTCTCGAGGGCGGTCACCGACGGGAGCGAACGGGGCAGAATCGTGAAAGCCCAGAGCGCGGCGACGGCCACGCCCGACCCGGCCAGGAGCGCCAGAACGCCTACGGTGATGAGCATCCCGCGCACCCAGCGCCAGGCACGCGGACGTCGCCGGCGGGTCACGGCGGAAGGGTCCTTTGCGGCCATCGGTCACATTATACAGGCGCAGCCGGCGCGTCTCCGTACGCCCAGCGCCGCAATCGTCGTAGAATCGGTGGACGACGACCGTGCACGACGCGACACGATCTCCGCTGCTCCGTGATCTCGAATGGCGCGGACTCCTCGCCGACGTCACGAGCCTCCCCGGGCTGGACGCTCACCTGAGCGGTGGGCGCCGCTTCGTCTACTGCGGCTTCGACCCGACTGCCGACAGTCTGCACATCGGCAGCCTGCTCCCCCTGCTGGCGCTCCGGCGGGTCCAGCTCGGCGGTCATCGTCCGATCGTGCTGATCGGCGGCGGGACTGGGCTCATCGGAGATCCGAGCGGCAAGACTGGGGAGCGCCCGCTCAATCCCGCCGACCAGGTGGCGGAATGGGCCGAGCGCCTGCGGCGCCAGGTGGGCCCGTTCTTCGACTTCGACGGCCCCGGGGGCGCGGTGCTCGCGAACAACTACCAGTGGCTCTCGAAGCTCGAGGTGATCCCGTTCCTGCGAGATATCGGCAAGCACTTCTCGGTGAGCAGCATGGTCGCGCGCGAGTCGGTGCGCGCCCGCATGGGCGCCGGGATCTCGTACACCGAGTTCAGCTACCAGGTGCTGCAGGCCTTCGATTTCCTGTCGCTGTTTCGTGCCTACGGCTGCGCGGTCCAGATCGGCGGGACCGACCAATGGGGGAACATCACCGCGGGGACCGACCTGATCCGGCGCCTCGAAGGCCAGGCCGCCTTCGGGCTCACGCTGCCCCTCGTCACCAAGGCGGATGGGAGCAAGTTCGGCAAGACGGAGAGCGGCACCGTCTGGCTCGACGCCCGGCGGACGTCCCCGTACGAGATGTACCAGTTCTGGCTCAATACGGGCGATGCCGATGTCGTGCCGTTCCTGAAGTACTTCACGTTCCTCGAGCGCGAGGCGATCGACGCCCTGGGAGGAGCCGTCCGCTCGCACCCGGAGCGCCGAGAGGCGCAGCGGGTCCTGGCGCGCGAGGTCACGCGGCTCGTCCACGGCGACGCGGGCCTCGCGGAGGCGGAGCGAGTGACGGCCGGGTTCTTCAAGACACCGGACGTGCCGGGCAAGGCCGCCGACACGGGACCGCCCGAGGAGGGCGCCCTGCCCGGCCACGTGCTGACCGTCGCGGAGCCGCGGTTTCTCTGGTCGATCATGAAGGACGTCGGCATCACCCCGTCGGCGTCAGAGGCCCGTCGGCTCATCGCGCAGGGGGGTGTCGCCGTGGACCGGCAACGAGTCTCGGACGTCGACTTCCGTCTGTCCCCCGGCAAGGGATACCTGATCCAGATCGGGAAGCGCCGGGTCTGGCGGGTGGTCCTGAATACGCCGGGATAGAGCCGGGCGATTCCGCCTTGACAGATCCGTGGCGCATGCGTATAGTCAGTTTTTGCCCACGAAAGTGTGGGGGTTTGCTGACGAAGTAAGCCCGGTCACCTCGCAAGTCGCAAGCTGACCGCAGTGCTCTTTGAAAGCCGGATATGCTACTGGCTCACCGAAAAGGTGTGAGCACCATCCGTTCCGAAACGAGCCTTGCGCTCGGCCG
>Ga0156194_1271_pt3 | contig 13771 bp, 13 predicted proteins | sample RifCSPlowO2_12_FD_107847 | JGI IMG/M metagenome (GOLD analysis project Ga0156194, IMG submission 107847) | Candidatus Rokubacteria bacterium RIFCSPLOWO2_12_FULL_71_22 | reverse complement strand
GTCGCCCAGGTCGGCGTCTCGGGCTCGAGCCGCCTGGGCCGCGGTGTCGTGCTCGCCGGGCAGGTGGGCGTTGCGGACCACGTCACCCTGGGCGACGGCGTCATGGCCGGAGCGCAGGCGGGGATTCCCTCGGACATCGCCGCGGGTGAGAAAGTGCTCGGCTCGCCGGCGCGACCGGCGGCGCAGGCCAGACGCATCTGGGCGGCCGAGACGCGCCTGCCCGAGCTGCTCCGGCGGATCCGGGCGGCGGAGCGCAGACTGCAGCGGCTCGAGGGACAGCTCGGAATCCCCGCGCCGGCGCCCCGCCCCCAGGACGAGGACGAATGACCCGGGTGCACGGTACGGCGATCGTCGAGGCCGGCGCGCGGATTTCGCCCGATGCCCGGATCGGTGCGTATTCGGTCGTCGGCCCGGAGGTGACACTCGACGCTGGGGTCGAGGTCGGCCACCATTGCGTTCTCGAGGGGCGTGTGGAGATCGGACCACGTGTGCGCATCCGGCACGGGAGCATCATCGGGGCCCCGCCGCAGGACCTGAAGTTCGCGCCCGGGACGCCCTCCGGTGTGCGCATCGGAGCGGATACCGAGTTGCGGGAGTACGTTACGGTGCATCGGGCGACGGTGCCCGGAGGATTCACCGAGGTCGGCCGGTCGTGCCTGCTGATGACCATGTGTCACGTCGGCCACGACTGTCGCGTGGACGATGGCGTCATTCTCATCAATGCGGTTGGTCTTTCCGGCCACGTCCAGGTCGAAGAGTTTGCGACGGTCGGCGGGCTCGCCGGCGTCCATCAGTTCTGCCGGATCGGGGCGTTCGCGTACGTGGGCGGGCTCGCCAAGGTCACCCAGGACGTGCCCCCGTATATGCTCGTCGACGGCAATCCGGGCACGGTTCGCAGCGTGAATATCGTCGGCCTTCGGCGCCACGGTGTGCCCGCTGCCGAGCGCCGCGTGCTCCAGGATGCGTACCGACTGCTCTATCGGTCGGGGCTCTCGCCGAGGAGCGCGGTCGAGCGCATCCGGCGGGAGCTGCCCGCGACCGCCGCAGTCGGTCGGCTGCTCACGTTCATTGCGGAGTCGCGCCGAGGGATCTGCGGCGCCCCGCTCCGCGCCAGCGGGGCGCCCGCGGTCGAAAACAGTCCCGCGGCCCGGGAAGAGCGCGTATGAGGGCGAGCGGCGAGCCCCGGCTCCGCGCCGGGGTGGTCGGGGCGGGCCACATGGGACAGTACCACCTGCTCGTGTACGCCGAGCTCTGGGACATCGAGCTCGCTGGCGTGGTGGACACCGACCGCGACCGCGCGGCGCGCGCGGCGTCCCACTACGAAACACGGGCGTTCACCGACCACCGCGAGCTCATCGGCAAGGCGGACCTGGTGAGCGTGGCGGTACCGACCGAGCAGCACTTCACGGTGGCGGCGGACCTGCTCGAGGCGGGCGTCAGTGTGCTGGTCGAGAAGCCGATCGCGCCGACCCTGGAGGAGGCGCGGGAGCTGTTCGCGATCGCGCGTCGGGCGGGTGTGGTGCTCCACATCGGCCACGTGGAGCGATTCAACGGAGCCGTCCAGGAGCTCAAGAAGATCGTCGACCGTCCCATCCTCATCGAATCACGGCGTCTCGGCCCCTTTGCGCCGCGGGCCGCAAAGGACAGTGTCGTGATAGATCTCATGATCCACGATATCGACATCGTCCTCGGCCTCGTGGATTCGCCGCCGCGGCGCCTCACGGCGATGGGCTCCACGGTGCACTCGGCCGTGGTCGATGTCGCCAATGCCCAGATCGCGTTCGAGTCCGGCGCCATCGCGCTCATCACGGCGAGCCGCGCGACCGAGGAGAAGGTGCGGACGCTCGCCGTCACCCAGCCGGATGCGTACGTGCTCCTCGATTATGCCGAGCAGGACATCCGCATCCATCGCCGCGCCGCGCAGGAATACACGCTGAACCGCGAGTCCATCCGCTACCGACGCGCGTCGTTCGTCGAGCACGTCCAGGTCCACAAAGACAACCCACTGAAGCTGGAGGTCCTCAACCTGGTCCGCGCGGTACGACGCACGCGCGGCGGCGATGCTGCCGTTCTGGCCGAGGCCGAGGACCTGCGCTCGCTCGCCGTCGCGCTCGAGATCGAGCGGATGCTGCGCGACGGGCGTTGCGCGGCCACGTACACCGACCCCCCGCCGTGGAGCGCTCGCTCGGTCTGATGTGCGGCGCCGGCGTGCTGCCGGCGCGCATGGCGAGGGAGGCGCGGCGCCAGGGATGGCGCGTCGTCGCCTTCACCGTGGGGCCCGTCGAGGGCGTGGACGTCCACGCAGACCGTGTCGTTCCGAGCAGGCTGACCGAGGTCGCGCCCGTGCTGGTGGCGCTGCAGGAGGAGCGCGTGTCGGCGGTGCTCCTCGCGGGCCGGTTCCCGGCCGATGACGTGCTGAAGTCTCCCGGCGACGAGGTGTTCGCGCATCTGGCGGGGCGCGCGGGCTCGCTGGTCGACGCGCGGCTGCTCGACGCCGTGGTGACGACGCTGGCCGGCATGGGGGTCACGGTGCTGGATCAGCGACTCTTCGTCGGCGACTGGCTGTGCGACGAAGGGTGCTGGACGGCCACACGGCCCACCGACGCCGAGTGGGCCGACGTGCGGCGCGGCCTCGACCTGGCCCGGCAAGCGGCCGATGGGCACGTCGGTCAGACGGTGGTCCTCAAGCGGGGCGTGGTGGCGGCAGTCGAGGCGCTGGAAGGCACGACCGCCGCGATCCGACGCGGCACGAGCCTGGCGGGTCCCGGCGCGGTCGTCGTCAAGGCGGTCGCCGCCGACCACGACTATCGCTTCGACACGCCCGCCGTCGGACCCGAGACGATCGAGGCGGCGGCGAGCGGGCGGGCGGCGGTGGTCGCGATCGAAGCGCAGCGTGTGCTGATCGTGGACCGGGGGGAGACGGTGCGCCGCGCGGACGCGGCGGGGATCGCGCTCGTGTGCACGGGCGGCGGTGGGCGGCGGGCGTGAGCGCGCCCACGATCATGCTGGCGGCCGGTGAGGCCTCGGGCGACCTGCACGGCGCGGCCGTCTGCCGGGGTCTCAAGGGGCTCGCGCCGGCCTGCCGCCTCGTGGGCATGGGAGGCGCGAGGATGGCGGCTGCCGGCATGGAGCTGCTCGTCGACGTGACGGCGTCCGCGGTCGTCGGAGGCAGCGAGGCGCTCTCCCGCCTGCCGGTGCTGTACCGGGCGCTGCACCGGCTGCGGGCCGCGCTCGAGGAGGCGCCACGTCCCGCCGCGCTCGTCCTGATCGACTTCCCCGAGTTCAACCTGCGCCTCGCCCGCGCGGCGCGCCGCGTGGGCGTGCCCGTCGTCTATTTCATCCCGCCGCAGGTCTGGGCCTGGCGCCGCGGACGCGTGCGGACGATCCGCCGACTCGTGTCGCTCGTCCTCGCCGTGTTTCCATTCGAGCCGCCTTTCTACCGCCTCGCCGGTGTCCCCGTCGCCTTCGTCGGCCATCCGCTGCTCGACGCGCTCGCCGACGCGCCGGACCGCGCCGCGGCGCGGCGGGAGCTCGGCCTGGCTGCGGGCGCCCGGGTGGTCGGACTGCTGCCCGGGAGCCGCCGCGAGGAGGTCGCCCGGATGCTCCCGGTGATGGGCGCGGCCGCCGCACGGATCCGGGCCGCAACACCGGAGGTGCAGTTCGTGCTCGCCCGGGCGCCGACGGTGGAGGCCGAGGCGATCGCGCGACACGTCGGCGGCATGACGGAGTTGACGATGGTCGCCGGGCGCGCCCACGCGGTGCTGCGGGCCGCCGATCTCGCGCTGGTGACCTCCGGGACGGCGACGCTCGAGGCCGCGCTCCTCGGCACGCCGATGGTCGTGTGCTATCGCCTCTCGCGCTTGAGCGGGCTTGCCGCGCGGCTGCTCATCCGTGTGCCGTGGATCAGTCTCGCGAACCTGACGCTGGGCCGTGCGGTGGTCCCCGAGCTCTATCAGGCGAGCGCGACGGGTGAGCGCCTGGCGGAGGAAGCGCTCCGACTCTTCCAGAGCCCGGGCGCGCTCGGCGCCCAGCGGGAGGCGTTCCGCGAGCTCGCGGGTCGACTCGGCGAGCCCGGCGTCGGCGTGCGCGCCGCGCGGCTGGTCCTCGCCGAGGCGGGCGCCGTACCGTGAAGGGGGCCTCGATGCTCGCTCCGCCCCTCGCGTCGGCCGTGGTGCGCCTGCTCGGCGCCTCGCTCCGCCTCTCCGTGACCGTGGCCGCGAGCGTCGCCGCACGGTGGCGGGCCGAGGAGCCGGTCATCTATGCGGTATGGCACGGGCGGATCCTCATGCTGCCCTGGCTCAATGCGCGGCTCCGACGGACCCACGGCGCCCGGCGCGTGACCGTGCTCGCGAGCCGCTCGCGTGATGGTGACCTGATGGCCCGCTATGCACGACGCTTCGATCTCGACGTCGTCCGAGGCTCGTCCTCGGAGGGTGGCGCGGCCGCAGCCCGCGCGCTCGTGAGCACGCTGGGCCGGGGGCGCGACGTGGCGGTGGTGCCGGATGGCCCGCGCGGCCCGTGCTGTCGCGTGCGCCCGGGCGTCGTGGTGCTCGCGGCGCTCACCGGAGTCCCGGTCGTCCCCCTCGCCGTCGGGGCGCGCCCGGCGCGGCGGCTCCGGAGCTGGGACGCTTTTCTCGTGCCGGCGCCGTTCGCTCGCTGCGCGGCCGTCTTCGGCGCGCCGATTGCCGTGACGCGGGACGGCGACAGGACGTGCGCCGCGAGGGCCGTGGAGCAGGGCTTGCGAGCGGTGACGGCCGCGGCGGACCGACTGGCGGCTGGATGACGCTCTGGGTGTACGACGTGTTCGTGCTCGCGGCGCTGACCCTCGTCTACGTGCCGGCCGCGCTGCTGCGGCGGCTCGCCCGCGGGGTGCCGGTGCACGTCCGAGAACGTCTCGGGTTCATCTCCGGCCCGCGCACTGGCCGATGCGTCTGGATCCACGCGGTGTCCGTGGGCGAGGCCATCGCGGCTGCCCCGCTCGTCGAGAGCGTGCGTCGTCGTTTCCCCGAGCTGGCGATCGTCGTGACCACGGTGACGGAGACGGGTGCGGGCGTCGTGCGCGACCGTTACGCGGGCCTGGCCGCGCACCGGTTCTTTCCCGTCGACTTGCCCGGCGCCGCCCGGCGAGCCGTCGACGCGCTCGAGCCCGCCCTCGTCATCCTGATGGAGACCGAGCTCTGGCCGAACGCGCTGCGGGCCCTCGCGAAGCGGCGCGTGCCGGTGATGGTGGCGAACGGCCGGATCTCGGACCGCTCGTACCGGCGTTACCGGCTCGCCGGGCGGTTCATGCGGCGGGTGCTGGAGGACGTCGCGGTCTTCGCGATGCAGTCGCCCGAGGACGCGCGGCGGATCATCGCGCTCGGCGCCGAGCCGGGCCGGGTCTTCGTGACGGGCAATCTGAAGAACGAGGCGCCGCCGGATCCGCCGGGGGCTGCGGACGGGTGGCGTCGGTTGCTCGGACTCCGCGCGGGCCAGCGGTCGTGGATCGCGGGCAGCACGCACCGCGGCGAGGAGGCGGTGGTGCTCGCGGCCCATCGCGCGGCCGTCGCCGAGTGCCCGGACCTGGCGCTGGTGCTCGCGCCGCGGCATCCCGAGCGCACCGAGGAGGTCCTGGGCGTGGTCCGCGGCGCCGGCCTGGCCGCGGTGCGCCGGAGCGAGCTGCCGTGCGAACGCGAGCCAGGTGCGGTGGTCGTGCTCGACTCGGTCGGCGAGCTCGCGGCCCTCTATTCCGTCGGTGACGTCGTGTTCGTCGGCGGTAGCCTGGTGCCTCTCGGGGGCCACAATCTCCTCGAGGCGGCGATCCGGCGGAAGCCGGTGCTCTCGGGCCCGCACACGCACAACTTCCGCGACGCGACGGCGCTGCTCGAGGCGGCTGGAGCCGCCGTGGTGGTGCATGGACCCGAGGATCTCGGCCGTGAGCTTCGCCGACTCCTGGCCGACCCGGCGCTCCGGACGAAGATGGGAGACGCCGGCTACGAGGCGGTTGCCGCGCGGCAGGGCGCAGTGCGCGAGACTCTCGACCTCGCGACCCGCCTGCTCGGACTCGAGAAGGGAGCCCAGCGATGACCAGGCGCCGGCGTGAAGCAAGTGCGCGTCTGGTCCGCGGCTGGGAGGAGGGCTTTCCGCCGCGTACGCGGCGGGTCCTCGGCGTCGCGGAAGGGGGGTACCGCGGCGTGCTGGCCGTGCGCGACTGGCTCTACGGGCGAGGCGCGCTCAAGTCCCGCGCGCTGCCGTGCCCGGTCGTCTCGATCGGCAACCTCACGGTCGGCGGCACCGGCAAGACGCCGGCGGTGGAGGTGGCCGTGTCGACGCTGACCGCGCTGGGCCGTCGGCCCGCGGTCGTGAGCCGCGGCTATGGCCGCAAGGGCGGGGGCATCCACGTCGTGGCGGACGCCGCGGCGATCCGGCTCGATGCGGAAGACGCGGGGGACGAGCCGTTTCTGCTGGCGCGGCGGCTGCCCGGCGTTCCGGTGGTGGTTGGCGCCAACAGGTACGAAGCCGCACGCCTGGCGATCGAGCGCTTCGGCGTCACGGCGATCGTCCTCGACGACGGCTTCCAGCACCGGACGCTCCGGAAAGACCTCGAGATCGTGATGGTCCGGGCGCAGCGCCCGTGGGGCAATGGCCGCCTCCTGCCGGGCGGGCCGCTGCGCGAGCCCCTGAGCGCGCTCACGCGGGCCCACCTGGTGGTCGCGAGCGGTGCGAGCCGGCCCGAGGATGCCGAGGCGGTGATCGCGACGGTCGCAGCGCACGCGCCGGGGGTCCCGGTGCTCACCGCGACGTACGTGCCGGCGGAGTGCTGGGAGGCGGCGCGGATGCGGCCCACCTCCCTCGGCGCGTTGCGGGGGCGTCGACTGGTCGCATTCGCCGGCATCGCCTCGCCGCGGACGTTCTCTCGGACGCTCGAGGAGGCGGGACTGGCCAGCGCCGCCTTCGAGGCGTTCGGTGACCATCACTGGTATTCCGCAGCGGACCTTGCCGCCCTCGGAGGGCGCGCCGCCCAACTCGGAGCCGACGGGCTGATCACGACCGAGAAGGACTGGATCCGGCTGCGGCGGCTGCCACTGCCCGACCGGCCGCTGTACGTGCTGAGCGTGAGGCTCGTGCTCCGTTCGGGAGAGGCGGCCTGGCGCACGGCCTTCGAGCGCGTGTGCTCCGCCGCGTGATCGTGCGGCTGCCCAACTGGCTCGGCGACACCGTCATGGCGGTGCCGGCGCTGCGCGCCCTGCGCGACGGGCTGCCGGAGGCGCAGATCCTTCTCGCCGGCCCCTGGGCGACGCTCCTCGCACGGGAGCAGCTCGGCGACGCCGTCGTCGTCTACCCGCGCGGCTGGCGCAGCCGGATCGCGACGGCGGATACGGTTCGCGCCTTCGACGCGGACACGGCGGTGCTGCTCCCGAACTCCGTCGAGGCCGTGCTGGCCGCGGTGTACTGGGGCGCCCGCCGGCGGCTGGGCTTTGCGACCGCCGCGCGAGGCTTCCTGTTGAGCGACGCCGTGCCGTTACCCGCGCCCCGCATGCACCAGATCGACGAGTACCTGCGACTGATCGCGGAGCTCGTCGTCGCGGCGCCGGGACGGGCGCCCCGACTCCGCGTGCCGGATCCCGACACGGCGGAACGTGGCGAGGCGCGCCGACTGTTCGTGGAGGCGGGCGTGCCTTCCGGAATATCCCGCGTGGGGATCCACGTGGGTGCCGCCTACGGGTCGGCCAAGGTCTGGGTGCGCGAGCGGACGGTCGAGTTCTGCCGGCGCGTGGCGGCGGCGGGCCGCGCCGCCGTTGTGCTCGGGGCAGCGCGTGACGCGGCGCTCGCCGCCGACGTCGCGGAATCGTCCGCCGCCGCCACCCTCGCCGGCAGGGACCGTCCGGAGTTGCTGCCAGCGCTCTTCGCCGAGCTCGACGCTCTCGTGTGCGGAGACACGGGCGTCGCGCACCTGGCGGCGGCGCTCGGGACACCCGTCGCGGCGCTCTTCGGGCCGACGGATCCCGGCCTGACGGCGCCGCGCGGCCCGGTCAGCGTGATCCGTCATGCGGTTCCGTGCGCGCCGTGCTTCTACCGCACGTGTCCGATCGACCATCCGTGCATGCGCGAGATCACCGCGGAGACGGTGTGGCGTGAGGTCGACGCGCTGCTCGCGAGGACCGTGTGACGCCCGAACGGCCGCTGGTCGTTCTGCACCTGGCGGCGAACCGGTGGTGGACCGGCAGCGCCGACCCCACGATCCGCCTCGCGGTGGGGTTGCGCGCGCGCGGGCATCGGATCCTGCTCGGCGCGATGCCCGGTGATCGCTTCGAGAGCAAGGCGCGCGAAGCGGGGCTCGATCTCGTCGACGGGCTTCGCCTCGATCCCCGCTCGGGGCCCGTCGCCATCGCGCTCGACGTCCGACGGGTGCGCGCGCTCGTCCGCGCCGAGGCCGTCGACGTGATTCACGCCCACCACTCGCATGACCACTGGCTGTCGTTGCTGGCTCGCCCGTGGGCTGGGACCGACGGGCACCCGCCGGTCGTTCGCACCTTCCACAACCTGCGCTCGGTCAAGCGCGACCGCGTCTCGGCTCTGCTCTACCGCCGGACGGCTGCCGCGCTGGTCGTTTCGCGTCAGATCGGGGCGCGCTGCCGCGAGGTCGGCTTCCCGCCGCACCGCATCGTCTGGCTCCCCGGCGTCGCCGATATCGGCCGCTTCGCCACCGGCGCCGACCCGCGGCCCATCCGTGAGGAGTTCGCGCTCGGCGACCGCCCGGTGATCGTCTCCGTGGCCCGGCTGGCGCCGAACCGCAACCACGAGTTGCTGCTCGACGGCTTCCGACTGCTTCTGCGCACGGTGCCCCGCGCGCGTCTGTTGCTCGTCGGGAAGGGGGAGGCACGCGACCGCCTCGAGCGGCTCGTCGGCGAGCTCGGGCTCGGTGCGAGCGTCGTCTTCACGGGCTATCGGGATCGCGACCTGCCCGAGGTCCTCGCGGCGGCGGACTGCTTCGTCCTGATGGCGGCGGGCTCGGACGAATCGTGCCGCGCGGCGCTCGAGGCGATGGCCGCGGCACGGCCCGTCGTGGCGCGGCGCGTGGGCGCGTTGCCGGAGACCGTGGTGGATGGCGAGACGGGATTGCTGCTCGACGACGACGAGCCCGCGCGCGTCGCCGAGGCGCTGGCCGCGGTGCTCGCCGACCCGGCGCGCGCGCGCGCCATGGGCGCGGCCGGCCGCAGGCGCGTCGAGGAGCACTTCGGCCCCGCGCGCGGGGTCGAGATCCTCGAGCGACTCTACCGGAGCCTTCTGTGAGGATCCTGCAGCTCGTGTCGTGCCGCGGCTGGTCGTCGGACGCATACTGGGCGACGCGGACCTCGTGCGAGCTGGAGCGGCGCGGCCACGATGTCACGCTCGGCTGTCGCGCGGGCACCGAGGCGAAGGTGATCGACCGCGCGCGCGGCGAGGGCGTCAGGAGCGTCGTCAGCTTCGCGTTCGCGGGCGGCGTCTCGCCCCGCGACGACCTCGGCGACATCCGCCGGCTCGCCACGCTCCTGGGGTCCGTGGACGTCGTTCACGTCCACCGCGGCAAGGAGCACTGGCTCGCCGCGGTCGCCAATCGTCTCGCCCGCGCGCCGCGCCCGCTCGTGCGGACGCGCCACATCGCGCAGGCGGTCCGTCCGCACGCGGCGAACCGCTGGCTGTACGGCGAGGCGACAGCCTGGGTCGTCACGGTGACGGAGGCGATCCGCGGCCAGTACCTCGCCGCCGGCCTGCTGCCGCCGGAGCGCGTGACGGCGTTGCCCGGGGGGGTGGACGCCGAGACGTTTCGGCCGCTCGCGCCGGACCCCGCGACGCGCGCGCGCCTGGGCCGGGCCGACGGGCCGCTCGTCGGGATGGTGGCCGGGCTGCGCGTGATGAAGGGCCACCGGGTCGCCATCGACGCGGCGAGCCGCCTCGCCGCGCGAGGCGTGCGGCCGCGCGTGGTCTTCGTCGGCCAGGGGGGCCACGAGACCACGATCCGCGAAGCGGTGCGTCGAGCGGGGCTCGAGGCTCAGGTGGCGATCGTAGGGTTCGTGGACGACCTGCCCCGGGCGCTCGCCGCGCTGGATCTGGCGCTCTATGTCCCGCTCGAGTCGGACGGCATGTCGCGTGTGGTGTTCGAGGTCCTGGCCTCGGGACGGGCGCTCGTGGCGTCGCGGGTGGGTGTCGTGCCGGAGGTGCTGAGGGACGGGGTGCACGCGGCGCTGGTGCCCGCGGGGGACCCGGAGGCGCTCGCGCTGACGGTGGCGGGTCTGCTCGAGGACGCCCCGCTGCGCGCGCGCCTGGGCGGGGCCGGACGGCGCCTCGTCGAGGAGCGCTACTGCGGGGCCCGACTGGCCGAGGCGCTGGAAGCACGCTACCGGACGCTCGCCTCGGGTCGCGCCGCGTGAAGGTGTCCGTTCTCGCGTTCGATCTCGCGGACAACGCGACAGGACGCGCGGATCTGCTCGCCCGGCTGCTGCGGCCCCGCTACGAGGTGGAGGTCGTCGGGCCACAGTTCGGTCCCGCGCTCTGGGGGCCGGCGCGGGACGGTCCGGTGGCGTACCGGGCGGTGCGCGCGGGGCGGTATCCGCGCTTCGCCGCCCGCGTGGCCGATCTCCTGGACCTGGTCGACGGCGACGTCATCTTCGCGTCGAAGCCCCGACCGACGAGCTACGGCCTCGGGCTCCTGGCGCGCGCGCGGCGCCGACGCCCGCTCGTCCTGGACGTCGACGATTGGGAGATGGGTTTCTTTCACCGGGGCGGCCGCTGGGGGACCCTCGGACGCGCCCTCAACCTCGGCGACCCGAACGGGTTGGCGGCCACATGGCTGATGGAGCGGCTGATCGGCCGAGCCGATGCGTTGACGGTGGCATCGCGGTTCCTCGAGCGCCGCTTCGGCGGGACGTTGCTCACGCACGTGCGCGACACGGAGGCGTGGGATCCGGTGCGCTGGCAGGGGAGCCTGGCGCGCGCCGAGCTCGGCGTCGGCGAGCAACGGGTGGTCATGTTTCTCGGCACGCCGCGCGAGCACAAAGGCGTGGACGATCTGGTCGAGGCCGTGCGAATTCTCGGGGCAGGCGTCGTGCTCGTGGTCGTGGGCGTGAACCCGACGAGCTCGGGAGCGCGACGCTGGTCGGGTCTCGAGCACGTCCGGTGCATCGGCGAGGTGCCGTTCGACGAGGTACCGCGCTACCTCGTCGCGGCCGATGTCGTGGCCGTGCCGCAGCGGGACACGACGGACACGCTGGGACAGGTGCCCGCCAAGCTGTTCGACGCGATGGCGCTCGCACGTCCGATCGTGTCGACGAGCGTCTCGATGATTCCGGAGATCCTCGACGGCTGCGGCGTCGTGGTGGCGCCCGATGATCCTCCGTCGCTGGCGGCCGGGCTGGCCCGGCTCCTGCGTGACCCGGCCGGAGCCGCCGAGCTGGGCCGCCTCGCCCGCGCGCGCTGCGAGGCGCGGTACAGCTTCCGGACGGCCCGGTCGATCCTGTATCCGCTCCTCGAGCGCCTCGCGCGGGCATGAAACTGCTGCTCATCGCGCGTCCGTTCGTCTTCCACGGCGGTGTCGAGCGCGCCACCGCCGGGCTCGTGAAGGCGCTCGTCGAGCACGGCTTCGAGATGCACCTGCTGTCACCGGCCGGGCAGTGGCCCGTGCCCGGCGTCAGGCTCCACACCCTGCGCCTTCCGCCGCTGCCCTCGGCGGGGCGCGCCCTGGCGCTCGCCGCAGGCGCTCGGCTGGTTGCGGCGCGGCGGAGCTGGGACATCGTGCAGAGTCACGAACGGACGATCGGCCAGGACGTCTACCGCGCCGGAGAAGGCTGCCACCGCGGCTACCTGGCGAGCCGCGGCGGCGCGCCGGCGCGTGGCGTGTACCATCGCGTCATCCTCGCCCTCGAGCGGCGCGCGTTCGCTCGCACGCGCGAGATCGTCGCGATCGCGCGGCGTGGCGCCCGCGAGATCGCGGCGCTCTACGGCGTCAGCCCGGCGCGCCTCTCGGTGGTCTACAACGGCGTCGACCTCGATCGGTTCCACCCGCGCCACCGTGGCGCGTGGCGCGCGGGCGCCCGCGAGGAGGCGGGAGTCCCGCGCGACGCGTTCACCCTCCTGTTCCTGGGCAGCGGCTTCGCGCGCAAGGGGCTCGCGACGGCGCTGGAGGCGCTCGCGCGCCTCGAGGATCGCACGAGCCGGCTGCTCGTCGTGGGCAAGGGTGAATCGGGCCCCTGGCGGGCGGCTGCGGAGCACCTCGGTGTCGCCCGGCGTGTGTCCTGGCTGGGACCTCGGCCCGATCCCGAGCGGTGGTACGCGGCCGCCGATCTCCTCGTGCTGCCGAGCCGGTACGAACCCTTCGGGAACGTCCACCTCGAGGCGCTGGCGGCGGGCCTACCGGTCGTCGCCAGCCAGGAGGCGGGGGGGGGCGAGTTGATCGAGGACGGCCGCAGCGGGGCCCTGGTGGCGCCGAGAGATTCGCACGGGGTGGCGCGAGCCGTGGAACGGCTTCGGGCGGCTCCCGCCGAGGAGCTCTCGGCCAGCGCCCGGCGAGCAGCCGAGCCGTTCACCTTCGCCGCGCAGGTGGCAGGGTTCACGAAGGTGTATCGTCGCGTGAAGGCCGCAACGTCCGATTTTCCTTGAGAAATCCAGCTCAGCCGCGTACACTGCGCGCGTGGGTCCCAGGCCCGCTGTCTTCATCGACCGCGACGGGACGCTCACCGAGGAAGTCGGGTACGTCAACCATCCGCGACGGCTCCGGCTCTTGCCCCGGGGGGCGGAAGCGATCCGCCGGCTCAATCAGGCGAGGATCCCCGCGGTGCTGGTGACGAACCAGGCGGGCGTGGCTCGGGGCTACTTCTCGGAAGAAGTGCTCGCCGCGGTCAACAGCGCGCTCGTCGCGCAGCTCAAGGACGAATCGGCGCACCTCGACGGCCTCTATGTGTGCCCGCACCACCCGACCGAGGGGCGGCCGCCGTGGCGCATCGAGTGCGAGTGCCGGAAGCCGAAACCCGGGCTCCTCCGGCGCGCGGCGAGCGAGCTCGGTCTGGACCTCGCGCGCTCGACGCTCGTCAGCGACAAGGCGTCGGATCTCCTCGCGGCGCGGGCGGTCGGCGCGCGCGCCGTGCTGGTTCTGACGGGGTATGGCCTGGGAGAGTGGGAGTACCGGCGCACACAGTTCCCGGTCGTGCCCGACCGCGTCGCCGAAGACTTGCTGGACGCCGTCGACTGGGTGCTGGCGGAAGGGGGGCAGCGGTGAGCGACGCGACGGCCCGGATGCGCGAGGCGACCGGCGCGTTCGGCGGGCGGACCGTCGTCGTGATCGGGGACCTGCTCATCGACGAGTACCTGTTCGGCAAGCCGGCACGGATCTCGAGGGAGGCGCCGGTCCTGATCCTCCGCTTCTCGGAGCGCGAGGTCCTGCTCGGGGGCGCTGCGAACGCCGCCCACAACGTCGCCGCGCTCGGCGGACGGGTGGTGCCGATCGGCGTCATCGGGCGCGACGCCGCCGGCGAGGAGCTCGTCTCTCTTTTCCGGGCCTGCGGGATCGCGACGGACGGCATCGTCACCGAGGCTGGCCGCACGACGACCGTGAAGACCCGGATCATGGCGGGGGGCTACCAGGCGACCCGTCAGCAGGTGGTGCGCCTCGACCGGGAGCCCCTCGGCGAGCTCCAGCCGATCACCGAGGACGCGCTCCTCTCGCGACTCACCGCGCTGGGCGCGCGTGGCGACGCGGTCCTGGTGTCCGACTACGGGTACGGGACCGTCACGGCCCGCGTCTTCGACCAGGTGCGGA
>Ga0156194_1010_pt1 | contig 13813 bp, 12 predicted proteins | sample RifCSPlowO2_12_FD_107847 | JGI IMG/M metagenome (GOLD analysis project Ga0156194, IMG submission 107847) | Candidatus Rokubacteria bacterium RIFCSPLOWO2_12_FULL_71_22 | reverse complement strand
CGCGTCAGCGGTTTAGTTCAACTAGAATTCGGCACCAGGATAGGCTGGTCGGCACGAAACCGCAAAGGCTGCGACTGCTGGCTGCCTTCCCGGGCAACGAGCTCATCTGGAGTTTCGATCGTTCGTCCTTTCCCGACAGATCCTTCGATCCTGAACGCGCGGGTGGCCGCGGCCTTGAAACGCTGCGCAGCCACGCTGCGTATCTTGGCAGACTTCGTGGCAAACGCGGCGAGCCGTATCACCATGGGAACATGCGGTCCACTGGGCTCCTGAGCGTCGCCGCGATTGAGCACTGTGAGCGGGTGGCTCGGCACCGGGGGCACCCCAAGCCCATTGTGAGGCACTGGCCCGCCATCTGGCGGAGGCGACGTACTGGATCCTCACCCGGCGGGAAGCCTATCGCGAACCGACCGGCTCGGCCGTCTCGTCCACGAGGGAGCGGCGCGGTACACCCGTGAGCCGGGGCACGGGCTACACGCCTCGCGCGGGCCCGCCCGGCGTTCCGAGAAACGAGGTGACGCGCAACACTCGACGGTTGACTCCGCAGTGCATAGATCGTCGTCGTGCTGACATCCACGCAGGAACGCCGGGCCCGGCCGAAGAGCAGTCATGCGCCGCCCGCCTCGCGGGCGACCATAACCCACGGTTCCCGCCACGCGCAAGGCGGAACCGGAAACGGATTCGACGCGCGACGATCGGGCGCCCGTAGTGTTCGGAGCGTCCGTGGTATAGAGTGCGGCTCATGCCGGACTCGACCCGCGTGCCCGCTTCGCGCATCCGCCAGCAGCTCATGTCCGTGCTCGACGCCTGGGGCATGTCTGCGGCGCACGCCGACACCACCGCGGAGATGATGCTCGAGACCGACCTGCGCGGCGTCGACTCCCACGGCATCTCGATGCTCCCGACCTACGACCGCGAGTTCCGCGCCGGGCGGCTCAACATGCGCCCGGCGTTCAAGACGCTGCGCGAGGGCCCGGCGATGGCCGTGATCGACGCCGACGCCTCGCTCGGCCATGCGGTCTCCGTGCACGCCATGAACGTGGCCGTCGACAAGTGTCGTGCGAGCGCCGTCGCGGTGGTGGCCGTGCTCAACTCGCACCACTTCGGCGCCGCGGGCTGCTACGCGCGGATCGCGGCGGCCCGCGGCGTGATCGGCCTGGTGACCTCGGCCACCCGCGGCGTGTCGATGGTGCCGACGTTCGCCGCCGAGCCCGTGCTCGGCACCAACCCGCTCGCGTTCGCGGCGCCGGCGCGGCGCAATCCGCCGTTCGAGCTCGACATGGCGACGACGACGGTGGCCGCCGGCAAGATCAAGGTTCACACGCTCAATGATCGCCCGGTGCCGCCGGGCTGGGTCGTGGACGGCGACGGCCGGCCGGTGACCGACGGGGAAGAGGCGTTCCGGTACGTCTTCGAGCGGCCCGACGGGGGGATCACGCCGCTCGGCGGCCCGCGCGACACGGGCGGCCACAAGGGCTACGGGCTCGCCGTCCTGGTGCACGTCCTCGCGGCGACGCTGTCGGGCGCCTCGTTCTCGCCGATCCGCAACCGGACGCAGCAGCCGTCCGATCCGCACAACATCGGTCACTTCTTCCTCGCGATCGACCCGGGCGCGTTCCGCCCGTCCGGCGAGTTCGAGGAGGACCTCGATCAGGTGATCGACGTGCTCCACGGCACGCGGCGCGCCGATCCCGCGCAGCCCGTGCTGGTCGCCGGCGATCCCGAGCTGGCCACGCGGAGCGAGCGGCTCCAGCACGGCGTGCCGATTCCCGACGATCTGCTGGCGCAGCTGCGGGCGGTGGCGGAGCGCGCCCGCGTGCCGTTCGTCCTCGCATGAGCGCTTCCGCGGAGGGCCCGAAGGACGCCACGCCCATCACCCGCGCGCTCAATGGCGCGGTGCTCGACGCCCTGCCGTTCGCCGACACGCAGGACTTCGAGGACGCCCGGCGCGGGTTTCTCGGCACGCTGCCCGAGGTCGAGATCACGAACGCCGAGGGCCGCGTCGTCTGGAGCCTCCGGGACTACGGCTTCCTCCGGGACGAGCCCGCCCCACCGACGGTCAACCCGAGCCTCTGGCGCCAGGCCCGGCTCAACATGCACCACGGGCTGTTCCGGGTCACGGACCGCATCTATCAGATCCGCGGCTTCGACATCTCGAACATGACGCTGATCGAGGGGGACCGCGGGCTCGTCGTCGTCGACCCGCTGATCTCGACCGAGGTCGCGCGGGCGGGCCTCGAGCTCTACGCCCGGCACCGCGGGCGGCGGCCTGTCACGGCGGTCGTCTACACGCACAGCCACGTGGACCACTGTGGCGGCGTGCGGGGCGTGGTGGACGGCGACGACGTCCGGGCGGGCCGCGTCGAGGTCTGGGCCCCCGACCGCTTCATGGAGGAGCTGGTGTCGGAGAACGTGCTCGCCGGCACCGCGATGATCCGCCGGGCGCAGTTCCAGTTCGGCGCCACCCTGCCGAAGGGCCCGCGGGGCCAGGTGGACGCGGGGCTCGGCAAGGTCACCTCCCGCGGCACCGTCACGCTGATCCCGCCGACGCGCATCATCCGCGCGCCGATCGAGGTCCATCGCATCGACGGGATCGAGGTCGTGTTCCAGCTCGCCCCGGAGACGGAGGCGCCGGCCGAGATGCACATGTTCTACCCGGCCCTCCGGGCGCTGAACCTCGCGGAGAACGCCACGCACAACCTGCACAACATCTATCCCCTCCGCGGGGCGCAGGTGCGCGACGCCAACGCGTGGGCCCGATCCCTGAACGAGGCGATCGACCGGTTCGGACACCAGACCGACGTGGCCTTCGCCCAGCACCACTGGCCCGTCTGGGGCACCGAGCGGGTCCTCGACTACCTCGGCCGGCAGCGCGACCTCTACAAGTTCCTGCACGATCAGACCGTGCGCCTGATGAACCACGGCTACCGCGCCGCCGAGATCGCCGAACGCTTGCGGCTCCCGACGGACCTCGCCGGCACGTGGCACGCGCGCGGCTACTACGGCACGCTCGCCCACAACGCGAAGGCCGTCTACCAGCGATACCTCGGCTGGTACGACGCCAACCCGGCGCACCTGCACCCGCTGCCGCCGGTCGAGCGCGGGCGCAAGTACGTCGAGTACATGGGCGGTGCCGCGGCGGCGATCCGCCGCGCGCGCGAGGACTTCGCGAAGGGCGAGTACCGCTTCGTCGCCGAGGCGATGAGCCATGTCGTCTTCGCCGACCCGGCGAACCGCGAGGCGCGCGAGCTCGGCGCCGACGCCCTCGAGCAGCTCGGCTACGCGGTGGAGTCGGCGACCTGGCGCAACGCCTATCTCCTCGGCGCGCTGGAGCTCAGGCAGGGGATGCCGCGCGCCGCCGCGCGCGCGCCCGTCAGCCCCGACGTCCTGCGCGCGATGAGCCTCGAGCTCTTCTTCGACGTCCTGGGCGTGCGCCTGAACGGGGAGAAGGCCGAGGGCCGGCGCTTCGTCCTCAACTGGGTGTTCACCGACGTCGACCGGCGCTTCGTGCTGCGCCTCGAGCGCTGCGCCCTGACGTGGCTGGCGGACCGGCAGAGCGACCGGGCCGACGCGACCGTGACGCTCGCGCGCGCGACGCTCGACCGGCTCCTCCTGCGCGAGCTGCCGCTCGCCGACGCGTTCCAGCAGGGGCTGGTCACGGTCGACGGCGATCCCGCGAAGCTCGCCGAGCTCTTCGGCCTGCTCGACGAGTTCACGCTGATGTTCGAGGTGGTGGAGCCGAAGCGAGGGGAGGGCTCGCGATGACGACGAGCGCGCTCGAGATCGAGGCACTGCGATCGCACATCGGCCGCACCCAGGTCGCGACCGAGGTCATTCACCCCGGACCCGCCAACCTGCTGCGGCTGGCGCTCGGACGCCCGGAGCCGGAGCTCCACGAGGGCGATCCGCTCCCGCCGGCGTGGCTCGGCCTCTACTTCCTGCCCCACGTCGCGTCCGCCGAGCTGCGGCCGGACGGCAGTCCTCGCGACACGGGCGTGATTCCGGCGCTGCCGCTCCCGCGCCGCATGTTCGCCGGCGAGCGGGTCCGGTTCCACCGTCAGCTCCGGATCGGCGAGACGGTCCGGCGCGAGACCGCGCTGGCCGACATCGCCGTGAAGCACGGGGGCACCGGGACGCTCGTGTTCGCGACCGTCAAGAGCCGCGTCTCGGGCGCCGACGGGCTTGCCCTCGAGGACGAGCGCCGGACGGTGTTCCGTGACGAGGTGAAGACGGGCGAGCGCAACCAGGCGCCGCGCCGCGAGCCTGCGCCGGGTGACGTGCCGTGGCGGCGGCGGGTGACAGCGGATCCGATCCTGCTCTTCCGGTTCTCGGCGCTGAGCTTCAACAGCCACCGCATCCACTACGACCGCCCGTGGGCGATGGAGCGGGAAGGCTATCCGGGTCTCGTGGTGCACGGACCGCTGACGACGACGCTGTTGGTCGACTTCGCCCGGGATCAGAATCCGGGTCGGCAGATCGTTGCCTATGCCACCCAGGCGCGCGCGCCGCTGTTCGACACCTCGCCGTTCGAGCTGCGCGGCCGGCCGACGGGTGACGGGCGCTCGGAGCTGTGGGCCGTGACGCCCGAGGGGACCGTCGCGATGAGTGCCGAGGTCGAGCTGGCCCGAGGAGACGCTCCATGCGAGTGAAGGCGGCGAACGGATTCGCGCGGATCCTCAAGACCGAGGGCGTGCCGTGGGCGAGCTGCTACCCCACCAACCACGTCAACAACGCGCTCGGCGAGGAGGGCGTGCCCATCCTCATGATGGGGGAAGAGCGCTTCGCGGTCGCCGTCGCCGACGCCTTCTCGCGCGTCACCTGCGGCAAGCAGATCGGCGTGTGCACGGTGATGGCGAACCTGAACGCGGCCGGCATCCAGATGGCCTACGGCGCCATCGCCCAGGCCTGGGAGGACTCCTCGCCGGTGCTCGTCATCGCCGAGGGGGTCGGGCTCGGCGCGAGCCGGCACACGCACTACGACATGGCCGAGGCGCTCCGGCCGGTCACCAAGTGGGTGGGGAAGGTCGATCGCGCCGACCTGGTCCCCGACTACGTGCGCCGGGCGTTCACCCAGCTCCGGTCGGGACGGCCCGGGCCCGTCCTGCTCATCATCCCGCGCGATCTGGGCGAGTACGAGGAGGACGAGCATCCCTACGTGCCGGTGAAGGGCTGGAGATCCGGCCCCGATCCCGACGACGTGAAGGCGGCGGTCAAGGCGCTGCTGGCCGCGAAGGCCCCGCTCCTGCACGTGGGCGAGGGGGTCCTCTACGCCGACGCCACCAGCGAGCTCCGCCGGTTCGCCGAGCTGGCCCAGCTGCCGGTGCTGACGACGCTGAAGGCCAAGGGAGCCTTCCCGGAGAACCATCCGCTCTCGGTGGGGGTGCGCGGCCCGCTGGCCGAGCACTTCCTGCGCAAGGCCGACGTCCTGTTCTCGATCGGCTCGAGCCTCTTCCCCAACCGGTTCAGCCACGCGGTGCCCGACGCCGACAGGAAGACCATCGTCCAGTGCACCATCGACACGCTCGACATCAACCGGAGCTACGAGACCCGACACGCCGTGATCGGCGACGCCAGGCTGACCCTCCAGGCGCTCATCGCCGAGCTGTCGGCGCGCGCGGGCGGCGCGCGCCCGAAGCCGGAGCTCCTCGACCAGATCCGCGCGGGCAAGCAGGAGCTCTGGGCGAAGTTCCAGCCGCTCATGGAGTCGAGCGAGACGCCGATCAATCCGTATCGGGTCATCGGCGACCTGATGAAGGTGCTCGACCCCGAGGCCTCGTTCGTCACCGCCGACTCCGGCAACACGCGCGACCAGACGAGCACGGTCTACGAGGCGCGGATCCCGCGCGGCTACCTGGGCTGGGGCAACGTCTCCACGCTGGGCTTCAGCCTGGCGGGCGCGGTCGCGGCCAAGCTCGCGTACCCGGCGCGGCAGTGCGTCCACGTCACCGGCGACGCGGGCGTGGGCTACATGATGGGCAACTTCGAGGCGGTGGCGCGCTACAAGATCGGCGTGACGACCCTGCACATCAACAACGGCGGCTACTCCGGATACGGGCCGGGCTTCTGGGGCGAAGGGCACGATCCCTACACGTGGCGGGTGTCCGATCACGCCGCCGCGTGCATGTCGTCCATGGCGCGGGCCGTCGGCTTCTACGGCGAAGACGTGACGGACCCGTCGGAGGTGATCCCCGCGCTCCGGCGGGCCTTCGACGAGAACGCCCGGGGCCGGCCGGCCTTTCTCGAGTTCCTCTGCTCACACCACCCGGTCCACGGGGGCTGGGTCAGGGCCAGCTGAGCCACTCGCACACGCCGCGCCCCATCACCCACGCGAGGTCCTCGCCCGTGAGCCACGGCTGCTCCTTCGTGAACAGGTCGATGCACTCACGGTACGTGCAGGGCATCCGCGTGAGGTCCGTGCCCCAGAAGGTCCGGCGCGGGCCGAAGGCGTCCACCAGCCTGCGGATGGCCGCGTGCAGGTCCCGGAACGGGTAGCGCTCCGTCGAGAGCGACGGCATACCCGACGCCTTGACCGCGACGTTGGGATGCTTGGCGAGCGCGCAGACGGCGGGAAGATCGTCGAACACCGCGGGAGCCTTCTGGCGGATGTTGAGCCCCACGTGGTCGATCACGAGCTTGAGGCCCGGATGTCGGGTCGCGATCCGGCCGAGCGCGTCGAGCGATCCCGGCACGAGGACCATCACCGGGATCCCGGCCCGCTCCGCCGCGGGCCAGAGCCGGTCGGCGGTGCCGTCGGTGAGGAAGTGGCGGTTGTGCTCGTTGTGGAAGGTGAAGCGCATGCCGAGCATGCCCCGTTGCTTCTTCCAGTCGCCGACCAGCCCGCGGCTCTTCGGGTCCCGGAGGTCGAGCCGTCCCATGACGGCGAACCGGTCGGGGTGCAGGCGCGCCGCCTCCAGGGCGAGGTCGTTCCGGTCGCCCTCCCACGAGGGCGGGACGAGCACGATGCGGCTCACCCCGGCCAGGTCCATCTCGAAGAGGAGCATGTCCTTGGTGACCGGATACGGCCGCTGCGCCTCCTGCGCCCGCCCGGGCGGCCAGGGACGCTCGGGGGTGTCTGCGGCCCAGACGTGGACCTGCGAATCGACGATGTGCATGCCGTCGCTCCCTTCCCTCACGGACTGACGCCAGGGACGATTCTAAGATAGATTCGAATCATGAATCCACCGATGCCGGACGATCCCCAGCTGCAGCCGCCCGAGGACTTCGCCACGCTGTTCGCCGGCCAGGAGGCACTCCGGCCGCTGCAGGTCGGCGAGCCCGTGCGAGGGCGCGTCATCCACGTCACGGCCGAGAGCGTCTTCGTCGACGTCGGCGGCAAGGGCGAGGCCTGGATCGACCGGGCCGAGCTGGTCGACGAGGAGGGGCGCCTGCGGGTCGCGGTCGGCGACGAGGTCGAGGCCACCGTCATGTCGACCGGCGACGAGGTGCGCCTCTCGTACAAGCTCAGGCGCGGCGCCCGGGCCCGGCAGGCGCTCGCGCTGGCGCTGGAAACCGGCGTCCCGGTCGAGGGCCGGGTCGCGGCGGTCATCAAGGGCGGCTACGAGGTGACGGTGGGCGGCCTGCGCGCCTTCTGCCCCGTCTCGCAGATGGACGTCCGGCGCGCGGAGACCGCGGCCGAGGACTACGTCGGCCGGGTGCTCGAGTTCCGGGTCGTCTCCTACGGGGACCGGGGGCGCAACATCGTGCTCTCCCGCCGTCGCCTGCTCGAGGAGCGCGCAGCCCAGGCCGCCGAGGAGACGCGCAAGACGATCGTCCCCGGGGCGGTGCTGCCGGGGACGGTGGCCGCGCTGGCGGAGTTCGGCGCGTTCGTCGACCTGGGCGGCGTACAGGGGCTGGTGCCGCTGTCGGAGCTCTCGCACTCCCGCGTCGGCCGGCCCGCCGATCGGCTGCGCGTGGGCGAGGCGGTGACGGTGAAGGTGCTGCGGCTCGACGAGGCGAAGGGGAGGATCACGCTCAGCCTGAAGGCGCTCGAGGGCGATCCGTGGGCGGCGGTGCCCGGACGGCTGCGCGAGCGCCAGGTGGTCCGCGGCCGGGCGGCCCGCGCCACGGACTTCGGCGTCTTCGTCGAGCTCCTGCCCGGCGTGGACGGCCTGCTGCACGTCAGCGAGATCCCGCGCAACCGCCAGGCGGCCGTGCGGGAGGCCGCGAGCACCGGAGCCGAGCTCGACGTGATCGTCGTCGCGCTCGACGCCGAGAAGCACCGGATCGCGCTGGCGCTCGCGCCCGCGGACGCCGTGGTCGGCGAGCAGATGGCCTCGGCGCGCGAGGAGCAGGCGGAGACGCAGGCCTACCTCGGCGCGGCCGCGAAGAAGGGCGGCGGCTTCGGGCTGACGCTCGGAGAGCGCCTCAAGCAGGCCCGCAGACCGTGACGGCGCCCCGCGGCCGCCACGCTCACGGCGGCGACGGCGTCCCGAGCCAGAACGGCGTGGCCTTGCCGATCCGCTCGAGAAACGCGCGGCGCTCGGCGGCTCGCTTCGGGAACCACGCCGACAGGTAGTCGGCGTCGAGCATGTGGTGCCGCGTCTCGGTGCCGAAGAACGCGGCGAGCTCCGCAAGGCTGATGAAGCCCTCCTCGGCGCGAGGGTTGAACAGGGGCCAGCGGCGGGTGTGCTCTTCCGACCGGAAGAGGTTCATGCCCGTTCAGAGGTACGGGGGGCGGCCGCGGGACGCGCCGAAACCGTAGTTCAGATGCCCGACGGTCCCCCGCGGCTCCACGCCGAGGAGCCGTCCGTCACGCATCTCGACGACCACGGGCTCACCACAGTCCAGGCACGGCGCCTCGATCCGCACCGTCGCCCCGGGAAACAGCCACGTCACGGAGGTGGCCTCGAAGCCGCACTGGGCGAACCACTTCTGCTCGCCGCGCACGGTCACGCGGTACTGCGTCGGCAGGTTGTTGAGGGGCGGGAAGGAGGCGATGTACTCCGTGTCGGGGTGCAGCCAGCCGATCGGATATGCCTGCATGACGGCGAGCAGGAGCTGCCGCCCCTCCTCGACGGAGCAGCCCAGCGTCCTGGCGAGCTCGGCGTAGTGCCGGGCGCGCCCGGTCTCGATCAGCGAGCGCATGACGAGCTGGAACATCCGATCCATGAGCTGGGGATCCGCCATGGCGACCTCCTCCGGCCGCGAAACTCGGTTTTTGTGATTGACCGGGCGGCGGCGCCGACCCTCTAATCCTCACGACGATGACAGCGTCCGTGCGGCCGCGACGGAGCGTGCTGTTCATGCCCGGCTCGAACACGCGGGCGATGGCGAAGGCCGGGGCGCTGCCCGCCGACGCCGTGATCTTCGACCTCGAGGACGCCGTCGCTCCCGACGCCAAGGAGCGGGCGCGCGGGTCGGTGTGCGCCGCCGCGCGCACCGGGGGCTACGGGCTTCGCGAGGTGGTCGTGCGCGTGAACGGGCTCGCCACGCCGTGGGGGCGCGCCGATCTGGCGGCCGTGGCGACGTCGGGTGCCGACGCGGTGCTCCTGCCCAAGGTGGAATCGCCGGGCGCGGTGCGGGAGGCGCTGGCCGTGCTCGTGGCCCACGAGGCGCCGGGCGGGCTCGCGCTCTGGTGCATGCTCGAGACGCCGCGCGGGATCCTCCACGCGGCGGCGATCGCCACCGCCAGCCCGCGGGTCGCCGCCCTCGTGATGGGCACCTCCGACCTGACGAAGGACCTCCACGCGCGGCACACGCGCGACCGCCTGCCGCTCCTGACGAGCCTCGAGCTGTGCGTGCTGGCGGCGCGCGCCGCCGGCGTCGCCGCGCTCGATGGCGTGCATCTCGACCTGGAGGACGATGCGGGCTTCGAGGCCGCGTGCCGGCTGGCCGCCGACCTCGGCTTCGACGGCAAGACGCTGATCCACCCCCGGACCATCGCGAAGGCGAACGAGATCTTCGCGCCCGCGCCTGCCGACGTCGACTGGGCGCGCCGGGTCATCGCCGCGCACGCCGCGGCCACGGCCGAGGGGCGCGGCGTCGTCCTGCTCGACGGTCGGCTGATCGAGGGCCTGCACGTGGAAGACGCGCGCCGCCTGATCCTGCTGGCCGACGCCATCGAGGCCCGGGCGCGCGGCTGAGCCGGCTAGCGCCACTGCTTCTCGTAAGGGTGCTGGCCCTCGAGGAGCCTGCCCTGCGCGAAGCGCCGGAGGCCGAAGGCCGAGATGTCGGCCGTCGTGGCGCGCCCATCCACGATCAGCTCGGCCATGCACGCGCCGACCGCGGGCGCGATCTTGAACCCGGTACCGCTGAAGCCGCAGTCGAGATAGAAGCCGTCGGGCCCGGCGCAATCCAGAATCGGATGCTGATCGGGCGTGATGCCGTCGTATCCGCCGTGCGCGCCGGCGAGCGCGCCGTCCTCCATCCCGGGCATGCGCCGGCAGATCCGCGCCACGGCGCGTTCGACGAAGCCGGGTAGGGCGTGGTCGGTGTCGCCGTCCGGCGACTGGCCCAGCGGGTTGCCGTCCTCCAGCCCGACGAGCGTCAGTCCGCCCGTCTCCGGCCGGAAGTACATCGACGCGGCGCCGTCGATGACGGTCGGATGGGTGGGGTGCAGCGGCGCGGGGCGCCGGATGACCATCGTGTCGTGGCGCCACGTGGTCACGGGCAGATCGAGGCCGACCATCCGGCCGACCTCCGCCGCCCACGCGCCCGCCGCGTTCACGACGATGCGGGTCGAGACGGCGCCGCGCGTGGTCTCGACGCCGGCGACCGCGCCGCCCGAGACGCGGACGGCCGTCACGCGACAGTCCTGGACGAGCCGCGCACCGCGCTCGCGCGCGGCTTGCAAGAAAGCGCTCGCCGCGCTCGGGGGATCGGCGTAGCCCGACTCCGGCTCGTACGCCGCGGCCTCGAAGTAGCCCGTGGCGAAGCCCGGCGCGAGCCGCCGGACGTCATCGGGGGTGACCAGCAGCATCGGGATGCCGAGCCGCTGGTGCATGCCGACGTTGGCGCGGAGGTGCTCGGTGTGCTCCGGCCCCACGATCTTGAGAAACCCGGTGCGCCTGAAGCCGCACTCTCCGCCGACCAGCTCGGCCCAGTCGCGGAAGTACCGGAAGGACTCCCACGCCAGCCGGGACTCGGCCTCCAGGTCGTAGTGCATGCGCACGAGGCCGCTCGACCGCCCGGTCGCTCCGGACGCCACCGCGTGGCGTTCGACGACCACGGGCCGGAGGCCGCGCCGCGCGAGATGGAACGCGAGGCTCGCGCCGTGGATGCCGCTGCCGATGATCACGACGTCCGCGGTCTCGGACATGGCGCTGGCGGGCGTGGCGTTCCGGGCGGGAGGAGACCGTCAGGCGCCGCTCGGGGCGGCGGCCGGCAGCGCGGTGTCGAGCGTCGTCACGAAGTGCGGATGGAGCCGGAATGTCAGGGGCATGTGGCAGCTCGCGCCGCCGTCGAGCCTAGGACGACTGCCTCAGGGAGTCAAGGGCGCCGAGGTGTTATAACCCCGGGAGGGGAGGGGCACATGCAAATCCGAAGCATCGCGACAGCGCTGGCCCTGGCGTCGCTCCTGGTCGCGTCGAGCCTCGGCACCGCGAGCGCCCAGTCGTTCTCGGTGCTGCATAGCTTCGGCGGGAGCGACGGCAGGAACCCCGCGGCGCGCCTGATGCAGGCCAGCGACGGCAACTTCTACGGAACGACGTCGTCGGGGGGATCCGCGACGGACTGCCCGGATCAAGCCGGCTGCGGCGTGATCTTCATGATGACTCCCGGAGGCGCCGTCTCGACCCTGCACGTCATGACCCCGGCGGAGGGCGCGCAGCCGAGCCGCCTGGTCCAGGCGAGCGACGGCAACTTCTACGGAGTGGCCTCCCGGTACGGCATCGGCCCCCCGACGGGGTGCGGCTTCACGAACAGCTGCGGGACCTTCTTCCGCGTGGACCCCGACGGCACGCTGACCGTCCTCCACAACTTCGGCACGACGGATCCTTCCTGGCCGACCGGCGGGCTCCTGCTGGCGAGCGACGGGTTCTTCTACGGCACGACGCTGACGTCGGTCTATCGCGTGGACACGGCCGGGAACTTCACCACCCTGCACCTCTTCGACCGCGCCACGGAGGGTTCGGGGCTGAACGGCCCGCTGGTCGAGGGCTCGGACGGCAGCTTCTATGGGACGGCCTTCGAGGGGGGACCGCCCTCGAGCTGTCCGGACACGACCGACGGAAGCTGCGGCACGATCTTCAAGATCGACAACGCCGGCAACGTCACTGTCCTGCACTTCTTCAGTCCGTCCGAGGCGTTCCACCCGGCGGCGGGGCTCGTGCTGGGACAGGACGGCGTCTTCCGCGGCACGACGGAGGACGGCGGCCTCCACCCGTCGTTCGGCGCCGGCGTCGTCTTCGAGATCGACGGGGCCGGCACCTACAGCATCGTCCATTACTTCGATAACGGCGGCTACGTCCCGGAAGGCCTCGCGCCACGAGCGGGACTGCTCCAGACCGCCGACGGCGCCTTCTACGGCACCGCGTCGCTGGGCGGCCTCCCGGTGACGAGTCCGGACGTCGCCGGGACCGTCTTCCGCCTGGACCCGGCCGGAAACGTCACAGTGCTGCGGACCTTCACCGGGCCCGACGGCCGCGTGCCGCTGGCTGCCCTGTTCCAGGGCAGTGACGGCAAGCTCTACGGCAGTACCTTCGTCGGAGGCGCGAACGACCTCGGCGTATTGTTCCAGGTGGATCCCGCAGCGCCGCTCCCGGTGGCCTCGCTCACGTTCGACCCCGGTGTGATCGGCGAGGGACAGACCTCGACGGGCACGGTGACGCTGAGCTCCCCGGCGCCGGTCAGAGGGCAGGTCGTCGACCTCTCGAACACGAACCCGGCGGCGGTCTCGCTGCCCGCGACGGTGACGGTGCCGGCCGGAGCCACGAGCGCGACGTTCGGCGCGACCGGGCTCTCCGTGCTCTCGCCCGCGGTCGTGAAGGTCTTCGCCTCCGTCGCCGGCGCGGGTCTCAGCACGGAGCTGACCGTGAGCGTCGGGCCCGGGCCGGCCCTCGTCTCCCTCACGCTGGATCCCACGACCGTGTCCGGGGGCGAGTCGGCGACCGGCACCGTCGTCCTGAGCGCTCCGGCACCGCCTGGCGGGGCGCTCGTGAGGCTCGCGAGCAGAAACCCCCTGGCCGCGATGACGCCGCTGTTCGTGAGCGTTCCACGCGGAGATACGAGCGCGACCTTCACCGTCACGACGCGCCGGGTGCGGAACACGACTCCCGTGGCGATCTCGGCCTCGCGCGGAGGCGTGACGCTCACGGCGACCCTGACCGTGACGCCTTGAGAACATGGGGGGCCCCGGCGGAGCGCAGCGATGGCCACTGAGCGCCAGGCGCTGGGAAGAAACGCGCCAGCCCCGAGGCACGACGACAGGACTTTCCGGAGAAAGAGGAGGCTCGAGGCGAAGTTAGCGCGAGCGCTCGGATGGCATCACGCTTGCGGTGCCCTCTCCTTCAGAGAGGGGGGATGCGCGATGCAACGGTGCCGTTGCGGTGGGCCGATGGTGCTCGACGGGCAGAGCCTCGCGGACGCTCGACGTCTGGGGCGGGCCGACGGCGTGCCCATTCTCCTCAAGTGCGTGACGTGCGGACGCTCGAAGCTCGTGGTCGAGTCGGCCTCGGTCGAGGCCGTCGAGGAGATGCTGAGCCGACAGAATACGTGACGCGGGTACGACGCATCAGTCCAGCAGGGCGCGACTCACCATCGCGTGGATGCCCTTGTTGCCGTCGACGAGCTGCGTGACGCGGAGGTCGCAGGCGAGACTGCAGAAGACGTAGGCCTCCTCGGGCGTCCAGCCCTTGAGCTGCGCGAGCCACGCGAT
>Ga0156194_1263_pt1 | contig 14137 bp, 12 predicted proteins | sample RifCSPlowO2_12_FD_107847 | JGI IMG/M metagenome (GOLD analysis project Ga0156194, IMG submission 107847) | Candidatus Rokubacteria bacterium RIFCSPLOWO2_12_FULL_71_22 | reverse complement strand
CGGGGCTACGTGTTCGACGCCTACGGCACGCTGTTCGACGTCCATTCCGTCGTGGAGGCGGGCCGAGCGGTCACCACCGACCCGGCGGCCTTGTCCGCCATCTGGCGGCAGAAGCAGCTCGAGTACACGTGGCTCCGTGCCCTGATGGGGCGCTACGAGGACTTCTGGGCCGTGACCGAGGCGGCGCTCCGCTACGCCGTCCGGCGGCTCGGGCTCACGGCGAGCGAAGAGGCGATCGGGCGGCTCATGGAGGCCTACCTCTCGCTCGCGTGCTTTCCCGAGGTGACGGCGGCGCTCGAGCGCCTCGCGGGCCGGCCGCGGGCGATCCTCTCGAACGGCACCCCCCGGATGCTCGCGGCCGCGGTCGCCTCGAGCGAACTCGGACGGCACCTGCAGCACGTCATCTCCGTGGACGCGGCGAAGACGTACAAGCCTGCGCCGCAGGTCTACGCGCTCGGGCCCCGGACGCTCGGCGTCCCCGCGGGGGAGCTCCTGTTCGTGTCCTCGAACGCCTGGGACGTGGCGGGCGCCAAGGCCTTCGGCTACCAGGTCGCCTGGTGCAACCGGACGGGCGCGCCTGCCGAGGAGCTCGGCGTGAGCGCCGACCTGGTGATCCGCGGGCTCGACCAGCTACCCGTCTAGGAACTCGTTCGGTCGCTCGAAGATCCCGAGCACGACGCAGCCGTCGGGCGACCACGCCTCGTGCACCGAGCCCGCGCGGCGCCACACGAAGTCGCCGGCGCCGCAGGCGCCGTCCTCGTCCACGAGCGTGCCCTCGAGGAGGTAGCTCTGCTCGACGCCGACGTGACGGTGCGTCGGGAGCCGCGCCCCGGGCGCCATCCGCACGAGCGAGGTCTGTCGGCCCGACGCATCCTGGTAGAGCATCTTCACCTCGACGCCGGGGAAGCGCGTCCGCTCCCAGGCGGTCTGCGAGACGTCGAGGTAGGTCGAACGCGCCGTCTCCTTGACGATCATCGTGGCCTCCCGGCGGACGTGTACGAGGAGTCTACGAAAAAAGGCGGCCCGCTGGAAGCGAGCCGCCCGGGACGGCCGGATGTCGCCGTCCGTCGGTTACTTCTTGCCGGCGAGCTTCTTCCGCTTCACGTAGCCCCAGATCTTCTTCGTCATGTCGGACGGCCCGATCGGCGCGCCCCCGAAGACGGACTCCAGCGTGTCCTTGCACCCCTTGAAGCAGATCGAGTACCCCCCGAACGCCTTCTTCGCCTTCGCCATGTGCTTCCCTCCTCCTTGTGGTGGTACGCCAAGCGCCCTTGCCCGGGGGTATTACTACCACATGTACGAGGGGAGGAAAAGCGGAAATACCATCCATTGGGGCTCAGCGCCCGTCCGAAAAATACCCCACTGGGGTATAGGGCGCTTGATCACCGGGCGGTCCAGCCTCCATCGACGACCAGCGTCTGTCCGGTGACGTACGCGGCCTCTTCGCTCACCAGGTAGCAGGCCGCCGCGGCCACTTCCTCGAGGGTGCCGCGACGCCCCGCGGGGGTGATCGCGCGCATCGCGGCCTCGTCGCCGCCCACGCCCCGCATCACGGGCGCGTCGGCGCCGAGGATCCGCGTCGAGTTGGCCCGGAGCGCGGTGGCGATCACGCCCGGGCAGATCGCGTTGACGGTGATGCCTTGCGCGGCATACGTGATGGCGAGCTGACGTGTGAGCCCGACGACGCCGTGTTTGGACGCCGTGTAGGCGGGCCCGCCGCCCGAGCCGACCAGTCCGGCGACCGAGGCGATGTTCACGATGCGGCCCGCCCCCTGCGGCAGCAGCTCGGCGAGCGCGCGGCGGCAGGCCAGGAAGCTCCCCGTGAGGTTGATCGCGATCACGCGCTCCCAGAGCGCCGGCGACATGCTCGCGCCCGGCTCGTAGCCGTCGAGGATGCCCGCGCCGTTGACGAGGATCCCGAGCGGTCCGAGCTCCCGGACCGCCGTGCCGACGGCGCGATCGACGTCCTCCCAGCGGCTCACGTCGGCCTGGACGAGCGCCGCACGCCCACCCCCGGCAGTGATCGCCGCGACGGTCTCGCGGGCTCCCTCGGGCAGGAGATCGACGACCGCGACGGCAGCGCCCCGGGCCGCGAGGGCGACGGCGATGGCGCGACCGATGCCCGAGCCGCCCCCCGTGACGACGGCGCTGCCCGCCAGGAGCGTCACCCGAGGAACTCCGAAACGACGGCCGACGCCGCCTCAGGAGCCTCGTGGAGCAGCATGTGGCCCCCGGGCGAGAGCCGCAGGGCCGCGCCTTTGACGCGGCGCTGCCATTCCTCCGCGTACACCACCGGGTTGGCGCGGTCGGCCTCGCCCCAGAGCAGGAGCGTCGGCGCCGCGATCCGGTGGAGCCGCCGCTTGATTCCCTTGTCCGGGATCGGCCAGACGAACTTGGCCATCGCCGCGCGGCGCTGGATCGACTCGAGCTGGGCCGCGACGTTCGCTGCCTCGTCCGACGGCAGCGCCGCCCAGGCGCGCGCGACAGGAGCCGCGGGATCGGCCCAGAGCACCGCCGGCAGGTCCTCGGCCGGCAGGATCACGACGTCGGCCGGCGGAGCGTCGTCCCGCCAGAGCCCGAGCGGGGACACGAGGACCAGCCGTGAGGCCCGGTGCGGCAGCGTCGCGGCCAGCTCGGCGGCCACCATCCCGCCGAAGAAGTGGCCCACGAGGTGCGCCGAGGCCAGGCCGAGCCGGTCGAGGAGCTCGTCGTAGCCGAGCACGAGGTCCAGGACGTCGTCGAGCGTCTCGACGCCGCGCGACCCCTGCACGCCGGGATGGAACGGGGCGTACACCGTGTAGCGCGCGGCGAGGCGCTCGAGAAAGGGCGGGAAGCCGCCGCGCTCGTGGAACGAGTGGAAGTAGACGAGCGGCGTCCCCCGCCCCGCGGAGAGCACGCGGAAGGCCACGGCGCCGTCCCGGATCTCGACAATCCTGTCTTCGATCATTGTCACCGCTCGCCTCGGCCGTCGAACGGCCTCAGCTCGCACCGCCGCTGGGCCACCAGCGGTCCTTGTAGCCGGGCCAGAGCTCGCGCACGTGCGGCATGACCTCGCGCGCGAAGAGCGCGGTGTTGTGGAGGGCGAGGTCCTTCGGCATCGAGCCGATCTGCAGCAGCACCATCAAGTGGCCGACCCGGAGGCTCCGGATGCACTCGGTGAGCTGCTGGCGCACCGTCGCGGGGCTGCCGGCGATCACGTAGCCCTGATCGAGATACTTCCCCCAGTCGAGCGACTGGCGGATCTTCCTGGCTTCTCCGCCCACCTGCGGCCGCACGCCGGCCTGGAGCGTCTTGAGCGTGCGGTAGCCGGGCGCCTCGGCGAAGCCCTCCCAGACGTTGAGGCACTTCTGGTAGAAGTAGTGCACGTGCTCGAAGTAGAGGCGCTCGGCCTCGGCGTCCGTGTCCGCGACGCAGACGAGCTGGAGGAACCCGGCCCGGTAGGGGTTGTCGTCGGCACCGAGCGCGCCGATCGCGTCCCAGAAGCCGTCCATGATGGCGCGCCCGCGCTTGTAGCCGTAGTACGACAGGTAGCAATAGACGTAGTCGAGCTTCGCTGTCCACTCCCAGGTCTCGAGGCTCCCGCCACCGGGGATCCACACGGGCGGGTGGGGCTTCTGCAGGGGCTGGGGCCAGATGTTCGCGTACCGCACCTGGGTGTACTTGCCGTTGAAGGCGAAGACCTCCTGCCGGGTCCACGCCTGCACCACGAGGTCGTGCGCCTCGTAGTACCGGTCGCGGAGCGTCGCCGGGTCGATCCCGTACGCGAAGTTCATGTCCATCGACGTGCCGACGGGAAACCCGGCCACGAGCCGGCCGCCCGAGAGCAGATCGAGCATCGCGAACTCCTCGGCGACGCGGAGCGGCGGATTGTAGGCGGCGAGGCTCGCGCCGAGCACGACGAGCGCCGCGCGCGACGTCCGCCGCGTCAGTGCCGCCGCCATGAGGTTCGGCGACGGCATGAGCCCGTACGCGTTGTTGTGGTGCTCGTTCACGCAGAGCCCGTCGAAGCCCTCGGCTTCCGCGAACTCGAGCTCGTCGAGGTACTCCTGGTAGAGCCCGCGGCATTTCTCGGGGTCGAAGAGGCTGTGGGGCACGTCCACCCAGACGGACCGGTAGCGCGTCTCGAAGTCCGCTGGCAGGAAGCGGTACGGCATGAGATGGAAGAAGCAAATCTTCATGAGGTCCTCGCGGATCGCGCGTGATGATAGCACGATTGACTCAGGCCGGCCGCCGTAGTACCCCTGAGCCCGCCGATGACCCGCAGAGGCGCCGATCTGGTGGTGGACGCGCTCGTGGCCGCTGGCGTCCGGACGCTCTTCTCGCTGTCCGGCAACCAGATCCTGGCCATCTACGACGCGACGCTCGGCCGCGGCGTCGAGATCGTCCACACGCGGCACGAGGCCGCGGCGGTCCACATGGCGGACGCCTGGGGACGGCTCACCGAGCGCCCCGGCGTGGCGCTCGTGACCGCGGGGCCCGGCCACCTGAACGCCGTCTCCGCGCTGTACGGCGCCTCGATGGCGGAGTCGCCCGTCGTGCTCCTGAGCGGCGCCTCACCGCGCGCCCAGGCGGGACGCGGCGCCTTCCAGGAAATCGACCAGGTGGGCGCGGCGCGGCCGGTCACCAAAGCGGCCTGGGCCGCGAGCGAGGCGGCGCGGCTCGGCGAGGACGTGGCGCGCGCCCTCGAGATCGCGCGGCGAGGCCGCCCGGGACCGGTGCACGTGAGCCTGCCCGGAGACCTCCTCGAGGCGCGCGTGGACGATGCCGCGAGCGCCGCCGGCGCGGCGGCCGGAGCTCCGGACGCCGCACCGCCCGGTGAGGCGGCGATCGCCGGGGCGCTCGCGCTGCTCGCGGACGCGGAGCGCCCGCTGATCCTGCTCGGGCCCGCGATGGCGCGGCCGCTCCGCCGCGCGGCGGTCGAGCGCTTCTCGCGGCTCACCGGCGTCCCGGCGCTGCCGATGGAGAGCCCGCGCGGCACCAACGATCCCTGGCTCCACGGCGCGGCGACGCGGCTCGCCGACGCCGACCTGGTGCTCCTCTGCGGGAAGAAGCTCGACTTCGCGCTGCGCTTCGGCGAGCCGCCCGCGTTCCAGGCCGGCTGCCGCTTCGTCCAGGTCGACGCCGATCCAGGCGCGCTCCGGCCGGGTGGACGCGTCGCCCTCGCGCTCGCCGGCGAGCCGGCAGCGATGATGGATCGCCTCGCGGAGGCGGCGCGTGGCCGCCCGTGGCGCCACGCCGCCTGGGGCGAGGCGATCGCCGCGGCGCGGACGGCGCGGCCGGCGGAGTGGGACGCGCTCGCCGCGTCGACGCGCCGGCCGATCCACCCGCTCCGCGTGTGCGCCGCGATCCAGCCCCTCCTCGCGGGCGGGGGTGTGCTCGTCGCCGACGGCGGCGAGTTCGGCCAGTGGATCCAGGCCGGCCTCGAGGCCGAGACGCGCCTCATCAACGGCCTCTCGGGCTCGATCGGGAGTGCCTTGCCGATGGCGTGCGCCGCGCGGCTCGCGCTGCCCGGGCGCCGCGTGATCGCGGCGCTCGGCGACGGGACCTTCGGCTTCCACGCCCTCGAGCTCGACACCGCCGTCCGCTACGGCCTGCCGTTCGTCAGCGTGGTCGGCAACGACGCGCGCTGGAACGCGGAGCACCAGCTCCAGGTCCGGCACTACGGCGCCGCCCGCACGGTGGGCTGCGAGCTCGCCCCGTCGCGCTACGACCTGGTGGCCGCGGCGCTCGGCGGGCACGGCGAGCTGGTCGAGCGGCCCGAGGATCTCGAGCCGGCGCTCGCCCGCGCGCTCGCATCCGGGCGCCCGGCGTGCGTCAACGTCGCGATCGACGGCGTCGCCGCGCCCACGTACACGAACGGGGGCCACTGACCCGCAGCCACTGACCCGTCGCTTGAACGCGCGCCCGATCGGGCGTACCCTGGCGGTCGATCGAAGCGTCTCGGACAACCGCGGGAGCTCGGGGAACCGGGCTGAGAGGGCGGCTCGCCGCCGCCGACCGCATGAACCTGACCTGGTTAATGCCAGCGAAGGGAGGCCAGATGGCAGCGTCCCACAAGGTCTACGTCGCCGGATCCCGTTCCGACATCCGCGTCCCGATGCGGGAGATCGCCCTCTCGGGCGGCCACCCGCCGCTCCGCCTCTACGACACGAGCGGGCCCTCGACCGATCCGGACGCCGCGCTCGACCTCAAGCGCGGCCTGGCCCCGCTGCGCCTCGGCTGGATCACGGGCCGCGGCGACGTCGAGGAGCTCCGCGGCCCCACGTCCGCCTACCGGCGCCTGCGGGACGAGGACCCGACGCTCGGCGGCGTGAGGTTTGCCGGCGTGCGCCGCCCGCTCCGCGCACGTCCCGGACGGCGCGTCACCCAGATGCACTACGCCCGCCGGGGCGAGATCACGCCCGAGATGGAGTTCGTCGCGCTCCGGGAGGGGCTGGCTCCCGAGCTCGTGCGCGACGAGATCGCGCGCGGCCGCGCGATCCTCCCGGCCAACGTGAACCACCCCGAGGCGGAGCCGATGATCATCGGCCGGGCCTTCCTCGTGAAGATCAACGCCAATATCGGCAACTCCGCGGTCGCCTCCTCGATCGAGGAGGAGGTCGAGAAGATGACCTGGGCGACCCGCTGGGGCGCCGACACCGTCATGGACCTCTCGACCGGCCGGAACATCCACGAGACGCGCGAGTGGATCCTGCGCAACAGCCCGGTCCCCATCGGTACGGTGCCGATCTACCAGGCGCTCGAGAAGGTCGGCGGCAAGGCCGAGGAGCTGACCTGGGAGATCTATCGCGACACGCTGATCGAGCAGGCCGAGCAGGGCGTCGACTACTTCACGATCCACGCGGGCGTGCTCCTCCGCTACATCCCGCTCACCGCCCGCCGCGTGACCGGCATCGTCTCCCGTGGCGGCTCGATCATGGCCAAGTGGTGTCTCGCGCATCATCAGGAGAGCTTTCTCTACGCCCATTTCCGCGAGATCTGCGAGATCATGGCGACCTACGACGTCGCCTTCTCGCTGGGCGACGGGCTCCGCCCGGGCTCGACCGCGGACGCCAACGACGAGGCCCAGTTCGCCGAGCTCGAGACCCTCGGCGAGCTGACGACGATCGCGTGGGACCACGACGTCCAGGTGATGATCGAGGGCCCGGGCCACGTGCCGATGCACCTCATCAAGGAGAACATGGACCGCCAGCTCGCCGTCTGCCACGAGGCGCCCTTCTACACGCTCGGCCCGCTCGTCACCGACGTCGCGCCCGGCTACGACCACATCACCTCCGCGATCGGCGCGGCGATGATCGGCTGGTTCGGCACCGCGATGCTCTGTTACGTGACGCCCAAGGAGCATCTCGGGCTGCCCAACCGCAAGGACGTCAAGGACGGCGTGATCGCCTACAAGATCGCCGCCCACGCCGCAGACGTCGCCAAGGGCCATCCCCGGGCGCGCGAGTGGGACGACGCGCTCTCGCGCGCGCGCTTCGAATTCCGCTGGGAGGATCAGTTCGACCTCTCCCTCGATCCGGAGACCGCGCGCGAGTTCCACGACGAGACCCTGCCCGCCGCGGGCGCCAAGCTGGCCCACTTCTGCTCCATGTGCGGGCCGCACTTCTGCTCGATGAAGATCACGCAGGAGGTGCGGGACTACGCGGCCACGCACGGCGTCGCCGACGACGCCGCGGCGCTGGCGCGGGGGCTCGAGGAGAAAGCCCAGGAGTTCCGGCGGACCGGCGCCGAGCTCTACCGCCGCGCCTGACGGCCGGCACGGCGTCAGCCGCCGAGGGTCTCGGGGTCGATGCCGTGCTCGACGAGTTTCTTCCTGAGCGTGTTGCGGTTGATCCCGAGGATCTGGGCGGCACGCACCTGGTTGCCGCCTGTCTCGCGCAGGACGGCGCGCAGGAGCGGCTTCTCGACGAGGCCGATCAGGAGGTCGTAGAGGTTGGCGCTCGTGTGCTCCCGGAGCCCGCGGACGCACTCGATCAGCTTCTTCTCGATGACCTCCTCGAGCGTCGCGTCCACGGCCACCGACGCCGCCGCCGAGACCGGGCCGATCGGCAGGTGCTCGGGCAGGATCACGCCGCCCGTCGCCATCACCATCGCGCGCTGGATCACGTTCTCGAGCTCGCGCACGTTGCCCGGCCAGTCGTGGCCGACGAGGCGGTCGAGCGCCTCCGGGGCCACGCCGCGCTCGCCGAGCTGACCGCCGTGCTTGGCGAGGAAGTGCTCGACCAGCAGCGGGATGTCGCGCCGGCGCTCGCGCAGCGGCGGCAGGTGCACGGTGACGACGTTCAGCCGGTAGAAGAGGTCCTCGCGGAAGCGGCCCTCCTTCATCAGGGCTTCGAGGTCGCGGTTCGTCGCGGCGAGCACGCGCACGTCGATCCGGATGGACTCCTGCCCGCCGACGCGCTCGATCGTCCGCTCCTGCAGCGCGCGGAGGAGCTTGGTCTGGAGGTCCACCGGCATGTCGCCGATCTCGTCGAGGTAGAGCGTGCCGCCGTGGGCCAGCTCGAGCTTGCCGAGCTTCCGCTCCTTGGCGTCCGTGAACGCGCCGCGCTCGTGCCCGAACATCTCCGACTCGAGGAGGGCGCTCGGAATGGCCGCGCCCGAGACCGCGACGAACGCGCGGCCGGCGCGCCGGCTGTAGTGATGGATCGCGCGGGCGACCAGCTCCTTGCCGGTCCCGGACTCACCGCGGAGGAGGACGGTGACGTCGCTCGCCGCGACGCGCCCGATGGTCTTGTACACGTCCTGCATGCGCGGGTGGCGGCCGATGAGGGCGCCGAACTCCCACACCTCCTGGAGTCCGCTCCGCAGCTGGCTGACCTCCTGCGTGAGGCGGCGCGCGGTGAGCGCGCGCTCGGCGAGGAGCAGGACCTCGTCGAGGTCGAACGGCTTCGCCAGGTAGTCGTACGCGCCCCGCTGCATCGCCTGGATCGCGGTGTCCATCGTCCCGTGCGCGGTCATGACGACGACGGTGGCGTCGGCGCGGATCTGGCGCAGCCGCGCGAGCGCGGTGAGCCCGTCGAGGCCCGGCATGCGCACGTCGAGGAAGACCAGGTCGAACGGCTCCGCCTCGAAGAGGCGGAGCGCGCTCTCGCCGTCCTTGGCGGCGGCGACGTCGTAGCCCACCTGCCTGAGCCCCTTCTCCAGCACCCAGCGGAGGCTGTCCTCGTCGTCGGCGATGAGGATGCGCGCCCGTGACATCACTTTACGATGGGGAGGAAGCAGGTCACGACGGTGCCCTGTCCCTCGGCGCTGTCGACCTGGATCGCGCCCCGGTGCTCCTCGAGGATCCGGTGGCAGATCGCCAGCCCGAGACCGAGGCCCTTGTCCTTGGTCGTGAAGAACGGGTCGAAGATCCGCGCGCGCACGGCCTCCGGGATGCCCGCGCCCTCGTCCGCGACCTGCGCCTCGACCATGTTGCGCGCCCCGGCGCCGAGGTCCATCCTGCCGAAGAGCGGGTTCAGGCTCACGCGCGTCGTGAGGGTGAGGTGCCCGCCCCGGCTCATCGAGTCGAGGGCGTTGCGCACGAGGTTGTGGAACACCTGGAGCAGGCGGTCCTCGTCGCCGAGGATCGGCGGCAGGCTCGGGTCGTAGCGCCGCACGATCGTGACCCCCCGCTCGCGCGCCGCCTCCTCGCTCATCAGCGCGACACGGTCGAAGAGCTGGTGGAGGTTGAGCGGGACGGGCCGGAGCTGCACCGGGCGCGCGAGATCGACCAGCATCTCGATGATGCGGTTCACCCGGTCCACCTCGGTGAGCAGCACGTCCGTGTACTCGGTGAGGCGCGAATCGGCGCCGAGCTCGCGGCGCAGGAGCTGGACCGCGCCGCGGATGGCGCCGAGCGGATTGCGGACCTCGTGGGCGAGACCGACCGCCATCCGGCCCGCCGCCGCGAGCGTCTCGCCGCGGCGCACCTCGGCCTCGAGCTGGCGGATCCGCGAGAGGTCGCGGAGCACGGCGACGGCGGCCTCGACGCTGCCGTCGCGACCGAACAGCGGCGCGGTCACGATCCCCACCGGCACCGACCGGTGGTCGCCGCGCTCCACGATGCCCTCGGGCTCCGAGCGGCTCTCGCCCGTCGCGAGGGTCTCGGCGAGGCGCCGGATGACCGAGGCGTCGGGCGGCAAGAGCTCCTTCAGGAACTTCCCGACCGCCCGGCGCGCGGAGCGCTCGGTCAGCACCTCGGCCGCCGAGTTCCAGAACACGACGCGGAGCTCGGTGTCGACCGCGATGACGGCGTCCGGCAGGCCGGCGAGGACCGCCTCGTAGTTCACACGGCCTCGAGCGCCCAGTCGGGCCGGGCGTTCAGGGTGAGCCCGGCACGCACGCCCGCGGCCAGGCGCGCGGCGCCCGCGGCGGCGATCATCGCCGCGTTGTCGGTGCAGAGGCGTCGCGGCGGCACGTGCAGCCGGATGCCGTGCGCCGCGGCGTCGCGGGCGAGCGTCTCGCGCAGGGGCCCGTTGGCCGCCACCCCGCCGGTCAGCACGACGCGCTTGACCCCGAGGCGCAGCGACGCCTTCACGGTCTTGCGCACGAGCATCTTCACGACGGCCGCCTGGAACGACGCCGCGACGTCCGCCACCTGCTCCGTCGAGAGCGGGGCGTGGCGCTTGGCGTAGAGGGACACGGACGTCTTGACGCCGCTGAACGAGAAGTCGGGCGCGCCGTCGCTCATCTGCGCGAGGGGGAACGTGATCGCCTCGGGATCGCCCGCGCGCGCGACTCGCTCGATCACCGGGCCGCCCGGAAAGCCGAGCCCGAGGAGCTTGGCGACCTTGTCGAAGGCCTCACCGGCCGCGTCGTCGCGCGTCTGTCCGACGAGCGCGTACGCGAGCGGCGCGCGGACGTGATACAGCGCCGTGTGGCCGCCGGAGACGACGAGGGCCAGGAACGGGTGCTCGGGCGGGTCTTCGGTGAGGAGCGCGGCGTAGATGTGCCCCTCCAGGTGGTGCACGCCGACGAGCGGCTTGCGCGTCACGTACGCGACCGCCTTGGCGACCGCGCACCCGACGAGCAGGGAGCCGACCAGGCCGGGTCCCTGCGTCACCGCCAGCCCATCCAGGTCCCGCAGGCGGACGGCGGCGTCGGCGAGCGCCTTCTCGACGACGGGCACGATCACCTCGAGGTGGCGTCGCGAGGCGAGCTCGGGCACCACGCCGCCGAACGGGGCGTGGATCGCGTCCTGCGACGCGACGACACTCGAGAGCACGCGCCGCCCCTCCTCGAGGACCGCCGCCGCGGTCTCGTCGCACGAGCTCTCGATGCCGAGGACCAGCAACGACGCTACTGCGGACGGACCTGGACCTGGGGGTTCCCCGCCGGCCGCTGCTGCTCGATGATCCGCATCGTCTTGATCACGTCGAGCGCGCGCTGGACCTGCAGGTCCTTCTTGAGGTCCTCCATCGGGTCGAGCGGGGGCCGGCGCACCTTGTCGGCGGGCTCCTTGGGGAGCTCGACGACGATGTCGGGCGTGATGCCCTTGCCGTGGATCGAGCGCCCCTTGGGCGTGAAGTACTTCGCGGTCGTGAGCCGGAGCCCGGAGCCGTCGGAGAGCGGGATGATCGTCTGCACGGAGCCCTTGCCGAACGTCTGCGTGCCCACGATGATCGCGCGGCCCCAGTCCTGGAGCGCGCCGGCCACGATCTCCGAGGCCGAGGCGCTCCCCTGGTTCACGAGCACGACCATGGGAAGGCTCGGGTACGACTTCTTCGCGTGCGCGGTGAAGCGCATGTTCTGGTTGCGCATGCGCCCTTCCGTGTAGACCACGAGCTTGCCGTCGTCGACGAACTCCTCCGTCACCTCGACCGCCGCCGTGAGGAGCCCGCCGGGGTTGTTGCGCAGATCCAGGATCAGCGCCTTCATGCCGCTCTTGGCGGCGCGGTCGAGCGCGCCGACGAGGTCGGGCGGCGTCTGCTCCTGGAACTGACGGAGCTTGACGTAGGCGACGCCGCCGCCGAGGTCGGCGGTGCGCACCGAGTGCACGCGGATCTGCTCACGGGTGATCTCGACGTCTTTCGGCTCGGTCCAGCCCTCCCGGACCACCGTGATCATCACCTTCGTGCCGGGTCGACCACGCATGCGCTTGACGGCGTCCTGCAGCTGCATGTCCTTGGTGCTGAGCCCGTCGATCTTGACGATGCGGTCGCCCGTCTGGAGGCCGGCGCGATAGGCGGGCGTGCCCTCGATCGGCGACACGATCGTCAGGACGTCGTCGCGCAGCGTGATCTCGATGCCGAGACCGCCGAAGCTGCCCGTGGTCTCGACCTGCATCTCGCGGTAGCTGTCCGGATCCAGGAACGAGCTGTGCGGATCCAGGCCGCGGAGCGTCCCCTTGATGGCGCTGTAGATCAGCTCTTTCGGCGGCACCTCGTCCACGTACTGGTTCTGCACGATGGACAGGACCTCGGTGAACAGCTTGAGCTGCTCGTACGTGGCGCTACTGTCGGTGACCTTGCTGGCCACGGTCCCGCCGATCGACAGCGTGAGCACGACGAGCAGCGAGCCGATCACGAACGCCTTCTTCATGGGTTCCCCCTCATCCCGACCCCGGTCTCAGCCGCGCTGGCGGAGCCACTCCGCCGGGTCCTGCGGCTTGCTCTGGTAACGTACCTCGAAGTAGAGGCGCGGCCCTGCCAGGGAGCCGGTGTCCCCTACCGTGCCGATCCGCTGCCCTTGCCGGACGTCGTCGCCCTCCTTCACCTCGATCTCGGCGATGTGGGCGTACAGCGTGTAGTACTCGCCGCCGTGGTCCAGGATGATCAAGTTACCGTACCCCTTGAACCACCCCGTGTACACCACGTGGCCCGCATAGACCGCGGCCACCTCCCGGCCTTCCGCCGCCTCGATGTCCACGCCGTTCCGGAAAGTCCGCGTGCCGAACCTCGGGTTCACCTGGGCGCCGAACGCGGTGACGATGCGCCCCTCGGTCGGCCACGGCAGGCGGCCACGGAGCTTGTCGAAGCCGGTGCCAGGCGTCTCGGTTCCGCGTCGAGCGGGCGGCAGCTTCGCCAGTCTCCGCTGCCTGGCCTGGAGCTCGCGGATGAACGCCTCGAGACGGTGCGACGCCTCGGTGAGCTCACCGACCAGCCGCTCGTGGTACGCCCGCTCGCCTTTGACCTTCGCGAGCAACGCCCGCCGCCTGTCCGCCTCGCGGTCCACCTCGGCCTGCTCGCGCTGGGCGTCGGTGTGGAGCGCCGCGAGCTCGTGCTGCCGCGCCTCCTCCCGGCCTTTCCTGTCCGCCACCCTCTCGGAAGTTACACGATACTCTCGAATCAGACGAGCGTCCAGGGCGGCCAGGCTCACCAGGTGGCGCACGGTGACGGCGCGCGCCAGCGGGTCGTCGCCGCTCAGGATGATCGGAAGGGCGCCGCCCTGGGCGTGCACGCGATAGATCGCCCGGAGCCGCCGCGCGAGCGCCTCCTCCTGCCCCGAGCGCTGCCCCTGGAGCCGTTCGATCTCGGCCCGCAGGGTCCGGATCTCACCCTGGACCCGTCGGGTCTGCCGGTCCAGACGGGCCACCTCGCGCTGCTTGTCCCCGAGCCGCCGCCCGATCTGCTCGAGCTCGGCCAGCACGGACGTCTCGCGCGCTCGCGCGCGCGCCGCCTTCTCGCGCTCCTCGCGCAACTGTTGCTGTGTCTGCCGCAGCCTGCGCTGCTCGCTCTGCAGCGAGTCGTCGCGCTGCGCCCGCGCCTCGGCAGGCACGAGCACGGCCGCCGCGCCGAGGAGCGCCGCGAGGGCGACCAGGCCGCGGCTTCGTCTCACGCCTCACGGCCTCCGCGCGCGAGCCAGCCGCCCAGCGCGCCGAGCAGCGCCCCCGCGAGCGTGAGCGCCAGCAGGTTCAGCGGAGTCAGGAACGCGAGTCGCGGTAGCCCGAGCGTGAGGCTCACGAGAGGCTCGATCCGCGGCGCGACCACGGAGTACATCGCGCTCAGCGCGGCGAGAGCGAGGACCGCGCCCGCGAGGCCCTGGAGCATCCCCTGCAGCAGGAGCGGGAGACGGATCGTCAGCTCCGGCGCGCCCACCAGGCGCATGATCTCGGTCTCGCGCCGCCGTGCGTGGACGACGAGCGTGGTGGCGGTCGTCACGGTGAGGATCGCGGCGAGGGCCAGCACCGCGCCGACCCCGAGGCCGATCGTCGTCA